>Ga0307278_10000078_pt1 | contig 45956 bp, 44 predicted proteins | sample ER_DNA_117_FD_194482 | JGI IMG/M metagenome (GOLD analysis project Ga0307278, IMG submission 194482) | Bulk soil microbial communities from the East River watershed near Crested Butte, Colorado, United States - ER_DNA_117 | ecosystem: Environmental > Terrestrial > Soil > Floodplain | place... | reverse complement strand
GCCGATCAGCTCGGCGTCGGTGTGCGCGCCGACCCAGGCGTCCTTGAAGCGCCAGCCCTCGCGCTCTTCCGTGCGATCCCACTCGTCTGCGTTGAGATTGAAGATCTTCATGCCGCAAGCCTAGTAGGCCGATGTGAGCGAGGCTCACGCTTTCCCTGGAGGCATGTCCGGCCTCGTTCCGGGCTAGAAGTTGCCGCGCCGCCGCGGGCCGGTGCGAACGCCCGCGAAAGACGAGCTCAGTCGGCGGGATGCGCGTTAACCGCTGATCAACTGTATTTCCGTTGAAGTGATGATATAGTCGCCGAGTCATGACGGCTGGCTCGGTGGCCGCGCGAGTCCCGGTTGCGCGGCACGGATTACGTGCCGGGTTCATCGGAACGGTCTCGCTCGTGTTCTTGATCGTCGTGATCGTTGGCGGGATCGTCAGCTGGCCAACCCGCTCCGCCTCCTTCGCGCCGTCACCGGTCGCGCTGGCCGACATTCCGGCCGACTACCTCGTTCGGTATCAGCAGGCGGCCGCCCGCTTTGGCGTCGACTGGGCGGTGCTCGCGGCGATCGGCAAGATCGAGTGCGACCACGGGCGCCTCCAGGCACTCGGGTGCAACCCACCGGGCACCATCAACGGTGCGGGCGCGACTGGCCCGATGCAGTTCCTTGGGTCTACCTGGCGTGCCGGGACTTCTCCCATGACCGTTCCTGGAATCGGGCCGCCCACCAGCAGGACCGGGAAGGGGTACGCGACAGACGGAGATGGTGACGGCTTCGCCGACGTCTGGAATCCAGCCGACGCGATCGCGGGAGCCGCCCGTCTTCTGCAAGCCAATGGCGCGGCGTCCGAGTACCGCCGCGCGATCTTCGCGTACAACCGCGCGGACTGGTACGTAGATGCTGTCCTCGCGAAGGCGAAGGAGTACCGCGGTGCCTTCGTACCTGGCGCCTCGGGCGGTGCCCGCGTCGTTCTCGCCTGGGCCGTGGCGCACGTCGGCCGCTTTACGTACAACCTTGGACCGCCGACCGATCGCGGCGGCTCGGTACAGAACATGCAGGGGCGGGAGCCGACGGGCTCGACCTGCGACTGCTCGATGTTCGTGCGCTGGGCCATGGCGCAGGCGGGCCTCGACGTCGGCCTTACGACGTCGACCCAGTGGACGGCGAACGGACGCCTGCCCGCCGGCGACTCCTCACAGGACACCGCGGTCGTCTCGCGCGGTGTCGGCCACGCGCCCGGCGGCTACCGCCCTGGCGATCTCGTCTTCTTCGGCGTCGACGACGGCCCCACCGGGCACGTTGCCCTATCGGTCGGCAACGGTCAGATCGTCCACTGCTCATCGAGCGGCGGCGGGTCCAACATTCGTCCCCTGGCCGGCTATGTGGCGCCGACGGGCTGGCTCAGGTGGAAGGCGGTGTCCGGGTAGACGCCGAGAACGCGCTCTCAGCGCTCGATCACTCGCTCGCGGGCGCGTTCGAGCTCGACGAGCCGACGCAGTTGCATGAGCTGCGGGAGCCGTTCTTCGTCACCGAGCGCGGAGACCATCCGTGCGAGGTCACCGATCGAGGCGACCGAGGGCCGGACGCCGCGCCCGAGCGGCTCGCGCGTCGCGGCGCGGCGCAGATCGTCGTAGCCGCGTGTGCCGGCGGGCTCGGGGACGAGCTTCAACTGGCCGTGCTCGGTTGCCAGCTCGACTACGGGTTGGGCGGCGATCGTGTTCTCATCGATCGTCAGCTCTCGCCCGTCGGGTTGCCTGGCGTCGAGGTCGCGCAGGGCGGCGTCCAGGCGGCGCAAGTTCTCCGGGCGGGTGGAGGGGACGATGTCGAGTCCGCGCGTGATCTCCTCGGTCCCTTGGAGCACCCGGGCGAAGCCTCCGATCACGATGTAGGTAACGCGGCGCTTGTCGAGCGTTTGGAGAAGCGCGTACGGGTCGAACCTGGGCGGAGGCGACTCAGGCATGCTCGCCCTGCCTGTCGAGCTTGCCGACCAGCCTTTGCGCGCGGCGCTCCGGGGAGAGCAGGCGGTTCTTGTGCAGGCGTTCGTCGAGCGAGGCGTCGCGCGGGACGAGCATTAGTGGCAGCTCGAAGCCGCAGGCCTCGATCACCTCGAGCATGTTGTCGAAGCTCGGCGAGACCGCGCCCTGCTCCCAGCGGGCGATGACTGAGCGTTGCGTCCCCGTCTTAGCGGACAGCTCCGCCTGCGTCAGCCCCGCCCGCAGGCGAGCCTCTCGGATCAGGTCGGCGCCGCGCATACGCGACAGTCTACGAACGAGGGTCATGGCTCAGAAGACGCACACCATCAGGTTTGACATTCGGGTAGTGACCCATATAAGATACACACACCATGAACGCGTCGCAAGGGACAACCTGGCGATGTGACGAACTCGCCGCTCGGCCGCTCCGAGGCGTCGACGCGCGGCGTGCTGGGCCCGTAGTGCTCGCGCCGTTCTCGACCCGGCTGCCGCCCCAGCTTCTCGAGCGGCTCCGGGTCGCCGCGCCGCAGCTCGGACTGCGCCAGGGCGAGATCGCCGCCGCTGCCCTTGACCTCTTCCTCGCCGAGGAGGGCTTCTGATGATCGAGGACCGCCAGCAACCCGTGCGCGCCAGCGACTTCTACACGGAGACGGTGCTGCCGACTCTCGCGGAGCGCCTCGACCACGCCTTCCCCGAGTTCGGCTGGCGCCGCGACGCGCGCGGCTGGGTCGCGACCAACGAGCAGCACACGCACGCCCGGCTCGGCGTGCGCGCCGAGCGCGTTGTCGCTCACGGACCGGCACCGCGCGGCTTCCTCGTCCACGGCGGCGAGCCGATGCTATGGACCGCCTACCTCAACGGCGGCACTGTGCCGCGGGGCGCCGGCTTCGTGCGCGCAGTCAGGGAACTCGCGGAGCGCGCCGGTGTCGACCCCTCGCCGCTCGAGCGCTCGCAGCCGCGCAACCGGCGCGCAGACCTGCTACACGATTTCTTTGGCTTCTGCCGCTTCGAGCTCATCGGCGAAGAGGGCGGCGAGGCCCGCCGGTACCTCGAGCGCCGCGGCTTCCCCGATGAAGCGATCGCCGACTCGGGTCTCGGCGTCGTCCCGGCTCCAGCGAAGACACGCAGCCTGCTCGAGCGGGCCGGCTACCGGCAGGAAGAAATCGCCAAGGCCGGCGTCCTCGCCGACTCCCGCTGGCCGGGCAGACTTTGCGGCGCCTGGCGAGACAGCTACGGCAGGATCGGCACCCTTTGGGCGCGGTCGCTTGACAATCCGGCGGCGGCCGACAGCCGTTACCTTTACCTCCGCGGCGCCGGTCGGACGAACTTGCCGCCCTACGGTCTCGCGGACCTCCTTGACAGACCGCCCAATTCACGACGCGAGATCGTGCTCGTCGAAGGCTTCTTCGACCTCCACCAACTTCGCGCGCGCGAAATCCCGAACGTTGCAGCTCTCGGCGGGACGTCAGTGCGGCCGCAGACGTTCGAGCGGCTTCACGGTCTCGGCATCGAGACCGTCACGCTCTGCCTGGACAACGACGAGGCCGGTCGCGCAGCCACGGGGCGGGCGATCGAGAACGCTGCACGCGCCCGCCAGAGCCCCGAGCTCTACGCGGTCGACCCTGCGCGCCTCGCGCCGGCCAAAGACCCGGATGAGCTCGTTCGCCAGCGAGGCGTGGCCGCATGGCGGGACCTGCTCAGGGCGCGGAGGTGCGGAATCGCCTGGCGCGCTCACGAACTCGCTGCCATCACCGCCGATTCGCCAGCCTCCGAACGTCGAGCCGCACTCGCTCGCGCCGGGCGGTGGCTCGGCGCACTGCCGCCCCGGCTCGCACTCGAACAGGAAGACGCGATCCGTCTCCTTGCCGAGCAGTGCGGATATTCCGCCGAGGCCGTGACCCGCTCGCTCAGGGCGCGCTTCTGGCGCATCCCAGAGCACGGACGCCAACCCAATCGATCTCCGGTCGTCGACCAGGCACTCGAACGTTGAACCGTCGAACGGATACTCGAGCGCGTGAACGCGGCGGCCGGCGATCCCCGCTGGATGCGGACCCGCCGGCTCCCGACGGCCGCCATTTCTCGGATGAGGAATGGCTGACCCCAATGCAGATCGCGCGCAAGCTCGGTTACGTGACAGACAAGCCAGTCCGCAACGCCATCAAGAGGGGCGAGTTGAAGGCGAGCCACGCGCCGTGCCGCCGAAAGCTCATCGTTGCGGAATCGGAGGTCCTACGATGGATCGACGACGACCTTGCGTATGAGCCAGTGATCCTCGAGTCGCAAATGCCGCCGTCCGTCGTCCCACCGTTCAACGGGCGCACTCGGCGCCGTCACATGCCGACGCTCGACTACGACCCGAGGAGAGGCGAACAGCAGTGATCGAGGTTCGCGAAGGCCGCCGATCGCCGTACAGAGTCCGGCGGCTCGAAGGCAAGCTCAGTGCGTCCTTTCGGGTCAAGGCCGCGGCCGAACTCCAAGACGCGCTATGGCGTCGCTGGGGCGACCAGATTCCGGTTCTCGCCGATCGGGAACCGAAGATCCCGCCAGCGCTCGAAGCGCGGCTACTGAGCCCCGGCCAACGGGAACTCTCGACCATGCTCTTCGCCGAACTCTTGGCGGCGCATCCCGTGAGAAACGAGATCCCCGCGCCATCGAAGGCGGACGAGCCGCTCCTAGGCGAATACATCGTCGACTTCTTCCCGAAGTGGGCCGCAGGAAAGGTTGTCTTGCGCGGGGCCTCGGACACGCCGAAGGCGCGCAAGACGATCGACATCGTCCTAGACGGACTCCATCGGATCGTCTTCGAGACGCAGTGGAAGCGCGACAAGCGCGGCTGGCGGGTCCGCGACGAGGCGGGACGACTCATCGACCTCGGATGGGGCAACACCGCCGCCGCGTGGATCCCGCTGCGCAACTTCGACATGGAGCACGTACTCGCCCTGGCCGAAAAGGTCGACGACGAGGGGATCGGCAAGGAGATCTGGCGGAAGGTTCGGAGTTTCCTGAAGCAGCTCATCGACTACGCCAAGCTCAGGAACGACTATCCGCGCGACCGCGCCAACCCTGTGACGCTCGTGCCCGCGCCGGCCCAGACGGGCGTGCGGCTCGTTCGCAGGCCATACCTCCCCGAGATCGTCGAGCAGATCAGGGCCGACTTCCTCGAGCTCGAGGCTCTCTTTGAGGCCGGCGTTCGCCGAGCAAGGGGGAGGAGCGTTGAAACTCCCGCCGGTGTTCCCGTGCCACCTGTCGCCGGCTTCGGCCAGACGTCGGCGGACCTCGTCGAGGCGATCGCGTACGGCGGCTTTCGGCCGGGAGAGATCCTCGCGGTTCTCGGACGTCATCACGCGCCCGCCGATCTCGGCGAGCAATACACCCACGTTTGCCAGCGCAACGTCGACGGTCAGGTCGTGCGCGGCACCAAGTCGAGGCGCTATCCCGACAAGGACGTCTATCTCCTCGGCCCGCTACCGGCCACAATGGCACGCCGCGCGGCGACGGCGGGACCGGACGACCCTCTGTTCCCTTACCCGGGCACCGATCGCCTCTGGACGGAGAGCGAGTACCGCAACTGGCGCGAGGACTACTTCGTCCCGATCGCCCGCAGCCACGGCCTCGGCAGCGAATCAGACGACCCGTATGCGCTCCGCCACATCTACGCTACGTTGCGCATCGCCGCGCACCATCCGACGCTCTACATCGAAAGCTCGATGGGCACCGGGCTTGTCGGCAAGGTCTACGGGGGCGTCATCAGGCGCTACGAGGGCAAGGGTCCACTGACCATCGACGCGGAGATCGAGGCAGCGCGGAAGGCGGCGCTCGCGAAGCGCCGGAGATCGCGCAGCGCATAGTGGTCAGCAGGGTGCTGAGGCAGCACGCTTATCCTCAGACCTATCCCCAAAACCTGTCCCCAACTGCCCTGGTGCGTCGGCCTCATGGAGGGCCTCGAAGGTAAAAGATCCTGTTTGCAGGTCTTTGTTGGAAGCCCTCTGACGGACTCGAACCGTCGACCCCCTCCTTACCATGGAGGTGCTCTACCAACTGAGCTAAGAGGGCGCTCAGCCATTCTAGGGCGTTCTCGGCTGTGCCGCCTGGAGCTTTCCGCCCGGGATCGTGTGCTTCGCAAGACCATGGCCCGGGGCCAATCGGCGGTACGCTGAGCAAGGAAAGAGGGGCGCCGCCGGCGCCCCTCTTGCGTTCCACAATTCAGGCATCCGAAAGTGGGGGAGAGAGGATTCGAACCTCTGAAGGCTGAGCCAACGGGTTTACAGCCCGTCCCCTTTGGCCACTCGGGAACTCCCCCGGAGGGAGAGCCATTCTAGCTTTGGCGTTCTAGGATGGCCGGAGTGGAGCGCTTCGACGTCATCGTCGTCGGCGCCGGCCCGGCCGGCTCGACCGCCGCCTACCGTCTCGCCCGCGAGGGCGCGTCCGTGCTCCTCGCCGACCGCGCCCGCTTTCCCCGCGACAAGCCCTGCGGCGGTGGGCTCACGATGCGCGCGGTCAGGCTGCTCCCCTTCTCGGTCGACCCGGTCGTCGAAGACCGGACGCGGCACGTCGAGTTCGGCCTCAACTTCCACTCGCGCTTCGAGCGGCACACGGAGGAGCCGCTCGTCCTCATGACCCAGCGGAGCAGGCTCGACACCTTCCTCGCCGAGCAGGCCGCCGCCGCGGGGGCCGACTTCCGGGACGGGGTCAAAGTCACCCACCTCGAGCTCACGGACTCAGGTGTCGAGGCGCGCTTGAACGGCACGAAAATCGCTGCAAATGTGGCACTTGGCGCCGACGGCGTGAACGGTCTGGCCGCGCGGGCGGCCGGCCTCGACGGCGGACGCGATTACGGGGTCGCGCTCGAGGCGAACGTGCCCTACGGGGTCGTCTCCCGCGAGCGCTATCAGGGACGGCTCTGCCTCGAGCTTGCGAACGTGCCCGGCGGCTACGGATGGGTCTTCCCGAAAGGCGACCACGTCAACGTCGGGGTCGGCGGCTGGGAGCGGGAGGGACCGCGAATGCGTGAGCACCTCGCTCGCTTCTGCCGCGAGTACGCGATCCCGGAGTCGGCCCTGGAGAGTCTGCGCGGCTATCGCCTTCCGCTTCTTCACGCGCGCGCGCGTCTAACCAAGCGGCGACTCGCGCTCCTCGGCGACGCGGCCGGGCTCGTCGACCCGCTCTCCGGGGATGGGATCTACGAGGCCTTCCTCTCCGGGAAGCTGGCTGCGGGCGCGACTCTCGACGTCCTCGCCGGGCGGGCCTTCGACCTCGAGCGTTACGACCGGGAGCTGCGGCGCGCCCTCTCCTCCCAGCTCGCGGCGGCCTGGGGGGCGAAGGTCGCACTCGACCGCTTCCCGAGGCTGACGTATGCCGCCGTCCGCTCCCCCTACGTCTGGAAGGCCGTCGTCGCCCTGATCGGCGGCGAAGTCCCGAGCCCGAGCGCGATGCGCGGGCTCCGGCGAGCCTCGCTGCGGGTCGTCGAGGCGATCGCCCGAGCCGCCGGCGATCCGGGCCGCGCTTACAGAGCCGCCGAAACCTAGAGAAACCTAAAGACGTCTCATGTGGGTGCCGATGGTCAGCGTGGCCTGGCTATGGACCTGAACACCCTCCTCAAAGCCGTCGTCGACACCGGCGCGACCGATCTTCACCTCAAGCTGGGGCTGCCGCCGGTCGTCCGGCGAGACGGCGATCTCGGCGCGCTCGAAGGCTGGCAGCCGCTCACCGAAGCGGACCTGGAGACGATCCTGATCGGTGTCACGGAGCGGACGCCGCACCGGCTCGAGAGCTTCCGCGCCGGCGGAGAGCTCGACACCTCGTACATGGCTCCCGACCTCGCGCGGTTTCGAGTCAACGGCTTCAAGCAACGGGGCACGATCTCGTTCGCGTTCCGCGTGATTCCGACCGAGGTACCGGGATTCGCCGACCTGCGGCTCCCCCTTGGCGTTCAGAGGCTCGCGGACGAGCATCGCGGGTTGATCCTCGTCACCGGCGCGACGGGCTCGGGGAAGTCGACCACGCTCGCCGCGCTCGTCGGCCACATCAATCGCACGCGCCGGCAGCACATCGTCACGATCGAGGACCCGATCGAGTTCCTGCACGTCGACCACAGCTGCATCGTCAACCAGCGCGAGGTCGGCCTCGACACCGATTCGTTTCACCAGGCCATGCGGCGCGCACTGCGCCAGGACCCGGACGTGATCCTGATCGGCGAGCTCCGCGACGCGGAATCGGCTGAGACCGCCCTGCAGGCTGCAGAGTCGGGCCACCTCGTGCTCTCGACCCTGCACACGGTCGACGCCGCCGAGACGCTCGCCCGCATCATCGAGTTCTTCCCCGGCATCAAGCAGCAGCAGATCCGCTCGATCCTCGCGGGCGTGCTGCGCGGGGTCGTCAGCCAGCGCCTGCTGCCTCGGGCCGGAGGCGGACGGGTCGCTGCCTTCGAGGTCATGGTCAACAACGCGCGGATCGCGGACCTCATCCGTGAGGACAAGGCCGAAGATATCCATGACGCGATCGCCGAAGGCGCCTTCTTCAACATGCAGACCTTCAGCCAGGCACTGATCGAGCTCGTCCTCTCGGGCGAGATCGATCGCGAGGTGGCTGCGGACGCGGCCACGAACCGCCACGACTTCCTCGTCTCGCTCGAGCACGCGCTCAAGCGCCAAACCGCAACCGTGCGCGAGGCCACCGAGGCCGAGGCGGCCAAGGACGAGCCAGAGCTTCGGGTCGTCCGGCCGGCCGAGCAGTGAGACGCCTCATTCCCTCGCTTGCAGCGCTTGCCGCTGCGCTCGCCGTCGTCGCGACCGCGGCCGCGCGGGGCCCGTCGGGCCCGGTCTTCGCCGTCGTCCCTTCGACCCCGGCTGTGACTTCGTTGGCCAGCGCTGAGGTGCCGAACGGCGACGGGATCGTGCTGCCGCCCTCGTATCTGACACGGCGCGAATCCCCGGGGCTTCCGTTTCAGACCCTGCATGGGATCTGGCAGCAGGCAGGCGTGAGCTACGGCATCCCCTGGCAGGTGCTCGCCGCGATCAACAAGATCGAGTCGAACTTCGGGCGCAACATGGGGCCGAGCTCGGCGGGCGCGATCGGCTGGATGCAGTTCATGCCGTCGACCTGGCTGCGCTGGGGCACGGACGCGAACGGCGATGGGGTCGCCGACCCCTGGAACTCCGAGGACGCGATCTTCTCGGCCGCGCGCTATCTCGCGGCTGCCGGCGGCCGGACGGATATCGGCCGGGGCGTCTTCGCGTACAACCACGCGCAGTGGTACGTCGACGAGGTCCTCGGCCTCGCGAAGGTGTACGGCCAGGACGGGGTCGGCGTCGCGTTCACCTACGGGCGGCTCCAGGCGGGGCTCCATTCCGCGGAGCGGACGGTGGCGCACCAGAATCACGCCCTTGTTCGGGCGACGCTGGCCGAGCGCCGGCTGGCCCGCCGCGCTCGGGTTCTCTCGGCGAAGGCCGACTCGGCGCGGCTGCTCTCGGATCGCCTCGCGCTCGAGAAGCGCGAGTATCAGGTCGATGCGCGCCGCGCGGCAGCTGCCCATGCGGTCGCGAAGGCAAAGCGGAAGCTGCGGGCCGCCGAGAAGAGCCTCTCGGAGGCTCGCTCGAGCTCGTCGACGGGCTCGTTCGCGCCCGGCGGCGGATCGTTCCTCGGCGCTCCGTCGTACCAGGGGGACTACGTCTTTCCCGTCGGCGGCGGCCCCGCGGTCGTCTCCGTCGGCCACCACCACCACGACTACCCGGCGGCCGACATCGCCGCCCCGGAGGGAGCCCCTCTGTATGCGCTCACCGACGGCGTCGTCGTGAAGGCCTGGCACCTACCGAGCGGGAACTGCGGAATCGGGCTCACCCTGCGCGCTGCCGGGGATGGGCGCGAATGGACGTACTGCCACATGTCCTACGAGGAGCCCTCCATCCAGTCCGGCGAAGCGGTCTCGGCGGGTCAGCCTGTCGGGCTCGTCGGCTCGACCGGGCACTCGACCGGGCCGCATCTCCACCTCCAGTTGCAGCCGGCCGTTTCGTACCCGCAGGTCGAGCCGTGGTTCGAGGCCTTCGCCGGCTCCGCCTTCACCTGGCAGGACGCGCCGACGCCGAGTGCTGAAGCGGGACCCGTATTCTCAGTCGTCGGCGACCAGTCCGAGCTGGCGACAGACATTCCGTCGGTAGTCGCCTTCACGCTCGAAAGGCCTTAACTCGTTGGCCCTCCCTGCCGAAGAGCGACGTATGGCCTTGCGGCTAGGCGTCATCGTGCCACGTGTCTTCGTGGTCGTGGTCGTCGCGTTGCTTGCGACGGCGACGATCACATTCGCCGCGGACACCCGCGGTGGCCCCGCTGTGCCCGCCGCTCCTAAGTCGACCGCGGAGGTCCTGCTCGTCCCGGACGTCCGCGGCCAGGCTTACGTCTTCGCCAAGAGCACGCTCGAGGAGGCAGGTTTCGCCTGGCGCGTGAGCGGAAGCGTCCAGGGCTATGCCTCGAACCTCGTCTCAGGCCAGTCGCCGGCTCCGGGTAGCCGCGTCTACGACACGGGAGCCCCGGGGATCGCGCTCAGCCTGAAGGTCAATCCCCGCTACCCCCAGGCGGGCACGCCCGAGAACACCTCGCCCTTCGACGCGACCCCGGTCCGGCTGGTCGGCGCCGTCGCGCCGAAAGCCAAGCCGAAAGCAAAGCCCAAGGTCAAGGCGAAGCCGAAGGCCAAGCCCGTCCAAAAGCCTAAGGCCAGGCCGCATGCCACCCCCAAGCCCAAGCCCAAGCCCAAGCCCAAGCCGAAGCCGAAGCCGAAGCCGAAGCCCAAGCCGAAGCCGGCGCGTCCGCCTGCCTTCAGCGTTCCGGGCGCAAAGCCCGAGCCGCTCGACGAGATCCCGCTTGCGACCAGGGCCAAGCGGCTGGATGCCTGGGTCTCAGCGCACCACTCGCCGACCAACGCCAACGTCAGCTACTGGCTCTACCAGCATTCCTGGATCGTGACGGGCGCACGCCTCGGCTGGTGGCACGGCGCCCAGGCGCTCGAGCTCCTGATCCAGGTCGACCGCAAGGTTCAGAGCCGATGGGGGATTGGGGCGCGGAGCGAGCGCCTCGCCCGCGCGGCGCTCGCCGACGTCCGCCGCAGGTCACGATGACCCTCCTGCAGCGGGTGAGGCGCCGAGTCGGTCACCAGCGTGGATACACGTTGCTCGAGCTCCTGACCGTGATGTCGATCCTCAGCGTCATCGTCGGGGCGCTCGTCACTCTCTTCATACGGGCAACGAGCGCAGAGCTGGACATGAACAGGCGCTTCCAGGCGCAGCAGTCGGCCCGCACCGCCATCGACCAGATGCGGCGAGAAATCCACTGCGCGAGCCAGATAGCGCCGACAGGGACATCGGCCGCGATCACGGTCACCGTGCCCTGGCAGTGTCCGACTGGGAGCAAAGTGGAGGGAGTGGACACGAGCGTCACCTACGACGTGGTCAGCGCCGGGAGCCAGCGGTTTCAGCTTCGCCGTAACGCAGTCAAGATCGCGGACTACGCGACGGCTCAGAACGCGTTCAACTACACAGGCCCGGTTGCCGGCTCGAGCCTCGGCAAGCTGCGCGTGACGCTGCCGATCAACACGGAGCCGGGGAACGGCCTCAAGGAGTGGCGGCTCGTCGCGGACATCGTTCTCCGCAATACGACGCGGTAGCCCTCCTCAGGCGAGGGATGGACGGGCGGGAAGGCTCCCCGAAAGGGGGATGCGCCGATCCGCAGACCGATTGAAATCAGACGTGCGGCGATCGAGGGAACTTCTATGACTATTCGGAGACTATTGCGGCTGCAGCACGGCCTGGCCCTTCCGCTTGCGCTGGGGGTCATCATCGTGCTCACGATCTCGGGCGGGTCGCTCATCTACTACTCGACGGCGAACGCCCGTAGCGCGAGTGGGAGCGACACCAATGAGCGGGCCTTCTCCCTCTCCGAGGCGGCCCTCAACAACGCGATGGCCGTGCTCGCGAACCCGACCAACAACGCACTCAAGCAGATCACTCTCCCCTCGACCGAGGCCGCCGCCTCATCGGTCCAGTATGAGAACGGGACAGCCAAGTGGTGGGGAGTGTTCAACCCCAGCACGAACGTCTGGGCGGTGACCGCGGTCGGCCTCTACAACAACCCGGCCGGGCCGGGTACCGCACAGGTGCGGCGAATGCTGACCGCGAAGGTCCCCGTGACCCCGAACTACGTGCAGCCGCTGAACAACCCTGTTTGGAATTACCTCTATGCCAGCCACACCGGAAGTACGTGCGATCAGTCCCTGAACAACAACATCACGGGGTCGTCTCGAATGTACGTGGCCGGGAACCTCTGTCTGAGCCCGAATGTTGCGCTGGCGCAGTCGACGGTAATCGTCCGCGGAAACGTGGATACCCAGAACAACGCGGCGATTGGAGCAAGCACGAGCATGGCGACGCGGGTCGAGACCTATGTCGGCGGAAACTGCCGTTACTCCACCGGTTCATGGGTCAGCTGCACCGGCAATCAAGACGCGCAGCACATCTACAGCAAGCTCGCCAACGGATCGACAGTCGGTGTGAATCACGTAGCGCCGGAGATCTCGCCTCCGACCGCCGATTTCGTCAAGTGGTACGACAATGCGATTCCCGGCCCTTCCCAGAGCTGCACCACCTCCACCGGGACGCCCCCGGTGTTCGACAACAACTACCCCTCGCGCGACAACAGTGCTGCGACAGTCGACCTGACCCCGGCGAGCTCGTACATCTGCCGCGTCGGCCCCGGCGCCTCGACATCCCTGCCGTCGGCGATCAACGCGGGTCAGACGACAGTCACCGTCGCGTCAGCAACGGGCTTCCCGACTTCGCAGTTCCACATCAGGGTCGATGATGAAGTGATGACGGTCACGGGCGGCTTCGGCACCACCACCTGGACGGTCACTCGAGGGGCGAAAAGCACAACCGCTGCGTCTCACGCCGCTAGCCAAACGGTCATCTGGGACGACGCGACGCCAGCCGGCGAGCTCTCCTGGAATGCGACGACCAAGAGCCTGACCGTCAAGGGCACGATGTTCATCGACGGCAGTGCAAAGATCTCGAACTCCGGACTCAACACGTACAACGGCCAGGCGACCTTGTACCTCTCCGGGACGCTTCGGGCGACCGGGTCGCTCTGCGCGAGCGTCTCCGGCTCGGCCTGCGCCTTCTCGACCTGGAACCCGGACACGGAGATGTTGACGATCGTCGCGAACGGGAACGGCGGCCAGGTCAACTCCGGCGACAGCATTCAGATCGACAACAACTTCTCGTTCCAAGGCGGCCTCTACGCTACGAACGCAATCGAATTCGGGAACAACGTGAACATCGGTGGGCCCGTGGTCGGCAGCCAGATTCTGCTCAGCAACAACCTGACGACGAACAACTTTCCGACGATCACGGCCGTTCCGTCGGGGATGCCCTCGAACGAGGACGTCTACGCGCAGCCGAACCCGCCGCAGCTGTTTGCCGGCTAGCCTCGACAGCTGACATTCCGCCAGCGTTCCGGCCCTCGCCATTCGAGGGATCTTCTCCTCGCCGCCACCTTCGAGGGACACAGCGAGCGGCGAATCGAGCCGTTAACAGAAGTATGGTCCGGCGGCATGGATTGCGCAGAGCGCTGCGAAGGCTGCGCGTGCTCAGGCGCGAGGACGGCCTTGCGCTCATCGTCTCGATGGGCGTGCTGTCCATGCTCACGATCACCGGAACGACGGTCATGGTCTATACGACCTCGAACACGAAGACCTCCGAGCTCAGCAGGAGCAACGAGAAGTCGTTCTCGCTCTCCGAGGCCGCTCTCGCCGACGCGATGGCCGTGCTCGCGAACCCGGACAACGACGCGCTCAAGCAGGCCACCCTGCCCTCAACCGAGGCCACCGCCTCATCGGCCCAGTACGAGGACGGAACTGCCAAGTGGTGGGGCGTCCTCGACCCCGGTGACGCCGAGTGGACAGTGAGCGCGCTCGGCCTGTACGACAACCCCGCGGGGCCGGGCCTCCCGCAGGTGCGACGTCTGCTGACGGCGAAGGTGCCCGTGACGCCGAGCTATCTGCAGCCGCTGAACAATCCGGTCTGGAACTACCTCTACGCCGGCCATACCGGTAGCGCCTGCGACCAGACCCTGAACAACAACATTCTCGGGTCGTCGCGGATGTATGTCGCCGGCAACCTCTGTCTGAGCCCGAACGTGGTTCTGACCCAGTCGTCTGTGATCGTCGGCGGAAGCCTCGACGTCCAGAACAACGCAGCCGTCGGAATTCCAGCCAGCATGACCACTCGGGTCGAGGCGTACGTCGGCGGAGACTGCCGTTACGCGACCGGCTCGTGGGGCGTGTGCACCGGTAACCAGGACGCCAGGCACATCTACGGCAAGCTTGCCGACGGAGTAACAGCCGGTGTGAGCCACACTCCCCCGGTCGTCCCGCCCCCCACCGCCGATTTCGCGAACTGGTACGAGCACGCGATCCCCGGCCCCGCCCAGAGCTGCACGACGTCGACCGGGACACCGCCGATGTTCGACAACAACTACCCCACCCGCGACAACAGCGCGCCCGTTTTCGACCTGACTCCTCCGAGCTCCTACATCTGCCGAGTCGGCCCGGGCGCCTCCACGAGCCTGCCCTCGCTGATCACTGGGGCTCAGACCACGATCGCGGTGGCGTCGGCCACGGCTTTTCCGACGTCGCAGTTCCAGATCAGGATCGACGACGAGGTGATGACGGTCAAGGCCGGCTTCGGCACGACGACGTGGACGGTCACGCGCGGCGTGAACGGGACGACCCCTGCGATCCACGCCGCGAGCCAGACGGTCCTCTGGGACGACGCGACTCCGAGCGGCGAGCTCTCCTGGAACGCGGCGACGAAGACGCTCTCCGTCAAGGGGACGATCTTCATCGACGGCAGCGCGAAGATCTCGAACTCCGCCCTCAACACGTACAACGGCCAGGCGACGCTCTACCTCTCCGGCACGTTCCGGGCGACCGGATCGCTCTGCGCGAGCGTCTCCGGCGCGGCCTGCGCCTTCTCGACCTGGAACCCGAACACGGAGATGCTGACGATCGTCGCGAACGGGAACGGCGGCCAGGTCAACCCCGGGGACGGCATCCTGTTCGACAACAACTTCTCGTTCCAGGGCGGGCTCTATGCCACGAACGCGGTCGAATTCGGGAACAACGTGAACATCGGAGGTCCCGTCGTCGGCAGCCAGATTCTGCTCAGCAACAACCTGACGACGAACAGCTTCCCGACGATCACGACCGTCCCGGCCGGAATGCCGTCGAACAAGACGGTCTACGCGCAGCCGAACCCGCCTCAGATGTTCGCGGGCTGACTCGTCAACTCTCAACTCGTCGGCGGCGCCGGCCGATAGGAGACGCGGAATGAATCCGGCCTTTGCCGCACTTGCGCTTGCGCCCGGTCTCGCGGTCGGGAGCTTCCTGAACGTCGTCGCCGCTCGCGTGCCGCTGCGCCGGTCGCTCGTCCGCCCCGGGTCGGCCTGCATGTCGTGCTCGAAGCCGATCGCGTGGCACGACAACATCCCGATCGTCTCCTATCTGCTGCTCCGTGGACGGTGCCGCCACTGCGCGGCTCCGATCGGTCTCGTCTATCCGGCGGTCGAGCTCGCCTCGGCGCTCCTCGTCGCCGGCTGCGTGCTCGCCTTCGGGCTTACGCTTCGCGGGGCGATCGCCGCCTTCTTCTGCTGCGTCCTCGTGGCGATCTCGGCCGTCGACATTGCCCACCGGATCGTGCCCGACCGAATCGTCTTGCCCGCGACCGTGCTCGTCCTCGGCGCTCAGACGCTGCGCGAGCCGAGCCTCGAGTGGCCGCTCTGCGCACTCGGAGCCGCGGTCTTTCTCTTCCTCGCGCTGCTGGCGTACCCAGCGGGCATGGGCATGGGCGACGTCAAGCTGGCCCTGCTGATGGGGGCTGTCCTTGGCAAGCTCGTCTCCGTCGCGCTCATGGTCGGGATGTTCGCCGCCTTCCTACCGGGGCTCTACCTGCTTGCGCGCCACGGCTCGGCGGCGCGGAAGATGGCGATCCCGTTTGCTCCGTTCCTCGCCCTGGGCTCGATCGTGGCGCTGTTTGCGGGAAAGACCCTCTTCGACGCCTACATCCATCTTCTGGGCGCCTGAGGCGCCGCTTGCGGTGCCGACGATCAGGGCGCGCGGGAGGGAGGACGGCCACGCGGGCAAAGCCCGCATGGCCTCCAAGCGGCGCCGCGAGCGGCGCCTCAGCGCGCGTCCGTCTGAAATGACGGTCGATCCAAGCCGAGCTCATGACGAAACCGCCTCTTAAGCGGTTCGCCTGAGCGGCCGATACCTCATTCGAGGTATGGACGCCGAGCGGCAACCAAAACTGCGAACCGTTTCGGAGGCGGAGGGCGACGCGCAGGAAAACGCGGCGCCGCTTCAACCTGCCTTCGCTGTCAATCCCCTCGCCGAGCTCGTCGCCGACGTGATCGAGGCTACCGGCCTGTTGGCCCCCGACAAGCTCGCGTTCGCTCGGGACAAAGCCCGTTCTGGCTCCTTCGCCCAGGCGCTGATCGACGAGGGCCTGGCCGCCGGCGCGACCATCGCACGCTCAGTTGCTTCCCGGCACAACCTGCCGGTCGTCGACGTCGTCGAGAGCGGAGTGTCTCCCGAGGCGGCCGAGCTCATTCCACTGCACGTGCTCGAGCGCGTGGGCGCGATCCCGTACGCCCTTGACGGGGACAAGCTCTTGATCGCCGTCGCCAATCCGCAGAATGTCCAAGGGATCGACGAGCTCCGGCTCGCGACCCGCTATCAGCTCGAGATCGCCGTCGCCACGCGCGAGGACATCGAAGTCGAGCTCCGACGCCTCGCACGGGCCGCTGAGGCCTTCGGCGCTCGTGCGATCCTCGAGGAGGGCGGCGACGAGTTCGAGCCAGAGGAGGAGGAGCAGGACGACCTCGAGGCCGACGACGGAATCTCGGAGGCGCCGCTCGTCAGGCTCGTCAACTCGCTGATCTTCCAGGCGGCCGAGGACGGAGCCAGCGACATGCACTTCGAGCCGCAGAAGGACGGCATCGTCGTGCGCTTCCGCATCGACGGCGTGCTCCACGAGATCCAGCGGATTCCCAAGCGCATGGCCCCCGGCGTGACTACGCGCCTGAAAGTGCTTGCGAAGCTCGACATCGCCGAACGCCGCAAACCGCAGGACGGCCGGATCTCGCTCAACGCCGCTGCGGCCGGCCGCATGCTGGACATTCGCGTCGCGACCCTGCCCACAGTCGACGGCGAGAAGCTCTCGATGAGGCTGCTCGACAAGTCGAAGAAGGCCCCGACCCTCGAGGAGCTCGGCCTTCCGGACGACATGCGCTCGCGTCTCAGCGACATCATCAGGCGACCGACCGGCGCGCTGCTCGTCACCGGGCCCACCGGTTCGGGTAAGTCGACGTCGCTGTACGCGGCGCTCTCCGAGATCAACCGGTCCGAGATCAACATCGTGACGATCGAGGACCCGGTCGAGTACAGGCTGGGCGGAATCAGCCAGATCCAGATCAACATCAAGGCCGGCCTCACGTTCGCGTCGGCGCTGCGCTCGATCCTTCGCTCCGATCCAGACGTCGTCATGGTCGGCGAGATTCGTGACGCCGAGACCGCAAAGATCTCGATCGAGGCAGCTCTGACAGGCCACCTCGTGCTCTCGACCCTTCACACGAACGATGCGCCCGGAGCGATCACGCGGCTGAACGAGATGGGCGTCGAGCCGTTCCTCACCGGCTCCGCTTTGACGGCTGTGCTAGCTCAGCGCCTCGCCCGAAAGCTCTGCGCGAGCTGTTGCGAGATGTACAACCCCTCGTCCGAGGAGCTCTTGCGCAACCGCGTGTCTCCGGACGTGATGGCGGCGTCAGACGGTATGGCCTTCTACCGCAAACGAGGCTGTCCTCGCTGCAGCCAGACGGGCTACAAGGGCCGGATCGGCATCTACCAGCTGCTCGTCATGAGCGAGGAGATCGAGACGCTCGCGGTGAAGAGAGCGACTCGTGAAGAGCTCGAGCTGGCCGCGACCGAGCAGGGGATGCGCTCACTGTGGGACGACGGGCTCGCGAAGGTCGTCTCCGGAGTCACCTCGCTCGAGGAGCTCGGCCGTGTTCTCGCGTGACATGAAGCGCGTACCCCTTTCTAGCGATGCCTGCCCTTCCGGAGGCGCCGATATCGAGTTGCAACGACCAAAGGTTTCGCCTTGAGCGAGACGGGCGGTATCGACGTCACGCCCGAGCTCGCGCTCGTAGATCCCGAGCTCGCCGAGGCGCAGCGGCAAAACACAGAGCGAAAGGCGGCCATGTCCTCCACTCCACCCTCGAACGGTACTTTCTTCGTCGATCAGAACGAGCCTGCCTCTGTGCCGCCCGCGCCTTTGGCTCAGGTGCCTTCAGCGCCCGAGCCGGCTGCCGTGCCGACCCCGGCGGCGGCGGCTCCCGCTCCGGAGACTCCGATGGTCGACGTTCCGCTCGGGACGCTTATCTTCCGCGCCGGCCTCTTGGCCGAGGAGCAGCTCGAGGATGCGCTTCAGGAAGGCATGCGGACTGGGAAGCGCCTCGGGGAGGTGCTGCTCGAGCGCGGCTGGCTCCACGAACGAGATCTCGGCCGCCTGCTCGCGGGCCAGAAGGGCCTGCCGTTCGTCGAGGTACGGGGCTCCGACCCAGAGCCCGCGGCGCTCCAGCTCCTGCCAGAGGACAAGGCCCGACTCCAGACCGCGCTGCCGCTCCGCCACGAGGACGGTCAGCTCGTCGTCGCCGTTGCGGACCCCTCGAACGAGCTTGTGGTCGAGAATCTGCGCCGGGCGCTCGGCGCCGAGCCTCGGCTCGTCGTTGCCGCGCAGGGCGACCTGATCCGCGCGATCGGCGAGGCTTACGGCGGCCCGCCCGCGGTCGCTCCGGCTCCACCCTCGGCGGTGCCCGCACCTGAGGTTTCGCCGGCGCCAAGCCTGCAGGTCGAGCCCGTACAGGCTCCGGCCCCGGCCGAGCATGCCGTCACCGCTGCGCCGCCCGCCGTTCCGGCGCCGCTGCCGACCGTTCTTCCTCCGCCGCAGGAGCGCGTCGTCGAGCCCGAGGTCACAACCTTGCAGCCGCCCTTGCCCGAGCCTGCTGCGCCGGCTATGGAGCAGCAGCCGCCGGTCCTTCCGCCCACTTCTGTAGTCGAGGAGACCCCTGCTCCACAGCCGGCGCCGCCTGCGCTTCAGCCCGAGCCGGTGGTTGCCGCGGATCCCGCGCCTCTGCTCCAGACCGCTGCGCCGGCCCTCGAGCCGACCACGGCGCCCGCGCCGTTGCAGCCTCCGGTGGAGAGCGTGGAAGCACTTCCAGTTGTCGTGGCGCCACCGGCACCGGAGCAGAACGTCGCCCCGCCCGCGCCGGTGATCGAACAGCCGGTCGAGGCTCCGGCCGTGCCTCAAGCCGAGCAGGTCGAGACGCCGGCGCCGACGGTGAGCGCTGAGCCCGAGCCGGCTTCGGCTCGGACGCACGTCGTTCTCATCCGCTTGCGCGAAGGAGAACTGCTGGAGGTCGGCGCGTTCCGCACGGCGGCCGAGGCCGCGGCCCGCGCTCAGGAGGTCGTCCAGCAAATCGCTGCCGCCGAGAGTGAGGCGACGTGGCCGTTCTTCGCCGAGCGCTACCTCCGGCCGGACACGATCGTCTCCGTCGACCTGCTCGAGGAGCTTGCCGACAAGTGGCTTGGCTCTCCGGTCAGAGCCCGCTGGGCCGACCAGAGCTAGCCGTCTAAGCGGCCATGCCCGGTGCCAGGCACCGGCCTAGTCCAAAACGGACGCCCGGCTCGGAACGAGTTCACAACGCAACGGCCAACTTGTGCGTCCCCAGCCCCGCTGTGTTGCCGACCTGGCAGGGTTGCCGGACATGTCTGGCGTCTGACACGGGACAGGGCTTGAGCGGGCTGCTCGGAGTGGTTGGCGATTCGATTGGCGAAGCGGGCGGCTAGGGAACGATCTGGGAGAGCGCGAAGAGGAGAAACAAGCCGCAACCAACTGCGAGGGCTATCAGGAGGGCATCCTTACGATGACCTTGTCGCCACTCGCGCATGGGCTCTCGCACGGCCACTCCGATGGGGATTAAGAGGGCTCCTATGAGCACCAGCGCTAGGAGCCAGGCCACAATGTCCACCGCGACCTTCACGGCCCTGAAGCTAACGGAATTATCCCGCTCGGGACCTGCTCCTCATTTTCGGTGCCTGCTCGCAGTCTGGACTACGGCGGGTGTCTTATCCATCGTTCTACCGGCAGCCATTTCGATTGGCCTTATCGTCGGAGGTTTCGCGATGCGAAGAAGCGGCTCACCGGGTCAGCAGTGGGCCGGTTCGGGGGTCTTGTTCCTCGGCATGCTCGGGCTGCTCGCGTCTGCGGGATGGTTGATCGTCGCCCTTTACGTCGAAGCAAACGTCAGATGAGACGGACGCCTACGCTGCGAGCCGAACGCTTCGCACTCGGGCAGGATCTGAATGACCCGCGATTACGGCGTGGAGCTGAGTCGGGTGCTAGGAAATCTCGCAGGCGAGGTATTCGAGCGCGAGCGTGGTCTCGGCGATGAAGGCGCTCGCCTCTGCACGGCTGCCGAAGACGTACGGGCCCGGACGTACCGGCTCGATCCGCATCGTTCCGACTGGATAGACGTCGCTCTCGACGATGAACTGGTTGCCGAGGATCAGGCGCCTGAGCGTGACGACTTGCCGCCCGTCCTTGCGGGCGGTGCGCACGTAATCGTCGTCGACGGCCCGTCCTCCACCCCCGGGCGCTGCCGGCGCGCTCTGAGGATCCGGCTCCGGAGTGCTCACAGTCCCGCGTTCCTCGCCGCCTGGGCGACCGTCTGCTTGTCCGCGAATCCGGAGAAGCGGACGACGAGCTCGCTCGGGCGGCGGAAGACGAGGACTGCAGGATCCTCGAGGACGCCGAGCTTCTTCGTCAGCGGCTTCGACTGGCTCTCGTTCAGCACGTCGAGCGCAACGAAGCCGGCGCCCGAAGCAGCCGCCCCGGCCTGTGCCTCGCGCAGCGCCATGTCGTCCAGCTCCACCTTGGGCGCATAAAGCGAGACGACCACGACGCGATGGTTTGCCAGGGCTGCGGCGAGCTCGACGGGAAGGCCGTCCACGGTCGGAGCGGGCTTCGCGACAGCAGGCTTGCGAGCCACGGGCTTGGCGACGTGCTTCCTGATCTTGGGTGTCGACCGCTTGGAAAGCGGGACGATCGTGTGGTTTGTGGCCGCCGTCGACGAGTCCTGACCCCGGCTCAGCAGGAAGAATCCTGCCGCCAGAGCGAGAACCGCCAGCCCAGCCGCAAGCCCCACGACGCGAGGGCGTGGTGTTGAGCTCATACCTGGCCTATCGGCACCTGCCCGACCAGCCTTTACACGCGCGTGAGCGGGATGTGTGAGGCAAAGCGGGGGTGAGTGCTGGGGGAGTCCCTCCCCCCGAATGGGGGGTATTGGGCGGCGCCGGGGGAGGCCGATAAGAGCTTCAGAGCCACCGACCTTTCTCGAGAAGAAGGAGTGCCAGAATGCTTGCAAGGCTCAACGAAAGGATCAGCCGGAGTAAGAGCCAGGGTGGTTTCACCCTGATCGAGCTCCTGGTCGTGATCATCATCATCGGGATCCTGCTCGCGATTGCGATCCCGTCGTACCTCAAGTTCCGCGATCGCGCGAACAAGTCGGCCGCCCAGGCCAACGTGCGCGCGTCGATCCCGGCGATCGAGGCCTACTTCGCCGACAACAACACGTATGCCGGCGCGACGCTCGCGTTCCTGCAGACCACGTACGACGCAGGCGTCAAGAACATCTTCATCCAGTCCGCGGGAACGACGACGTACTGCATCCAGTCGACGGTCGGCGCGGAGACCTGGAAGAAGTCGGGCCCCGGTGCCGACATCGTCACGGGCGCCTGTCCGTAACGAGGCAGCTTCTCTGCTCGGAAAGGGGCGCTCCGGCGCCCCTTTCCCCTTTTCGGGTTCAAGCGAGACCCTGGACAGCCGATGAATTGCCAGCCACCGGATTTCTCTCGAGAGGAGAACCAATGTTCACCGCACTAGCTGCACGGATCCGCCGGAACGAAGGCCAGGGTGGTTTCACCTTGATCGAGCTCCTGGTCGTGATCATCATCATCGGGATCCTGCTCGCGATTGCGATCCCCTCGTACCTCAAGTTCCGCGATCGCGCGAACAAGTCGGCCTCCCAGGCCAACGTGCGTGCGTCGGTCCCGGCGATCGAGGCCTACTTCGCCGACAACAACACGTATGCCGGCGCGACGCTCGCGTTCCTGCAGACCACGTACGACGCAGGCGTCAAGAACATCTTCATCCAGTCCGCGGGAACGACGACGTACTGCATCGAGTCGACGGTCGGCGCGGAGACCTGGAAGAAGTCAGGTCCGGGCGCCGACATCGTCACGGGTGCCTGCCCGTAAACGGATTGCCGATTCGGAACGACAAGAGGGCGCTTCGGCGCCCTCTTTCGTTTCAAGGCCCGCCTGCGACCGGCCGATAGGACGTTCATGGCAGTTGCGGTCCGGCCAAACCGTAGGCCCCTGGGCGTTCCGGTGCACGTCGAGCGCGCAGGGATCGCCACCTGGCCGTTCCTGGCGGCGCTCGTCTCTCTCAGCGTGGCGGTCCGCGCGGTCGTCGGCTGGCTGCGGGAGACGCCGATCTACCTCGGCGACGAGTACCTCTACGCCGCCCTCGGACGCTCGATCTCCGAGACCGGGCACCCGTTCGTTCGCGGCGGAGCCTCCCACTTCCCTGCACTGCTGCAGCCGATCCTGACCGCGCCGGCGTGGCTGGTCGACGACGTCGGCACCGGCTACCACCTCGTGCAGCTGAGCGGAGCGATCGCCATGTCGCTCGCGGCCATTCCCGTCTACTGGCTCGCGCGCCGGCTCGGCCTCGGCGCGGGCGTCTCGCTCGGCCTCGCGGCGCTCGCGCTGGCATTGCCGGATCTCATCTACGCGTCCTGGATGATCGCGGAGCCGTTCGCCTACCCGCTCGTGCTCGCCGCGACGGCGACTGCGGTCGCGGCGCTCGCCCGGCCCTCGCCGCGCGCGCAGCTCGCTTTCGTCGCGCTCGCCGGCCTGGCTGCGTTCGGGCGCATCCAGTTCGTCCTGCTTCCGGCCTGCTTCCTCGGCGCTGTGGTCGTCGTCGGCCTGCGCGAGCGGCGAGTGCGCTCCGCGCTCCGCGAGCAGCTGCTTCCGCTCACGCTGCTGGCTGTGCCCGTCGCAGCCGCGCTCGCGGTAGGCCCGTCACGCGTGCTCGCGTTCTACAAGGGCGTCCTCCACGCCGACATCGACCCGGCCGCGCTCGCCCAGAGCACCGGAACGAACCTGCTCGTGCTCCTCTTCGCCTCGGGCTTCGTGCTCGTCCCGGGTGCGATTCTCGGCCTCGCGCTCGCGATTGCCCGTCCACGCACCCGGGCTGAGCTCGCCTTTGCCGCGGTCACGACCTTGCTCTCGCTCACGCTCCTCGTCGAGGCGGGGATCTTCGGCGCTTCCGAGCTGGCGCAGGAGCGATATGTCTTCTACGTTCTTCCGCTGTTCGCGATCGGCTTTGCTATCTACGCCTCCCGCGGCTGGCCGTACCGCCTGTATCACACCCTCCTCGCGGCGGGTCTCGTCACCGTCGTCTCGATCGTCCCGCTCGCCGGCTACGCAGCCGCGAACGAGAAGATGCACTCGCCAGTTCTGTACGGAGCGTTCCGGATCGAGCAATGGGCGGGATCGCCCGGCAACGGCTCGCTCCTGATCGCGCTCGCCGCGACCGCCGCCGCTGCCGTGCTCGTCCTTTGCTCGTCGAAGCCACACGTGGCGACGAAGGTGGGGCTCGGGCTCGCGCTGCTCCTCTGCGCCGGCTTCTCCGCCGCGGCGGTCGTCTTCGACGAAGAGAACACGAGCTCGGCGCGGCGCGCTTTCTTCGGCGAGGACCCCTCATGGGTCGACAACGCGAAGCTCGGTGACGTCACGCTCCTGCGCAACGTCGAAGGACAGCGCGCCGCCGCGTTCCAACAGCTCTTCTGGAACCGATCCGTGACCCGGCTCGCGTTGATGCCCGGCGCCACCATCATCGATCCGTTCCGGGCCGACCCTGTCCGCGTCGCGGACGACGGCTCCCTGCTCGTGAGCGGCCGCCCCCTCACCGGCGCGCTGCTCGTCGACGAGCACGCCGTGACGACGCGCCTGAGCGGAGCGAGGAAGGTGGCCTCGGCTCCGGGGTTCTGGCTCTACGCTCCGGTCGGCAGGCCCCGGCTCTCGCTGCTCTTCTCCGGCCGCTTCCACGACGGCTGGCTTGCCGACGCAGGCGCCGTCACTCTTTGGCCGCGGCCGGGCAGCAACCGGCTCGAAGGGACACTAGTCCTCGGCCTCGACGCACTGACCCAATCGGCGGGCGCGACGGTGCACTTCAGCCTGCCCGGCGGACGACTCCTGGACGTGCGCGTGCCGGCCCGGTCGGATCGAGTCGTCCGCTTTCCGGTCTGCGGCGGCGGCGCCTGGACAGCGCAGTTTCGTTCCCGGATCACCGGTTACGCAGGGACACGACCCGTGAGCGTGCACGCGGGCGTACCGCGCTTCGTTCCCAGCAGCGGAGCTTGCGCCGCAGCGCCGAAGCAGGAGCCCACGGTGCCGCCGAGCGCGCTCGACCGCACCGTATGAGCTCTGCCCTCCGCGAGCGCCCCGCGGGGGAGCCGGCGCCGGGGCCTGATCTCTCGCTCGTCCCGCAGCCCAGCAGGCTGCCGGGGCCGAAGCTCGCCCTCGTCGGCATCTACGCACTCGCCCTTGGGTACCACTGGCTCCAGTCCCGGGCCCATGTCTCGCCGACCGTGTATCCGGACGAGCTCCTCTACTCGAAGCTCGCTCAGGGCCTCGTCTCGGGGCACGGCTTCAGCGTGCGTGGAGAGACGGTGCTCTTCCCGGCTCCACTCGCCGCGCTCGCACAGGCGCCCGCCTGGCTGATCCATTCGACGCCGGACGCCTATGCGGCGGCGAAGGCACTGAACGCGGCCGTCATGTCCGCGGCCGTCTTTCCCGCGTACGCTGTCGCCCGGCGTCTTGTCCGGCCCTCGTATGCGCTGCTCGCGGCGGCGCTGACCGTGGCGGGGCCGCCGATGCTCTACGGGGCCTATCTGATGTCGGAGGCGCTCGCCTACCCGGTCTTCCTGCTTGCGCTCGCCACGATGCTGCGAGCGATCGAGCGCCCTTCGCGGCGGATGGAGGTCGCCGTCGTTGCGGTTGCCCTCGCCGCCATCCTGACGCGGTTGCAGTTCGTCGTCGTGCCGATCGCCTACCTGCTGGCGGCACCACTGGCGGGGAAGCTCGCCGAGGAGCCTCTCCGGGCGGTCCTGCGCCGGCACCGGGTGTCGATCGTAGCCCTGCTCGCGTTCGGCGGCGTGCCGCTTCTGACCGGGGGAGCGGTGCTCGGGACATATCGCGGCGCGGCCTTCCTCCACTACGACATCGTCTCGGTGCTGAGCTGGACCGGGCTCACGGCCGCCCTGATCCCGTTTGCAGCCGGCTGGCTCGTCGTGCCGGGGGCCCTGCTCGGGCTCGTCCTCCTGGCCTGGCGGCCTCGGAACCGGGCCGATGCCGGGTTCGCAGCGCTCGCGCTCGCCTGCATCGCCCTCGTCCTGCTCGAGATCGGCCTCGTCGGCGCCGGTGACGCCGGCCGTGCACTCGAGCGCTACGCGATCTACCTCGTACCCCTGGTCGCAATCGCCTTCTTCGCCTATGCCGAGCGCGGCGCTGCCTGGCGGCGAACGTACGTCGCCCTCGCCCTTGTCGGCGCGGCGACGGCCTGGCTGATGCCGTTCCCCGCCAGAGTCGGCACCGAGTTCACGTTCGACACGCCCACGTTCTCGGTCTACGGCGAGGTCGAGCGCTGGTTCGGAAACGCGAACGCAGCCACGATCTTCGCCGGCGTTCCACTCTTCGGCGGGATCGCGCTCGCCCTACTGCCCCTTCGGCGCAGGCTCGCCCCGGCCGCAGTCGGCCTCGCGACGATCGGGCTGCTGCTGCTGAGCGGCATCCCCGCCTACGCCGGCGATCATGCGCTGACGCGCGGCGCGTTGCGCCTCCGTGCAGGAGATCCGCCGGACTGGCTCGACAGGAGCGGGCTCGGGCCGGCGGATTACCTGCAGCTCTCGGACGGCTCGGCACACTTCGGCTGGCTGCTGGAGTCGTGGAACCGAGATCTCCGGCACGTAATCCGGCTGGGGGCCCCGAGGTACGACGCCTATGCGTCGCGTGGCGCGAGGGTCGGCCGCGACGGGCGACTGCTCGTCGAAGGGGGCGAGCCCGGACCTGGCGTCCTCGTCGTGAACGACTTCGGGACCTCGATCGACATCGAGGGCCGCGTGGTCGCCCGCCCGCTCGACGGCCTCACCGCCTACCGCGTGCCGGCGGCTCCGCACGTTCGCTCGCTTGCGACCGGGCTCTACTTCGACCGGTGGGCCGCGTCGCTCCTTCGCTTCCAGGCCTGGCCTCGGCGTCCCTCGGCGCGAGGCTTCTACCGCGTCGTTCTCAGCTTGCCGCAGGGTCACGGCGGTAGGACTGTGAGTTTCGCAGTGGGTGGGCGCGCAGTGCGCACGCTCTACCTCGCCCCGGGTCAGACGAAGGTGTCGTGGATTCCCGTCGGCGGCTCGCCGCCGCCCGTGCTCGAAATCCGGTCAGACAGAGGCGACTTCGTCGATAGCGGGACGCCGAACGCCCGCTTCGTAGCCGTCCGGGTCCCATCGATCTCCTACGCCTGGAGAAACCGCCTCTCAGGCCCTTAAGGCGCCGCTTGCGGTGCCGACCGTCAGCGCGTGCGGGGTTGAGGACGGCCACGCGGGCAAAGCCCGCATGGCCTCTAAGCGGCGCCGCGAGCGGCGCCTCAGCATGCCCGTCTGAAATGACCGATCGATCCACGTCGAACTCATTGCGAAAACCGCTTCTAGGCCCTTTAGGAGCGGCCTCAGCGTGCCGATAGCCCGTTCGAGGGACGCCATGCCAGACACTCCGATCTCCATCGACACGCTGCTCGAGCAGATGGTGGCGCACAACGCCTCCGATCTGCACCTCACGGTCGGCTCGCGGCCCGCTCTGCGCGTGCGCGGGCATCTGGAGCGGCTGGAGGGCCTCCCCGAGCTGTCGGCGGACGACACTCGCCAGCTGCTCTACCGGATCATCTCGAGCGAGCAGCAGAAACGGCTCGAGATCGAGCGCCAGCTCGACCTTTCGTACTCGATCCCAGGCCTCGCACGCTTTCGAGTCAACATCTATTCGCAGCGCGAGAGCCTGGCCGGCGCTTTCCGGCTGATCCCCGCGGAGCTGAAGAGCCTCGAGGAGCTCGGCCTGCCGACCAACCTCTACCACCTCTGTGAGAAGCCACGCGGGCTCGTCCTCGTCACCGGGCCGACCGGCTCGGGTAAGTCGACGACGCTCGCCGCACTCATCGACGAGATCAACAGGAAGCGGGCGGATCACATCATCACGATCGAGGACCCGATCGAGTTCTTGCACCGGCACAAGCGCTGCATCGTGAACCAGCGCGAGCTCGGGCCGGATGCCACTACCTTTGCCGACGCGCTCCGTGGAGCGCTCCGTCAGGACCCGGACGTGATCCTCCTCGGCGAGATGCGCGACCTCGAGACGATCTCGACCGCGCTCACCGCCGCCGAGACCGGCCACCTCGTCTTCGCCACACTCCACACTCAGGATGCGGCCTCGACTGTCGACCGCGTGATCGACGTCTTCCCGGCGGCCCAGCAAGGCCAGATCCGAACACAGCTCGCCGGTACGCTGGAAGGCGTCATCGCGCAGACGCTGCTTCCGACCGCAGACGGCCAGGGACGCGTTGCTGCAATCGAGGTGCTCCGCCCCGACGACGCCGTACGCAACCTCGTGCGCCAGGCCAAGGTCGAGCAGATCTACTCGATCATGCAGACCGGCTCGAAGCGTGGGATGCAGACCATGGAGCAGGCGCTCACCGAGCTCGTCCTGCGCGGAATCATCACCCAGGAAATCGCGCTCACCCGCTCGAGCAAGCCCGAGCAGCTCCTCGGGCTGCTGGGCCGAGTCGGCGGCGGCGAGGTCGCCGATGCTGCCGTTGCGTCGCTGCGGGTCGCAGGGAGCTAGCCGATGGACCTGAAGAAGGAGATCAAGGTCTCGGACCTGTTCCGGAAGGGTGGTAAGAAGCCCCGCGCGGAGTCGCCTCAGCCCGCGGAAGAGACCGAGGACAAGCCGAAGCGAAGGCTCGCCCGCAGCCGGAAGCCGAAGACGGACGCTCAGCTGGTGAAGAAGTCGCGCGAGCGCCGCCCGGCCCGTCACAAACGGCTCGTCGGCCTGAAAATCGGCGCCTCGCAGCTTGCTGCCGCGCGGATCGTCAACAACGGCTCCCCCGAGCTCGTCCAAGTTGCACGCGCAGGTCTCGAGCCCGGGATCATCGTCGGCGGAGAGCTGCGCGAGCCAGATGCCCTGGCCGAGGCTCTGAAGCGCTTCTTCCGCACGAACAAGCTGTCCAAGCAGGCAGTCCGGCTTGGCATCGCCAGCAACCGAATCGGAGTGCGCACCTTCGAGATCGGCGGCATCGACGATCCGAAACAGCTCGAGAACGCAATCCGCTTCCGCGCGCAGGAGACGCTGCCGATCCCGCTCGAGGAAGCCGTTCTCGACTACCAGATTCTCGACGTGACCACCGACGACGAAGGCGCGCGGACCCACCGCGTGCTGCTCGTCGTCGCTTATCGGGATCTCGTCGACCGCTATCAGGCCGCCTGCCGGAAAGCCGGCATCAAGCTCGTCGGAATCGATCTCGAAGCCTTCGCGCTCCTCCGAGCGCTCGGTGACCGCTCGGAGGTCGCCTCCAACGCCGCGATCGTCGTCGCGACCGTCGGCCACGAGCGCTCCACTCTGGCCGTGTCGGACGGCGAGACCTGCGAGTTCACGCGCATCATCGAGTGGGGCGGAATGAACCTCAACGTCGCCATCGCCCGAGCGCTCGACGTCGCTCCTTCCGAGGCCGGCCCGGTCAAGCACTCCATCTCGCTCCTGGAGCCGGCCGAGGCGATGGAAAACATCGACCCCGAGCGCGCCGCAAAGGTTCGAACGGCTGTTCACGAGGAGCTCCAGACCTTTTCTCGGGAGCTCGTCTCCTCGCTCCAGTTCTACCAGGGGCAGCCGGGCTCGCTCGGCATCGGGGAGATTGTCCTCACCGGCGGTACAGCCCAGATGCCGGGCCTCGACGCTGAGCTCAGCCGCCTGATCGGAGTCGCCGTTCGGGTCGGCGATCCACTCGCCCGCGTGAAGCTCGGCAAGAAGGTCCGCGACGACCACGAGCTCGGCTCGCTTGCCGTCGCCATCGGCCTCGGGATCGAATCGTGAGAGCGGTCAACCTTCTCCCTCGCGACGACAAGCGCCAGCGCGGGGCCGCGCGTAGGAACGACCCGCTGCTGATCGGAGGTGTCACCGGGGCCGTTCTCGTGACTGCGATCATCGCCGCCTGGTTCCTGACCGCGAGCGGCGGGGTCGCCAAGAACCAGGAACGCTTGGACGCCGTCACGTCCGAGCTCGCGGCCACGCCTGTACCGGCACCGAACGCGCCCGACTCTTCCCAGCTCGAGCAGGAGAAGAGCGCGCGCGTGACCGCCCTCTCGTCAGCGCTTGGGGGCCGGCTCGCGTGGGACCGCGTCCTCCGTGAGGTCTCGCTCGTCCTACCGGACGACGTCTGGCTGACCAGTCTTTCCGCCCAGGCACCGGGTGCTGCTGCCGTCGCTGGGACACCGCCGGCGGCGGCGTTCGCCATCAACGGCAAGACGTATTCGCACGACGGTGTCGCGCGGCTGCTCGCGCGGCTCGCGCTGGTGCCGCACTTGTCGGGCGTGCAGCTCCAGAGCAGCACGAAGGCGATCAGCGAGACCGGTCACGCCGTGGTCGAGTTCTCGATCAACGCAAACGTCAAAGCTGCAGGAGCCGCGTCATGAGGAACAAGAGCTCCGCTCCCATCATCGCCGGTATCGCGGTCGGGCTTCTCGTCTATGCGCTGGCCGGCTACTTCCTGCTCATCTCGCCACAGCGTGGGCACGCCGCCGACATCAAGCATCAAATCGAGGTCACGCAGCAGCAGATCGACCAGTACCGCACGTCGGCCGCCCAGGCGCGCGCGACGACGCCCATCCGTGTCGCCGATCTGTTCCGCTTGACCAAGGCGATGCCGGACGAAGTCGACATGGCCGACGTGCTCCTCGAGCTCAGCCGCGTCGCCCGCGAGAGCGGGATCGAGCTCGACTCGGTCACGCCGCAGCCCCCGGCGGCAGCCTCCGGCTACCAGAGCATGCCCATCACCCTCGAGATTGACGGGAACTACTACGAGCTCTCCGACTTCCTGTTCCGGCTGCGGAACCTCGTGCGCGTCCGTACCGGACGCCTTGATGCGCAGGGGCGCTTGTTCGTCGTCGATTCGATCAGCTTCAGCGAGAGCACGAAGTCGTTCCCTCGCATCAAGGCAGGTCTCACGCTGCATGCCTTTGTCTACGGCGACAACACCGTCCCGGTCGCGGCGCCGCCCGCTGCCCCCCCCACGACCACGACGACGACGGGGACGACCACCACGCCGACAACGACGACAACGACGACAACTGCACCGCAGTCGCTCGACACGCCGCCCGGCGGGAGCGCAACCGAAGCGGGTGCGCCCTAATGGCGAAGAAGTTCGACGCGAAAGCGAAGGCCAAGCGCCAGAAGATCATCGCGGCGGTGCTCGGCGTCCTCCTCCTCGGCGTTCTCGCGTACGAGGTTCCTTCGCTCATGAAGACGATGAACAAGAAGCCGCCGGCGACGCCTGCGGCGGTTGCCACACCGGCTCCCGCCGCCCCTGCTGCCGTGGCGCCGACGGCGGGGACTCCCGTGTCTGCGGCCGTCACCGGCTCCGGAACGCTCACCGACTCCGACCCGGCGCCACTGGCCGGGGTCGGACAGCTGCTCTCGTTCGACCGCTTCGCGACGAAGGATCCCTTCGTGCAGCAGGCGGGCCTTCCGACGGCGGCCTCGACGCCGGCAGCTGTGCGTGCGCCGACGTCCGTCACGAACCCACCGCCGCCCCCGCCTCCGGCCGCGAAGCAACCGTCCGCAAGCAGGACCTCGGCTCGGATCTCCGTCAACGGAACCGCGGAGGACGTGGACGTGAAAGCGACCTTCCCGGCGGCGGATCCGGTGTTCGTCCTCGTGTCCCTCCGGAATACGAGCGCGAAGGTCGGCATCGCCGGCGGCTCGCTCTCCACTGGCACCTCGACGGTGACGCTCCTGATGGGCAAGAAGGTCACGCTGATGAACACCGCCGACGGCACGCGTTACGACCTCCTCCTCGTCTCGGTCAGCTAGTTCGCCGGCGACAGTCCGGCGCGCTGCGTGCGCGATGACGACTTTCTCCGGATTGTCTTTGGTGTCGCGGCCGAGGCTTGTCAGCGTTGGACCTGTCTGGTGCCAGGCACCAGACAGGTCTGCGTTGGCCTGGGTCGGGCCGCGGTCGAGGCGCCGCTCGGCGCTCCGGCTACTAGCTACCGGTGGACACGTCGAACGTGGAGACCTGGCGCGCGTAGGTGAGCGACAGGTTGTTCCAGTCGCGCACGACGACCGTGACCTTCTTGACCGCCCGCCCGCCGGTCGGCGCGACCGAGACGATGTACGTGTCGACGCGGTAATTCTTCCGATCCGCGCCGGTCGCCTGGCGGCTCGCGTTGCATTCGTCGGGCACCCCCGGGCAAGTCCCGGTCACCTGCGAGGCGTTGAAGGCGCTGTCCGTCGTATAAGGAGCAATGAGAGGGATCGAGCTGCTCTCCAGGCGGATCGCGTCGTACGTGAGCGCCCTGTAGAGCTCCATCTGGCCGTCGGCGAGGACGGCGGCGGTCGTCACGCGGCTGGCTCGATTGAGGGAGATGATCCCGGACGAGAACGCGGCGATGACAGCCAGTAACCCGATGTTGAGCATCGTCATGGCCATCAGCAGCTCGATCAAGCCGAAGCCGCCTTCTCGGCGAAGGAGCGTCCGCACGGTTGTCCTATCGGCAGCGCGCGCCAGTTGCTCAAGTGCCGCGATCCCTCTGCCGATACGGAATTGCGGTGCTTTCCAGAGCTCTTCCCCCTCGGTAGGACATGGCGGCTTTCGGATACAGCGCGATCGACGCGCAAGGCTTCGAGCTGCAAGGCGAGATCCACGCCCCGGATCCCGATGCCGCGCGCGAGCAACTGCGCCTGCGCGGCCTCCTCGCTCAGTACCTGCATGAGCTGCCGGCGCAGGGCGAGGAGGGCGTTCGCACTGTCTTCAAGAAGATCAAGCCGAAGTCGCTCCAGGTCTTCTCGCGCCAGTTCGCGACCATGATCGACGCGGGGCTCTCCGTCGTCGGAGCGCTCGTCATCCTCGAGGAGCAGACGGACGACAAGTACCTCGGCGCCATCATCTCCGAGCTCCGGGCAGACGTCGAGGGCGGGCTCCTGCTCTCGCAGGCAATGTCCCGCCACCCGAAGATCTTCAGCGCTCTCTACGTCGCGATGGTCGAGGCCGGCGAAGCCGCAGGAATCCTCGACCAGGTGCTCGACCGTGTCGCCTTCCAGATCGAGAAGGAGACGCAGATCAAGCGCCGCGTGAAGGGCGCCATGATCTACCCGACGATGGTCCTGATCTTCGCGACCCTCGTCCTGATCGGGATGCTCCTCTTCCTCGTCCCGATCTTCGTCGACATCTTCAAGGACCTGGGCGGCGAGCTCCCGATGCTCACCCAGTACGTGGTCACGATGTCGGACTTCCTCCGGGGCAACTGGATGTTCGTCTTCCCCGCACTGGGCGGGGTCATTTTCGGCTTCCGCCGAGCGAAGAAGACGGAGCAAGGCCGGAAGGTCTGGGACCGCTTCAAGCTGAAAGTGCCGATGAAGATCGGCGGAGTCGTGCTCAAGGTCACGATCGCGCGTTTCTCACGGACGCTCTCGACGCTCGTCGCCGCGGGCGTCGACATCATCAAGGCGCTCGAGATCACCGGCCAGACGGCCGGCAACTGGGTCGTCGAGGAGGCGCTTTCCGACGTTCGAGCGCGGGTGCACGAGGGCATGTCGATCGCACAGCCCCTCGTCGAGAACCCCATCTTCCCGCCGATGGTCGGCCACATGGTCAAGATCGGGGAGGAGACCGGAGAGCTCGAGAAGATGCTCGGCAAGATCGCGGACTTCTACGAGGACGAGGTCGACGCCGCCATCCAGAGCCTGACCTCGATCATCGAGCCGGTGATGATGATCGGCGTCGGCCTGATGGTCGGCGTGATCATCATCTCGATGTACCTGCCGATGTTCAAGATGCTCACGCTTGTCAAGTAGACGGGTACGCTGCGCCAGAGACAGGGACCGCGCTACCCGGGGAGGGACGCTTGACACTAGAGCGGCCGCAGATCGAGAAGCCGGAGGGCGACGTCCCCTTCGAGCTCGTCGTCGACGACATCACCGTCGGTGACGGCGACGAAGCCACGAGGGGCAGAAAGGTCTCCGTGCATTACGTCGGGGTTGCGTTCTCCTCCGGTGAGGAGTTCGACGCTTCGTGGAAACGTGGGCAGCCCTTCGAGTTCAAGCTGGGCGCGGGCCAGGTCATTCCCGGCTGGGATGCCGGCGTCGAGGGCATGAAAGTCGGTGGCCGTCGCAAGCTCACGATTCCGTCCGCCATGGCCTATGGCGCGCGCGGGGCGGGCGGGGCGATCAAGCCGCATGAGCCGCTTGTGTTCGTGGTCGATCTGCTCTCTGTCGAGTAGCTGGGCCTGCAAATACAGGTCAAGCCAGTAGGGCCGAGTGCTAGATCGTCTCGAGCGTGGCGCGGCGGCGGCCGTCGGCCTCGAAGAACCTAAATAGGAAATAGGCAGCAGCCGCGTAGCAGGCCCCGATCGCCGCTTCCGTCGCGACGAGGCCCGAGACGTCCGAGAAGAGAGCGCCGTCCGCGAGCTCGCGCGCGGCCTGGATCCCGTGCGTCAGCGGCAAGCCCTTCGCCACGGTCTGCATCCAGCCGGGCAGCGAGTCGAGCGGGACGTTGGCGCCGCAGAAGAGCAGCAGGAGGAGGGTGACGAGATTCGCGAGGAAGAACACGTCCCGCGCGCGCAGTCCCACAGCCCCCGTCATCAGCCCCAACGCGGTGCAGGCGAACGAGCTGACGAGCACGACGAGAGCGATTCCGGGCAACTCGCCCGCGGAGAGGTCGAAGTCGAGGAGCGCCCAGCCGACCGCGAAGCCGAAGGCGGAGACGAAGACGCCGTTGACGACGAGCGGCAGCGCGCGGCCGAGAAAGAGCGCGATGCGGTTGGCCGGAGTGGCCAGCAAGGGGGACAGCGTCTGTGTCCACCGCTCGCCGCCGATCGTCATTGCCATCCCGAAGATGCCGGCCAGGGCGGAGGCCTGGACGGCGTTCCCGACGACGAAGAACTCATCATTGCGCAGGCCCGCGAAGCGACCGATGTACGCGAAGAAGAGGATCTGGAAGACCGGGCCTCCGAGCATGGTCGGGATGTAGATCGTGGGCCGCAGCCAGTTGAAGAGCGCCCGGTAAGCGAGATAGCCGCCGACGAAAAAGACGCGCAGAGAGCTCATGCGATCGCGAGGGTCGCCCGCTCGCGCGCGAGCTTCTCGAAGTAGAGCAGGCAGTAGTGCCCGATGACGAGGTACGCGATACCGAGCGCCAAGGACATCGCGACGGGAAACGCCGGATCGCCTCCGAGCGCGGCCTCGCGCAGCGCCTTCACGCCCCAGGTCGGAGCCAGCACCCAAGAGATCGGCCGCGTCCAGCCGGGGAGGAGCGCGAGACCGGTGAGCAGGCCGGTCACGAGCCAGACCGGGTACTCGAGCAGGTTCGAAAGCGCGTTTGCGTTCCGGTAGAGGACAAAGGTCGAGGCCAGGACGAGCCCCAGCAGCCCGAGCGCAAGGACGGCGGCCGGCAATGCGATGATGAACCAAGCCGGATGGGCGAGCTCGAAGGGCACGTCGAAGAAGAGCCAGCCCCAGACGAGCGTCGACGTGAGCGAGTAGAGCCCGATCGTCGCGGTCGCCATCGTCAGCGGGAGGATCACCCAGATGAAGGCCGGGGGAGCGGCGATGCAGTACTCGAGCGTGCCCTGCCAGCGCTGCCACTGGATCGCGCCGCCGGACCCGAAGAGCGTCGCCGACCAGATGCCCATCATTCCCGCTCCGATCGCGACGAAGAGGAGCGATCCCGGCCGCGCGCCGGCTCTGAACATCAGGTATGCGATCGACGCGAAGATGACCGGCGAGATGACGGAGACGATGATGAAGAAGCCCGAGAGCGTGAGGCTCTTCAGATGGAAGAGCCAACCCCTGTAGAGCAGCCGCAGGATCCGCTTCATGAGCGCTCCAGGCTCGCGTGCCGGCGGCTCTGCACCTCCATGAACCGCAGCAGCGCGTAGCCGGCGGCGGCATAGCAGAGCCCGATGAGCACCTCGGTCCCGACGAGTCCTGCGACCGAGCCGAGCGACGCGCCGTCGGTGAGCCGCCGCGCTGCCTTGATCGCATGCGTGAAGGGCAGGCCTTCGGAGATCGCGCTCATCCACCCCGGCAGCTCGGAGAGCGGCACGTTCGCGCCCGTGAAGATGAGGAGAAACCCGAAGATGACGTTCGTGAGCACCGCGTTCTCGCGGACCCGGAGCGAGACGGCGGCGTTGATCAGCCCGAGCCCGGTGCACGAGAACGCGGCGACGACGATCACGAGCGCGAGCGGCGGTACGGACGAGAGCGGAATCTCGACGCCGAGAATGGCGGTTCCGGCAGCGAGTGAGAAGGCGGACACGAAAGCCCCGTTGGCGACGACGGGCACTGCGCGCCCGAAGAAGAGCGGGATGCGGCGGGCGGGGCTGACGAGGATTGCGCTCAGGGTGTTCTGGTAACGCTCGCCCCCGATCATCTGAGTCATTGCGAACAGACACGGAATCGCCGAGTACTGGAGCGCGTTTCCGACGACATAGAACTCATCCGACTCCAGGCCGGCCGACCTTCCGATGTAGGCGAAGAGCAGGATCTGGAAGATCGGCGCCACCAGGAGGCTGGGGATGTAGATCTGGGGGGTCAGCCAGTAGAAGAGGGCTCGGTAGGTCATGCGCCCCCCGACGAAGAAGACCCGCAGCGAGGTCACGACAGCGAAAGCGACGCGCGAACGCGCGCCGACTGCAGGACGCGCTCGGTGAGCAGAATGCCCAGCCCGACGTAGAGGGCGCCGAGACCGACGCAGGCCAACAGGTCGTCGAGTGGAGACCCGCCGAGGGCGGCCTCGCGAATCGCGTTCATGCCCCAGGTGGGCGCGAGCGCCCACGAGATTGGCCGGACCCAGTCGGGGAAGAGCGCGAGTGGCACGAGGAAGCCCCCGATCAGCCAGACGGGGTACTCGAAGAGGTTCCCGAGCGCCCAGGCTGCGCGGAAGCGAACGAACGTGACCGCGAACACGAAGCCGAGCGCGCCGAACGAGAGCACGGTGCCGACGATCGCTGCCGCGAAGAGGAGTGGATGCACGACTGTCAGCGCGATCCCGAACAGGAAGTGCCCGTAGATCAGCGTCGCGCCCAGGCTGTAGATCCCGACCGTGGCCATCGCCAGCGTCACCGGTAGCAGGACTAGCGCGAAATGGGGTGGCGTCCCGACGAGGAGCTCGAGTGTCCCGTGCCAACGCTCACGCTGCATCGCCGCGCCCGCGGTCGTGCTCGTGGCCGACCACATGCCCATCACCGCCGAGCCGAGCGACGCGTAGAGCAGCGTTCTCGGACTGTCGCCGGCGCGGAAGACGAAGAACGCGATGGTGGCGAAGAAGAGCGGGTAGATGACCTGTCCGAAGCCCTCGAACGGCGACCGGGAGATCATCTTCATGTGGTAGAGCCAGCCGACTCCGAGCAGTCGGAGCGTTCTCATTCTTCGGTGACGAGCGCCACGTACGCGTCCTCGAGCGTCGGCTCCCGATTGGACACGCGGCCCACGCTCGCGCCGTTCAGATGCCCGAGGATCGCGGCCGTGAGCTGCACGTCGGCGCGGGTCTGAACGCTCAGGACCTGCGCCTGCTCCCGCTCCTCGACCGTGACGGCGAGCACGCCTTCCAGGAGGCGGATGCGCTCGACGGTCTCTTCCGGAACGCCGTAGACCTCCACCTCGGTGACGCTCCCCGACTCGACACGGCTCTTCAGCTCCCCGGGAGTGCCCGTGGCGACGATCTTGCCCTGCGAGATGACCGCGATCCGGTCGCAGAGCGCGTCGGCCTCGAACATGTAGTGCGTCGTCAGCAGGATCGTCTTGCCGGCCTTCGTGAGCGAGGCGATCGTCGCCCGCAGCTCGCGCGCGCCCACGGGATCGAGTCCGATCGTCGGCTCGTCGAGGAAGAGCACCTCCGGGTCGTGGAGAAGGCCGCGGGCGACGTGCAGGCGCTGTTTCATCCCGCGCGAGTAACCCTCGGCGCGCTCGTGCTCGCGGCCCTTGAGCCCGACGAGCTCGAGCAGCTCCTCGATCCGCTGCTTCTGGAGCCGGCCCGGAACGCCGTAGAGCTCGGCGAAGTAGCGGAGGTTGTCGTAGCCCGAGAGGCGCTCGTAGACGCCCCGCTCCCCGCCGAAGACGTAGCCGATCCGCTTGCGCACCTCGCGTGCGTCCTTGACGACGTCGTAGCCGAGGACATGCGCGCTCCCCGAGGTCGGGATCAGCAGCGTGATCAGCATCTTGATCGTCGTCGTCTTGCCCGCCCCGTTCGGGCCCAGCAGGCCGAAGAGCTCGCCCTTCTCGATCGCGAAGCTAACGCCCCGGACGGCCTCGATCTCCTTCACGCGGCGGCGAATCGTGCCCGTGTGTGTCTTGTACGTGCGGTGGAGGTCCTGCGCCTCGACGACGGCCATGCCTGGAGACTATCGCCAAGTACCAGGCGTTTCGAAGCCGCCTCCGCCCGGAGTTTCGATCCGGACGAGGTCGCCTGCTTCGAGGTCTCGTGTCGCCTTCGCCGGGAGCTCCTCGCCGTTCAGGAGGTTCCGTCCCGGGGCTCCCGGCTCGCCGCCGCGCACGCCCTGCGGGCTTCGCGCGCGCCGCTCCGAGATCACGGAGAATCGGCAGGGCTCGAGCGCCCGCAGCTCGCGGACGATTCCCTCGCCGCCTCGGTAGCGGCCCCCTCCTCCCGAACCGGAGCGGAGTGAGTGGCGTTCGACCCGGAGCGGATACGCGAGCTCGAGCGCCTCGGTCGGAGTCGTCAGGGTGTTCGACATCGTGACGTGCACGCCCGACGGTCCGTCCGCGTGCGGACAGGCTCCCTGGCCGCCGCCGAGGGTTTCGTAGTAGGTGAAACGCTCGTTGCCGAAGGTGAGGTTGTTCATCGTCCCCTGGCCCTGCGCGGGCACGGGCAGCGCCTCGCCGAGCGCGCCGAAGAGGCAGTCGACGATGCGACATGAGGTCTCGACGTTGCCGCCGGCAACTGCGGCGGGGGGCAACGCGTTCACGAGCGAGCCGGCAGGCGCCCGCACCTCGACTGGCGCGAAAGCGCCGCCCGAGGCCGGAATGTCCGGTGCGGTCAGGCAACGGACGACGAAGTAGCACGCCGACCGCGTCACCGAGAGCGGGCAGTTGAGGTTGCCCCCGTCCTGCGGCGCCGTCCCGGCGAAGTCGAAGGCGATCTCATCGCCTTCGATCTCGACCGTCGCACGCAGCTCGAGGTCGCCCCCCGGCGCTTCGAGGACGTCCGCGCCGGCGTAGCGGCCGTCGGGCAGCCGTGCCAGCGCCGCTCGCACGATCCGCTCGGAGTGGGCGAAGAGCTGCTCCATCGCCGCGACGACCGGCTTTCGCCCTCGCCGTTCGCAGAGCTCGGTCAATCGCTGCTCCGCGAGCCGGTGGGCCGCGAGCTGTGCGCGGAGGTCGCCGCGCCGCTCTTCGGGATTGCGCATCTGCGCGACGAGCTCGGAGAGCACCTCCTCGTCGAGCCGTGTGGGCGGAATGACGACGCCCTCCTCCGCGAGCGTGCGCGACGCCGCCGGCATGCTGCCGGGCTCGCGGCCGCCGACATCGGCGTGGTGGGCGCGCGTGACGGCGTAGCCGACCTCGGTACTCGAGACGAGCGTGATGTCGGGGAGGTGCGTTCCGCCGGTGTACGGGTCGTTGAGGATGAACACGTCCTCGCGGGCGGGGTCATGCTGCCGGACGGCCGCGACGGCGTCGGGCATCGCTCCGAGGTGGACGGGGATGTGCTCGGCCTGGGCGATCATCCGGCCGCCTTCGTCGAAGAGCGCCGCCGAGCAGTCGCGCCGTTCCTTGATGTTCGCGGAGAACGCCGAGCGCACGAGCACGGCGCCCATCTCCTCCGCGATCGACCGAAGTGCGCTGCCGAGAACTTGGAGCTGAATGTTCACGCGCGCGTGAGCCTCCAGATGGAACCATCCCTAACCCCCACCCACCCTGGGGGCAGCCAGCAGGTCGACCCGTCCAGTTCCAGCACGTGCGGTCCGGACACCTCTTGCCGGGCCGACCTGCTGGGCTCGATTCGCGGGCCCGCGCGCACCTCCGCCGTCCGGACGGCGACGAGCTCGATCGCGCGGCCCCGATCGGCGTAGCCGTAGCGCTCTTCGTGTGCGCGGTGGAACGAATCGGCGAGATCGGGCCCGAGCGGCAACGTCAGCTCGAACGACTGACCCTGGTACCGGAGATCGGCCTCGCCGCCGCGCGGAAGCTCCCCAGCCTGCTCGAGGGGAACGGAGTACGAGCGGACGTGATCGCGCCGCTCGTCGCTCGCGGCCAGCCCGAGCGCCGAGAGCATCCCGGCGGCCTCGGGGACCAGCACGGTCTCGATTCCGAGCTCGTCGGCGAGCGCACAAGCGTGCAGCGGCCCTGCCCCGCCGAACGCGACGAGCGCGAACTCGCGCGGATCGTGGCCCCGCTCGACAGAGACCACGCGCAACGCCCGGAGCATCTCGGCATTCACGACCTCGACGACCGCACCCGGGTCGATGTCGCCGAGCGCTTCCTCGGCCGCAGTCCGATCGAGCTCGAGACCGCCGGTGAGCCGGTCGGGCACCCGGCCCAGCAGGAGGTTCGCGTCGGTGACGGTCGGCCGCGTCCCTCCGTTCCCGTAGCACGCGGGCCCGGGGTTCGCGCCGGCGCTCTCCGGCCCGACGTGCAGGGCGCCGCCCTCATCGACCCAGGCGATCGACCCGCCGCCGGCTCCGACCGTGTGCACGTCGACGCTCGCAAGCCGCACCGGGTAGCCGGCGACCTCGCGCTCGACGCTTCGCTCGGCCTCGCCGCCGGCGATCGGGCAGACGTCGGTGGACGTGCCGCCCATGTCGAATGAGATCGCGTCCGGGATGCCCGCGGCTCGTGCGATGAGCGCGGCGCCGACCACGCCGGCCGCCGGTCCGGAGAGGAGGGCGAAGGCCGGATGCGCAGCCGCTTCTGCGATGGTTGCGACACCGCCCGAGGAGCGCATGACGAGGGGCTCCGGCAGCCCAGCCTCGACGCTGCGCTCGGCCAGTGCATGGAGGTAGCGGTCGAGGACGGGCCCGAGATAGGCGTCGATCGCCGTCGTCGACGCACGCTCGTACTCGCGGAACTCGGGTGCGACCTCGTGCGAGGCGACGACGCGCGCAGCCGGCAGGCGTCGCCGCAGCTCGGCTACGACACCCTCCTCGTGGCTCGAATCGCGGAACGAGAAGAGAAGGCAGACCGCGATGGCCTCGGCGTCGATCTCGGGAAGCGACTCGAGATCGAGCGGGCACAGCACACCCTCCGGCCCGATGCGCTCGCTGACTCCGAAGCAGCGCGTAAGTGGGACGAGCGGCTCGGGATGGTCCTCGCAGAGCCGGTAGAGATGCGCGCGCGCCTGGCGACGGACGTGGAGGAGGTGCTCGAACCCGGCCGTCGCGACGAACGCCGTGCGCGCGCCTTTCCGCTCGAGGAGCGCGTTCGTGCCGACGGTTGTCCCATGCGTGAAACGGTCGAGTTTGTAGACGCCCACGCCGGCCAAGCCGGCATGGGCTCTAGGCGGCATCGCAAGCGACGCCTCAGCCGCACCGACTGCGCGGGCGGCGGCGAGCACGGCCTCTTCCTGCCGCGCCGAGGTCGGCACCTTCGCCGTCGAGACCCGCCCGTCCGCGACGAGGACGGCATCGGTGAAGGTGCCGCCGACGTCGACGCCGAGGACCGCCACGGGTCGACTCTAGTGCGAATAACGCCGGCCGTTGGTGCGTTTCAATGGAGAGATGGCGGCGAGGCGTGCTTCCGCAGAGCTTCGGCTCGTCGGCGCCGGTGGCGAGCCCGTCGACTTGCGGCGGACGCTGGCCTCACACGGCGTTGCCGACCTGCCGCCGAACAGGATCGATGACGAGGCCTGGATACTCGAGCTGACCCTGCCCCTCGAGCGAAAGAAACCGCGGACGGTGCGCGTGGCGGCCGGGCGCGACTGCTATGCGCGCCTCGAGGTGCTCGGAGGGGCGCCGACGAAGTCGGACCTCGAGCGTCTGAAAGCGAAAGTTGCCCATGTTCTTCGCCTCGACGAAGACCTCACGCCCTTCTACGAGGTAGCGGCAGCCGATCCGGACCTCGCGTGGGCCGCGGCCGGCGCCGGGCGGATGATCCGCAGTCCGACTGTCTTCGAGGACGTGGTGAAGACGATCTGCACCACGAACTGCGTGTGGTCGGCGACGGTGCGCATGGTCAGCGCGCTCGTCGAGCATCTCGGCGAGCCCGCCGCGGAAGCGGACGGACCCTTCGGGCGGGCCTTCCCTACCCCCGAGGCCATGGCCCGAAAGCCGAGTGCGTTTTACAGTGAGACTGTCAGAGCGGGCTATCGGGGCGCGTATCTCCGGGCCCTGGCCAAATCGGTCGCGTCCGGCAAGCTCGACCTCGAGCAGCTCGGGCGCGCGAGCCCGGAGGACCTTCCCGACGACGAGGTCGCGGCCCGGCTTCTCGCACTGCCGGGAGTTGGCCCATACGCGGCGGCTCATGTGATGATGCTCCTCGGTCGCTACTCGCGCTTGATCCTCGACTCGTGGACGCGGCCGAAGTACCTCCGCGTCTCCGGCTCGAGGCGAGCGAAGGACACGACGATCGAGCGCCGCTTCCGCCGCTACGGTCCGTACGCTGGGTTGGCCTTCTGGCTCTACCTGACGCGGGATTGGGTTGAAGGAGACTCCTCCTAGGCATCGGGAAGGCGCCAAGCGCGTCTCGCCGCTCGCTCCGGCATCGGCGAGCTTCGGGGTCGCCTACGGCGTACTCGCCGTGACCGCGGGGATGGGCGTGATCGCTCCGATCGTCATGTCGGCGACGACGTTTGCCGGCGCGGCGCAGTTCGCGGCCGCGTCGGTCCTCCGTGACGGCGGAAGCGTGCTGGCGGCGGTGGGCGCGGCCGTCCTGCTGAACGCGCGCTACCTGGCGATCAGCGTCTCGGTCGCCCCGGCTTTCCGCGGCTCTCGCCTGCGACGGCTGCTCGAGGGCCAGCTGATCGTCGACGAGTCCTGGGCAGTCGCTCAGATCGGCGGCGGCCGTATCGACCGGCGGGTGCTCGTCGGCGCCGGGCTCCTGCTCTTTCCGTGCTGGGTTGGAGGAACGGCTCTCGGTGTGTTCGGCGGAGACCTCCTCGGAGATCCAGAGCGGCTGGGGCTGGACGCGGCCTTCCCTGCCCTCTTCCTCGCACTGCTGACGACACTGCTTGTCAGTCGGCGGACGATGCTCGCAGCTCTGGCAGGCGGGTTGACGGCGCTCGTCCTGCTTCCGTTCACCCCGGCCGGCGTGCCGGTGATCGCCGCCGGCGCCGTCTCCCTAGCTGGGCTCTTCCGTCGATGAGCGCAACCTGGCTCGTCGTCCTGGCCGTCGGCATCTTCACGATCGCGTTCAAAGGAGCGGGCCCGGTTTTGTTGGGCGGCCGCGAGTTGCCCGCGCGGGCGCTGGGTACCTTCCAGCTGCTCGCGCCGTCGCTGCTGGCCGCGCTGGTGGTCACCCAGGCGCTCGGCGGAAACAGGAGCCTCGTGGTCGACGAGCGACTGATCGGTGTCGGCGTCGCGGCAGTCTCGATCCGCTTCCGCGCCCCACTAATCCTCGTCATGATCCTCGCCGCGGTCTCGACCGCACTCGCGCGCTGGGCGTTCTAGGTACGGAAGAACCACTGGGCGGAGCTCAGGCCCTAACTCGGTCAACGGTGTGGCTAGCCCCATGGCGGCGGAGCGCTGCTCATGCCACGATCCTCTAGTGATCACGGTTCTCATCGTCGACGACCACGCCAGCTTCCGTTTCACCGCGCGCAAGCTGCTCGAAGCGGAAGGATTCGACGTCGTCGGCGAGGCGGCGGACGGCCGGTCCGCGCTGGAAGCTGCCGGCAGGCTCGAGCCCGACGTCATCCTCTTGGACATCTACCTGCCGGACATCGACGGCTTTGACGTCGCGTTGCGGCTGAAGGCAACCAACCACTCGGCCGTGATCCTCACGTCGAGCCGCGACGGATCTGATTTCGGATCGCTCGTCCGCAAGAGCGGAGCGCGAGGCTTCGTGCCGAAAGCAGAGCTCTCCGGGGCCAGCTTGACGGCGCTTCTGGAGTGAGGACCCGCACTGTCGTCGCGCTCTGGACGCTGGCGCTCGCAGCAGCCTCCGGCGCGATCTCACTCGTTCTGACGAGCGATCACGAGCCGCACAAGCTCGCCACGATCGCAATCGCGGCCCCTGCCGGGCTCGCCTTCGTCGCCGCCGGCCTGATCGCCCGGGTCCAGCGGCCCGGCAATCGAACCGGCATCCTGCTTCTGCTCGTGGGTTTCTCCTGGTTCCTGGGAGCCCTTGCGGAGTCCAACCGCTCGTTCGTCTTCACGCTCGGGCTGGCAACGAACTTCGTCTTCCTCGGCTTCATCGTCCATCTGCTCCTCGCATTCCCGTCGGGGCGCTTGGAGAGCCGAGTCGAGCGGAGCGTCGCGGCGTCGATGTACGTCCTGGTCGCGCTCTACGCCGCGAGTGTGCCGTTCTCCCAGTTCGACGACGTTTGCGATACGGGCTCGTGTCCGGAGAACGCCTTCCTGATCTGGAGCAGCGACTCGGTCACCCATGTGGTCGAACTGGCTGTCCCCGCGGCCGCTTTGGGGGTGATCGCGATCGCGATCGGGCTCCTCATCCGCCGCTGGCGCCGAGCGACCCCCCCGCTGCGGCGAGCGCTCGCGCCTGTGCTCGCAACCGGAGGCGGATTGATTCTCCTCCTGGCCGCTCTCGCCTTCGCGGACCTCTTCTTGGACAGCGCGCGGGTCCCGAACTCGCTCGTCGATGTCGCTCTGCTCGCGATTCCGCTGTCGTTCCTGTTCGGCCTGCTGAGAACGCGGCTCGCGCGAGCTGCGGCGGGCGAGATCGCGGTTGAGCTCGGCGACGAGCCGGCGGTGAACGAGCTCGAGGACGCCGTTCGGCGGGCGCTTGGGGATCCGTCTGCCCGGCTCGTGCTGTGGCGAGGCGAACGCGAGGGCTATGTCGATCTCGAGGGGCGTTCCATCGACTTACCCGGTGCCGGTGACCAGCAGACGGTCACGACGATCGAGCACCTCGGCCGACCCGTCGCAGCTCTGATCCACGACTCCGCGCTGCTCGAGGATCCACCCGTGCTGAGAGCCGTCTCGTCTGCGGCCGGGCTCACGCTCGAGAACGTTCGCCTCCAGGCCCAGCTGCACGAACGGCTCGAGGAGCTGCACGCCTCGCGGGCGCGAATCGTCGCGGCCGGGGACGACGAACGTCGGCGGCTCGAACGCAACCTGCATGACGGAGCGCAGCAGCGCCTTGTCTCGCTCTCGCTTGCCCTCCGGCTCGCCCAGGCGAAGCTCGACGCTGATCCGCCGGCCGCGAGCGAGCTCCTGACGACGGCAAGCGCCGAGCTCACCCTCGCGCTCGAGGACCTGCGGGAGCTTGCCCGGGGCATCCATCCAGCCGTGCTCACCGACCGAGGACTTGGGCCTGCGCTCGAGTCGCTCGCCGATCGGACGACGATCTCGGTTGAGTTGGAGGCTCTGCCCGATGAGCGGTTCCCGACGCGCGTCGAGGCCGCAGCGTTCTACGTCGTCTCGGAATCGCTGGCGAACGTGGCGAAGTACGCCGAGGCGTCGGCCGCAAAGGTCAGCGTCACAAACGGCAACGGGCACGCGATCGTGGAGGTCTCGGATGACGGCATCGGCGGGGCCGACGCAACACGCGGTTCAGGCCTTCGTGGGCTCGTCGATCGCGTCGAGGCGCTCGACGGCCGGCTCGAGATCGAGAGCGAGCCCGGCAGTGGCACGAGAATCAAGGCTGTGATCCCGTGCGCGTAGTTTTGGCAGAAGACTCGGTGCTCTTGCGGGAAGGCATCGCACGCCTGCTCGAGGAGCTTGGCTTCGAGGTCGTCGGCCATTCCGAGACCGCTGAGGACCTGTTGCTCAAGGTGGCGAGCTACCAGCCGGACGTGGCGATCGTGGACATCCGCATGCCGCCGACATACTCGGACGAGGGCCTGAGAGCCGCGAAGGAAATCCGCCGAGCGCACCCTGAGGTGGGAGTGCTCGTCCTCTCGCATTACGTCGAGGCGAGCTACGCGCTGGAGCTGCTCCAGGAGGGCGCAGAGGGACTCGGCTACCTGCTCAAGGACCGGGTAGCGGAGGTGCAGGAGCTCGCAGATGCGATCCGGCGGGTGGCCGACGGCGGCTCCGCGCTGGATCCGGCGATCGTTTCCCAGCTCGTCGGCCGGAACCGGGCGCATGACCCACTTGACTCCCTGACGCCTCGTGAGCGCGAGGTGCTCGCGCTGATGGCCGAGGGGCGGACGAATCGGGCAATCGCAGAGCGGCTCGTGGTCACCGAGCGCGCCGTCGAGAAACACGTGACCAGCGTGCTCGGGAAGCTTGGTCTTCCCGTGTCTGCGGGTGACCACAGGCGGGTTCTGGCCGTCCTCGCCTTCCTACAGTCCTAGGTGTAAGACCCGAGCACGTTGGTCCTGCTGACAGGCGGCTGGCGGCCAAGCGCTGAGTGTCGACGTCGATGGTTGTAGTGCCAGAGCCAGCCGTCAAGTG
>Ga0307278_10000077_pt1 | contig 46018 bp, 48 predicted proteins | sample ER_DNA_117_FD_194482 | JGI IMG/M metagenome (GOLD analysis project Ga0307278, IMG submission 194482) | Bulk soil microbial communities from the East River watershed near Crested Butte, Colorado, United States - ER_DNA_117 | ecosystem: Environmental > Terrestrial > Soil > Floodplain | place... | reverse complement strand
CGCGGTCGGTGCCATAGACCACCAGCGCCCACAACGCGATCTCGGCGGCGGTCGGCGTGTAGCGGTTGACCCGGTAGCCGAGCAGGCTGGTGCGCAGCAGCCAGGCCACGCCCGGGCGGGCCAGGGCAGCGCCGAACGCGCCGCGGGCCATCGCCGACGCCAGCGCGTCCTGGCTGGCACGCAGCTGCGCGACCGCCTCGGGTGCCGCCAGCTGGGCCACGGCCCGTCGGCGGCGGACGGTGTCGGTCAAAAACCAGTGTTTCGACAGGACCTTGGCGTAGCCGGCGGCTGCGGCGACCGCCCCCGGCCGGGTCTGCGGCCATCCCAGCGGCACCCCGTCCACCCAGCGCGGCGCCCGGTCGGTGATTCCCGGGGAATCACCCACGACGACGGCGACCGCGCGGGAAGCCAGCGCCGGGCTGGGCGCCCCGGCAGGCGCCAACACCCGTCCCAGCAGCACACCAGCCAGCATCGCGGCCGCCGCCGCGGCGGCCACCCGGGCCCACCGAGGCCGCCGCGGCCCCCCTGATCCCCACCGGGGACCTCCTGCTCCAAGGCGCATGTGCCTCTCCTCGTTTCCTCTCGGGCGTGCCCGCCACCGCAGCGGCTGGTCAGGGGCCTGCCGCGGCGTTGCCGGCGGCGTAGAAGGTGTTGATCGCCAGCGCGCCGACCCCAATTCCGAGGGCGCACAGGGTCGAGACGAACATCTGGAGCTTGCCCCGGGCGACGTTGTGGGGGATCTGGCTGGAGGTGCCGCCGGCGGCCAGGATCGCCCCCCAAATAAAGAACCCCGCGCAGGCCACCAGCCCGATCGCGGCCAGCAGGTTCAGCCCCTGCTGCGCCAGCGCCTTGCCGTCGGCAAACAGGCTCCAGTCCGGCGAGTACGAGACCCTGCCGCCGCCGCCTTGGCCCGGCGGCGTCGGTTGCAGCACCGCAAGCAGTCCGCGGGTGAGCAGTTCGCGCATCCTCTCCTCCTGTGCAGCCCACCGCCGCACTCCCGTGGGGTGCGGCGGCCGTCCGCAGCGCCGGGGCCAGCCACTGGCCCCATCGCCGCACTGTCGCCGACGCAGGATCGCCGCGGCGGCTTGCTGACAGGCTCACCGGCAGACTCACAAGCCGACCGCTCCCTGGATTCGCCGGCACGACCCGCTCCCGCCGCCCCGCAGGGCTGGCGTGAGCTGTGTTCACCGCCGCGCGGCCCGGCCGGCGGTGAGGTTCCCGGTCAGGTTCGCCGTGAGGCTCCCAGTGAGGTTCGCGGTGAGGAGCGCCCTGCAGCCTGGCCGTCAGGCCGCGGACACCGAAGGGACGCTCGATGCGCAAGCTCGCGCTGCTGGCGGTCAGCTTCGGCCTGGTGGCCGTGCTGCTGACCGGCGCCGCGGCGGCGACGCTCACCGCCCCAGCCGCTGCGGGTGGGCTCAGCCGCGACGCGGACGTCCCCGCCGAGCTGGTCGCGATCATCGAGGCCGCCGCCGGCGCCTACTGCGACCTCCGCCCGGCGCTGCTGGCCGCCGTCCTCAAGGCCGAAAGCGACTTCGGGCACTCCCCACTGCCCGGCGTGCGCAGCGGCACCAACGACGCCGGCGCGGCCGGGCCGATGCAGATCGGCATCGGCGGCAAGGCCGGCAACACCTGGGGCGGCACCCCGATCCGCGCGGTCCCCCCCGACATCCCGTACGGTGCCGACGGCAACGGCGACGCCATCGCCAGCGTCTACGACCCGGCCGACGCCCTCCACGGCGCGGCCCGCTACCTGTGCGCGCTGGGCGGCGGCGACGAGGCGACCCTCGTGATCGCCGTGGCCAGCTACCACTGCGGGCCAACCTGCGGACACGGGGATCCAGCCGCGTGGGGGCCCAGGACCAGGAGCTACGTCACCAAGGTACTCGCCGCCGCGCGGTCCTACGAGGCCGGCCTCAGCGGCCCGGTCACCGCTATCCCGCCTGGCTTTGGCACCCCCGGGCCGTGCGGGCGAAGCCCCTCCACCGACTACGCCCGCTGGCTGGTCCTGCAGACCTTCGGGCAACTCACCATCGGCGACTGCGCTCACCGCGGCCACGTCGAGAACTCCGACCACTACCCGGACGCCAACGGCCAGGCCCACGCGCTGGACATCATGGTCGGTAGCCACAAGCCGCTCGGCGACCGGATCGCAAGCTGGCTCACCCAGCACCACCAAGCGCTCAACGTCAAGCAGATCATCTGGTACGGCCAGGTCATCGACTACCGCGACGCCAACCCCGCCTGGCACGCCTGCCGCGACCCCAACTCCTCCTGCGCCAGGAACCACTTCGGGCACGTCCACGTGGGCTTCCGGCTATGACCCGCACCCCAGCCACGGTCCAGCGCCTGGATTTGGGGCTTCTCATCCACGCACAGCACCACCGCGCCGGCCGGCGGGTCCAAGTACAGGTCAAACAGGTCGGTAACCTTAAGCTCACGCGATCCGTAGCACCGTGCCGGGGTTCGCGACGGACACCCAGATCGCACCCGCGGTTGCTGCGACATCGATGGGGTGACCGCCGACAGCGATCGTCTCGACCGCTCGGTTGGTCTGCGGGTCGATCCGGACGACCACCACATCCTCGGGCGCGGCGTCCACGCGGTAGTCGCTGGTGACCCAGACGCCCCCGGCGCCGACCGCGAGGTTGCCGGCGCGGAACCCGATCGGGATCGGCGACCCGACCACCCGGTTCGTCGTGGGGTCGATCCGGGACACGGAGTTCTGCTGTGGGAAGAGACTGATTAGCGTCGACGCCCGTCGGATCGTGCTGTCTGCATCAGGGGCTACTCCTGGTGCCGGCCCCGTGGGAGCGCCGCCGGGGCACTACATGGTCAAGGGGTCAGGCTGCCGCCGGTCGGGATGCTCTGGGCAATGCCCCAGACAAGAAGCAGGAACGCTGCAATCAGCAGGACCACCAGGGTCAGGCAACCGGCGGTGGCGTTCTTGTCGCCGTCCTTGCCGGCGTTGCTCGGTGTACCTGCCGTGGAAACCTTCCGCTGCCGGATTGGCAGGTAGTTCGGGTCGCGCAGCACAGGCAGCCGCTGGGCGTCGTCCCGGAGGATGCGGGCCGCGTCACGCATCGCCTGGGCACGCTCGCGCTGGCCGCGGCGTTCCGCCTCCCGGGCTTGCCGGTTGAGATGCCCGATCGTCAGCTGCACCAGGTGCTCCACCTCGGTCATGTCAGTTCACCTCCTCCTCCTCCTCCTCCTCCTCAAGGTCGGGGATGGCCAGGCCGAGCCGCTCGGCCAGCCAGCCGGACAGGACGGTGCGGTGGCATCATCGGCTGCCGTCGCGGGGGTCCTCGAAGCAGCACTCCGCCAGCGGGAACGGGTCGTAGGCGTCCAGCATCTCGGCCAGCTCCGCGAGGATGCGCGGGGTGCGAAAGTGGGTTCTCCTCACCTTTCTGTGGGCAGCGTGATCGTTAGTCCGCTGCAGCAGAGGTAGATCATGGCGATGACGGCGGCGGCGCTGTGGTGGCCGTAGCCGCGGTGGTTGATCAGCCGGATCTTGCTGTTGAGGCCTTCCAGCTTGCTGTTGGAAAGGCCAAGCTGGACGGCGGCCAGGATCTGGTCGCGGTGGCGGCGGATGGTGCGCGACAGGTCCAGCATGGCCGGGATGCGACAGCGGCTGGCGCGGGCGAGCCAGGCATCCAGGTGGGCGTCGGGACGGCCGCCTGGCGGGAGCCGGTACAAGTCACGTAGTTCCTCCTTGAGCACCCAGGCGCGGAACAGGACGTGGCGGGCGCGGCGCAGCCGGACGATGGTGTCGCGTTGGCTGTCGGTCCAGCCCGCTGGGTCTTTGAGCAGCGCCCAGCGGGTGTTCTTGACCAGCTGCGCGGCGGGGTCTTGGCGGACCCGGGCCAGCGGGCCGGGACGGGCAACGCCGGCGGCGTGGCGGGTGGTGTTCCACGCCGCCCGGCGGACCTCGTCCACGGCGGCGTTGGCCAGCTTGACGATGTGGAAGGGGTCGGCGCACACCCGCGCACGTGGGGCACGGGCGCGGGTGACCTTGGCGTAGGCGCCGTGCAGGTCCATCGACGCCGCCTGCAATTGGGCGGTGCGGTCGGGGCCGAGGGTATCGAAGAAGCGCTCCAGGGTGGCGCTGGACATGCCCTCACCGGCCCAGACGACCGCGCCGGCACGGTCGTGGTCGGCGACCACGGTCAGGTAGCGGTGGCCCTTGCGGTAGGAGACCTCGTCGACGCCGATGCGGTACAGCTCGTCCAGGCGGGCGTCATCGAGGTGCTCGGCGACCACCCGCACCGTGATGGCGGCCACGGCCTCCCAGGAGCAGCGCAGCAGCCGGGTGATGGTGGTCTTGTCGGTGCGCTGCGCCAGGTAGGCAACGACGTCTTCGAAGTCGCCAGTGAACCGGGCACCGGGACGGGCCCACGGTACCGTCTCGGTGCGCACCCGCCCGCAGGCGCGGCAGGCCAGCCGACGGATCTCCGCCTCCAGGAACAGCCGAGCGGCGCCCAGGTCCAGGTGCCGCCAGCGGCGGGTGGTGCGGTCATAGACCGCCCGGGTCGACCAGCCGCACGGGCAGTGCAGTCGGCGACCTCGGCGGCGCAAGACCACCACGATCCCGCTCGGGTCGAACTGCACCCCAGCCACGTCGGCGCCGGGGATGGCCAGCATCTTGTTGAATGCGGTAGTGGCGCGCACGCGTCGCTCCCGAGGGCTCGGTTGGCTTGGCAGCTCCGAACCTAGACGGACGACGCGTGCGCGTCCTGCACACCAGCCCATGCAGCCAGGATCACTTACCGCTCAAGCCAACCACGCGGCACAGCCCGCCAGCCGACCCACAGAAAGCCGAGGAGTCCCCGAAAGTGCAGGCGGGCCCGGTAGCGATGCCGGAAGTCGGCTTCTTCAAGGCCGCTGTTGAACAACCCCCACGGCATGACGGCCGGCCAGGGGACCAGCTCGTAGCTTAGCTGACTCATCTGGGCCGGCCGACGCTGGTCTGCACAGGCACCATCCGGGTCGGGTCGACGGCGGCGTAGCGGGCGACGACGAGGCGGCCCGGGGCCACCAGGGTGACCTCGAGCCGCTCGGGGCGGGCTGCCATCAGGCGCTGGCGGCGCCCGCCTTCGCCAGCTTCCGAGGGCGCCGCTTCGGCTGCTCCTTCGGCTCCTGCGCCTTCGCGGGCTGCTCTTCGGCTGCTCGACCTTGGGCGCCTCGGCCGGGAGCTTCCCATCCTCAGCGAGCTTGGCGACCGCGCCGGCGCGGCTGGCGAACTCGCCCAGCCCGACCTGGCTGTCGCCCAGCAGCTCCACCAGCCGCCACACCTTGCCGTCCTGGCGGATCTCGTACCGGTCGTCGAGCGTCCGGTAGACGCCCTTCTCCACGCGCTTGATGCCCTCCGGCATCGCGTGCTCGGCCATTTCTTTCGCACCTCCTCGCAGGCTCGGGACCCTCCCTGACCTGCACCTTTAGTCTTCACCCGCCGGGGCAGACGGCAAGAGAACGCAGAAACTAGCTGGCCCTATTTTCGGGCTGAATGGTGCAACCGAAGGAGCCTATTCTTGGCAGGAATGTTGGGGGCCTAGTTCTTGCACCCGTACTCGCAGGCCACGCCATCCCCGTCAGCGTCGTTCGGGTCCGACCCGAAGGCGGGATAGGGTTGGATCGGCCGGGAGGCCGAGCCTGGGCCTGGGTCGCTCGGCCAGGAGTGGTCGTAGGTCCCGAACCGGGTCCGCGGCCAGCTTGACCGGGCGGCTAGACCCTCCAGGACCGCGCGGAGCCGGCGCTCGAACGCCAGCTCGTCCAGGTAGGTCCAGCGCCGGCCGGGCGCCGGATCGTAGGCCAGCTCGGGCGTGTCGTAGCCCGGTGGGCACCAGGCGCCGGTCTGCCCACACGGGACCCAGTCCGCCGGGACCTCCTGGCGGGTGGTCGGCTGGTCACAGTCCGGCGAGTTGCTCCCCTGCTCCAGCTCGTCGCAGACGCCGTCCCCTCTGACGCCCTTGGCGCGGGTAGTCGGCGGCGTCGTCGTCACGGTGGTGGGCGGCGTCGTCACCGTGGTAGCGGTGGTGCTGGTGGTGGCCTGGGCCGACGGCGCCGAGGGCGTCTGGCACCCGACCAGCAACACGGCTGTCGCCAGCGCGACCAGCAGGACTGCGAGGCGCTTCACCGCTCGCCCCGGCGGATGAGCCGGTTCGGCCGCTCGCCCGGGTCGATGCGCCGCCTGGGCCGGCGGCGCGGGTAGGCGAGCCGGGCCAGCAGCAGCCCCAGCAGCAGGCCGACCAGCAGGCCCGCCACGGCCAGGACCGGAGCCCGGGGCGGGCCCTGCCAGAACACGACGTCGCCGGCCAGGCCGACCCCGGCGCCGATGACCGCGACGCTCACCACGATCAAGGCGCGCACGCCGTTCACCTCCCCCCGATGGTGCGGACCTGCCACGCCTCCTGGGTGACCAGCTCCCGGCCGATCCTGGTCGCCAGCTTGGCGCTGCGGGCCCGCACCGGGCCGTCGCTCTCCAGTGACAGTGCCCACGTGTCGATGGCGTCGAACACCACGACCCCGCCCATATTCCCGGCGGTCTGCAGCCAGTCCTGCAGGCTCTGGCTGTCGGCGAACACGTTGAAGAACGCCGGCACCCCGTCGACGCGCAGGGCCCACGAGTGCGTCATCCCGGACAGGCGGCCGCCACCGGGGTCGCGCTCCTTGACGCCGGTCACCTTGAAGCCGTTGCGTTCCAGGGCCTTGAGGACCTCGATCCTGGTGTTCTCCAGCTGCCAGTCGATCGTTGCCGGCTGGGTCGGGTCCTCGTCCAGCGTGACGGCCACGGTGGTCGTCGTCGCTGGGGTCGCCTGCTTGGGGTCGGGACCGCCGCAGCCCACGGCCGCCAGGCCGAGCAGCGCCGCTGCGATCGCCCGCTTCATCGTTGGTCCCCTCCGGGCCCGGGGGTCGCTATTCGCTGCTGTAGACGGGCTGACCGAGGCGGCCCGCGAGCTGCTGTACCTCGGCGGCGAGGTCCTCGTAGGTCTGCTGGCAGGTCTCGCAGAGCCGCGCCCCGCCAGTCCAGATTCCCTGCTCCCGGCGACCGCAGAGCGTCAGGATCTCGTTGCTGTCGTCGTGGGTACGCGCCACTAGGTGGATGGTGTCGCTGGTCGCGCTGATACGTGCGCTTCTGGGTCGCTTCGCCATGACAGCCTCCTCACTAGGAGCGGGTGATGAGCCACCAGGCGACCGGCACGGCGACCACGGCCACCAGGAGCACGATCGCGATCCCGCGGCCGAGCCGGTAGCCGAACCGCTCCACCTTGTCCAGCGTCTCCGAGATGGCCTCGGGTTTGGGAGGCTCGGGCTCCGGAGGCTTGGTGGGCTCGGGTGGGGGCTCGGGCTCCGGCTTGGTGGGCTCGGGCCTGATGTCAGTGGGCTCGACTCCTGCGCCCATGGACAGCGGCGCTGGTCGGGCGGGCGGGACCTGCGGGCGGCTGCCGCCGGAGTGGTTGCGGGCTTGCTGCCGGGCGGCCGCCACCAGCAGGGCCACAACGAGCAGCGGCGCCAGCACCAGCACCCTGGTCTTGGCGGACCAGCCCAGCAGGCTGCCGGCGACGGCGACGCCGATCCAGAGCAGCAGGCCAGGCCACCACACGCAGCCGGTCGCCTTCGTCTCCGTCTGGGTCGTGTCGGTCACTGGTCCTCGGTCTTGGCGCGCTTGGCAAGGGCGACGTACTGCTCCTGGCAGTCATCGGCGAGCCTGCCGAGCACGCCCCGCACCATGCGGTAGTCCTCCGCCGACCAGTCCGGTTCGCTGGGCGCCTGCCGGCGGACGCCGCCGTCGGTGAGCCACAGCACCAGCCGCAGCAGCTCGTCGTCGTCCATCTGGCTCGGGCGCTTGGCGAGGTCGAGATGCCGGCAGCCGGCCGAGTGGACGCCCTGGCCGGCGACCCACTGGCGCCCGCAGTCGGGGCAGTACACCTCGTCGTGGGCTCGGGTGTCTGGCAACGCTCGCACCTCCTCGACTTCGCCCGGGATGCTACCGCGACGGGCAATCAGCCGGGCCGCTGCCCTCCAGGCTGGTCCCTGTGGACAACGCGGCCGGTTGTGTCCGCTGCCCCAAGTAGCATCCCGCGCCGAGGAGGTGCGAGATGGAATCAACCTGGGAGCCGCGGGACGTGCCCGTCGTCCTGGACGCAGTGGTGCGCTACTACAGCGAGCATCCGCAAGGGCAAGGCGTGATGCTGACGTGCGAGCAGATCGCCGACCTGACCGGCCTTGACCCCACCGACGTCTACCGGGCGCTGAAGCGACTGGAGCCGACATACGTGCGGCTCGTGGAGGGCCTAGCCCGCGACCCGAGCAGGTGCTCGATTGCGGGCGTCACCGACGCGGCCCGGCGTGCGGTCGGCCAGTGGCCGGAGTCGGTCGCCGACGGGATCATCCGCGGGCTGCTGGAGGCGGCCGACCGGGAACCCAACGAGGCCAAGCGGATCCGGCTCCGCGCTGCCGCCGACGCGCTGGGCGGGTTCGCCCGGGATCTGCTCATCAACGTGATCGCCAACGTGGCCACCAAGCCGATCAGCTTCTGACCGTTTCGTGAGCGGCGGAGGTGCAGATGGCAGCAGAGTGGGTCCCGGCGGTCACGGCCGGCATCACCGCGCTCGCCGCCCTCGGCGGCCAGGCCATCGCCGGGCTCTTCCAAGGGCGCAACCAGGAGCGCGTCGAGGCTAGGCAGCGGCGGGACCGGGCCGCCGAGGTCCTCGCCGAAGCACGCGCGTTCCTCGTCGACGCGAGCCCTGACCGGCTTGGCATCAACGCCAGCCAGGAGCGGTCCCCGCAAGTTCTCCAGGAGCTGGGCGAGCGGCGGGAGCGCATCCGCATCCCGCTGCTCACCCTGGCCGGCAGCCACCCGTCTCCGCACGTCCGCCGGCTCGCCCAGCAGCTCGAGCTGGAGATGGCGAACATGCTGCACATGGCCGGGTGGTTCGTCAGCGACCTGCTCCGCAACAGGGACATGGAGTCGGCCCGGGAAACGGCCAACCAGCACCACACGGAGGCGCTGCGTCTGCTGGACCAGCTCCTCGACGCGATCCACGAGCCGGACAAGCCCCGGCCGGTCGGCGGCAGTCTGTGGCGCCGGAGGGAGCTGCCAGGCCGCGAGGACGGCCGTTGACCCGGCGGCCCGTGGGAGAGCCTGAAGGCTCCAGACGCTCCGCCGGGTGTCAGGAAGATGCCGGGAGGGCTATGCGACTGGCATAGGCCCCAGGTGCGGCCGGCCGTGGGGCTACACTGTCGGCCGCCAAGAGGAGGTGCGAGCGGATGACGAGCGACGGGATGGTCTGGGTCCCCATGTGCGGTGAGTGCGAGACACCCGACCTGACCGCGTCCTACAAGACGACCGAGGAGGCCAGTGGCCACCGCGGGCGCTGCCCGGTGTGCGGGGCGGCGGGGACGTGGGGCGCACTGTACATCGAGGAGGACCGGCTGCGGACCCTGCGGGACGCGCCCGGACCGATCACCTTCCACATCCGATAGCGGTGGAATCGAGCTGGGAGTCGCGGGACCTGCCCGTCCTGGATGCGGTCGTGCGCTACCTCGACGAGCACGTGGATGCCATGCCCGACGTAGCGCAGATCGCCGCGATCACCGGGCGGGGCGCGGCGGAGGTGCATCGGGCCCTGCGGGCGATGGAGGGGCGCTTCATCGAGGTGGACGACCGGAGCGCCGATGGCCACCCGGACTTCTACTTCGTCGTTCGTGTCACGGCCGAGGCGCGGCAGGCTGTCGGGCAGTGGCCGTCCCCGGACGTGTGGGTGGACCGTCTGGTCCAGGCGCTGCGCGAGGCGGCGGAGCAGGAGTCCGATCCGGAGAAGAAGACCCGTCTGCGCGCGATGGCGGAAGGGCTCGGTGGGTTCGCCCGCGACGTGGCGGTCGGGGTCCTGTCCGGCGGGATCACCCAGAGCATGGGGGCGTAGCTGCCCGACCATGAACGCGGAGCAGATCAGCGCCCTTGGCGGCTGGTGTGAGCTGGTCGGTGTCTGGTTCGTCGCCAGGGACCTGATGTCGCTTGCCCGCTACCGAGAGAAGCCGAAGGAATGGGCCGCCCAGCTCAAGGAGTGGACCGCCCGGGTCAGGGCCCGGTGGGTCGCGACACCGGTCATGGCCTGGTGGCGGCGGCTGCTTGGGCGTCCGCACCAGGTGGTCTTCGCAGACGCTGGCACTGCGAGTGTGACGCTGACCGCCAGCGACGCGACGACATCGACGGAGATGGCGACGTTGACCTTGTGGCCGGGCCAGTCGCTTGAGGATCAGATCGAGGAGCTGCGGTTGCGGCTGAACCGGCTGCAGGAAGAGATCAGCAGGGAGAAGCAGGAGCGCGAGCAGGCAATCGCAGCCGAACGGGAGGCCAGGCGCGAGGAGCTACGGGCCGAGGTCGAACGCCGGGAGCGCCAGATCACCGACGTTCGGCAGGAGGTCGAGGGGCTCCGGGAGGCGACCACAGGTGATCTTGGATTGAAAGCAGAGGGCGTCGTGTTCCTCGTGGCGGGCATCGCCTTCACCGTCTGGCCGGAGAGGTTCGCGAACTGGTTGCCGGCGTGGCCGCCGTTCCCCGTCGCCGTATTGTTCGTCATCACCTGGCCCTTGGCACGTCTCTCCTGGACGTTGTGGTTACGGCCGCGCGAGGAGTAGGAGGACGGTGGGCCTGCCGGTCCTCGGCGACCGCCTTATAGACAGGAGTTACGCGGTCGCCCGGAGGTGAGTGGGGGCAGGCCTTGAGGGGCGCTGGTGGTGGCTCTCCTTGACGGGTGAGGGTCAGCTGCCAGCGTTCCTTGACGGTGTCGCCAGCGGCTCATGGCCGAGCCGGATCGGACCCGCGCTGGCCGGTCCTGAGCGCGTGCCGGGCGCAGAGGCCCTCCCTGGTGGGGTCCCCAGACCCCGGATGACGCAGAGCGGCTCTGTGGCCCGGAATCGGCGAGCCGCAGGCACCCGGAGAGCGCGAGCACGTCGCCGACTTCGTCAGGCGGTGGCACAGGCCTGCTGGTGCTGGTTGCGCTTTCGCGTCCGCTCGGCCCGGCACCGTCGCAGGCCGAGGGCGACGCCCACCAGGTGCACCGACCACTTCGGTTCGCCGTCCAGGGTGTAGTACGGCTCCACGCGCTCGCCGGCCGCCTGTACGACACACAGCGGCTGCTGCAGCAGCTCGGCGACCTTGACCAGCGGCGCGGCGACGTGTCTTGCGGCGGCCGGCATTGCGCCGCTGCCCCGGGATTGGCGGCTGGAAGATCTCCTCCTCGCCATGACCGACGGTGCCTGTACCGCCCTGGGGGTTGCCGTCCTCCGCGGCGAGTAACCGAGGCCCAGGCTGCGCTGACCCTCTCCGCTTCCCGCATAGCGTCTGCCCTGCTGCCTGCCCGCCGGTCCCCCGAGTGTAGTGCCACCCCGGACCCTGCAAGGCCGCTCCGTTCCTCCCTTGCGGTCGGTACTCGCGCCGCTACCGCGGCCGCCTACGGCGGGCCTTTCCGGGCCCGGGGCCCCGGCACTGCCCGGCAGGCGGCCGGCAGGCCAACCCGAGGCCTGCCCGAGCAGCCAGGAGGCCCGGGATGCTCCCCACCACGCCGCCAGCGATCCGCGCCCGGTTCGAGTATCACGAGGCGCACCAGCGCGCGGCCACCCGCCCGCGACGGCGCCCCAGCATGCCCTCCCCGGCCGGCGCTGTTGCCAGGATCGCCGCGGGGCTGCTGGAGGTCGAGGCCGGTGCGCGGCCCGGCCGGCAGCTTGAGCCGCTGTGCCATCCGACGCTGTGGGAGGTGCTGATCCGGCGGCTGCCCCGCAGCGGGGGAGCGGCGATCACTGCGTGCAGCCTTCGCCGTGTCGTCGTCCAGGAGCACACGCCCGGTCTGGTTGAGGGCGTGGCCCTGCTGCAGCGCGGTGGCCGCCTTGAGCCGGTCGCCATGCGCCTGGATGGCGCCTCCGGCCGCTGGCAGGTCGTCGTGCTGCAGTACGTCCCGGCCGCCGGCGCCCCTCAGCGGGGCGGGGTGGACCGGTGAGCGCCGTGCCGCTGCTGCTGGTCTCCAAGTCGGTGCGGGCCCTGCTGGGGCAGTTCTGCCAGGGGCCACTGGGGCAGCTGTTCACCCCCCGCATGCTCACCGGTCTCGACATCACCGAGGGCTGCCAGCTTCCGTGGGCCGGCGTTATCTCGGGTCAAGCGAGGTGCCAGTTCTCTGACCAGCAGCATTGCGTCGTGGATGATGTCCACGATGTGGTGTGAGCAACGGCATCAGGGGCGGCGCGGAGCGCGATAGTCGTTATCAAACCGATGCCTTTGTGGCTTCGGCGTGACGACGCGGAGCCCGAATTCACCTCGACCATAGCTGGAACACCACAGCGCCATGCTCGATTGGCAAGTCAGTACAAGCGGTCGCTTGGCGGCAGGATCATCTTGGTTGGCAGAGTTCATATGGCGCGCTCGATGTCGCACTGTCCCTGTCTCTGCTGGTCCCGCCTGCAACCGGAAGATAGACCCATGCCCTGATGGTGTTCTCCCTGGCTCTGACTTGGACGGACTTGCAGGTCACAAGGCTCGTCTCATGATCGGGATGAGCGACGGCTCGCTCGTGGACTTGGTCGGAAACGATCAGCGCCAGATCTGCGGGGCTGCGTGCCAGGCGATTGCGCAGCGCCCGGGCGCTCAACAGACGGAACGCCAGATCAAGGTCCTCGCCGGCGAAGCCATGCGCGGTCCGCTGGACCTCGCCGCTGTGCACGGCCAGCCGGAGGCGGAGCCGCGCCGCGGAAGGCACGGCGCTGTTGTAGCGTGCGAGCCTCCCCGCCAGCTGCAAGACCAGTGGATGCAGGGGTCGCGTGTTGGAGGCCTGCGGGTCGAGCAGCACCAAACCACCGTCACCGAAGTCCGCCAACTCCAGCTGCGTCCAGTCGATGCCCGCACTCCACAGGCTTTGGCTGAGCAGGTCACGTAGGGCAGTGCGCAGGGCAAGGCGAGTCGTGCGATCCGGTCGGCCGAACCCCTCGATGTCGAAGGCCAGCATGCATCGACGCACTGGAGTGTGGCGAGCATAGCTGCCCACCATACCGGCCCGGCTGGAGTCCAGGCTGCACGACCACTCACGCACCAGTCGCAGCGTGTCCACCAGTTGCCCAGCAGTCCGCCAATGCCAATCAAGAGCCGACTGCATCCTGCGTTCCTCGGCACGCCGAACGCGCTGGCTCACCATCCGCAGTGCAGCGGTGGCAACGTGGTGGTCGGATTGCAGCAGGTTGAGCAGCTCGTCACGCGGGATCGGAATCAGTGTGGCCGGTTCGATCACCTGGGCGGAGGTCCGCCGCACGCCGCCGGTGAGGAGTTCGAGCTCGCCAAAGATCGCCGGCGCGCGGTGATGGGCGAACTCGATCGAATCACCGCAGCCGGAACGCCGCATGGTCCTGACCGTTCCTTCGGCCAGCACGAACATGCACTCGGCGGGCTCAGCCTCGGCGAAGACGTCCTGCCCCTCGTCGAGAGTCACCGGTGTCAGGCGCGCGGCCAGCGCACGCCGGGTGTCGTGGGCGAGTTCGCGAAACAGCTCGGTTTGGCCCAGCACCGAGGCGAGCTGCTCTGTCCATGCGGCCGGGCGCCCTGCCGGGCTGGCTTCCTGAGGCCGTGTGGATTCGTCTGGACGCTGTAGGTGGTCATGGACCCGGGCGGCGATCCGCCGGGCGACCTCGTCGGGCGTGCGGTCGCACAGCGACCGAACCGCCAGCGTGCCAAACGACGAGCGCTGGATCAGCTCCTCGATCGGCTCCTTGGCGTTCATGAGCTCACCTCCTCTCCGTTGGATTTGGGGCCGCCTGCGCGTTCACGCGCTTCCGAAGGCGGTAGAAGACGCCCTCGACGGCCTTCTCGGTCTGGTCGAGCAGGTCCGCGATCTCGCGGTCGGCATACCCAGCAGCCCGCAGGACGACCATCGCTTGGTCGCGGTCGTTCTTGACGACGTCCTTGAGGGCGTGCAGCACCTCGTCGCGGGTCTCGACCGCCTCCACCAAGCCCGCCGGGTCGCCGGTCAGGCTCGGGTCCGCGGGGTCGACGAGCAGGCCCGTCACGCTGTCATCGTCATAGAGCGATAGCTCGGGGAGGGGCTGGTTCTCGCGCTGCCAGCGGCGGTAGGCGTTGGGGAACGCGAACAGGCACTGCCCGATGAAGAAGGAGCGCAGGCTGGCGCCGCCGCTCGGCGACCAGCGGCCAGGGAACAGGACCTTGTCGCGGAAGGCCCTGATCGCCGCCGCGACGGTGTCGTCGGCGAGCTGGTCGGCGTCGTCCACGGTGAAGGGACGACCCCCGCGGCCTGATCCGCGTGCGCCCTTCACGCCCTTCCTGGCGGACTCGTGGAAGATCCGCATCGTCAGCACCCAGGCTCGGATGATCTGGACCCCGTAGCGGGCCAGCATGTCGACGAAACGGTCCCACGCAGGTCCTTGGAAGCCTTCCCGCTTGAGGGCCTCGTACAGCTGCTGGTCAGCGGCCAACCGTTCGGCCGGCTCATGGTCATCGTCATTGTGCTCAGTGGACTCACTCTCGACCGCCAGGGCTGATGTCGTGTCATCGGCATCGGCCGGGCCTAGCGGATCCGACAGGTGGACTGGCCCCAGGGAGGCCGAGTCGTGCTCGTACGCGGGGGATCTAGCCATTTTCGGCGGCCCCCTGCTGCTTGTTGTAGGACATGCGCCCTCGCCTTCACGGACACCACAGCTCTCACCTCATCAGGTAGAAATCGCGGCTTGGGCTGCTCCGCCCCACCCTGCGCCACGCACAGGGCAGGGCCGCCACTCTCGGCCGCAGCTCTCACCAAGGGGGGTCTCTCGCTCGCCGCGTCACGAACATCATGGTCGCTTCTCCTGGTCGATCGTCTCGTTCGGCAACCCAGATGTGCCCTCCAGGGTCACCTTGAGTTACCCCCTCCTATGTCACGGCTTCGTCCCAGCCCCTCGCCCGCGACCAATCTTTTCCGTGTCAACGCCTGACCCGACTCCCGCACTCCGATCGGGGGCAAGCCGCCGGTGGCTGCTCGACCCGGGGCGTCAGGGGATGGCGTCGACGTCCACCGGCTCGGCGGCCACCGGTTGGGGCTGGATCTCGACCTGGCCGTCGGCGCGGACCACGACCGAGACCCGGGCGTCGCGCAACTCGCGTACAAGGTTGAGGGCGCTCTGCTGTGCCTGCTGCTGCCGCCTGGTCACAGACCAGGTGTACCAGGCGAAGGCGGCCAGTTCGGCCAGAACGACCGGCCCCATGACGAGGGGTGGCAGGTGCAGGGCCAGCAGACCGGTGGAGGTCGCGACCGACCCGCCGGTGACGACGGCGGGGAGCTTCACGAAGGTCACCTCGATCGGGGTTGGGCAGGGCTGGGCTGATGCCCTCTCGTAGGTCATGAGCCGACGAGAAACCCGCGCCTTCGACTCGTTCAGCGGCCTCAGGCGGTGCATCAACACCGCGGTCCCAACCGGCCGCCTTGTCGTCCTCCCCGACGAGCGCCAGCCGGGTCCCAGCTCAACCTCGGCCAGGCCGTGGAGGTAGACCATCATCGTCTCGAGATGCCCCCAGCGCTGCTGACCTCGGATCCAGAGGACGGGCGACAGCTGCTGGCGTGGCTGCGGCCTGTGGCGCCGGTCAGCTGCACGGGCCGATCGTGGTCGAGCCGGGCGGCCTTGTGTGGTCGGCTGCACGGCGCTCCCCAAGGGCGACTGCGAGCTCCTCCCGCAGCCGCTGGTTCTCCTGGCGCAGCCGGCGGATTTCGACGTTGACCGCCTCCAGCCGTCGGCGAAGCGAAGCGTCGGTGGCACGCTGCCGGGCGGGGATCGGCGCCGACGTCGAGCTGGTCGAGTGGTGGAGGCTGCGGAGCCGCTGGATCTCAGCACGCAGGTCGGCCTGCGAGTAGAGCCAGGAGCGTGAGACGCGGCCCTCACGGGCGACGGTGTCGAAGCTGACCGGCCGGCCGGTGGCGTCCAGCCGGCGCAAGGCCGCGACCGCGCGGCGGCGGGTCTCGTCGGCGCGCTGCCGGGCGGCGGCGAGCAGGTGGTGGGTGTTGTCAGCCCGCATCGGCCACCTCCCCGCCTTCGCTGGCGGCAAGCGGCGTGACATCGGCTTCCAGGGCCGTGATGATCCGGTCGAGGTTGGCGAGGACCTGCTGGTTCATCTCGGCCAGGCGAAGCTGCCCCCGGGCCGTGGCGGCGGCGATCAGCCGGCGGGTCTGGGCGCGGTGCTGGTGGTGCTGGTCGAGGAACTCGGGGGTGGTGATGAACACCGGGCAGGTCAGGCACGCGTTGGCGTGCGGGCAGATCTGCTGCACGGGCAGCCCGCAGTAGCCGTTGGGCAGCGCCTGGGTGGCCAGGCCGACCCGGTGCTTGGTCCACGCCGCGTCGGCGAGCGGGCCCTCCGGGTCGATGCTGACGTGCTCACCATTGATGTTGACCTTGCGGGCCTGCTCCCAGCGTCGCCGCACGGTCGTATCGCTGATCTTGCCGTAGTGCGCGGTCATGCTGAGCGACTCGTGGTCCAGCAGCACGCGCACGACCTCTTGCGGCACGTCCCGGTTCATCAGTCGGGTTGCGAAGGTGTGCCGCCACTGGTGCGGGGTCAGGTGCACCGGGCCGTTGCCGTCACGGACCTCGCAGGTGGCGAGCCACCGGTTGAGCTGCTGGCGGTAGGTCGAGTCCGAGAACGGCCTGCTGCCGTCAGCGTTGGCGTTGATCTGCGGGAACAAGAACCGCGTGCCGCCGTCGGGCCAGCGCTCCGCGACCCGGGCGCGCTGCCGGGTGATCTCTTGCTCCAGGTCATGGTCGATCGGCACAAGCGCTTCGCGGCGCAGCTTGCGGTTGAAATAGCGCAGGTAGGGGGCACCGCTGCCGTCATGGATCACGCAGTCCAACGCCAGACGGGTCGCATCACCGATCCGCAGCCCGCAGCGGATCAAGATCAACGTCACCAGCCGGCCGGCCGGGTTGGGCCACCGGTCGAGGTTGTTGGGGTGCTCGACCTGGGCCATGACCTGCTCGGAAAGAAACCGCGGCAGCGGATCTTGCCGGTCTTTGGGGTAGTCCTCGTGGTAGATGACCACGTCGGCCGGCAAGGTGGGGTCCCATCGGTGCTGGCGGACCGCGGTCAGAAACGAACCGAGGGAGCCGAGATCCTTGGCGCGGGACTTCGCCGGCCGGCCGGTGGCATGCAACGCCGCCAGGAAGCGTTCTAGCAGCTCACGGGAGAGCTCGGCCGTCGCGGTGATCTCAGGCGCGGCGTCGTTCAGGAACGCAGCGAAGCGGGTCAGGGCCAGCACGTCGACAACGGCCTGGGCGACGCTGATCCCGGTGGTCAGCCGCCAGCGCACCCAGCGCTTGGAAAGGGCGCGAAGCCACGGTTGCGGGATCCGGTCAAACCGCAACCGCGCGGCATTGCCGCGCTGGATCCCGAGCCGGCGCAGTTCCCAGATGTCGCGGGGGAATTCCGCCTCCCAGCCCGAGCCGTCGCGCAGATCCTCCACCCGCGTGCGGGCGTAGCGCAGGAACGCCAGCTCCCCGTTGGTGTGCTGAGACCCCCTGACCGGGAACTCTTGCTTCCACCGTTCGGCCGACCAGTCCAGCAAGGAGGTGACGGTGGTGCCGGCAACGACCCGGATGACCGGCTGCACGGTCCAATGGCGGGTTGGGGTGCGGTGCTCGTCCGAGCGGCATTGCAGGGCATATTGCAGCTCAAGGCGCAGCTGCGGCCGGTCTCCCAGCGGCCGGAAGTCGAACCGTGGCGCGCCGTAGGTCCGGCAGCGTTCTGCGAACGCGGCCGGGTCGGGGCGGCCGTGGTAGTGCCAGCGGGCCATGTGACCGCGGCAAAACGGCGAGCGAGGCTGCGCCCACAGCGTGCAAAACGACAGCTCGCACGCTGGCCGGGGTGTCGTGTCGGTGACCGCAACACCTGCCAGCCAGGCTGCCCGGTCGGGCCGGCCGGCCCGCCGCCACCGGTCGAAGTGGGTGTTGCACAGCCCGTGCTGGCCGACGCCGTAGCCACAGCCGACCACCGTGCACTCCGTCAGCGGGCCGTGCCCTGTCACCGGGCCGACGGTGCGCACGAACGTGTCCATGTCGGGGCGGCCCTGGCGCTTCCACCGCTGGTGGTGCCCGTCGCACAGCCGCCGCAGGGTTTGCTGGCGGTCACAGTCGGGCACGCGGCACGGCGGCGAGCCAAGGATCGGATCGCGGCGGTCGGCGAACACGACATCTGCGCGGAACTCCTGGCGGACCACGGCCATGAGACGCTCAAGCAACCCGGTCGCGGCCGGAGCAGGTGGGCTGCTCACAGTCGCACCTTCCGGTCGGCGAACCACCCGGCCTGCTCCAGCGCCCGGCGGGTGTCCTCCACGGTGAGGTGGCCGTAGATGTCGATGGTGGTGGAGATGTGCGCGTGGCCGAGCAGCTCCTTGACCGCCTCCTTGCCGGCGCCGTTGCGCAGCAGCCAGGTCGCGTAGGTGTGGCGGAACTGATGCGGCTGGAAGTCAACGCCGGTGCGCTGGCGCAACCGCTCCACCAGGTCGTAGACGGCCCGGTAGGTCATCGGGTGCCCGCGGGGCTGACCCCACAGGTTCACGAAGACGTAGTCGCTGTCCAGCTCGCCATACTCGCCGTGGAGGTAGTCGGCGTAGAGCCGCACCAGTTCCGGGCTGACTGGCACGGTCCTCTGCTCGGGCGATTTGGCCCGCGCCCGGTTGTCGTTGCGCCGCGGGGTGACCGTCAGCTCCCGCTCGGCCACCGCTAGGTCCTCGTGTCGCAAGCCAAGCGCCTCACCGATCCGCACCCCGGTGTCGAACAGCACCGCGAACAGCAGCCGGTCGCGCAGGTGCGCGCAGGCATCCAGGATCGCCTGCACCTGCCGGGCGGCCAGGACCCTAGGCCGGCGGTTGGGGGGCCTGAGCTTGATCGTGCTGCGCCGCTGCGGCTGGTCCTTGGAGACGTGGTCCAGGAACGGCTTCCAGGAGCCGCGCCGCCGCCCGCCCGGCTCCAAGATCACCAGCAGCTCGCCCAGGTCGACACCGTGGCGGACATGGAACAGGTAGAAGCTGCGCAGCGCCGCGAGCTTCCGCACCATGCTCGACTCCGTGCAATGGCTGTTGACCGACGGCAGCACCAGCACCCGCCCGTCGCGGGCCTCAGGAGCCAGCAGCAGCCACTCCAGAAAGCGGCCGACCTCGTCGAGTTCGATCCCGCGCCAGTCGAGGTGGCGCAGCCGCAGGTAGACGAACCAGTCCTTGAGATCGTGGGCGTAGCCCTTGACCGTGTTTGGCGAGCGCCCGATCGCGGTCAGGTGGGCCAGCCACCGCTCGACCGGCTCGACCGGACCATGGTCGTCGCCGAGCAGGGTCCACGACTCAGTGCCCGTGTTGGGCATCAGCACACGCCGAACACGCATTGGACCTCCAAACTCGTGGCGGACAGCGGAAGATAACCGCTTCCACCACGCGCCCAGAGGCGTCTTCCTCCTTCATGGACTACGTGCCGGAGCCCGTCTCAGCGGCTCGAGATAACGGCTGACAACGACTGCTTTGCTGGCTTCCACGAGGGCCGCTACCTCGAGATGCTGGACGCGATCACCTACCGGTCGGGCTGCCTGTTCGTGGTCGCCCCGGACGTGGTCGCCGATGCCCGCGCCACGCTGCGCCTGTTCGACCGGTGGGAGCCTGTACTGCGCTGCGTGTGGGCGACGGTCAACGAGGACGACGTCGAGCCCGGCCAGCTCGTGCACCAGCCGATCGCCTTCGTCGCCCAGGACGGCCAGGAACGGCTGCCCGTGCCGTGGGGACGCTTCCAGGCCCTGTTTGTCGGTGGCAGCACCCGGTGGAAGCTGGGCCCCACGCCGCCGCGCTGGTCCGCGAGGCGAAGTGGCGCCGCAAGTGGGTCCACGTCGGCCGGGTCAACACGCTGCGGCGGATCGCCTGGTGCAAGGCCCTGGGGGTCGACTCGATCGACGGCAGCGGCTTCGCCAGGTTCACGCGCGCCCGGTTGCCGATGGGCATGGCCACCCTGGCCGCCCCCACCCAGGAGACGCTGCTGTGAGCAGCACCCGGCTCACGTGGGGTTGCCTGCCGGCGTTCCCCAGGGTAGTGCCACCCCGGCGCCTGCAAGGCCGGTCCGTTCCTCCCTCGCCTCCGGCTCGGTCCGGTACTCCCGTCCTGTGGACGCCCTGCGGGCGGCCTTTCCGGCGCCGGGGCCCCGGCACTGCCCGGCAGGGACCGGCAGCCATCCAGGCGCTGCCCTGACACCGGAGGTCACCGATGCCCACCAGGGCTGCTCTGGGCCGCGCTCCGCCGCCCAGCTCCGTCCAGCCGTCACCGACCGGCGACGACAAGGAGCTTCCATGGCCACCGCCCCGAACGTCCAGAACCTGCCCATCGAGCAGATCGACCCATCGCCCGACAACCCCCGCACCGCCTTCGGGGGCGACCTCGGCGACCTCACCGAGCTGACCGAGTCGATCAGGGCGCAAGGCGTCCTGCAGCACCTGGTCGTCTGCCCCGAAGCCGAGGGCCGCTACCAGCTGGTGTTCGGGCACCGGCGACTGGCCGCCGCCCAGGCCGCCGGGCTGACCGAGGTGCCCACCGAGATCCGCGACTACGACGCCGCCGCGCGGCTGGCGGCCATCTGCGGCGAGAACGAAGGCCGCAAGGACCTGACCCCGCTGCAGGAAGCCTGGGCCTACCAGCAGGCCCTCAACCGCAAGGGCCCCGGCGGCAAGAAGCTGTTCACCCAGCGCAGCCTCGCCGAGCGGCTGGGGGTCAGCCAGGCGAAGATCTCCAAGTACACCGGCATCTTCAAGCTGCCCGAGCATGTGGTCGCCATGCTCACCGGCGGCGAGCTGACCATCACCGAAGCGATCCACCTGGTGCTGCTGGCCAAGGATCCCGCCAGGGTGGAGGCCGCCCTTGGCGACTTCCGCCAGCACCACGATATGGAGCTGGCCGTCCGGACCCAGCAGAGCGACATCGAGCGGGAGGCCAGGGTCGCCAAGACCCTCGCCGACCTCAAGAAGCGGCGCGTGCGCGTCGCCCCCGACGACTGGCGGGAGCAGGGCGGCAAGCGGCTCGGCGACGGCTACTACGACCTGCACCAGACGCCCGAGGAGCACGCCGGCGATCCCTGTCACGCCGCCATGGTCACCCACCACGGCGACATCGCCTGGGTCTGCACCGACCCCGACCGGCACCGCCCCGAGCCCGAGCCTTCCGAGCCACCGGCCGCAGCCGCTGCCCCCGCTGCCCCCGCGGAAGCCGACGTGCAGGACGCCAGCACGGGTCAGGCGGTCGCTGGCAGCGACGTCGACCTCTCGACTCGGCCTTCCACCGATGCGGCGCCGGGCTCGGCCGGAGAGGGCGAGCCCGCCCTGGCCGTCGACCCGGCACCAGCCGCACCCGACCCCGAGGAACTGGCCGCCAAGGCGCGGATGGAGCAGGCCCGCAAGGCAGCCGAGGAAGAGCGGCGGCAGCGCGAGCAGGCGGCGCAGGAGCGGGAGGCCAACGTCACGGCGGCCTACGAGGCCCGCACCGCCGCCCTGCGCACCCTGCTCGGCGGGCGGCTGTCCCGCCCCGAGGTGACCCGGCTGCTCGCCAGCTTCCTGGTCCGCCTGGCCTTCCGCGACTACTACTACGACGACAGCTTCCTGCGGCATGCGCTCAGCCTCGACGAGACCGCCGCCGCTGGCGAGGAGTCGCCGGTGCTGGCGTTCGCCGCCAGGAACGAGGATGGGCTGCTGCGTGCCGCGGTGGCCGTGGTCGCCGAGAACGCCGAGGACGCGCTCGCTGCCGGTGAGGAGCTGGACTTCGCCGACCCCGTCTTCCGCCTGTACCTGGACTTCCTGACGACGGTGGCCGCCTACCGGCCCACCGAGTTCGAGCAGGCGGAACTCCAGGCGGCGGCCGGCAGCGACGAGGCCACGGCAGCGTCGGAGGAAGGCGAGGAAGCGGCGGCGGAGGAGCCCGCCAGCGTCACCTAGCGCGTGCCGGCTGTGGGCCGCCCGGCTACGGTCGGGCGGCCCCCCCTTTTGCCGAGGCCAGTAGCCCGGACCGCCGCCGGCCGACCCGTCAGGTCCGCCAGGCAGGCGCCGGCGCCGCGAGCTGTCAGGCCCTGCTGCGCCGCGCCGTGTGCTCGCGATTCCCGCGGAACCAGCCACCACCAGGCATGAAGCCTCGTCGTTCCCACCACGCGACCGCCGCCACCGCCGCGCATCCAGCCCTTGGGTACTGGGGGATTTGTCTGCCGGTCTGCCCAGCGTAGTGCCACCCCGGCGCCTGCAAGGCCGGTCCGTTCCTCCCTCGCGTTCGCTCGGTCCGGTACTCCCGTCCCTTCGGGACGCCTGCGGCGGCCCCTCCGGCGCCGGGGACCCCGGCACTGCCCCGTAGGGACCGGCAGGCCACCGAGGCCTGCCCAACCCTCGGGAGGTTCGCCCATGCCGCTCCGTGGCCCCGGTCCTGACCCGGTCGAGTCCCAACCCACCCTCTGGGCGGGGTCGAGCCCGACCGAGGCACCACCCGACGACCCCGTCGACCAGGCGCCCGCCACCGCTGCCGCCGAGCCCGCCACTCCACCAGCACCCGCCGACCCACCGCCGCCCGACCCGCCGCTCACGAGCGAGGCCCCGGGACCGGCGCCTATTGAGCGCATTGGGCCGTCCGCGCCGCCGCCGCCGTCTCGGGGGGCGCCGCCACCGCGTGCCGGCCGCCAGCCCGGCCTGCGCCTGGGCGGCGGCTTGGGCGCCCACCCTGCACCCGGCCGCGGCGGCCCGTCCCGCCCCACGCCGCCGTCGGGCGGGCGTGGCCCCATCGCCCTGGCGCGAAGCAACCTGCAGGTCCTGGAGGTCCTGGCCCGGCTGGGCCAGAACCCGGACCAGCCGCTCAGCCCTGGCCACCGGGCCGCGCTGGAGCAGTGGGCCGGCTGGGGGCCGATGGCCAAGGCGTTTGACCCCTACGAGCGCACGCCGGCGTGGCAGCAGATCGGCGCGCGGCTGCGCGAGCTGCTCACCCCCGAGGAGGGCGTCGCCGCCCAGCAGTCCACCCCGACCAGCTTCTACACCAGCCCCACCGTCACCACCGCCATCTGGCGCGCCCTCCTGCGCCTGGGCTTTGACGGCGGCCAGGTCCTGGAGCCGGGGTGTGGCAGCGGCCTGTTCATCGCCGCCACCCCCAGCGGGCTGCCGGTGACCTGGACCGGGGTGGAGCGCGACCCGGTCTCCGCGCGGATCGCCCAGCTGCTGCATCCCCACGCCCGCATCATCAACGCGCCGCTGGAGCGGGTGTCGCTGCCCCCGGCCGGCTTCGACGTCGCCGTCGGCAACGTCCCCTTCGCCGACGTGACCCCCTACGACCCGACCGCCCCCAAGAAGCTCAGCCTGCACAACTACTTCATCTGGCGTGCCGTCCAGGCGATCCGCCCTGGTGGGCTGGTCGCGGTGGTGACTTCCCGCTACACCCTGGACGGCGAGGAGGCGGCCCGGCACGCGCGTGAGCTGCTGGCCGAGCACGCCGACCTGCTGGGGGCGGTGCGGCTGCCGTCGGGGACCTTTCGCGAGTACGGCACCGACGTGGTCACCGACGTGCTGGTCCTGCGCCGCCGCACCAGCCCCCCGACCGACGACGACGCGCCGGCATGGATCGCCACCCGCCGGCAGCCGGCGCTGCGCACCGCCGTCAACCGCTACTTCCTGGACCGTCCCGAGCAGGTCCTCGGGCGGCTGGCACCCGCCGGCGGCGCCTCCCACGGCCACATCCTGGACGTGGTCTTCGACGGCGACCGCGACGCCCTGGAGGGCACCCTCGCCGCCGCGCTCGACCGGGTCGTCGCCGCCGCCGCCCGGCGCCGCCAGGGCTACACGCCGCGCCGTGACCCCACCACCGTCCCCGACGACGTGGTGCTGACCGACCGGGCCGGCCGCAAGGACGGCTCCTTCCACCTGATCGACGGCGTCATCCACCAAGTCGCCAAGGGCCGGCTGGTCCGCGTCCCCCGCGCCGGCGAGGAGCTGCGCGCCCTCATCCGGCTGCGCGACGCGACCCTGGCGCTGCTGGACGCCGAGGCCGACCCCGACACCGCCGACCAGGTGCTGGCGCCGCTGCGGGCCAGGCTCAACCGCCGCTACGACGCCTATGTCGCCGCCTACGGGCCGCTGAACCGCTGCACCCTCATCCAGGGCCCGCCCGACGAGGACACCGGCCTGCCGACCTGGACGCGGCGGCGGCCGCCGATGGGCGGGTTCCGCGACGACCCCGACTACGTCACCGTCCTGGCCCTGGAGCTGTGGGACGACGACACCCACACCGCCGCGAAGGCGCCGATCTTCCACCAGCGGGTCAACCGTCGCCCCCAGCGGCCCCAACGGGCCCGCCACGCCGCCGACGCGGTCGCCCTCTGCCTGGACGAGCTCGGCGAACTGGACATCGCCAGGATCGCCCGGCTGCTCGACATCCCCGCCGAGCAGGTCCCCGCCGCCCTGGGCGACCTGGCCTACCACGACCCCACCACCGGCCGCTGGCTGCCCGCCGACGAGTACCTGTCCGGCGACGTCCGCGACAAGCTGGACCTCGCCCGCGCCGCGGCCGCCGGCGACCCCGACCGCTACGCCCGCAACGTCGCCGCGCTGCAGGCGGTGCAGCCGCCGGACCTGAGCCCCGAGGAGATCAAGGCCAAGCTCGGCGCCCCCTGGGTCCAGGCCCGCGACATCCAGGCGTTCCTGGCCGAGACGGTCGGCGGCAAGGTCAGCGTCCGCCATGCGCCCCTGGTCGCCAGCTGGGAGGTCAAGGTCGACCGGTGGGACGCCAGCAGCGCCGCCGCCACCGCCGAATGGGGCACCGGCCGCTACCACGCCTACGAGCTGGTGCAGCTGGCCTGCAACGGCGGCGCCCCCGTCGTCTACGACGAGGTCGAGCGCGCCGACGGCACCACCACCCGGGTCCGCAACCTCCCCGAGACGATGCTGGCCGAGGCCAAGCTGCAGGCCCTGCAGGAGCGCTTTGCGACCTGGCTGTGGGAGGACCCCGAGCGTACCGACCGGCTGGTCGCCGGCTACAACCGGCGCTACAACGCCACCGTCCTGCGCCGCTTCGACGGGGCCCACCTCAGCTTCCCGGGGTTGGCCGACTGGTTTGCCCCCTACCCGGCGCAGCGCGACATCGCCTACCGCATCGCCGCCACCCCGGTGGCGTTGTGCGGCTTTGCGGTCGGCGGCGGCAAGACCGCCGCGATGTTCATGAGCGCGGTCACCCTGCGCCGCCTGGGCCTGGCCAGCAAGCCGATGATCGTCTGCCCCAATCACCTGCTGGAGCAGACCGCCCAGGAAGGCAAGCGGCTGTTCCCGGGCGCCAACATCCTGATGGTCAGCCGCGAGGACCTGGGTAAGGAGCGCCGCAAGCGGTTCGCGGCCCGCTGCGCGGTCGGCGGCTACGACGCCGTGGTGATCACCCAGTCGGCGTTCACCGCCCTGGCGGTGCACCCCGACACCGAGGCCGCCTGGCTGGCCACCCAGATCGACCTGTACCGGCAGGCGGCCATGACCCTCAGCGAGGACCAGGAGCGGCCCAGCCGCACCGTCAAGCAGATCGCCAAGCAGGCCGACCGGCTGGAGGCCCGCCAGCGGGAGCTGCTGGACCATCGGGTCGACGACGGCGTCACCTTCGAGCAGCTGGGCGTGGACTACCTGCTGGTCGACGAGGCCCACTACTTCAAGCGGCTGGGGTTCCCGACCCGCATGGAGGGCTTCAGCGTCGAGGCCTCCAAGCGGGCCACCGATCTGGCTCTGAAGCTGTGGTGGCTGCGGGGCCGCAACCCGGGTGGGCGCTGCGGCGCGTTCTTCACCGGCACGCCCATCAGCAACTCGCTGGCCGAGCTGTTTGTGCTGCTGAGCTACCTGCTGCCCGAGCGGCTGGCCCAGTTGGGCATCGACAGCTTCGACGCGTTTGCCGGCTGGTGCATCGAGTACGTCACCCAGATCGAGGTCGACCCCTCCGGCGGCTCGTTTCGGCTGCACCGCCGGCCCGCCCGCTTCGTCAACGTCCCCGAGCTGCGGATGCTGCTGGGCGAGGTCGCCGACATCCGCACCCGCGAGAGCCTCGGCCTGGCCACCCCCGACGCCCAGTTCCACACCGTGGTCGTGCCCGCCTCCTCAGAGCTGCGCGCCTACGTCGCCACGCTGGTCAGCCGGGCCGATGCGATCCGCGCCGGCGGGGTGGACCGCCACGAGGACAACATGCTGGCCGTCTGCAACGACGGCCGCCAGGCGGCCCTGGACCTGGACCTGGCCGGCGTCACCACCGACGACCCCGGCAAGGTTGGCGCGGTCATCGAGCAGGTGGCCGCCGTCTGGCGGGAGACGGCCGACAACGTCTATCCCACCAAGAACGGCGACCCCTCACCCGTGCCAGGAGCGCTGCAGGTGCTGTTCTGCGACCTGGGCACCCCTACCCGTAGGAAGGGCGCGCAGGTGTACGGCAAGCTCCGCCGTGGCCTGATCGCTGCGGGGGTCCCTTACCACAAGGTCCGCTTCGTGCACGAGGCCAGGACCGACGCGGCCAAGGCGGCGCTGTTCGCCGAGTGCCGCGCGGGCCACGTCGCCGTGCTGATCGGCAGCACCGACAAGCTGGGGGTCGGCACCAACATCCAGGACCGCTGCGTTGCCCTGCACCACATCGACGCCCCCTGGCGGCCAGCCGACATCGAGCAACGCGAAGGTCGCGGGCTGCGGCCCGGCAACCACAACCGTCGCGTGCGCGTCCACCGCTACGTCACCGAGGGCAGCTTCGACAGCTACATGTGGCAGACCCTAGAGCGGAAGGCCGGGTTCATCGCCCAGATCCTCACCGGCCGCCTGGTCGCCCGCGAGGTCGAAGACGTCGACGCCAGCGCCCTGTCCTACGCCGAGGTCAAGGCGCTCGCCACCGGCCAGCCGCTGCTGCTGGAAGCCGCCGCGGTCACCGCCGAGATCGCCCGGCTCAAGAACCTGGCCGCCGGGCACACCCGCGCCCAGCGGCGCATCCAAGACGAGCTCGGCAGACTCCTGCGCGAGGCCAGCGCCTTCGAGGACCAGGCCCAGGCCCTGGATGCAATCGTGGAGCAGGCTGGCCGCAGCGACCCGGTGTTCAGCTCCTACGGCAGCCGGCCGCTCACCGACCGGGCCGCCATTGCGAAGGCCCTGGCCGCCGCAGCCGCCAACGCCCTGCAGCGAGGCACCCCGCAACATCCGGGCCAGTGGTCGGGGCTGAGCCTGCGCATCGCCCCGACCACCGCGTGGCGCACCGCCGCCCTGGAGTTGACGGTGACCGCCGGCTACCGCCACAGCGCCACCGTCGAGGTGCCCAAGAGCTGGCTGCAGCAAGGCCAGCAGTGGCGGATCGTTGCCGCCCTCCAGCAGCTGGTCGACGAGGCGCCCGCCAAGGCCGCCGAGCTGCGCGAGGCCGCGGCGGCCAACCGCACCAGGGCGACCGACAGCCAGCCCCTGCTCGGCCGCCCGTTTGAGCACGCCGACAAGCTCAAGGCGGCGCTCCAGCGGCAGAAGGAACTCGACGCGCTGATGCGCGCCGAGGCCGAAGCCACGGCCAACGCGGCCGCACAGGCCGCCCTCGAGCCGCCTGCCGAGCCAGCCGCGGCGACCGGCTAGCTAAGTTGACTGAGTAGGATTGGCCTTCGCGCATCCGCTGATGTCGGGAGGCGAGACATGGCAACAGAGCAGCACAGCGCGTCACCGCGCGGGCACACCGACCGCACCGGTATCCGCTCGGCCGTCTCGCTGCCGCTCTTCGACGCTCTTGCCGACCCGGCGGTGGTCGCACGGCTGGCCGCCGAGGCGGAGGAGGCCGGCTGGCACGGGGTCTTTGTCTGGGACCATGTGCGCTGGAACGCGCCGATCCAGCAGGTCGCCGACCCGTGGATCACGATGGCGGCCATCGCCACCGCGACCGAACGCGTGCGCATTGGCCCCATGGTCACGCCGCTGCCCCGCCGCCGGCCGGTCAAGGTCGCCCGGGAGACCGCGACACTCGACCGGCTCAGCGGTGGCCGGCTCATCCTCGGCGTCGGCATCGGCCTCGACCGCTTCGCCGGTGAATTCTCCAAGACCGGTGAGCAAGTCGATGACCGGCTGCGGGGTGAGATGCTCGACGAGGCACTGGAGATCCTCGCCGCCGCCTGGTCGGGCGAGCCGGTACACCACCACGGCACCCACTACACCGTCGACGACATCCAGTTCCTTCCCCGGCCGGTGCAGCGGCCGGGGGTACCGGTGTGGGCCGCGGCATTTACCGGAAACCGCAAACCGCTGCGCCGGGCCGCCCGCTGCGACGGCTTGTTCCCCGCCAACGTCGACCACCCCGATCAGCTCGCCGCCGCCGTCGCCACGATTACCGCGCTACGTGGGCCCGCGAGCGGGCCGTACGACATCGCCGTCGGCCTGCCGATCGGCGTCGACCCGGCGCCCTTCGCCAAGGCCGGCGCCACCTGGTGGCTGCGGGCGTTCCCACCGGGAGTCTCTCTGGACGTGGTGCGCGGCGTGCTGCGCGATGGACCAGCGCAACCCTGAGCCTGTCGACGTAGCCTGAAACCCGCAAAGGTCTGCGGCCGGATGGGCTCTGCGCGCCCGCATCGTGGCCGGTACCGCACGGGCACCTACTTCTTCGGGCGTTTCATAGTCCGCCAGGCACACGACAGCAGCGGACCATCGGACACGTGTGGTGCCGCTGCTCCTGCGCATACACGCGGGGCAGGTGGAGATCGCTCCCGCCGGAGACGTGTCGGCTCGAACAGTCACGCAGGACCTGTTGCCGTTGCTGGTGCGCGGTCGCGCGCAGTGGACCTCCACCACGGCATCGGTCTGGTCGTCTCAGCACAAGCGACGCAGCATCCCCAAAGCGGGTGGCCTTGCGCGACCAACCTACGGCGCATGCTCGGGTCGGTCAGCCGATACATTCCCTGGCAGGTAAGGGTTGGGTTAGCCACACTGGTCGAGCACCCAACCGAGGCAGTGCGAAGTCTCGTGATCGCCGACGCGATGGGCCGGGTGGCCGATTTGCTTGGCGCCGGTCCGGCGCTCCTAGCCACGTACCTGGGGCGCGAGGGTGCCGAGCTTGGGCGAAAGCCTTTCGCGCGGAGCCCGCACGCACTCCACCGACGACGAGATCGACCTCGCGGCGCAGGCCGTCGCTAGACAGATCGTCGCACTTTCCGCACAGGCCGCCGTTTCGGCGGGCGCGGCGGCCGCTGAGCATGGCCTATCGGCCGCAGCCGGACGAGCGGGCGGAACGGCTACTGGCACATTGCCAGCACTGGACACCGCGTATCCCGCGCCGGAACGCGCCCCGGTCGTCGAGTCCTCGCCGGCGGGCCGCGCAGGTCCGACTCCTCGGTCGGAGCGATGCAGGCTAGGCCGGCGACGCGACGCCAGCAGCGCGACGCACTGATCGACGCGCAGGTCCAGGACCTTCCACGAAGCATAGGGCGGTGCGTGAACGCGTCGTGGAAACTGAGGCACCGCAGGCGGTGCGCGATGAGGTGGACGCCATCACGCGGGAGATCGTCCGGTTGGACCGCGAGATGTGGGCCGAGCGCCTGCACGGTCCACGCGGCCAGGAGCGCACGGTCGTCCACGGGCACGGCTTTCGTCTCCGCGAACTGGCCGCCGCCGCGACTCGGGTACGTGGCCTAAAAATGCTTCCTGGGAGTTCATGCTGCATGGTTGAGTTCCTCTGCGATCGTCGGCCGGTGATCGAGCGCGAACGGGCTGCCGATCTGGCCGAGGACCTCGGCCGGGGTGGCCGAGCGCGCCCATGCCTGGGCGTCGGCCAGCAACTCGGCCAGGGTCGTGCGCTGATGGGTGTGGTTGACGGTGCGGCGCAGGCTGAGCCACAGCCACTCGATCCGGTTGGCGTCCGGGTCATAGGTGGGGGTGTAGACCAGCATCAGCTGCTCGCCCAGCTCCTCGAGCAGCGCGCGCAGCAGCCGCGACCCGCGGGGCGTGTGGATGCCGAGGTTGTCCAAGATCACCATGGCGATCCGCCCACGCCCCCGGGAGCGTTGGGCGGCGCGGCGCAACTGGGCGCACAGCGGCATCGCGCGGCGCCCCTCGGCCAGCTCGAAGTCCAGCTCGCCGTCGCGCCAGTCCACCAGCCCAAAGCCGTACTGCTTGGCGTTGTTGCCGGGGGCCTGCACCAGCCGCTGCCCGGCGTGGCCACAGCGGGACCACACCCGGGTCAGGGTCGGGTGCAACGCCACCTCGACCTCGTCTTGCAGGTACAGGTCCGCCCGCCCAAGCAGCCCGAGCAGACGCGGCAGGTCCTCCGGGAACAGGTCCTCGGCCAGGGTCGCATCCGGGACCAGGTCGCCTGCGGGTGGAGGCACCGGTGAGGCCGCAGCCGCAAGCAGCGCCTCCACCCTCAGGCGTTTTTTGCCCACCCCGGCTGGGCCTGGGCCTTGCGGGACAGCACCCAGCGAGGCCGCTTGCAGACAAACCCGGCCCGGTGCAACGCCACCCTGACCGTCTCGATCCCGGCGCGATGGCCGGTCACCTCGGCCAGGTAGTCGGCCAGCAGCCGACAGCTCCACAGCGCACTGTCCACCTCGACCTCGTGGGGGTCCAGGTCGGCGACCCGGATCAGCTCGGCCTCCCACCCAGGCGGGTAGTGGGGCGGCTGGCCGGGGTGGGGCCGGTGCGGGACCGCGTCGGGACCGTGGGCCAGGTAGCGGTTGAGCACCCGCCGCACGGTGTCGGGGCTGCACCGGACCAGCCGGGCGATCTGGGGTGGGGTATGGCCCTGCGCGTTGAGCAGGACCATCTGGTAGCGGGTACGGGTCTCGGCCTCGCGGGTGGTGTGATAGCGGCGTTCCAGCTCCGCCTGGGCGACCTGGTCCAGGGTCACCTGCAGCGTCGGCGGCGGCATGATCGTCCCCCTTGGAGTCAGGAGAGGTGACCATGCTCATTGTCCACCGATACACGCTACAACTCCCAGGAAGCATTTTTAGAAGGCCGCACCGGCACGACGCCGCCCTCGACCAGTCGTCGCACATCGTCCGGAGCGAGCGCCCCAGGTGGCTTGTCCGCCTCTGAGATCGTCGAGCTACGCCAGCGCCTCATGGCAATGCGGATACAAGCGCCGGGCCGCTCGCTAGCCGCAACGCCGCCCTCACCGACGCCAACTCGCCGCCCTGCGCGCCGAGGCCGGCCACCTATCCGCCCAGCTCTCCGCCCGCCCGACCCCGCCACCGCGCTGCGCACCGGCTCGCCGTCCGCCACGCAAGATCACCGAGTTTCTCGACCGTCACATCGAAGCCAAGCACCGATCAAGTACCGCGAACCACTACCAGCCATCCAGACTGTCCGGACCGCCCTGGAGCAACTGCGCATTGAGCACGCCAGCTCCGGACGTCGCGTCAGCGTGCTGAGCCTGGCCCGACGGCCGGGTATCCCCAACACGACTCTGCGCCGCACCTATCCCGAGATCTGCGCCGAGATCGCCGCGGCCACCCGCACCGCCGCCACCGAACCAGCGGCCGACGACTCGGCATACGCCAGACACCAGCGGGACAACGCCGCCCTGCGCCGCGCCAACCGGGGAACTCGCCGAGCACCTGGAGATCGCCATCGCGAACATCCAGCGCCTCAGCATCGACAACCACCGGCTCCGGCAAGACGAAGCAGCCACCAGCGTGACGCGGCCACCTCAACGACGAGCTCAATCCCACCGAGGGCCTGTGGTCGAACCTCAAGGGCCAAGAGCTTGCCAACTACGCTGCTGAAGGCCTTGAGGAGCTTGCCAACCAGGCCAACGCCGGCATCAGGCGGGTCCGCCGCAGGCCACGGTTGCTGTTCGCCTTCCTTGACCGTACCGGGCTTTCGCTATGACCAGCCGTCGCCGTATTCAGCAAACGTCATTAAAAAGAGGCTCGCCCGTTCCGGTGACAAGCATGGACGGTGCCCGCAGCTCCTTTGGGCTGTATGGCCTCGGCGGTGTCATCGGACCGCGAGATCCGTCGGTGATCAAAGTCACAACGTAGCTGTGATGGACGACATATCCTCAACCACTTCGTGCATGGTCCCCTCGACTTGGCGAAGTTGGGAGCCTGGCGAATCTGCCGTGACGCCACGTAAGGAGAGCCTCGAGTTCGCGCTTACGGATGCTTGACATGATGAGATCGCTCGGTCGTCGTCCCGGGCGAGATATGCGGGAGCGCCTGGCTTGACCTGGTTGGCCGCAAGGAAGCGTCGGCGGTCGCTATTGCCACGGCTCCAAGCACCGCCACGAGCCTGGCACCGATCCTCGGCCTGCCTCCCGGTCACGCGCTGGCCCAAGCGATCCCGCGGGGTTGGGGATGGCCATCGACGCGGCGCAGGTGGTCCCAGCGTGGAGGGGACCTTCGGCCCTAGTCACCTGCATCCCCCAGAGGAAAGTGGGTCAGAAGAGAAGTGGGAGATGGGCATCATGGCTGACACAGGCTCCCTGGACCGCTTGACCGCGCAGGACCTCCTCATCATGCTTGGGCCAGCCGAGCTCGGCTGGCCCAAGGACACCGGCGCGCTCGCCATCCGTGACCCAATCGGCGCCGACCGCAGGCCGGCGACGCTGCGATGATGAGCATACAGGTGGACCTGGGCGCCACCGCCAGGCAGGTCAGGGACCGCGCGGCGGGGATGCGGATCCAGACGCATCGTCGCCTCGACATGGTCCTGCTCCTCATCGGCGCGCTGCTTGTGGGCGGCGCCGCGGCGCTCGGTGCGGCGGTCGGCGACGGCGAGCGGATCACCGGCCTGTGGGCCGGTGCCGCGATCGGCAGCGACGGCCGTGCCGGCATCGTCGAGGTGATCGACTACGACTTCGGCATGCACCATCGCCACGGCATCTTCCGCGACGTGCCCGGGTTGTCCTCCGACGCCCAGGTCGCGGTCTCGTCGGCCACCGCACCCAGCGACATGACGCTTGCGAACATGGGGTATGCGGAACGGATCCGCATCGGCGACCCTGGGCGCACGATCACCGGCCGGCACCGCTACAAGCTCGCCTACCCGCTGGACAACGTGGCCCCCCAGGGCCGGCTGGCGTGGGATGCGGTCGGGACGCAGTGGCCGGTGGGGATCGGCAACGTCCAGGTCCACGTGGTGGCGCCGTTTGAGTTCGACCAGGTCCGCTGCGTGCAGGGCCAGGCCGGTGCCCAGCGGCCGTGCGACATCACCCAGCCCGAGCCGGGTCACCTCGTTGCCACGATCAGCACCCTGCCAGCCCGTCAGGGCGCCACCCTGTACGCGGCCGCCGGCCGCCGGCTGGATGCCCCTCGCCTGTCCGTGCCCTCCTCCGGCCGCCCGGCCGACGCGACCAGCGGCGCTCCCCTTGCCGGGTTGGTGGCTGCGGCCGCCGCGCTGGTCGCATCGGCGCTGACGTCGTGGCTGGTGGTACGGGCCGGCCGTGAGCACGTGGTGCGGGGCGGGCGGGCCGACGCCGGCTGGGCTGGCACGGCCATCCAGGCCCGCGTCGACGCCGCGAAGCTGGGCTCGCTTGCCAGCGTCGAGTTCAGCCCGCCGGCGGAGTTGACGGCGGCGCAGGGCGGCATCGTGCTCGCCGAGGCGGCCGGGCAGAACCAGAAGGTGGCGTGGCTGATCGGCGCCGCCACCGACGGCTACCTCGACATCGAGCAGGTCGGCCAAGAGGTGACCCTGGTGCGCTGGCCCCGCCAGGACGAGTCGTCGGTCTCGCGCACGCTCGACACGGTGTTCGACGGTCGCGAGCGCCTCACGCTGGGCACCTACGACCCCAGCTTCGCCGCGGCCTGGCGGGAGATCGGTGAGGAGCTTGCGGCCTGGCAGCGGACCGGCGGCCTGTGGGACCCGGCCAGCGACCTGCACCGGAAGCTTGCGTGGGTGCTCGGCGCGGTGGTCGCGGTGGGTGGCCTCGCCATTGCCGGCCTGGGCGGCGCGGCGGCCAGCCGCTGGAGCTGGGCGTGGCTGGCGCTGGTGGCGTGGGGCGGGCTGCTGGCCGGGGCTGGCCTGGCTGCGCTGGTGCGGGGGTGGGAGCTGCGGGTCCGGACCCCGTTGGGCTGTGAGCTGTGGTTGCGGGTGGAGTCGTTCCGGCGGTTCCTGGCGGGGCCGGACGCGCACCACCTTGAGGAGGCGGCCAACCGGGGGGTCCTGGGCCAGTTCACCGCGTGGGCGGTCGCGGTCGGTGAGATCGACCACTGGTCCCGGCTGGTGGCGGCGTCGGCGAAGTGCGCCTGCGATCCTGTGGGCACTCGCTACTCGAGCATTGCGCCGTCGCTGCCGTTGGCCGCGTTGGCGTCCACGTCGCTGCCGAGGTCCTCCAGCACCCGCACCCGCTACTGGGGCTGGTCCGGCGGCGACAGCGGCCGGTCCGGCGGCGACAGCGGTGGTGGTGGTGGCGGTGGCGACGGCGGTGGGTCGTGGTGAGTGTGCATCCCACGGTGGGTGACCTGTTGGCGGCTTGGTGCCAGGACTCGCGCATGGCTGCTGGACCCGACAGGACGGAGGCGTCATGACCCAGGGCAAGCAGCCGGGATGGGCGCCCCTGGACGTGGGCCCGCCGGCGGACAAGACCGGCCAGTCCTTCCCGCCGGGCAGCGGCGGGTCGCCTTGGCCCGCACTGCCGCCGGACGCTGCGGGCGCACCTCGTCCCCACGGACTGGCCGTCGTCGCCCTGGTGTTTGCGGTCGTGTCGCTGCTGGTCCCGGTGCTTCCCGGCATCGTGGCGCTGGTGCTGGCCGCGGTGGCCGCGCGCAGGGTCCGGGCGGCGCCCGCCGGTGCGCTGGGTGGCCGCGGGCTCGTCGTGGTGGCCAGCGCCCTGTCGACCATCGGCGTGCTGGCCTGGGTGGGGCTTGGCGCGCTGGTCATCACGCAGCGGCAGCAGCCGGCCGGCTGGCACGCCGCCACGGCCGCCGCCGCGGCCAGGGCCGATCAGTTCTCGCAGGTGACCGTCCCGCCGACCACCGAGCCCCAGCCGACCGAACCCCCACCCACCGAACCCCCAACAACCAAGCCCAAGGTCGCCACCGGCAAGATCGGCGACAACCTGACCGTCTACGACCAATCCGGGAACGCCCAGCTTGAGATCACCATCACCCGAGTCAAGTTCACCAGAGGCGACGAGTTCGATCGGCCCCAGCACGGCCTGTACATGGGCGCCCTTGCGAAGGTGCACGCCCTCGCCGAGAACCAGTACTTGCTCGACCCCAACATCTACGCGCGAGTCGGTGGCCGGCTCTACAGGCAGGCGATCCCTCTCTCAGAGGCGTTCGATCCGTGGCTCCCTGGTACCTACCTCTTCAGGGGCCAGCGGGACTCCGGCTGGCTGGTGTTCGACGTCCCCGCCCGGCACGGCCAGCTGGTGCTGCGCGACACCACGGATAAGCACCAGCTCGCGGTATGGAAGTACTGAGCTAGCCGTCCGGCTTGCTACCAAACGGGCTAGGTCGGTGGTGGGCTGCACGCCCGCGCCGCCGAGCCGGGCACTGCGGACCAGCTCGCGCTGTCCGGCAGGTGCTCAGGGGGGCGGTTGGGCTCTGGCGGCTCAGGGATGATGCGATCTGATGTGAGGAGGCAGGTACGGTACTGCCAAAGTCCATTACCATGCTCGTTCCGGTGACATGATCGCTGCTCACCAGAGGGACAGGCCGCAGTGGCGCAGGAACGAGAACGGCAGCCAGTGGGTGGCCCGGATGCGCTGGATGCCGCGCTCGGCCGCGGCGGTGACTTCCTCCAGGGTGTCGGCGGCGAGGTTGGCCAGCTCCACGCCCTTGAGGCTGGACCATAGCGGCTCGACCGGGTTGAGATCCGGGGCATAGGCGGGCAGCGGCTCCACCACCAGCCAGGACCGCTGGCGGCCAAGCCAGGCGCGCATCGCGTGGCTGCGGTGGGCAGGCAGCCCATCCCACAGCAGGGTCGCCTTCTGCCCGCCCAGGAAGCGGCGCAACCCTTCCAGCGCGCCGATCAGCGTGTCGGTGTCGTAGGCGCCGACCTGGTGGTGGAAGGCTAACTGGGCGCCGCCGCCGCGCGAGCCGTAGCACAACCCGGCCGCCAGCGAGACCCGCTTCCACTTGAAGTGGTGGCGGACCACCGGGGTGCGCCCGCGTGGCGCCCAGGTCCGGCGCGTCACCGGCAACAGCGCGGCGCCCGACTCGTCCCAGAACACGATCACGGCCCGGCGCCTGCGGGCGTTGCGCCGGATTCTAGGGCCAGTCCTCGGCCACCCAGCGCGCGATGGCCCGCTCGTCACGCTCGACGGCGCGGCGGGCGGGACGCAGCAGGCGGTAGCCCATGCGGTGGCGCAGCAGTTTCCAGGTATGGCCGGGGTGGTAGGCGACCCCGGTCAGCCGCTCGATCACCGTGGTGATGCGCTCAAGGGTCCAGTGGTCGGTGTCGAAGCCGTGCGCGCGGGCGCCCTGCTTGAGCGCCCGGTCGATGGCGGCAAGCTGGGCGTCGGACAGGCGCGGGGCGGGCCCGGTCGGGCCGGCGCTGCGCAGCCCCGCCAGCCCGGCCGCTTGCCAGTGGGCGTGCCAGCGGCTGACGACCTGCCGGGCCACCCCGAGGGTGCGGGCGACCTGGGCTTGGGAGTGGCCGGCGGCAAACAGCGCACCGGCCTGCATGCGGACGTGCTCGAACGCCTGGCGGTCACGCAGACCGCGGGCGTTGCGGCGGTAGGCGGTTGGTCTCATACCGCCATGCTGCCAGCCCAGATCGCGTCACCGGAACGAGCGAACCCCTGTGTGTAAGAGCTTGTTTCCGACCTTCGGCCGATTCTTAGAGTTCGCACCGTTCGCGGCATGACCATGACCGCCGATATGCTCATCCACGAATCCCCGAGCAACTGTGGCAGACCATCCAGCCCTGCTCCCGCGACCGCTGCGCCGCTGCTGCGGCCGCCCCGCATCGACGACCCGCGGCGCTGGCCGGCATCAGTCGAGGCCGAGGCGGTGGGCCACGGCGGCGGCCTCGACCCGGGTAGCGACGCCGAGCTTGGCGAGGATGTTGGAGACGTGGACGCTGGCGGTCTTGGGGCTGATGAACAGCTCCTGGGCGATCTGACGGTTGCTGCGCCCGGCCGCCACTAGCGCCAGCACCTCGGCCTCGCGCGAGGTCAGGCCGAGTCGGCCGGCGGGCGTCGCCGGGCCGGTCTCCGGGGCGGCGACAGGCCGGGCGAGGTCTAGGCGCGCGCGCTGCGCCAGGGCTGTGACCTCGCCGTCCAGCGGGCGGGCACCGAGGCGGCGCGTGACCTCGGCGGCGCGGCGCAGCGCCTCGGCCGCCGCGGCGCGGTCGCCGCCCGCGCCCATGAGCGCCTCGGCCTGGCGGAAGCAGGCGTAGGCAACCCGGTAGGGCTGGCCGAGCCGCTCCCAAGCCGCGACTGCCGCTGCCCAGGCGGCCGGGTCGGAGGGGCCCTGCTGCCGGGTACGCTCGGCGAGCGCGGTGGCGTGCCAGGCGGCCAGCTCCGGCAGGCTGGCGGCGGCCGGCCCCGTGGCGGCCTGGTCGAGCCGCTCCAGCAGCGTGGTGGCGGCGCCGTCGTCGGGCGCCACCTCACCGGGGCGGCGGGCCCTGGCCAGCTCGGCGCGGTCGGCCTCCACCCGCAGGCCGAGGCCATAGACTGGCGCGGCATAGCGGGGGCTCGCCGCCACCAGCGGCACGGCCTCGGCCACCAGCGCCCTGGCCTGCTCCAGGTCGCCACGCCACAGCGCCAGCTCGGCCAGGCCGGCGAACAGCGGGCCGGCCATTTGGGGCTCGGGGATCGGGGCGGGGAGCAGGCGCCGGGCGGCCTGCAGCCGCGCCTCGGCGGCGTCCAGGTCGCCCAGGCCCAGCTCCAGCGATGCTCGGAGGACGAGCAACGGGACCAAGATCGCGTCGGACGAGGCGACCTCCAGCTCCTGGCGGGAGACCTGCTCGGCCTGGTCCCAACGGCCGAGGGCGACCAGCGCCTCAGTGGCGTTGCAGGCCAGGGCCAGCCCACCATAGGAGCGGGTCAGGCCGAGGCGGCGGGCCTCCTGGATGCCGTCCAGGGCGACCGTGGCCGCCTGCTCCCAGCAGCCGGTCGCCAGCAGCCCGTCGGAGTGGTTGACGGTCGCCCGCCCCATCACGACTGCCTCGCCGGCCTCCCTGGCCAGGCGGACCGCGGCCGCCTGCTCGGCAAGCCCGGCGTCGGCGTCGCCGAGGTGGATGAGGGCGTTGCCGAGCGCGCTGCGGGCGTTGGCCTCCTCGGCTCGGGCGCCGACCTGGGCGGCGATGGCGGCCGCCTCCTCGGCCACCTCCCGCGCCTCGGCAAAGCGGTCCACTACCGCCAGGTACAGCGCCAGCGAGCCGAGCACCCGCGCCCGCTCCGGCGACGGCTCGGGTGGCACCAGCCGCACCGCCTCCTGCTGCTCGTGGAGCGCGTCGGGGTCGCCGAGCCAACGCAGGCAGCGCGCCAGCTGCTCATGCAGCATCCCGGCGTGCTGCGGCTGGCGCGCCTCGTCGACCAGCGGCAGCGCCTCGCGGAGCAGCTGCGCGGCGCGGGCCGGGTCGCCGGCGGCGTAGGCCGCCTCGCCGCAGCGTGACAGCAGCGCCACCCGGTCCATGCCGGCAACCGCCTCGGCGTCGGCGACCCGATCCCACAGCCCCAGCGCCCGCTCCAGCTGCAGCTGGGCCTCGGCAAAGGCGTACACCCGCTCGGCGGCGGCCGCAGCCGCGATGCTGGCGCTCAGGGCGCGCGGCTGGTCGCCGGCTGCCGACCAGTGGTGGGCCAGCAGCGCCGCCCTGGTCGCCGACGGGCCTGCAGGCTCCCTGTCGGCCTCTAGGGCGTGGGCCAGCGCCGTGTGCAGGCGGATGCGCTCGCCGGGCAGCAGCTCCCCGTAGACCGCCTCGGCGACCAGGGCATGGCGGAACACGTACCCCTCGCCGCCCGGCTCGGGCAGCAGCACCTGCTGGTCGACCGCCTCGCGCAACCCGTCCAGCAGGTCGGCCTCGGCCATGCCGGTGACTGCGGCCAGCAAAGGCTGGGTGACGCCTGGGCCGGCCGCGGCGGCCACCCGCAGCAGCTGCTGGGTGCGGTGGCCGAGCCGCACCATCCGGGTCAGGAGCACCTCTTGGAGGCTGGGCGGCAGCGCGGCCGGGCTGGCGCCGCCGCCGGCCAGTACCAGCTCCTCGGTGAAGAACGGGTTGCCCTCCGAGCGCGCGTAGATGTCCTGGACCAGCCGGGCGGGCGGGTCGGCGCCGAGCAGCCCGGCCAGCTGCTCGGCCAGCTCGGCACGGGAGAAGCGGTCCAGCTCCAGCCGCCGCATGCGGCGGTTACGGGCTAGCTCGGCCAGCAACCCCCGCAGCGGGTGCAGCCGGTGCAGTTCGTCGCTGCGGAAGGTGAGCACCACGAGCACCCGGCCGGACCGAAGGTAGGCGGCGAGGAAGGCGACCAGGTCGCGAGTGGAGCGGTCGGCCCAGTGCAGGTCCTCCATCACCCACAGCAGCGGCGTGTTCGCGGCCAGCCGTTCGACCACGCCCAGTAGCAGCTCGAACAGCCGCCCCTGGCCGGCGCCCGCGGCACCTGCGGGCGCCTCGCCACCCCAGGCCAGGTCGGGCAGCAGCCGGCCCAGCTCGGCGCGCGCCGGGCTGGCGACCGCCTCCAGCTCAGCCGCCTCCAGCTCGGCGGCCAGGCCCCGCAGTGCCTCGGTGACCGGCGCGAACGGCACGCCTCCCTCGCCCAGCGGCACGCAGCCACCGCGCAGCACCCGCACACCGTGCTCGCTGGCCGTGCCGGCGAGCTGGTCGGTCAGGCGGGTCTTGCCGACCCCGGCCTCCCCGCCGATCAGCACCACCAGCGGCCGGCCGTCGGCGACACGCGCCAGCAGCTCGCGCAACCGCGCCAGCTCCTCGGTGCGGCCGACGAAGCGCCCGGTCACGACCTGGTACGCCATGGTGCCCAGTATGCCGCGCGCCGGTCCTGAGGAGGGTCGGGCGCGGATCTGAGGACCCGAATAGGGCTCGGTGCCGATGCCGGCAGCCGGCGGCCGCCGTAGCGTCGCACACCGGAGGTGACCGTGATGTGGATCGGACGGGAAGCGATGCTCCACCAGCATGAGCGCGATCTTCGGCGGGCGCTGGACCGTCGAGCGGCCCTGCGGCTGGCAAGGCAGGCACGCCGGAATCGGCGGACGATCGCGATCGGCAGACAGAGGTTGCACGGCCCGGTGCGGATCGGGCTTCGCTTCGGGGGTGGTCCTGGGGAGCCGCCTTGGTCTGCGGCCGGTCACGGCCCCTCACCAAGTGGAACGCGGTCTGGGAGCCCACCGCCAGTCGTGTCAACCCGATGGTTGCGGGCCTGTCCACCAGGCAGTCGTAGCAATTCGGCGCTCCCGTCGATGGCAGCTGCCGTCGGTTCCCCAAGGATAGGTGCGCCCTGGCCGCAGCACGCGCCCCAGCCAAGCAGGGCCAAGAACGAGCCACGAAAGGAGTCGGACATGGACGCTTCCGAGCAGGGACGCACCGAACGCAACACAGGATCGGCGGAGGCCAAAGACCGCGTCATCGCGATCATCGGCGCTGGGGCTTGCATCGCCGTGGCAGCGATCGCCGCCGCGCTGTTGTTGCTGTCCTAGCGGCCACCCACAAGCGATCCCAGCACCCACCTTGTCACCCGCTCGGCGGGGTTGAGATCGGACGGCCACCTCCGCCGGCTGAGCGAAGGAGACATCACATGAACACCGACATCGACAGACCCACCTCACCCACCACGCCAGCGGCGATCGCCACGCTGGACGGCGTCACGCGCCGCTACGGGCACCTCACCGCGGTCGACAGCCTGTCGCTGCAGATCCAGCCGGGCCAGACGGTGGCGCTGCTGGGCCCCAACGGCGCCGGCAAGACCACCACCGTGGAGCTGCTGCTCGGCCTGGCCAACCCCGACGCCGGCGTGGCCCGCCTGTTCGGCGGCCCACCGGCCGCCGCGGTCGCGGCCGGCCGCGTCGGGGCCATGCTGCAGGACGCCGGCCTACCCCAGTGGGCGAAAGTGGCCGAGCTCATCGGCCTGGTCCGCAGCCTGTACCCCCAGCCGCTTTCGCTGGCCGAGGTGCTGCGGCTGGCCGACCTCGAGGGCGTCGCCGGCCGGCAAGTGCAGCGCCTGTCGGGCGGGCAGCGCCAGCGGGTACGGCTGGCCCTGGCCGTGGCCGGCAGCCCCCAGCTGCTGGTGCTGGACGAGCCGACCGCCGCGCTGGACGTGGACGCCCGCCGGGGGTTCTGGCAGCGCGTGCGCGGCTACGTCTCGGCAGGCCGCACGGTGCTGTTCGCCACCCACCGGCTGGAGGAGGCCGACGCCGTCGCCGACCGCGTCGTCGTCATCGCCGGTGGTCGCCTGCTGGCCGACGGCACCCCCGACCAGGTCAAGGCCCAGGCGGCCGGCCGCAGCACCGTCAGCGTGGCCGCCGACGGTCTGCCCAGGGAGGCCCTCGAGCGCCTGCCCGCAGTGGTGGCCGTGGAGGAGGACCGCGGGCGGCTGACCCTGTCCACCACCAACCCCGACGCCACCGTCCGCGCCCTGCTCCAGCAGGCCCCCAACGTGCAGGGCCTGGAGGTCAGGCGGGCGGGGATGGAGGAGGCGTTCCTGCAGCTCACCCACCAAGGAGGCACACCATGACCGGCTCCCTGGCTTATCTGTGGCTGGAGGCCAAGCGCCAGTGGCGCAACCGCGAGATCCTGATCTTCCGGCTGGGGCTGCCCACCGCCGTGTACCTGATCCTCAACGCCGCCAACGGCGACACCCCACCAGACAGCCCGGGCGGCAGGATGGTCGCCGTCGCCGCCCTCGCCGCCGTGATCTCCGGGCTGGCCGCCGGCCCGTCCCTGGGCGACGAACGCGCCAACGGCTGGCTGCGCCAGCTGCGCACCACCCCGCTTCGCCCCAGCGCCGCGGTGGCGGCCAAGATCGTGGTGGCGATGAGCTTCGCGCTGCCCGCCATCGCCCTGGTCGCCGCCGCGGCCGGCCTGGTCGGCGACAACCAGGGCACCGCCCTTGGCTGGGCAGAGTCGATCAAGCTGGTCGGGCTGATGTGGCTGGCCACCACGCCCATCACCGCAATCGGCGCCCTGATCGGGCTCACCTTCGGCGGCGAAGCCGCCCACGGCGCCACCACCCTGGCCTTTGTCGTGCTGTGGCTGGCCGGGGGCATCTTCACCTCGCCCAGCCAAATGCCCCACGCCCTGGGCGCCATCGCCGAGACCCTGCCCTCCTACGGGGTGGTCCAGGTCGGCGAGAGCGTGGCCGGTGGGTCTTCCCTGCCCGCCGCGGCGCTGGCGGTGCTGGCCGCCTGGACCGTGGGTGCCGGCGCGCTGGCCGCGCTGGCCTGGCGGCGGGTCGTTACCCGCTAAGACCGTGTTGGTCAGCCAGGCGTAGGCGGGACTAGGCCCGCCACAGCGTGCCGAGCAGTAGGAGTGCCGGAGCAGACCACCCCCCGGGGGGGCTGTGCGAGAGGACGTCGTCACCTGCGTGAAGGCGAAGACAAAGACCAGGTCGAAGAAGAGCTCGAGCGGGTCACCCGCTCTTCGCGTTCAGGCTGCGGATCGCCCATGCTTGGGTCGGACGCTACGCCTGCGGCACGAGCTTCAGCGCCGCCGATCGCGCCTGGGGCGTGAGGGTGCTGTCGACGATGCTTTTGGCGTACCGTCGGTACTTCTGCCGGTACGCGTCGTCGATCCGAGCCTCGAGGTCGGCGTCGGCCTCGACGAACGTCACGTCCTTCTCCACGCCGCCCGCTCGGATCCGGCCTTCGTGGCGTCGCTGGGTGCCGCGGAACCAGTCGGACGTGCGCCCGTTCACCGACCGGACGTAGAGGTCGTCGTCGACCCTGACCACCCAGATCGTCCTAAGGCTTCCCAGCGTCCCGTCGGATCGCAGCGACGCGATCTCCAGCTCGTCCGCAGCCTCGATCTTCTCGAGCTCGTCGGCCGTCCACCCGGTCATCGGTCCACCTCCTTCTAGATCGTGGCTCGGTTCAGGGCAAGCGCACGTTTGTCAGCCGGATGAGTTCGTCGAGTAGCGCATCCTGAAAGCGCTCGTCGAGGGCGGCCGGGGCGGGCGATCGGCGGCGCTGGTGGTACCAGTAGCCGCTTCCGGTCGCCTCGGGATGATCGCTTACGGCCAGCCATGTCTGGGTGAGATGGCCCCGCTCGAGGTCGTCCGGCGCTCCTGGGCCGCCCATTCTGGTCGGCACCCACCCCGGGTCCACCGCGTGGGCGCGGAGATCGGGCCATCGCCGCGCCACCGCGAAGGCAAGCGCCGTGATGAAGAGCTTGCTGTCACAGTAAGCCTGGACGCCGTTCCAGCTCCGCGCCGTCCAGTCGATATCCCGCAGGGAGGCGTCCCCATCGTTGTGCATGCCGCTGCTCAGGTACACCAGCCTGGAAGGACGGTTGATCCAGGCCGTCAACAGGTAGGGCGCCAAGACGTTCACCGCCAGGGTGCGAGCGTGCCCTTCAGGGGTTGCGACCCGCCGAGGGTCGACATAGACAGCCGCGTTGTGGATCACGGCGTCGATTCCGCCGATGGCGTTCACCTGATCCGCCACGCCGCGCGTCTCCTCGGCGCTTGCGAGATCGCCGACAACCACGCCAGCCGCTCGACGAGCGAGGTCGTCCACACTGCCCGCACGCGCCGAGTTCCGTGCGTGCAGCACCACCTCGTGCCCGCCGTCGAGAAGGTTTCGCGCCGCCGCCCGACCCAGCCCGGCGGTCGATCCCGTGATCAACACACGCGCCATGCGTCGCCCAAGGTGCTCGGTCATGTCAGCACGGCACCACGGGTGGGATGCCAGAGGGGCGCGCTCGGACCATGCGGTAGGGCCGCTCCCAGACGGGAGCGCTTCGACCGGCGGTCGACTCGAGTGCTCCTCATGTCAGGGCCACAGCAGCGCCTTGATCGCGCGGCGTTCGTCCATCGCGCGGTACCCCTCGGCGACCTGGTCGAGCGGCAGGGTAAGGTCGAAGACCTTGCCGGGGTCGATCTGGCGGTTCCAGATGAGGCCGATGAGCTCGGGCAGGAAGCGGCGGACTGGGGCGGGGCCGCCGTGCAGGTGGACGTGGGAGTAGAACAGCTCCTCGCCGGGCAGCTCGACGTCATGGGCGACGCCGGCGTAGCCCACGTGCCCGCCCGGCCGGGTGGCGCGGATGGCCTGCAGCATCGACTCCTGCGTGCCGACGGCCTCGACCACCGAGTGGGCGCCGAGCCCGCTTGTGAGTTCCTTGATCCTCGCCACGCCCTCGTCCCCTCGCTCGGTGACGATGTCGGTCGCGCCGTACTCGCGGGCCAGCTTCTGTCGTGGCGCGTGGCGGCTCATGGCGATGATCCGGTCCGCGCCGAGCTGCCTGGCGGCCAGCACGGCCAGCAGCCCGACTGCGCCGTCACCGACGACCGCGACGGTCTTGCCGGGGCCGGCCTCGGCGGCGACGGCGCCGAACCAGCCGGTGCCGAGCACGTCGGAGGCGGCGAGGAGGCTCGGGATCAGGTCGGTGGGCGGCAGGTCGGGGGTGGCCACCAGGGTGCCGTCGGCCAGCGGGACGCGTAGCCGCTCGGCCTGAGCGCCGAGCGGGTTCATCCACTCACGCTGGACGCAGGAGGTCTGGTAGCCGGCGCGGCAGATCTCGCAGGTGTTGTCGCAGGTGGCGAAGGTGCCGACCACGAACTGCCCGGGCTTGATCGTGGTGACCTGGCTGCCGACCTCCTCCACGATCCCCACGTACTCGTGGCCCCAGGGGGACGGGCCGTCGATGAGCTCGACGCCCCGGTAGGGCCACAGGTCCGAGCCACAGATGCACGTAGCCGACAGCCGGATGATCGCGTCGGTGGGCTCGACGAGCTTCGGGTGGTCACGAGCCTCGAGGCGGACGTCCCGCGGGCCGTACATGACTGCTCCTCGCATGTGGTCTCCTCCTGTCCGCGGTTGATCTCGTGCCCGGCCGATGAAAGCACCGACTCACGGAGGAGTGAGAGTCCCTGTTGAGAGGGGTACCGACAGGGTCTCCCAGGCGGGTGGCGAGCAGTCCTACGCTGTGATCGTGGACGCGCGAAGCGAGATCCGAGAGTTCTTGACCTCCCGCCGGGCCAAGATCACCCCCGAGCAGGCGGGGCTGACCTCCTACGGCAGCCGCCGGGTCCCCGGGTTGCGCCGCGAGGAGGTCGCCGTCCTGGCCGGCGTCAGCGTCCCCTACTACACCCGGATCGAGCGCGGCGACCTCAACGGCGTCTCCGACGGCGTGCTGGAAGCGCTCGCCCGCGCCCTGCAACTCGACGAGGCCGAGCGCGCGCACCTGTTCGATCTCGCCCGCGCCCTGCGGCCAACGAGCTCACCGCGACGGCGACGAGCCCCCAGGCAGCGCGTGCGGCCCAGCATCCAGCACGTCCTGGACGGGCTCACCGGCGCCGCGGCGTTCGTGCACAACGCCCGCCTGGACAACCTGGCCGCCAACCAGCTCGGCTACGCCCTCTACTCCGACATGTTCAGCCGGGCCGCCGGCCCCGGTCCCGTCAACAGCGCCCGCTACGTCTTCCTCGACCCCGGCGCCCGCGACTTCTACGCCGACTGGGACCGCGCCGCCAGCGACGTCGTCGCCGTGCTGCGCTCAGCAGCCGGCCACGACCCCCACGACCGCGACCTCTCAGACCTCGTCGGCGAGCTCTCCACCCAGAGCGCCGAGTTCCGCACCCGCTGGGCCGCCCACAACGTCCGCTTCCACGACACCGGCACCAAGGACTTCCACCACCCGGTCGTCGGCGACCTCACCCTCACCTACAACCGCATGGAACTCGCCGCCGACCCCGGCCTGATGATCACGATCTGGACCGCCGAACCCGGATCCAAGTCCGCGGAGGCGCTCAGGATCCTCGGAAGCTGGGCCGCGACCCCTCAACAGCCACAACCACAAGACACCCCAGACCATCCCTAAATTGACAGGAGTTACGCGGTGACCGGGCGGAAGGCTGAATAGAAGAGACGCCACAATGGGGACATTGCGGTTGCCAACACGCAGGTCCCCACGGAGGTGTCTCCGGTGGCGTCTCGGCTGTACCGTACC
>Ga0307278_10000076_pt1 | contig 46177 bp, 52 predicted proteins | sample ER_DNA_117_FD_194482 | JGI IMG/M metagenome (GOLD analysis project Ga0307278, IMG submission 194482) | Bulk soil microbial communities from the East River watershed near Crested Butte, Colorado, United States - ER_DNA_117 | ecosystem: Environmental > Terrestrial > Soil > Floodplain | place... | reverse complement strand
GGTTCCAATACGCAACAGTCGGGTGATCTAGGAACGGAACAGAGACAGTCGACGGACGACGTTTAAATGCTTCGATACGTCGTCCGTCGGCTGCTTCTGATCGTTCCGATCCTGCTCGGGCTTTCGATCCTCGTCTTCTTCTGGGTGCGGGCCCTCCCCGGGAGCCCGATCTCGTCACTACTCGGAGAGCGCGCCACACCGCAGCTCGTCCAGCAGTACCGCGAGCGTTACGGATTCGACGAGCCGGTCTACAAGCAGTACTTCAAGCAGCTCAAATCCTGGGGCCGAGCGGACTTCGGAACCTCCATCGCCACGCATCGTCGGATCAGCGAAGAGATCAAACAGCGCTTTCCTGCGACGCTGGAGCTCGCGATCGCGGCGCTCATCTTCGCGGGCGGCATCGGCGTGCCCCTCGGCTTTTTCGCAGCCAAGAAACACGGTCGCTTATTCGACCATGCGAGCCTCTTCTTATCGCTGATCGGGATCTCGATCCCGGTGTTCTTCCTCGCCATCATCCTCAAGTACGTCTTCGCCGTGCGGCTCGGCTGGTTACCGACGGTCGGCCGGATCTCGGTCCTGATCGAGACGGACCATCCGACGAACTTCTACGTCCTGGACGCGATCATCACGCGCGACTGGAACGCGCTCTGGGACGTGCTCAAGCATCTGATCCTGCCGGCGGTCGCACTCGGCTCGATCCCGCTTGCAATCATCACGCGAATCACGCGCGCGGCAGTGCTCGACGTCCAGAACGAGGACTACGTGCGCACGGCGCGTGCGAAAGGCCTGCCCCCGCTCACGGTCGACCGGCGCCACGTCCTGCGCAACGCCCTGCTGCCGATCTCGACGATCATCGGGCTCCAGACCGGCCTGCTCCTCTCGGGTGCGGTGCTGACCGAGACCGTGTTCGCCTATCCGGGTATCGGCTCGTGGCTGCGTGACGCGATCTTCAACCGCGACTACCCGGTCATCCAGGGAGGCATCCTCTTCGTCGCGCTCGTCTTCGTGCTCGTCAACCTGATCGTGGACATCTCCTACGCGATCATCAACCCGCGGATCCGCTACTCATGAGCGTCGCCGAGCTCGAATCAGCGGAGATCGCGCTCGAGGCGCCGAGTGGCCTGTGGAGCGAGGCCTGGCGACGACTGATCAAGAATCCCGGCGCGATCTTGGGCGCGTTCCTCGTCTCCGTCTTCGTCGTTACCGCTATCTTCGCGCCGCTGATCGCGCCGTACAGCCCGAAGGCGCAGAATCTCGCGCTGCTCCGCAACGGTCAGGCGGTCGGCCCGACCTCGGGGCACTGGTTCGGGATCGACACCCTCGGCCGGGACGAGTTCTCGCGCATCGTCTACGGCGCGCGCTTTTCGTTGCTGATCGGCATCGTCGCCGTCACGATCGGGCTTTCGGTCGGCATGCTGCTGGGCTCGATCGCGGGCTACGCGGGAGGGTTCATCGACTCGGTGATCATGCGAGCGATGGACGTGATGCTCGCCATACCGCAGTTGCTGCTCGCGATCGGCATCGTTGCCGTGCTCGGCCCAGGACTCGGCAAGATCATGATTGCGGTCGGCGCCGTCAACGTGCCCATCTTCGCGCGGCTCTTACGCGGCTCGATCCTCTCGCAGAAGGAGAACGATTTCGTGCTGGCAGCGCGGGCGATCGGCGTCAGGCGGCGGGCGATCCTCTTCTCGCACATCATCCCGAACTCGATCTCGCCGGTGATCGTGCAGGGCACTTTGGCGATGGCGACCGCGATCATCGATGTCGCCGGGCTCGGCTTCCTCGGCCTCGGCCCGCAGGATCCGGCGACGCCGGAGTGGGGAACGATGCTGACGAACGCGAACGACTACCTCGTGAGCACGCCTTTCCTCGCGATCGTGCCCGGGATCGCGATCGTGCTCTCGGTACTCGGCTTCAACCTGATTGGCGACGGGCTCCGGGAGGGCCTGGATCCGAAGCTCCGTGGCCGAGGGTAGGGAAGCACTCCTAGCGGTCGAGGACTTGCGGGTCCAGTTCTGGACCTCGCGCGGGACGATCTACGCCGTCAACGGCATCTCCTTCGACATCGCGCCCGGCGAGACGCTCGGCATCGTCGGCGAGTCGGGTTGCGGGAAGAGCGTGACCGCGCTCGCCCTCCTCGGGATCCTCCCGCGGGCCGGTCGCATTCGAACGGGGAGCGCGCTCTTCAGCGGCCGCGATCTCGTGAAGCTTTCCGACCGCGAGCTCCGGCGGATCCGCGGCAAGGAGATCGCGATGATCTTCCAGGATCCGATGACGAGCCTGAACCCGGTGCTCACCATCGGGCGGCAGATCCGGGAAGCGCTCGAGACGCACTTCGACATGAAGCGAGAAGAGGCGAACGCGCGGGCGGCCGAGCTTCTCGACCGCGTCGGCATCCCGAGCGCCAAGGCACGCCTGCGCGACTACCCGCATCAGTTCTCGGGCGGCATGCGCCAGCGGGCCATGATCGCGATGGCGCTCGCCTGCAAGCCGAAGCTGCTGATCGCCGACGAGCCGACGACGGCGCTCGACGTCACGATCCAGGCGCAGATCCTCAATCTGCTCCGCGAGCTCGTGGCCGAGGAGGACGCCGCGCTGATTCTGATCACGCACGACCTCGGCGTCGTCGCCGGCATGTGCGAGCGGGTGCACGTCATGTACGCGGGCATGTTCATGGAGACCGGCTCGGCCCGGCAGCTCTTCTCGAAGCCGCGCCACCCTTACACCCTCGGGCTCCTGCAGTCGATTCCGCGCCTCGACGCGACCCGGAAGACTCGGCTCCAGCCGATTCCCGGCAATCCGCGCGACATGCTCGGGCCGCCCGCGGCTTGCCCGTTTCAACCGCGCTGCCGGTACGAGGTCGAAGCCTCGAGCCAGGAGGTGCCGCCGCTCGAGGAGATCGAGCCGGGTCACAAGGTCGCCTGCTTCAACCCGGTGCCCGAAGACGAGTGGCAGAAGCTGCGCCAGGCGGTGGTTGCCTCGTGAGTGTCGACGGCGCGCTGCTCGAGCTCCAGGACCTCAAGGTCTACTTCCCGATCAAGAGCGGGATCGTCCTCGACCGCCACGTCGGCGACATCAAGGCCGTGGACGGCGTCTCCCTCGACATTCGGCGCGGCGAGACACTCGGGCTCGTGGGCGAGTCCGGGTGCGGCAAATCGACCGTCGGCCGCACGATCCTGCGCCTCTACAAGCCGACGGAAGGACGAATCGTCTTCGACGGCATCGACATCACCCGGCTCGGCGAGGAGGAGCTGCGGCCGTTGCGGCGGCGGATGCAGATGATCTTCCAGGACCCGTTCGCCTCGCTCAACCCGCGGCACAGCGTTGGACGCATCGTCGGCGAGCCGCTGCGCACCCATGGCCTCGCCGGCCGGCGGGAGGCGGCCGGGCGGGTGCGAGAGCTGCTCGGAATCGTCGGCCTCCCGGCTGATGCGGCGAGCCGCTATCCCCATGAGTTCTCCGGGGGCCAGCGGCAGCGAATCGGCCTCGCCCGCTCGCTCGCGCTCAATCCCGACTTCGTCGTCGCTGACGAGCCCGTCTCGGCGCTCGACGTCTCGATTCAGGCGCAGATCATCAACCTGCTCGAGCGGCTCCAGGACGAGTTCAACCTCACGTTCCTCTTCATCGCCCACGATCTCGCCGTCGTTCGCCACATCTCCGACCGGATCGCGGTCATGTACCTGGGGATAATCGTCGAGATCTCGCCCGCCGAGGAGCTCTACGACAACCCGCTCCACCCGTACACGATCTCGCTGCTCTCGGCGGTGCCGATCCCAGATCCCGAGGTCGAGACCAAGCGCGAGACGATTCTCCTCGCCGGCGACCTGCCGAGCCCGGCGAACCCGCCGGGCGCCTGCCGTTTCCACACCCGGTGCCCGTACGTGCAGCCGACCCGCTGCAAGACGGAGGTGCCGGCGCTGCGCAAGCTCGGCGACGGACATTTCGCCGCCTGCCACTGGGCCGAGGAGATCAAGGCGGGGCGGATCGAGCCCCACGAGCTCGAACCCGTGTTCGAGCCAGGCATGCAGGCCCCTCTGGCCGGGCCGCCGCCTGTCTAGGGCATCCCTGAAAGCGGTAACCCTCGATTTAGGGAATAAGACGCCTAAAGCGCTGCGTATGCCACGCCGATACGCGGACTGTCGTGGACGCTGCAGAGCGCAAAGAGATCCTGTCCCGCTACGTGAACCACTCTCGTCGCTTCGACGAAGTGGCTGCGAAGCGCGGCCAGGGCGAGGCCGAGGTGATTCCGTTCGCCGCTCCCCTCAGGGAGCTCGAGCAGGAGCCGACGGCGCGTGAGATCGAGGTTCTCCAGCTGATCTCGGAGGGTCTCGTCAACCGGGAGATCGGTCACCGCCTCTTCCTCTCGGAGGAAACGGTGAAGTCGCACGTCCGGCACCTCCTCGCGAAACTCCAAGCTCGGTCTCGTGCCCACGCAGTTGCCGTCGGCTTTCGACGGCAACTGATCGCGTAGAGCCTGGCGCTTAACTCCTTCAGTTCTCAACAGACTGTGGATATCCCTCAACAGGGGGATGCCCAACTCCTGTGGAAAACAGAAGCTTCGAGCGGATCTACCAAACGATGGCGCCACCGGGATTAACAACCCGGGAAGCGAGGCGAAGCACCATTCTGCGCATTACATACTCCTTCGGTGTCGGGGACTAACGGCGAGGTAGAAGGTACCCCTTTTGGGGGAGGATTCAAGAGCTTGACTGAATTTTCGCTGAAATCGCGTCGCTTTCAGGTCTCTGAGACCGAAGGTCGTGTGCGGGCCTATGCCGGGCTCTTGATCGTTCTAAGCCTCGCAACCGGACTCAGTCTTGTTTGGGCCGGATACGGCCTAGAGAATCCGTGGGCGGTAGGCGCGTTGTGCCTTGCAGCCGTCCTTGCCCAGCGAGGGCAAGTCGACCTATCGGGCACCATGAAAGTCTCGATTTCGCTGTTCCCGATCTTGCTATCTGCTGTTCTCTTCGGTCCGATTGCGGCAATGCTGGTCTCGGTCTCCTCCATGCTCGGTGAGGAGGCACGACCACTAACGAGGTGGATTCTCTATGCATCCAGCAGGTCCCTTACCGGGGCAATGGCGGGTCTGATCGCCATCAACCTCAGCGATACGACGCTCCCGTCGATCCTGGCTGCCAGCGCCGCAGCAGCTGTTTGCACACAGTTGCTTGACCTCGCATTTGCGGCCATCGCCTTCATGTTGCGCGGGCACGGTGGCCCGCTGCCTGTGATACGTGCGCTCGGCCGACTTTCCTTCACGTCACTGCCGCTGTACGTCCCTGGCGTTGCGTTGCTGGCGCTTGGCTATCAAGCAGTTTCACCTTGGATTCTGCCTTTGTTCCTTGCCCCAGCTCTTGCCGCACAGCGTTCGTTCGTTCTTTACCAAGCAGAGCGCAAGCTGGCCGGTGACTTGGCCGACCTCAACAAGCACCTTGAACGGGCCAACCTGTCGTTTGCTACCGCATTGGTTGCGACGCTTGACGCAAGGGATCGCTACACAGCAGGCCATTCGGCAGCGGTAGCGATCTATGCCGCTGACATCGCCGAACGAATGGGGCTTTCGGCCGAGCAAAGGCAGCTTGCGCATCTATGCGGGCTTGTGCACGACATCGGGAAAATCGGCTTACCAGCAGGCCTGCTTGAAAAGCCTGGCGCGCTGACACTCGACGAACGTCGTCAGATGGAAGAGCACCCCGGTATCGGTGAGAGGATTCTGACCAACGTGGACGACTATTCAGAGATCGCACAAATCGTCCGGCATCACCACGAACGTATAGACGGTCAGGGTTACCCGGACGGTTTGGCTGGAGACGAGATTCCCCTGATCTCCAGGATCATTTCGGTTGCGGATGCCTACAACGCCATGACGTCTGACCGCCCCTATCGCGACGCAATGCCGTCTCGAGTGGCACGCATGAGGCTGGCACAAGCTGTGGAGACTCAGTTCGACACAACCGTCGTTGCGGCATTCGAAGCGATTCTTGCCGGCGCGGACGAGAATTACCGAAGCGGGCTCAGACTGACGGCACACCCAACGGCTCTTCCGAGCCTGCGGATCGCAGGAGCTGCTTAGCTTCTCCCGTCCCGCGCGGCTCGCAGGGCCGCCTGGGTTCGCGTTTCGACCCCGAGTTTCTCAAGAATTCGGCGCACATGAACCTTGACGGTCGCCTCGCTTATGAAGAGCGCTTGCGCGATAGCGCGATTTGAGAGGCCTCGAGCGATGAGGTCATATACCTCAGTCTCTCGCGGCGAGAGGCTCTGATTTGTCGATTGCGTGAAGGTCGGCGAGGAGGCTAGTCCGAGCTCGCTCGCTAGTGCGTCATCGCTCGCCCGACTCATCAGCATGCCGAGGTCGTATCTCGAAGACTCGATTCTGGATACACAGACAGCGAGGTCGGGAACGACGCGATATGCGCAAACAAAACTGTCTACGTTGCCTGTCAGAATGGCCACTTCAAACGCACGCTCGGCCAAGGCTGATGCATTCAAATTGCTACGGCGGATGGCGACAATTGCCTTGGTACAAGCCACCAGGACCTGTGCCTCAACGGACCTCGGGCCCCCCAGCGCTTCACTTGCTCGCTCCAAGGAATCCTCGAAGCAGCTGGTTGCTGCGAGTGCCAGAGCCAGGCCCGCGAGGTATTCACTCCGAAGACTCTGCGTCGGGAAAAATCGAGGCTCGGGCTTCAGGAGGGACACCGCATCCGCGGCGCGACCCTCGGCGGCAAAAGTCAGCGCCCGTGCGATCTGTGTCGCAGTGGCTCGACCTTCAACATCCGCAGCTTGCTCCGCTCGATCGAACCACGTATGAGCTTGCCGAAATTCGGAAAGTCCACGGAACGCTAAACCCCTAGTGAGGTAGGCATGCGGCAGCGCGAAGGAGAGCCGGTACTTGTTCGCTTCAGCGATTTGAAGCTCGCTGGCTTCGAGTGCTTCTGGGTACCGGCCGGAAAACGTTAGGGCGAAAACCCAGGCATTTAGAAATGAGGACCTAAACCAGGGGGTCACCCGTCTGCTCAATCAGCGGCTCTCGTAGGAGATCGACATCAAGACCTGTCCCTAGGCGGAGAGCTAGAAAGAGCTTGCCTGTCGCTATGCGCAAAGAATCGTCGATGGTCTCGACTCGGACGGACTCGAGCCGATGCAGCGCTACGTCGAGATCCGTGCGATCGAGGTCCAAAGCGCAGAGCAATTGACCCCAGAGAGCGTCGCGAAGCTGCCCGGCGTCAGCCGCGGCCCTCTCCGCCTCCTGGTAATAGCCGAGCGCATCATTCTCGCGATTCGCAAGATGCGCACTGTGGCCAGCGATCGAGTATGCCCGCGACAGGAATCCAGCGTCACCGTCCGAGGGACTACCCTGCATCGCCTGGACCGCGAGAGTCTCTGCTGATTTGTACCGCGCTTGGCGCAACATTACTTGGGCGGCTGCGAGATCCAGGAACGGAGATTTGATGTTTTGCGCCCTGGCATATGCCAGCCAACGCTCCAGAGTTGCCAGTCTTCCCGCTGCAAGAACGTCAGTACTCCCAGCCTGTACGAGCTTGACAAGCAACTCGGGACTTCCAAACCGCTCGATCAGTTCAAAACAATCATCCCAAGAGCATGTCCCTATTAAAAAGTAACCCATTCTCTGAACTAACTCGGCGAGTTGAGCGTCGCCATAGTGGACAGCATGCGTTTGAAGAAACTCGCGCAGGAGGGGGTGCAGGTCGAATCCGTTCGCTTCCCCGCCGGTCAAGACTCCTTGATCGAGCGCGTGGTCGAGAACGAGACGCGCCGTGTCGTCGCCAAACAAGAACTGAGCCAACTCTGAGGTAATGGAAGGTGCCACAGCGAGCTGGCAAAGGCCCCACCGCACGCCAGGCTCGGCGGCGTTGTAAATCTCCTGTGCGAAGTAATCAGCAAGGGAAGCGGATAGGTCGTCCGCGGCGGCAACGGACCCTCCGGCCAGAGCTGCCAGACCGATCACAGCAGGCCAACCCTCTGCCTTTCGCAGAACCTCGAGGGAGTTCACCGACGGAAGGACCTCCAATGCTTCCTCATCACTCATGACGAGCTTCTGGCCACCAAGTTCAAGGGCTTCGCCATATACGCGCCGGCGCGCGGTCGCCCAAGCAGGCTTTGCTCGGCTTGTGATTACAAGCCGTATCGGCGCTGTTTCCACGAGGGTCGCAACGAACTCGTTGGTAGCTTCGACCTCCATCGCCAAGTGGTAGTCATCAATGACGAGCCAAGCGTCTTCGGGCCACTCTCCGAGGTCCTCCGCAAGCATCTCCGCCAGCGTGCGCGCTTCCTCCTCTGGGCGGTCGGTCGCCCGCAGACGTTGCCGCATGCGATCGCCAGCGCCTGGGACGATTTCCGCGGCTGCCGATGCGAGCCCAACAGCCAGGGCTGCTACATCGGCTGACGCCGTGCTGGCTCGATACCAGGCAGATCGCTTTTCATCCAGCCACTCATGCGCGAGGGTCGTCTTTCCGTAACCGGCCGGCGCTACGAGCAGGATGATTCGCGCACCACTCTCGTCGAGCATGCGCGTGAGTCGTGGCCGCTTGATGATCCGGCGTCGGCCGACAGCAACCGCAGACACAGTGTCCACCTCGGGCCTCCCCTCATTTACACGCTAGCGCGGGTTTGGCGAAATTGCGACCTTCGAAGAGGGGGAGCCCGCATCTGCGGCCCGGGCCGTAGATGCGGGGTCGTCAGCCCCCGGACTGGGAGGCTCCCGATCCGAGGCTTTTGGCAAGCGGGTCCTCGCCGGTGAGAAGTCGATACGCGACTGGGATCTGGCGGCGACGAGAAACGCCGAGCTTCTGGCGGAGGACGTCGCTGTGCGCCTTTGCCGTTCTCGGCGAAATTCCAAGGCGCTCGCCGACCTCGTCGTTGGACAGTCCGGCCGCGATGAGCTCGACAACCTCGCGCTGCCTCTCCGTGATCTTCGGAGCACGCTCGCTCAGTACCTGAGTCATGCCAGCGACGCTAGCATCGTCCCGGCCGCTTGAACATTGGCCAAAAGGTGTATTTCGCGGCCTACTCCGGAAGGCGTACGAAGCTGACTTCATGGCCGCGCGCGTTGGCTTCGTCTAGCTCTTCCTGGCCCAGCGCCTCCAGCCGCAGCAGAAGCTCGAACTCGTCCCGCAGGTGCGTCCGCATCATCTCCGGCCCGTCGGTTGCGATCGTGAAGGGAACGCCTGCGCCGGCCAGGGCTCGGAAGGTCTCACGCACCGCGCTCTCGTCCGGAAGCGCCTTCGTCAGGAGGTTCGAGGTCGGGCAGATCTCGAGCGTGATCTCGGCCTCGCGTAGCTGAGCCATCAGCCCCGGATCCTTGGCTGCAAGGATGCCGTGCCCGATCCGGTCGGGGCGAAGCGTCTCGACGACTTCGCGGATCTCGGCGATCCCGTGCTCGCCGCCCTCCTCGCCGACGTGGATCGTGACCCCGAGGCCCGCCGAGCGCCCCTGCTCGACGAGCGGCGCCAGGTCACGGTAGGGGTAGGGCCCGTCGCTCTTGGGCCGGGGGCCTGCGATGTCGATGCCGACGATTCCGCGGGGCGCGTAGCGGATCGCCTTCTCGACGATGATCGCGTTCTGCCGCTCGTTGAACGTCCGGTCCATCATCAGGATCAGGCCGGCGCGTACCTGCGGGTATTCAAGGCTCGCCCGGTCGAGCCCGCGGACGGCGGCCATGATTATGTGGTCGAGGTCGCGCTCGCCCCCGCGGTTCCGCTTCATCGGGTTGAAGCGCAACTCGAGCGTCGTGATCCCCTGCGAGCGGTAGGCGCCTCCGATCGCCGCATGCACCGAGCGCTCGACCGCGAGCGGGCTCGACTGGATGAGCTCCGTCCAGTGGTAGATGGCGTCGAGTGCTTCCAGGTCCTGGACGCCCTGCGGGTCGGAGACCGTGACGAGCGCGTCGAACTCCCAGAAGTCCTTCACCGGCAGAGCGATTCCCTGCTCGTGGGCCAGGCTCCAGAGGATCTCGGAGCCGACCGCGCCGCCGAGGTGGGTGTGCAGCTCGGCCAATCCTCCGTCGACCATCGATCGAGTCTAGTCTCCGGCGTCCTGGCCCTCAGGCGCGGATGATCACGCGCGTCCCGAGCGGGACAGTCCGCATCAGGTAGCGCAGGTCGGGCTCGTCCGCATGCAGGCAGCCGTTCGAGACCGCATGCCCCCAAGTCGGGGTTGGTGCGCCGTGGATCGCGAGCCGGTCGCCGCCCGACCATCCGCGCGGAAGCTTCGCCTGACGGCCGGAGAGGGCGAGGATGCAGCAGCCGTAGTAGGAGCCAAACTCGGGGCCGCGGAGCTTGTCCGTGACGTAGAACTCGCCGGGCGGAGTCGGGGTCTCCGGCGCCCCGATCGCAACGCTGATCCGGCGACTGACGCCCTCGCCCCGGTGAACCGCCAGCTCCTTGCGCGAGAGATCGATTTCGAGCGAGATGGGGCGCCGCAACAGGCGAAGCCGGGCGGATGCCGAGTCGACCCAGCCGAGCTGCTCATTGCCGAGCGCCGGGCTGCGGACGGCCAGCCACCTGCCCTTCCTGAAGGCAACCGCGAGCGTCTGCGGCGAGCCGAACTCGGTCTTCGAGCCGAGCTGCGTGAGGACGCGGCCGCCGGGGCGGGCACGGAGCGCGATCCGTTTGCCCCGGGGGACGCGCGCGGCAAGGTCGGAAACGCGCTCGAGCACTGGAGGGGCCGGCGGCTTTGGCTTCGCCACTCTGCCCTTCCCTCCGCCGCCGCAGGAGGCTGCGAGAAGAACGGCGAGAGCGAGCGGCGACAAACGCCTGGCCTCGACCATCCGCGCAAAGGTACCGAGCAGTGCATAGTTCCTGCGGCCCATGAAGGTCGGGATCGTCGTCCCTTACTCCTGGTCTTTCTGGGGAGCCGTGGTCGAGCACGCGGAGCTCCAGGCGGCCGCGCTTCAGCGGCTCGGTTTCGACGTGCGGCTCGTGATGGGCAACGACCCGCCGGGGAGCTTCACGCGCATCCTCCACCCGCGGCTCGGCCGGCACGGCGATCCGCCGCCGGAGGTGATTCCCGTTGGCCGCTCGGTGATCGTTCCTGCGAACGGGTCGCTTCCCAACATCGTCCTCAGCCCGCGCGCGGTCGTCCGCGTTCGCCACGTGCTCGAGCGCGAGCGCTTCGACCTCGTCCACGTCCACGAGCCGATGACGCCGGTGCCGGGCGTGGCGACCCTGGCGCTCGCGCGCTGCCCCCTCGTCGCCACCTTCCACGCCTCGGGCGAGCTCTCGTGGCTGAAGGGCGCCAAGCCGCTGTGGGGGTTCTTGGTCGACCGGCTCGATCACCGGATCGCCGTCTCCGAGCCCGCCCGCGAGTCGGCTAACCGCTACTTCCCCGGCGATTACGAGCTGATCCCGAACGGCGTCCTCGTCCCCGACGAGGCCGATCCGGCGGGGCGCGAGCAGCGCATCGTCTTCGTGGGGCGACAGGAGCCTCGGAAGGGCCTCCAAGTACTGCTGCGGGCCTGGCCCGAGATTCGCCGGCGCACGCGGGCGAGGCTGCGGTTGATCGGTGCCGACCCGCTTGCCGTGCGGCTGCTCCAGGCGCGCCTGCGCGTCTCCAACGAGGGAATCGACGTGCTCGGCCTTTTGTCCCAGGGAGACCTGACCGCCGAGCTGCTGTCGGCCAAGGCGCTCGTCGCGCCCTCGCTGGGCGGCGAGAGCTTCGGGATGGTCCTGACGCGCGCCTTTGCCTGCGCGACCCCCGTCGTCTGCTCGGACATCTCTGGCTACCGTGGCGTCATGGAGCCCGAGGCAGGCCTGCTCGTGCCGCCCGGTGACCCGGCCGCGCTGACAGACGCGCTCGCCGAGCTGCTGGGGAACGAGGCCCGCCGTCAGCAGTTCGGACACTCGGCGCGGGTGATCGCGCAGGAGCGCTACTCGTGGGAGCGGATCGCAGAACGACTGGCCGAGCTCTACCGGTCGCTCGCCGTCTCGCCGAAGGCGGTTGCCGCGTGAGGCTGCTGCGGACGACGTGGGGGCGGCTCACGCTGGTCATTCCCTTGTTCGCAGTCATGATCGGCCTGCTCGTCTGGCGGGGCCCGGATTGGAACCTCGTCGCGAACGCCTTTCGCTTCGTCGTCTGGCACTGGGTCGTGGCCGCGATCGGACTCAACCTGGCTTCGGTCGTCGCCCGCGCCGCGGCGTGGAACCGTGTCATCGAGCAGGGCATGCCGCCGCCACGGCCGCGGTTTCGAACCGTTTTCTCGGCCTTCGGTGTCGGCCTGTTCGCGAACGCCGTGCTGCCCGGCCGGATCGGGGAGCTCGCGCGGGTGGCCGTGCTCGCTCGTCGGCAGCCAAGGCACAGCGGTGCCTGGGCGACGCTCGTCGGCACCGTCTTCGCTCATCGCGTCTTCGACCTCTTCCCGACGATGCTGCTGATCGCCTATGTGCTCGCGACGGCGAAGATCCCGCACTGGGCGCTGACGAGCCTGACGGTCTTCGTCGCCGTCGGCTTCGGCCTCTTCGCCTTTGCGCTCGCAGGGGCGCGGCGGCACCATCGCTCGGTGCTCGAAGGGGCAAGCCAGCTGCGACGGCTGGTGACGATGGCGAGGCACGGGCTCGGTGTGATGCGCGCCCCGCTGCCGGCGGCCGAAGCGGCGCTCCTCCAGACCGCCGGCTGGACCTGTCAGCTGCTCGCCGTGTGGGCGACGATGCGGGCCTTCGACATCGACGCGCCGCTGCCCGCTGCGGGGCTCGTCCTCGTGCTGATGAACGTGGCCATGCTCTTCCCGCTCTGGCCCGGCAACGTCGGGCTCGTGCAGGCCGCGGTCGCTTTGCCGCTCGTCTCCTACGGGGTCGCATACCCGAAGGGTTTTGCGTTCGGGATCGGGCTGCAGGCGATCGAGATGTCGGTCGGCGTCGGCATCGGCCTGCTCTTCCTCGCCCGCGAGGGCCTCTCGTACGCGATGCTCAAGCGGATGCCGGGCGCCGACCAGGCCGAGGTGGCGGAGGAGGCCTTGGAGGGCGAGCCCGTCGAGGAGCCGGTTCGTGCGCGCGCTCGCATCTCCGGCTAGCTGCAAGGGAGTCCTCTCGGCCGTCGAGGCGGCAATGGCGCTCGCCGCCGGTATGCGCATGGCCGGGGTCGAGGCGGAGGAGCTGCCGGTCGCCGACGGCGGCGAGGGAACGGCCGAGGTGCTCGCGGCCGCGCACGGCGGCGAATGGCGGACGGCGGCGGTCGCCGACCCGCTCGAACGCGTGGTCGCAGCTCGCTACCTCGTGCTCGAGGACGGGACGGCGGTCGTCGAGGCGGCGGAGGCGGTCGGCCTGCGCCGGCTGACGGAGGACGAGCGCGACCCGATGCGGGCGACGAGCCGCGGGCTCGGGCAGCTGATGCTCGCCGCGGCGGCGGCGGCCGCTGGGCCGATTCTCGTCGGCCTCGGCGACTCGGCGACCGTTGACGGCGGCGCCGGCCTGCGCGAGGTCGTCGGCGACGGCCTCGTGGGTCGCGAGCTGGTCGGGCTCTGCGACGTGCGGAGCCGCCTGCTCGGAGAGCGGGGCGCGGCACGCGGCTTCGGGCCGCAGAAGGGCGCCTCGCCGCAGGAGGTCGACGAGCTCGAGGCGCGGCTAGCGGCGATGGAGGAGCTTCGTCCCTTCGCGGAGTTGCCCGGCGCCGGAGCCGCCGGGGGCCTCGGAGCCGCGCTCGCGGCGCTCGGCGGCGAGCTCGTCTCTGGTGCGGACGTCGTCCTCGAGCGCGTCGGCTTTCGGGAGCTTGCGCGCGGCGCGGATCTCGTCGTCACGGGCGAAGGGACGGTCGATCGTTCGAGCAGCGAAGGCAAGGCGGTCGGCGAGGTGGCGCGGATCTGCGCCGAGGAGGGGGTGCACTGTGTCGTCTTCGGCGGCCGAGTAGTGGAGGCGCTCAGCGGGGTCGAGACGCATGCGCTGAGCGGCGAGCCGAGGCGGGCGGCGGACGACCTCGTCGAGCTCGGAGAGAAGCTAGGCGGAGCGCTTCTCGGCTTCGCGTAGCCGCTTCGCCAACGTCTGGAGCATCTTCCAGGCGAGCTCGGCGTTCTGCTCGATCAGAGGCCGGAACTCCCACGACGTGATGCCGTACGTCTTGAGCTCGGTCTTCGCCGTGATCGTTGCCGTGCGTGCACCGTCGTCGATGAGCGCGACCTCCCCGAAATAGTCGCCGGATCCGAGCGTGCGTAGCTCGTCCCCGCCGACCGTCACGCTCGCCTCGCCGTCCTCGATGATGAAGAAGCCGACTCCCGACTGGCCCTCCTTCGAGATCGTGTCGCCCGCGTCGAAGATGCGTTCCTTCATCGAGTTCGCGAGCGTCTGCAGCTCCTTCTTCCCGAGTCCGGAGAAGAGCGGAACCTGCTGTACGAGCTCTTGAGGGGCAGCCACGGCCTGGATTCTAAGCAGGCGACGGTCTCGGTTGCTAGGGCTCCGCTTGCGGTGCCCGCTATCAGGACGGGCAGGGTTTGCCTGCACGTCCGTCTGAAATGACCGGTCGAACCGCTTGGATTGATCGAAACAGTCCTAGGGCTTGATGGCTTCGACGCGGCGGGCGAGCTCCTCGATGCGGCCCTGGGCCCCGTCGAGCTTCGCCGCGCAGAGCCGGTAGAGCTCCTCGCCGCGCTCCCAGAGCGTGATCGCCTCGTCGAGGCTCGCCTGGCCGCTTTCGAGCCGTTGGACGATGCCCTCCAGCTCGCGCTGCGCGTCCTCGAAGGTGGGCTCGCTCACCGTGTCTCCTCGACGCGTGCGCCGAAACCGCCGGTGCCGAGCTCGACGTCGACCTGGGTTCCGGTGCTGACCTGGGAGCCTACGCGGACGATCTCGCCTGCTGCGCGGACGATTGCGTAGCCGCGCTCGAGCGTTGCGTGCGGGGAGAGCGCGCGCAGCCGTCCGGCTGTCTGGTCGAGCGCGGCCCGCCGCCGTTCCAGCAGCAGGAGCGGCGCGCGCCGCAGGTGGTCACGCGCCAGCTCGAGCTTGCGCCGCTCGCGGTCGAGCGTGGCTCGCGCCCCCCGCGCCAGGCCGGCACGGGAGCGGTCGAGCCGGGCGGTCAGCTCTGCAACATCAGGGACGACGAGGCGCGCCGCGGCGGTGGGTGTCGATGCGCGCACGTCGGCGACGAGGTCTGAGAGTGGGGTGTCCTGCTCGTGGCCGACGGCCGAGACGACTGGTACGGAGCAGTCGGCGATCGCGCGCACGAGCCGTTCGTCGCTGAACGGGAGGAGGTCCTCGAAGCTGCCGCCGCCGCGGGCCAGGACGACGACGTCGATCTCCGGCGCTTCGGAGATCGCACGCAGCGCTTCGCAGATCGCGGAAGCCGCGCGCGGTCCCTGGACGTAGGTCTCGGCAACAAGTAATCGGGCCGGAGGGAACCGGGACGCGATCGCCGTCAGGACGTCGCGCTTCGCAGCCGCGTCGTTGCCGGTGACGAGTCCGACACGCCGAGGGATGCGGGGCAATGGTCGTTTGCGCTCCGGGGCGAAGAGGCCTTCCGCTGCGAGCTTGCGCTTGAGACGCTCGAGCGCCGCGAGATGGTCACCTAGCCCGAAGCGTTCGATCGAGAGTGCGCGGAGACGGAAATCGCCGCGTGCCTCGAAGAGCTCGGGGCGGCCGAAAACGTGGATCCGCTCCCCGTTGACGAGGTCGAGCCGGAGCGCGTCGAACTGGCCGCGAGGCATCGTCACCGCTAGGCAGGCGCCGTCGGCCGGGTCCTTCAGAGTGAGGAAGACGCTCTGCCAGCGGGCCTGGCGGCGAAGCTCGGTGACCTCGCCTTCGACCCAGACCGATGGAAGGCGTGAGAGCCATCCGGCGACGCCGCGGTTGAACGTCGACACCGTGTAGACGCGCCGGTCGCCGTACTCGATCGCCTCGACCTTCACGGCCAGGATGCTACGCCCTGCGGTGGCGGCTCAGGCTCGACGCCGGGACCCGGGTGCGCGGGATGTGCGAATTGTTCCGCTTCGGTTCGAATTCCGTGCGCACTCGAGCGGTACGCTCGTTGCGGGTGGCGGGTGGAACTCTTCTCCCCACCCGGGTGGGGAGAATGGGTGCTAGAGCAGGATCTCGGCCGCGGTCTTCGGCTCGCAGCCCTGCCGGATGAGCTCGACCGCAGTGTGGAGGTCCGCCTCGCTGTGCGCGAGCTTCTCGGCCAGCGGGAGCGGATAGCCGGCCTCGATCAGCGTGTGCAGGCGCCAGCCTGCGACCTTCTGGCGCTCGTCCTGGTCGTGTTCGGCGATCTGGGTCATGTTGCTCCTGGCCGGAGATTCGTCCTCTCTTCGACGAACCCTGCCATTAAAGGTTAGGCGCTAACGGGGCGTATGCAACAAAGACCCGAGCCGCTCCTCTGCCCGCGAGACGGTCTCGTCGATCCGGCGTGCGATCTCAGCCAGCCGCGCTTCGAGCGCAGCGCGCTCCGTCTCCTCCTCGGCGGCGAGGGCGCTCAGGCGCTGGCGGAAATCGGTCTCGACCTCCCCGAGGCGGCGGCTGAGCGCGCCCACGAACTCCTCGCGCTGGCGTTCGAGAGCCGCCGCGACCTGGGCGAGCTTCTTCTCGAGCCGCATTCCGCCCGCGTCGCCCAAATGCGTGAGCCGTTCAGCGAGCAGCGACTCACCTTCCTTTGCGAACGACTGAACAGCCCGCTCGAGCTCTCGCACCAGCCGCCGCGCAGCGTCTTCCTTCGCAGTCTTCACGGTTCCTTCGAACTGGTGCGCCGCTGCGTCAGCGAACCGCCCGGCGGCTCGCTCCAGGACGCGCTCGAGCTGCTCGACCTGGCGGCGCTCGACGTCGGCGAAGGTGCTCTGGATCCGTCGCGCAGCATCCATTTCCTCGCGCTCGATCCTGCGGACGAGATCGTGCTCTCGCGCGGTCAGCCGCTCCCCGACCTGGTGCAGCGCGCGACGGCGCTCGGTGGCGTGTGAGTCGAGCTCGGCCGTCGCGGCCGCGACGGCCTCTTTCGCGGCTCGCCCGAGGTCCTCGCGCAAACGCGCGATCCCGGCGCGCTGCTCCTCGTCGATCGTCCTGAGCCGATCGGAATCGCTCGCGAGCCGCGCCTCCAGCGCCTCGATCAGCGAGCGCTCCCGCTGGGCGATCTGCTCCAAACGGCTGCCGAGTTGCCTTTGGGCCCGATCGAGGTCCTGGTGCCACGCCGCGAGCCGCTGCTCGACCTGCCCCTGGACCTTCGAAAACGCTTCCGCGAGTCCGTGCCGAAGACGCTGCTCACTCTCGCCCAGCGCCTGGCGGCGCGTCTCGGCCAGGCGGCGCTCTTCCTCGGCGTACGAGGAGAGCGAGTCGGCGCGACCTCTGGCCAGCGCGCGTTCGAGGTCGGCGGAGCGCTCTCGAACTTCCCGCTGGATGACCGTGTCGAGCTCTGACTTCGCCCGCTCGAGCTCGCGGTCGATCGCCCGGCTCTGGGCCAGCCCTCGCCGCAGGGCAAGCGCTCCCACAACAGCGAGCATGCAGGCGAGCAGACCCGTGGCCGAAACTGCGAGCGTCGTCTCGGGCCTCAGGGCGAAGGCAACCCACGCGGCCGCGGCGGCCGCACCGATCGCGCCCGTTGCGCCCAAGAGTGTTTTCTTGCCCGCCCGTTCGAGGGCTGCGCCGGCGAGCGACGCGGCGGCTACCAGGACGGCGGCTGCGAAGACGAGCTCGAACGCTGTTTCAAGCGACACCGCCCTGCATCGTAGAACGCCTGCTCAGGTGAGACGAAGGACGAGCAACGAAGCGGCGAGCGCGATGACCGCGAGAGTCAGTGCCCTCAACGCGGCCTCCGGCGCATCGGTCAGCGTCCCGGCGGTCACCGGTTCCCGCCCTCCATCCCGCAGCTCGAGGGCGCCGGAGACCGCAACCACGCGCCGCCGCACCGTCCGCACCTGGGTCGAGAGGTGCCGCTGGGCAAGGCTCAGCAGGGCCGCAAAGACGGAGGCGAGCAGGGCCTCCGCCGTCAGTCGCTCGGCGAGTGTGAGGTAGGCCGCGAGGAGCGGAAACGAGCCCCAGGCGAGGGCGAACCACGCGTCGCCATGAAAGAGACCGCCGAAGAGCTCGAGGTTGTATGCGCAGACGATGAACCCGCCTGCCACCACGAGGGGCGCGAGCCAGACCGTGTAGGCAAGCGAGGCCCAGATGCCGATCGCGACCGCCGCACCGATTGACGCTGCTGCGAGGGCGGTCAGCACGCCCTTCGGGATCTGCGTGCGCAACGGGCGCCCGTTCAGCTCATCCAGCGCGTGCGCACCGATGCCGACTGCAAGGAAGAAGGCCGCGAGCGCCAGGAGCAGGCGCCCGACCTCGAGATGCGGAGCCAGCGCCGCTCCGATCGCAACGTACGAGAGATGCCAGAGCGTGTACGGGGGGTGAAGAAGGGTCACGTAGTCGCGCCAGCCGCCTGGCGCGAGCGCGTAGAAAGCAGGTCTAGACTCGGCGCTCAACCCCGCCGGCCCCAGACGACGTAGCCGCCGCCCAGGCTGAGACGGCGAGCGTGCACGTCCTCGATTCCGGCCGAACGCCAGAGGTCCAGCTGCTGTGCCAGCGGCAAGCGGGCATGGAACTCGCGGATGCTCGGCCCGAGAAAGGCTCCGACCTCGCGCCAGCCGGGGGAGATCAGCCGTCCGGCGACGGGTAGCCCGACACGGACGTAGAGCTCCCAGAGCGGCCGCCAGATGCCTCGCGGGAGTCCGAACTCGAGCGCGGCCACGGTCCCGCCCGGCCGGACAACTCGTGCGAGCTCCCGCAGCGTTGCCGCCGGGTCCTCGACGTAGCGCAGCAGGTAGGTGAAGGTCAACCCGTCGAACGACCCGTTGGGGAATGCGAGCCGCTCGGCGCTTCCCTCGACCAGCTGGACGCGATCGCCGAGCCCCGCGGCTTCGACACGCTCGCGCCCAGCGGCCAGCATCCCGGGGCTCTGGTCGAGCCCGACGACACGGCAGCCGCTCCGGCGCGCCAACTCGATTGCAACCGCGGCCGTCCCGGTCGCGACATCGAGCACCTCGTCGTCCGGGCCGGCGGCGACGCGCGAGACGAGGAAGGCCCGCCAGCGTGGGTCCTGGCCGAGCGAGAGGAGGCGGCTCCAGCGGTCGTAGGACGGCCCCAGCGGCGCGAAGAGCTCGCGCGCGGAGGTCAGACTGGTCATGAGGCGAGTCTAAGAGGCTCCAACATAATGACGCTTCGTCGCCGGGGCGCGATGGTCGTTCCGAGGCAAGGACGCAGGGAGCACCCAGGCTGGTCAGCCTGGGTGCGACGGAGGACGCCGCCTCGGGGCGAGCAGCGCGGCCCGGCGGCACAAGGCTCATTGTGTTGGAGCCTCTAGGCTCACTCTCGTGGCGCTCCGAGACGATCTCGACCGTGCCGCCGCCGCGGCCACGCGCTTCACCGGGCCCGGCGAGGTGCTCGCGGGCGTCGTCCCAGCCGAACCCGAGCCCGGGGAGCGCACGTATCTCTGCGCGTTCTCCGTGGGCGAAGAGCGAACCTGGCTTGTCCTCGACGATCAAGGAGCGCCGGTGACGAGCCGCGACGCAGTTCGGCGCACGGTCTCGATCACAGCGATGTGCGAGCTTGCCGAGGAGAGCGCGGGCGGCGGGGAGCTGGCGGAGCTGCGAGAGCGGCTCGTCGCATTGCGGCTCACGGAGAGCCCACCGGGGATCGAGGAGGCCGAGGAAGCCGCTCTTGCTCTCGAGCAGGCGATCGGCGCTCCGCCGCGACTTGCGGAGCCCGCCTTCCTCGACCGGGTGGGCGCGGCGACTCTCCGTCTCGAGCAGGCTCTCGGCGATTCGGCGGGCTCCCCGTTCGCCGAGGCCATGAAGCGGGGCCTGGCGACGGTGGAGGAGCTTGCCCACGACGTGGAGTCGAGCTACAAGCTCCAGCTCGGTTGAGCACGGCTATCGTAGGGAGCGATGGAAGGCGGATTCGGATTCCCGCTCGGCGGCGACCCCGAAGAGCTCATGCGCAGCCTGCAGGAGTTCGCGGCTCGCCAAGCCGAATCGGTCGCCGAGGCTCAGCGCGAGCAGTTCGCGACTCTGACGCTGAACACGGCTGTCGAGCTGACCGGCGCTGCGCTGCGTCGCATGAAGGTCGAAGGCGGACCCGACGAGCAGGCAATCGCGCTGCGTGACGCGATGCGCGTCCTCTTTCCGGAGGCGGTGGCGCTGGTCAGTGCCGCCCGCCAGGGCTTCATGCGCGAGACCTAGGGGAGCGTTCGGGCAAAACCCCGCCCGCCTGCCGATCCCTCCTAGACTTGGCGGCCCTTGGCTCTGCTCGACCGCGCCATCGTCCGCGTGCTGCCGGCCGTTCCGCGGCCGGTCGTCCGCAAGATCTCGGAGCGCTACATCGCCGGCAACAAGCTGGCGGATGCATGCCGGGTCGTGAAGCGGCTGAACGAGGAGGGCAAGATGGCGACGATCGACGTACTCGGCGAGGAGAGTCGGGGTCGCCGGGAGACGCTCGAGATCGTTCGTGCATACCACGACGTCTTCGAAGCGATCGAGCGCGGGCGGCTGGACTCGAACGTCAGCGTCAAGCTGACCGCGCTCGGGCTCGATCTCGCCTACGAGCTCTGCCGGACGAACCTCGAGAAGGTCGTTCGCCACGCCGCTGAGAGCGGCAACTTCGTGCGCATCGACATGGAGGACTCGCACTGCACGTCGGACACGCTGCAGCTCTATCGCGAGCTCCGCGAGGCAGGGCTGGACAACGTCGGCATCGTGCTCCAGGCCTACCTGCGTCGGACGATCAGGGACATCCGCGAGCTCGCGCCGCTACGGCCGAACGTGCGCCTCTGCAAGGGCATCTACGTCGAGCCGCCGCTGATCGCATACCGCGATTTCGACGAGGTGCGCGAGAACTTCGCTCGCTGCCTCCGTGAGTTGCTGCGCGCGGGCTCCTACGTCGGAATCGCGACGCACGACAGGTGGCTCGTCTCGGAGGGTTTGCGCCTCGTCGCCGAGCACGGGCTGACCCGCGAGCAGTACGAGTTTCAAATGCTGCTCGGCGTGCGGGAGGCGGCGGCCGACCGGCTCGTGCGCGACGGCCACCGGCTGCGCGTCTATGTCCCGTTCGGCGAGCACTGGTACAGCTATTCGGTGCGGCGTCTCCAGGAGAACCCGAAGATCGGCGGGTATATCGCCGCGGACACACTGGGGCGCCTCTTCGGCGCCGACGGCGAGTCACGGCGGTTGCAGTAATCCCAAGGCGCCGCCACGCCGGCGCAGCCGCTCAAAACCTCTCCTAGAAGCAGATTGGGAAGACCCCGAGCTGTGAAAGGCCTTAGAGTTTTCCACAGTGCCGCCGCTGCCTGAGCTCGAGCGTGCCGATCCGAACGAACTTTTTCGTGAACGGCGAGCTCAAGCGCGCAGGCGCCGGCGTGTGCACGGCGCCGCGGCCTTCGGCGTCCTGCTGATCGCCGCCGCCCTGGTCGCTCTCGGCGCGACGGTGATCGGCACCCGTGCCCATGGCTCCAGCAAGTCCGAGGCGCACGCAAAGGGTGCGAAGAAGAACCTGCGCCCCACGGGCCCGCGAGCCCTCCCCACCGAGGTGCGCGGCGTGCACGTGACGATGGCGCTCGCATCGATCCCCGGGAAGATCGACGAGTACCTGGCGATGGACGGCCTGAACACGCTCGAGGTCGACGTCAAGGACGAGAACGGCGAGGTCGGCTTCCTCATGCCGCGCTGGACGCTCGCGCGCCGCGTCGGAGCTTCCAAGCGCTACTACAGCGCGCGCCTGCTGGCCGCGAGGGCCCATGCGTCCGGCGCTTACCTGATCGGGCGAGTGGTCGCTTTCGAGGACCCGGTGCTCACGAGCACGCGCCGGGACCTTGCGATCCTGACGACCGACGGGTCGGTCTGGCGGAATGACGCCGGCCTCGGCTGGTCCAATCCGTACGACCGCCGGGTGTGGAACTACGTGGTCTCGATCGGGAAGGCCGCAGCGCGCAACGGGTTCGACGAGATCCAGTTCGACTACGTCCGCTTCCCGAGCGACGGCCCGATCGAGAACGCGGTCTTTCCCGGCAAGGCGAACGAGGCTCAGGGCTGGACGATCGCGCGCTTCGTCCAGTACGCGTCCTCGCAGCTCAGGCCCTTGGGCGTGCGGGTCTCGGTCGATGTCTTCGGCCTGTCGGCCACCCATGACCTCGGTGTGGGTCAGAAGCCTGCGCGGCTGGCGAAGTACGTGGACACCGTCTATCCAATGGTCTACCCGTCCCACTACAACTCAGGCGAGTTCAATCTGCCCGATCCGAGCTCCGTCCCCGGCCAGACCGTCGCCTTCTCGCTCCGCGACTTCCGCAACGCGCTGATCGGTCGCAGGGCGATGCTGATCCCGTGGCTCGAGGACTTCTCACTCGGCCCGGGTAGGCGGCCCGCTAGTGAGGTGCAGGCACAGATCGACGCGGCTCGCCGGTACCACGCGAAGGGCTTCCTCCTCTGGAACCCTGAGGGCGTCTACACCGCAGAAGTCCTCAAGTAGGCTCTCGGCACAAGCGACGCCGGAGGAACAAGTGACGAAGACGTACGAAGAGCTCAAGACACGCCTGGCCGCGATCCACGACCTGCGCATGGCCCGCGCCATCCTCGGTTGGGATCAGCACACGAAGATGCCGCCGAAGGCCGGGGAGATTCGCGCCGAGCAGCTGGGGACGCTCGACCATCTGTCGCACGAGCTCTTTATCTCGGACGAGATCGGCGAGCTGCTGGAGGAGGTCGCCGGCCAGGAGGACGAGCTCGACCCCGATTCGATCGAGGGAAGCCTCGTCCGCGTCACGCGTCGCGACTACGAGAAGGCGAAGCGCGTACCGTCGAAGCTGCGCGCAGAGATGACCCGCGCCGGCTCGATCGCGCTCTCGGCCTGGGTGGAAGCGCGCGAGAAGTCGGACTTCTCCATCTTCCTGCCGTACTTGAAACGCAATCTCGAGCTCCAGCACGAGTACATCGCCTGCTTCGACGGCCTCGGCTACGAGACGGCGTACGACGTCCTGCTGGACGACTTCGACGAGGGCATGAAGACCGCCGAGGTCCAGACGGTCTTCGACGAGCTCAAGCGGGAGCTAATCCCGTTCATCGGCGAGATCGGCGAGCGCTCGGACCGTGTCGACGATTCCAGCCTGCATGGGAACTTCCCGATCGAGGCCCAGCGCTCCTTCGCGCTCGAGGTGCTCGAGCGGATCGGCTTCGATCACGAGTCCTGGCGGCTCGACCCGACCGTTCACCCGTTCGCGATGAGCGCCGCGACGACGGACATCCGCCTCACGACCCGGTACGACGAGACCGATCTCAGCGTAAGCCTCTTCGCCACGATCCACGAGTTCGGGCACGGGTTCTACGAGGCGAACGTCGATCCGGCGCTCGAGCGGACGCCGCTGTCGCAGGTGTCGTCGATGAGCCTGCACGAGTCGCAGAGCCGCATGTGGGAGAACCTCGTCGGCCGCGGGCTCCCGTTCTGGCGCTTTTTCTACCCGCGGCTCCAGGCCGTGTTCCCGAAGCAGTTCGGAGACGTCGAGCTGGACGAGTACTACCGGGCGATCAACAAGGTGCAGCCGTCGCTGATCCGCGTCGAAGCGGACGAGGCGACGTACAACCTGCACGTGATCCTGCGCTTCGAGCTTGAGCAGCAGATGCTCTCCGGCGAGCTTCCGCTCGAGGAGCTGCCGGAGGCGTGGAACGCGCGCATGACCGAGTACCTCGGCATCGAGGTGCCCGACGACGCCCGCGGCGTGCTCCAGGACGTGCATTGGTCGGGCGGCGCGGTTGGCTACTTCCCGACCTATTCGCTCGGCAACGTCGTCTCGGTGCAGCTCTGGGAGCAGCTCCGGACGGAGATCCCGGATCTCGACTCCCAGCTCGAGCGCGGCGAGTTCGGCGAGCTCAACGGCTGGCTGCGCGAAAACCTCCACCGGCACGGGCGGAAGTACACGTCGAGGGAGACCCTGGAGCGGATCACCGGTGGAGGAATGGATCCCGGCCCGTACTTGCGCTACCTCCGGGAGAAGCTCGGCGAGATCTACGGCCTTTCGGTCTCGGCGGCTTCAGCCGCCTAGTAACACGGGGGAACCCCTGGTTCCCCCGTGTGCCCCCTCCTTGCGGGCGGTTGCTTGGGAGTTGCGTTTCAGGAGCCGCCTCTTGGGGTGGGGGTTCAAAGGTTTCTTTTCGTAGTGAGCCTCCCGCCGGGCAAAGCCCGGCTCCGGCGGCGGCTCTTTGTGCTCTCCGAGAGCCTAAAACGCGAACAGCTAGCGCCGCTCTGCCTGAGCGAGCAATGCTTCCGGCAACGCTTTCGAGGCCTGGCTCACCATGATCAAGAGCAGCCGCTCGTACTCCTCGAATGCAAGCTGGACGGTAATCGCCTCCGGCCTTGGATTCTTTTTGTCGTGCGCGACGATCAGGAACGTCGAACCGTGTTCGGATGACTGGCGCTCGTCGCTGAGGTAGATCGTCGCCAGATCGCGTTCTTCATCGAGAGTGATGCGCACGACTGCTAGCTCCGTTCTTCTGTCGGCCGGAGGCGCCATCAGACCGAACCTAGCGCGTGTGCAGTGTTCAGGGAATCATTCGTTCGCAATCGATTCGCCGCGACTGGCCTTCGCGATCGGCCCTACGACGGCCGGTAGCCCAGACCAACAGGGCAGAACGTGGAGTTGCACGAACAGCTACGGTCGGCGACGATCACAGCAGTCGTGGCCCCATTCAACGCAGCAGTTGTCTTCCGCTTCGAGGCGAAAAGTGTCGAGGCGGCGGGCGCGGAACTTCGGCGCCTCGCCCTGACTGCCGCGACGATCGGGTTCGAGCTACGGGAGGGTCGCGTGGAGCCGCGGTCGCCAGACGTTAAAGAGGGTGAGGGCTGGACGGGCTACGCGCCGGTCGACGAGTCGTCCGCTTAGATCTACACCGGATTCGGACACTCTTTCCCGAGTAGCGTCTCCCGGGCGGAACAGCCGGATTCACCTCACCTTCTAGTCGAGCTCTTTGGCATAGCGGCGGCCTGTGTGCTCGTAGCCGAGCGCTTCGTAGAAGGCGTGCGCGTCGGCTCGGCGGTGGGCCGTGTTGAGCACGAGATGCTTGCCGCCACGGGCTCGCGCCTCTTCCTCGATTGCGCGCATCAGGAGCGCGCCGATTCCGCGGCGTCGGAAGCGCTCGCCGACGACGAGCGCGGCGACCTCACACCCGAGCTCGTCGCGCTCGACAGGTTCTGGACGTGGAGTGCTCCGAGACCTGCCACCTCCCCGTCGGCTTCGGCGACGATCGCCACCATGGAGGGATCCGCGCCGATGCGCGCGAGCCGTTCGGCTGCCTGCTCCGCCGTCGATGGATAGTCGAGCTCGCCGAACAGGGCCGCCAGCGCGGAGGCGTCCTCGGGCGTCGGTTCGCGTAGCGCTACGGCGGCGGAGGCGGCGCGTCCGGCGGCGGCCCGTCGTCCTCGACGTACGTTGTCCTTCTGCGTCCCCACCCACCGCCGTAATACCACGGCCGGCCGGGCCCGCCTTCGACATACGTTCCCCTGGAGAAGTAGCCGGGGCCCCACCAGGACTGCCAGAGCAGCATCGTGAGGACGAGCCCGACGATGCCGATCACGATTAAGATGATGCCGATCGCGTCGAGATCGAGGCCGGAAGGCTCGTCGGTTATCCCCCAGGCGAGGATGCCTCCTGCGGCGATCAAGATCAGGCTGACGGGGATTCCCATTCGATCTGTTCTGCCCGTTTCCCGCGGGTGCTAATCCGAGCGGTGGCGCTGCCACCAGAGCCGCTTCTCCGGCTTCTCCGCCTGCTCGAGATCCGCCAGCGAGGTTCCGCCGTAGTTTCGGAGGGTGAAGTCAGCCTGCGCGACGAAGCCGACCGCTGTCAGGGAAAAAGTGAGGGCGTGGCTGGTGATCTGCCAGCCCTCGAGCGGGCCTGGATCGGCGAGCTTCGCCTCCTCTTCCTCTTTTTGCACCTCGAAGACGGCGAATCCGCCGTGCGGCCGGCCGGTGAAGTGGTCGTGCGAGACAATCAGGCCGCGGCCGCTTTCCCCGATGTACTCGTTCAGCAGCTCGTTGGCCTCGCGTGCGCTCATCCCTTCCCGTGCGAGCGCGTAGACGAGGAAGCAGCGCGATCGCGTCTCGCTCACTGGCCCTTCTCCGCGATGAGCGCAAAGTCCCAAGGCACCCTGCGGTCCCTCTGCGGCCACGAGTAGAGCGTCTGGAACTCGACCAGCTGCTTCACCATGAGCCCGGCGCCGGAGACGGCCTCGACGACATGACCGAGCTGCCAGTGTCGCTCGCGCTCCTCCGGGCTCTCATCGAAGTAGTCGTCGCGCCAGTGTCCGAGTGCGTCGACACAGGCCGCGACCGGGTGGTCGTCGTACAGGAGCAGCAACCCGCCCGGCTTGAGAGCAGATGAGATTCCAGTCGACCAGGCGTCGAGGTCTCGCAGCCAGGCCAGCACTCCGCCGCCGGTGTAGACGAGGTCGAACCGCGCGCGGCGTAGTTCGAGCGGCAGCTCGTGCACGTCGGCGTGCACATACGCGACGTCCGGTGCGCGCTCGCGGGCGACTTCGATTGCCTCTGTTGAGATGTCCACGGCGCTGACGAGGGCGCCGAGCTCGACGAGCTCGGCAGTCGACTCGCCGGTTGCGCACTGAAGGTGAAGAACGTGCTTGCCGTTTAGCTCAGGCAGCAATCCGCGGATGCCCTCGGGGATTCCGAGCTGCCCCGCCATCGCCTCGGCGCGACGCCGATGGATCTCGTCCCAGGCTTCTCGGTTCTGGTCCGTTGGCTCCATCAGCTCTTCACGCCGGCAGCGTGAACCCGCCGTCGACGACGAGGACATGGCCTCGGATCATCTCCGCCTGCGGCGAGCAGAGGAACATGACCGCGTCTGCGATGTCGGCAGGCTCGACCATCCGGCCCGCGGGCGTCCGTTTCAGCCCCATGTCGAGCATCTTGTCCTTGTTCGGGAAGTAGTCGAGCGCCTCGGTGTCGACGACGCCGCCCGAAACGGCGTTGACGCGGATTCCGCGTGGCGCGAGCTCGACGGCCAGGTAGCGGACGAGCGACTCGAGCGCAGCCTTCGAGGTGCCGACGAGCACGTAGTCCTCGAGCACACGTGTCGAGCCGAGGCTCGAGATGCCGACGATGGAGGCGCCGTTCGGCATCTGCGGAGCCGCCGCTCGGGCGAGCGAGAGCAGAGCGCGCGCATTGGCGCTGTGGGTCCAGTCCCAGTGCTTGTCCTCGGTCTCGAGCGCGGGCCGGATGACGCCCGTCGCCGCGTTGTGGACGAGTGCGCGCAGCGGGCCCAGCTCGGTAACCTCGCGGGCGACTCGCTCGGAGGAGACGTTCCCGCGGACGAGAACGGGCTCCGTCCCTTTCCCGCGCAGCTCTGCCGCGGTCTCCTCGGCCGCGCGGTCGTTACGCAGGTATCCGATCGCCACGCGTCCTGCACCGAGCTCCGCGAACCGGAGGGCGATTGCCTTCCCGATTCCCCGCGAGCCGCCCGTGACGAACACGGTGGCGCCTTCCATCATTCGTTGCGACGCAGTGGCTCGTCAGCCGGAGCGGTACTTGGAATCGTCTCCCAGCCCGCCCGAGTTCGCGGCTCACGCGGGCCCTCCTCGGCCTTCGAAGACGCGTAACCGAGCCGGTCGAGCAGCTCGGCCTTGTCCTCGGCGTAGCTGCGAACCGGATGGTTGGCGGGGAGGTCCTCGACGAGCTCGAGGACGCGCGCTCGCAGCTGGTACGCGAAATGCGGGGTCGCGGGGCCGACGATCGCGTCGACGTCGTCTCGGGTCGGCTCGGCCATCAGCGGAAGGCTAACGCTAGGTTCCAATAAGTGCGGCGCGTCGAGACGGCTGACTTCCTGTTGCTCGCCACGGTCAGCCTCTGGGCCCTCAACTTCACCGTCTCGAAGTACATCCTCGATCACGGGTTCCACCCGCTCTCCTACTCGGCCGTGCGCTATTCGGTTGCGGCGCTCGTCTTCGTCGCGATCACGTTTCCGTGGGAGCGCTCGCTCCGGATCGCGAGAAGCGACTGGCCTCTGATCGCGCTCGCCGTCGCGCTCCTGCTCGCGAACCAGCTCAGCTTCGTCTACGCGCTCTATTTCACGACGGCCACGACGACGGCGCTCCTGTTCGGGACGCTCCCGATCTTCACGGCGCTCATCTCGCGGCTGGTCGGGATCGAGCGGCTCGGAAACCAGTTCTGGATCGCCGCAATGCTGTCGTTCGCCGGCGTCGTGCTGGTCACGGCCGGGTCAGGCAGGAGCCTTTCGGGAGACGTGAAGGGCGATCTGCTGGCCGTGCTCGGGGCGGCGACCTGGGGCGGCTACTCCGTCACGATCTCGCCGCTGATGCGCAGGTACTCGCCCTTCCGCTTGAGCGCGGTCCTGCTCGCGTTTGTCTCGCTGCTGCTGCTCCTGCTCGGGTCGAGGCAGCTCGACTCTCAAAGCTACGACTTCGGCTGGCTGGTCTGGGCCGGGTTCGCCTTCGCCGTGCTCGGGCCGCTCGTGATCACGAACCTGCTCTGGTTCACCGCGATCGACCAGGTCGGCCCGGCGCGGGCCTCGCTCTTTGCGAACCTCCAGCCCTTCCTCGCGGCCGTGATCGCGCTTCTGCTCCTGTCGGAGAACCTGACGAGGTACCAGATCGCCGGCGGCCTCGCGATCGGAGCCGGGATCATCCTTTCCCGCCGCACCCAGCCTCCGCTCGAACCCGGCGAATAGCGCCCGGGTACGCTGGTCTCGTGGCCGCTCTTCGAGCTCGCCTCGCCCAGAAGCCGCCCGGATACCGCTTCACGATCGGGCGCATCCTCGCCATCTACGGGGCCCTCATGGTCGTGCTCCTGTTGGCCGCTCTCGACCAGACGATCGTCGCCACGGCGCTGCCGCGGATCGTCTCCGACCTCGGCGGGCTGACGAGCTACTCGTGGGTCTTCACGGCCTACGTCCTCGCGACGACGGTGACGATCCCGCTCTACGGAAAGCTCGGCGACATCTACGGACGGCGGCCGCTCTACATCGTCGCGATCTCGATCTTCCTCGCCGGCTCGGCGCTCTGCGGGCTCGCGCAGAGCATGACGCAGCTCGTCGCCTTCCGAGCAGTCCAGGGACTGGGCGGTGGCGGCCTGTTCGCGCTCGCCCTGGCCACGATCGCGAACATCGTTCCGCCACGCGACCGCGGGCGCTACCAGGGCCTGATCGGCGCCACCTTCGCGGCGGGCTCGATCGCCGGCCCCGCCCTCGGTGGGCTGATCGTCGACCACGCGAGCTGGCGCTGGGCCTTCTACGTCAATCTCCCCGTCGGCGCGGTCGCGCTCGCGGTGATCGCGATCGCGATGCCGAGACGGACGCAGCGCCGCGAGCACTCGCTCGACTACCTCGGCGCGGCGCTCCTCGCCGGCGGGACGACCTCGCTCCTGCTCGGGCTCGTCTGGGGCGGTCGCCAGTACGCGTGGGGCTCGAGCCACGTTCTCGCGGCGCTTGCGGCGGCGGCCGTGCTCCTCACCGCGTTCGGGCTGGTCGAGCGCCGTGCCCGGGAGCCGATCCTCCCCTTCGAGCTCCTCCGCCGGCGCACAGTGGCCGGCGGCGTGGCCGCGATCTCCCTCTCGGCGATGGCGATGTTCGGAACGATCGCGTTCGTGCCGCTCTTCGTGCAGGGCGTCATCGGAACCTCCGCAACCTCATCCGGAGTCGTGCTGACGCCGTTCATGCTCGGCGCCGTCGTTGCAAGCGCTCTTTCCGGCCAGTGGGTCTCGCGGAGCGGGCGTTACCGGCCGAACGCGATCGCGGGGCCGATCGTCCTCGGAACGGGGCTCTTTCTCCTCTCGCGGATGGACACCTCGACGACGAATGCCGAGGCGGCGCGGAACATGGTCATCGCCGGGATCGGGCTCGGGCTGATGATGCAGGTGTTCGTGCTTGCGGTGCAGAACGCCGTACCGGTTCGCACGATGGGTGCGGCGACCGCGCTCACGCAATTCGCGCGCTCGATCGGCGCGACTCTGGGCGTGACGCTGATGGGCGTGATCGTGAATCAGGGGTTACCGGGCGGAAAGAGCCTGAGCTCGCAGGCCGTTCATCGGCTACCGCCGCATCTGCGGGTCGAGCTCGCCGATGCGCTGCAGCCCGCTTTCCTCGCAGCAGCGGGAGTCTGCGCGCTCGTGCTTCTGATCGTGCTCTTTGCGATCCACGAGGTTCCGCTTCGCGAGGGCTTCGAGGACACACGAGTCGAGGACGCTGCGCCCGAGGTGCTGACTCAGAAAGCGAGTTAAGATCAGCACGATGGCCGATCACGACTTCATGCCGATCAAGGCCTGGGATCATCTCGAGCTCTACGTCGGCAACGCGAAACAGGCCGCCTACTTCTACCAGCGCGCATTCGGCTTCACCCAGACCGCATACGCCGGCCCCGAGACCGGTATGCGCGACCGAGCCTCGTACGTCCTCGACCAGAACGAGATCCGGCTCGTGCTCACGAGCGGGCTCCGCCCCGACAGCGACATCGCGCGCTTCGCCTGCTCACACGGTGACGGCGTGAAAGACGTCGCTCTCACCGTGCCGAGCGCCTCCGAGGCCTACCGGCAGGCCGTCCAGCGCGGTGCGCGCAGCGTTGTCGAGCCGAACTGGCTCGAGGACGAATACGGCCGCGTCGAGCTGGCCTCGATCGCGACCTACGGCGAGAACATCCATACCTTCGTCAACCGCGACGACTACGCGGGGCCGTACCTGCCGGGCTACAAGTCCTCCGTCGATAACGGTGCCGCGACGACGGGCATCGGGCTGCAGAACATCGACCACGTCGTCGGGAACGTCGAGCTCGGCCGGATGAACCACTGGGTCGAGTTCTACGAGCGGGCGTTCGGAATGACCGAGCTGATCCACTTCTCGGACGAGGCGATCTCGACTGAGTACTCGGCGTTGATGTCGAAGGTGATGATGGACGGCGAGGGGAAGATCAAGTTCCCGATCAACGAGCCCGCGGAGGGCAAGCGCAAGAGCCAGATCGAGGAGTACCTCGACTTCTACGGCGGCCCGGGCGTCCAGCACGTCGCGCTCGCGACTGACGACATCGTGGCGACGGTCGAGGAGCTCGAGGAGCGCGGCCTGCGGTTCCTGAAGACTCCAACGGCGTACTACGACGATCTCGAGGACCGCGTCGGCGAGATCGACGCCGACTATGACGACCTGAGGCGCCTCGGCATCCTGGCCGACCGCGACGAAGAGGGCTACCTGCTCCAGATCTTCACGAAGACGGCGCAGGATCGCCCCACGCTGTTCTTCGAGGTGATCGAGCGCCACGGGTCACGCGGGTTTGGAGAAGGCAATTTCAAGGCATTGTTCGAGGCGATCGAGCGTGAACAGGCCCTAAGGGGCAATCTCTAACAGAGAGGGGAAGCTCGTGGGAATCGGCGCAATTCTCGTCATCGTCGGAATCGTCGTCCTCATCGTCGACGGTCTCTGGCTCGGGTTGATCCTGATCATCCTCGGCTTGCTCTTCGGCGGCTTCCGGCGCGGCCGCTGGTACTGAGCTCGCTCGCTTCCCTGACCGGCGACGCGCTCCCGCCCGGCGGAGCCGGGCTCCGCGCGCCGCCTCGCGCCGCTGCGCACCCTCCAGCGAGCGGGCCGTGCGCCGGTGCACTGTCCCGCTCGCCTACGGGCACGCAGCGACACGTCAGGAAACCGAGAGGCGCTTACCCAAGACCTCGCCGCCGCTCGCTTCCCTGACCGGCGTCGGCTCCCGCGGGGCGAAGCCCCGCTCCGCCCCCGCCTCGCACCGCCGAGCGCCCCTCCAGCCGGCTGGCCGTGTGTCTGAACACTGTCCCGCCGGCCTCCGGGCACTCAGCGGCACGTCAGGAAACCGAGGGGCGATTACTCAAGACCTCGTCGCCTGGCCGGCCAGACCGGTTTCCTCGTAGCCTTCCGGCGTGAGCCCCCAGCGACGCACCGCGCTCGTCTCGGTCGTCGCGGCCTGTGTCCTGATCGCACTCAAGCTCGGGACCGGCCTTGCAACGGGAAGTCTCGGCCTCATCTCGGAGGCCATCCATTCGGGGACAGATCTGGTTGCCGCCCTCCTGACGTTCTTTGCGGTGGGAGTCTCCGGCAGGCCGGCCGACCAGGGCCATCCGTACGGGCACGGAAAGGCGGAGCACCTCGCGGCACTCGGCGAAGCCGGGCTCCTGGTGCTGGCGAGCCTCTACATCTCGTTTCGGGCACTCGAGGTGCTGGTCGGCTCCGCGGAGCCGAGTGTCGATCCGGTCTGGTACGCGTTCCTCGCCGTGGCGATCGTGATCGGCGTCGACGCAGCTCGCACGGCGGTTTCGCTCAGCGCCTCGCGCCGCTACAGCAGCGCGGCGCTGGCCTCGAACGCGGTGCACTTCGCAAGCGACCTCGCGGGTTCCACGGCGGTGCTGGCAGGTCTCGTGCTTGCCCGCGCGGGCTGGCCCGAAGGCGACTCCGCCGCGGCGCTCTTCGTCGCGGTTTTGGTGCTGATCGCGGCGGCGCGGCTCATGCGCCGCAACGTCGACGTGCTCATGGACCGGGTGCCGGTCGACGCGGAGCGCACGGCCCGTGCTGCGATCGCGCGCCTCGAGCCGCGCGTCGAGCTGAGGCGGTTGCGGATGCGGCAGGCCTCGGGCCGCCACTTTGCGGACGTCGTGATCGGAGTCTCGCCCGACGCCGGAGTCGGTCAGGGTCACGCGGCGGCGGACGCGGTCGAGGAAGCCGTGCAGCGGGCGCTGCCAGAGAGCGACGTCGTCGTCCACGTCGAGCCGGCAGAGGGTGAGGCGGCGCTTCGCGAGCGGGTGCTGGCGGCCGCCCTCACCGTCCCGCGGGTCCGGGAAGTGCACAACCTGCGCGTCGTCGCGGTCGACAACGGGCTCCAGGTCGCGCTGCACCTGAAGCTGCCTGGGGAGCTCGCGCTCGAAACCGCGCACGCCGTGGCTTCGGAAGTCGAGCAGGCCATCGGCCGCGCGGTTCCCGAGGTCGTCTCGGTGCAGACGCATCTCGAGCCGCTCCGCGAGCCGGGGACGGGGCGCGCTCCGGCGGAGTCCGATGTCGAGGGCGCGGCGGAGACTGTTGCCCGCATCGTGCGCGAGCGGACGGGCGCGCCGCCCCGAGAGCTGCGCTTCCTTCAGACCGAGGACGGGCTAGTGGCGTTCCTGACCCTGGCGCTCGACCCTTCGAGCCAACTGGCCGACGCGCATGCGCAGGCGAGCGAGGTCGAGCACGAGATCAGGCAAGCCCTCCCAAGCCTCGCCGACGTTAGCGTGCACACGGAGCCATGAAACTCTGCATGTTCAGCCCCAAGGGCCAGCACCTCAAGCGAGGCTGGCCCGGCCGCATCGAAGGCGACCGCGTCGTGCAGCTGGCTGCGCAGACGATCCAGTCGTTCTTCGCCGGCGGCGGCCGCGCCCGGGAGCACGCCGAGTTCGGGCTCGCCGACGTCGATCTGCGCCCGCCGGTCCTGTACCCGCCGTCGGTGCGCGACTTCTACGCCTTCGAGCAGCACGTAAAGACGGCCCGCGGCCTGCGCGGGCTCGAGATGGTGCCCGAGTGGTACGAGATCCCCGCGTTCTACTTCTCGAACCCCGCCGCGATCTACGGCCCCGAGGAAGAGATCCCCTATCCCGAAGGAACGAGCGAGCTCGACTACGAGCTCGAGGCCGCGGTCGTGATCGGCAAGGGCGGCGAGATCGGCGGCTTCACGATCATGAACGACTGGTCGGCACGAGACCTCCAGCGGCCGGAGATGAAAATCGGCCTCGGGCCCTCGAAGGGCAAGGACTTCGCAACGAGTCTAGGTCCTGTCGTCGTCACACCTGACGAGCTCGGCGACCTGCGGCTCGAGATGGTCGCGCGCGTCAACGGAGAGGAGCGCTCGCACGGGAACATGGGCGACATGCACCACTCCTGGGACGCGATCGTCGCGCATGCGGCGCGCAACACCCGCCTGCGCTCCGGCGACGTGCTCGGGTCGGGAACGGTCGGGACCGGCTGCATCCTCGAGCTCGGCGACGGCCGCTGGCTGCAGCCAGGTGATGTCGTGGAGCTCGAGATCGAACGGATCGGCGTCCTGCGAAATCGGATTGCCAGTCCGCCATCGGGCTAGCCTTCTCTATCCTTCCGCTATGCCCACGTACCAGCGCCGCGGCGAGGTACCCCGCAAGCGGCACATCCAGTTCCGCGACAACGGCAGCCTCCTGACCGAGGAGGTGATGGGCCTCGAGGGGTTCTCGGGGAACGAGTCGATCCTGTACCACCTGATCTCGCCGTGCCGGATCAAGAAGCTCGGCGACTTCGAGCCGATCGAGCGCGAGGAATGGGTGCCCGATGCCCACGCGCACCGGCACCTGAAGACGATGGGCATCGAAGCCGAGGGCGATGCCGTCTCGGGCCGGCAGCTCCTAATGTGGAACTCGGACGTCGAGATCTCGCTCTGCCGGCCGGCCGAGGCGATGGAAAGCTTCTACCGGAACGGCGAGGGCGACGAGATCGTCTTCGTCCACGAGGGCTCGGGCACGATCGAGACCATCTTCGGCGACCTCCCCTATCGGGAGGGCGACTACGTCGTCATCCCGCGCGGCACGACCTACCGCGTCGTGCCGGAGGGGCCGCAGCGCTACCTCGTCTTCGAGTCGCCCTGGCTGATGGAGATCCCGAAGCGCTACCGCAACGAGTACGGGCAGCTGCTCGAGCACGCGCCCTACTACCACCGTGACATCCACCCGCCGACCGAGCTGCAGACGCACCGCGACCGGGGCGAGCACGAGGTCAAGGTGCGGGTGCGCGACGGGTTCCAGACCTACGTCCTCGACTACCACCCCTTCGACGTCGTGGGCTGGGACGGGTACGTCTATCCGTGGACGTTCAACATCAACGACTTCGAGCCCATCACAGGCCGCATCCACATGCCACCGCCCTCGCACCAGACGTTCGAGGGACGGAACTTCGTCATCTGCTCGTTCTGCCCGCGGAAGCTGGACTTCGATCCGCAGGCGATCCCGATCCCTTACCACCACTCGAACCTCAACTCCGAGGAGATGATCTATTACGTCTCCGGGAACTTCGGCTCACGGCGTGGGATCGAGGTCGGTTCGGTGACCCTGCACCCGTCGGGGATCCCCCACGGGCCACACCCCGGCCTCGCCGAGAAGTCCATCGGCCAGACGGAGACCCACGAACTCGCCGTCATGTGCGACACGTTCCATCCGCTGAAGCTGACGAAGCTCGCGCAGGAGCTCGACGACGGTGAGTATGCGTACTCGTGGTACGAGGAGCCGGGCGTCACGCACACGTACGACCAGGACCCGGCCGGGGCGACCTCGCACCTCTGAGCCCACGAGTCCCTCGAGCTAGCTAGGCCATTTCGGCCTGCAAATGGTCCGTTTGTCCTATTTGCAGGACGTGAAGCGTGTGCCACGGTCCCTACTGGGACGAGAGGGAGGACTGCGGTAGATGGCGATCAAGGTGCTCTTGGCGGACGACCACCCGCTGATTCTGCAGGGTATCCGGCGCGCGCTCGAAGACGCCGGCGACATCGAGATCGTCGCCGAAGCGCGGTCCGGGAGCCAGGTGCTGCCGCTGATCGGTCAGACGGATCCCGACCTCGTCATGCTGGACATCCAGATGCCCGAGCTCGACGGGCTCGGGTGCCTCGACCGCATCCGGGCTCGCTATCCCAAGGTGAAGGTCGTGATGCTCTCCGCCCACACTGATCGGAGTCACATCGAGCTGGCGCTCAAGCGAGGCGCGAGCGCCTACATCGCGAAGACTGTGAACCCGCTCGACCTTGCCTCAGCCCTCCGCCAAGCATTCGAGGGGACTGTCTTCACCACGTTCGTACCGGCAGGAGCCGATGAAGAGAATCCCGGGGCGGCGGCAGGGCTCACCGAGCGTGAGCTCGCGATGCTGAAGGCGCTGACCTGGGGCCTCTCGAACCAGGCGATCGGGAAGAAGTACTGGGTGACGGAGCAGACCGTGAAGTTCCACCTCGGCAACATCTACCGAAAGCTCGGCGTTGCCAATCGGACCGAGGCTGCACGCTTTGCCCATGAGAACGGCCTGGCCGACAGCGCGGCCGTAACGAACTAGTCTTAGCCCGCCGGGAACGCCGCGGACACGGCGGGGCCCCGCTCCTCGTCCGCCCCTGCTTCCAGGGGTCGCCACCGCGGGATGAGTGCCGAAACCGTGGTCGGGCCCCCGCGCTTGCTCTGGAGGTCGAAGCGCCCGCCGAGCAGGCGGACCCGCTCGCTCATCCCCACGAGGCCGAGGCGCCCGGTCCTGGCCGCCTGAACCAGGGCGCGCTCGACGTCGAATCCGCAGCCATTGTCGGTCACCTCGAGGGAAACGTGGGTTCTTCCGGGGAACACTGTTACCGAGACCTCGGTGGCGCGGCTGTGGGCCTGCACGTTCGTGAGGGCCTCCTGGGTGATGCGAAGGAGGGTGATCCGCTGGGAGGCGGTCAGAGAGTCGAGGCGGCCGCGAACAGCGAGCTGGGCCTCGACCTTGTGACGGCTTGCGAAGGCCTTGACCTCGGCAGACAAGAGCTCGGGGAAGGCTCTGGCCATCAGAGCTGAAGACTCGGCCGAGATCGCCAGCTCCCTGAGCTCGCGGTCGAGCTCCACGAGCCGAGCCTCCAGGTCGTCGATACGGCCGAGCACCAGGTCGCCGTGCTCGTGCGTGGCGACCACACGTGCGAGCTGCCGGCGTAGCAGGTGCAGGTCACCGGCGAAAGCGGCGAGCTCCTGGATCGGCCCGTCGTGCAAGTCCAGGCCCAGGCGTGCCAGGCGCCGCTCGCTCGACTCGACGAGATTTCTTTCGCCCTCCGCGCTTCGCTCCAGAAAGCCCTGCCGCTCGATGGCCTGGGCAAGGGTCGCCGTTGCCTCCTCGGCAAAGACGAGGGCGCGCTCGCGTTCCTCGGGTCTCGCGCGCACGACGAGCGCCGCGAGCGGATGCCCCCAGCGGAGGATTGGAATCGCATGAATGAAGCCGTGCTCATTCGGTCTCGGCTGCTCGGTCTCGAGTGCTGCGCGAGCGGCCGCGCGCACGCGTCGCGTCGCCGGGCCCTTTCCAAGGAGGAGCAGGCAACGCGGCCGACCATTCGGGTCAGACCTCCACAGAGAAACCTCGCTGATCGGAGCAAAGGCGATCAGCATCGCCAGTTGAGCCTCGACAGCCTCGTCGGGCGGCAGCTCGAGCAGCTGAGAACCACGAAGCGCTTCGGCGTAAAGGACGAGCCCGACGAGGTCCGCGGAGAGCCCGGCTGTTCTCGACAATCGGCGCGTGACCTCGTCGACTTGCTGCCGGCCGAGCCGGCCTGATGCGGCTAGCCGGGCGAGAACCTGGGCGATCGCCGCCGTCTCAGCGAGCTGGGCCGCCGCCGGCCCGTCGCCGGCGGCACGGACGAGCGCCGAGGCTCGATTGCTTGCGTCGGCAAGGATCGCTTCAGACTCATCCTCCCGCAGTCCGAGTGCCGAGACGACGCCCGCGAGACGGGCGGCAAGAGAACTCGAGATCGTGTTTCGAGACTCCCCTGTCTCCTGGGAAACGGCCGTACCGTTCCGTCCCATCGAGTTCCCTTCGCCGCAGAAAAGACCAGCAAGTCGCATTGTTACGAGCGTGCGCCAGATGTCAAAGGGGCGATGTCAGCCGAGCAGGACCGCAACGGCGGCTCCCAGCGCGAGAAACGGCCCGTAAGCGATCGCGCTCTTGCGTGCTGTGGCTCCGTTTCGAACGAGGAGTGTGACCGCCACGAGGAAGGCGCTGAGTACCGCGACGGCGATTGCGAGGACGACCCCCTGGCCCAGGGCAGCGCCGAGGAGAACCGCGAGCTTGACATCACCCATGCCCATTCCGCCGGGCGAGACGAGCAGGGGCAGGTAGAAGAAGAGGCCCGCAGCCAGCGCGATCGCGATCAGCAGGGGTGTCCCGCCGGGATCGAGGGCGAACTGTGCGGCGAGGACGGCGGCAGTCGCCGGTAGCACGATGCGGTTCGGGATCCTTCGCTGCTCGAGATCTACGACCGCGAGCGCGGCGACGACACTGAGCAGGAACGCAGCCCCGAGCGTCCGCGTGCTCGGTCCGAAGCGGGCGAGCGTCAGGAGGACAGCGAGGCACGTCGCGACCGCGACGGCCGGCCGGAGCCAACCTCGGAGCTCGGTGGCGGCCAGCCGTACCGGCGTGCTACGCAAGTCCATTCGAGATCTCCCCTTTCTCCTGGGCGTCCTCTGAGAGCCGCTCGACCTCGTCGAGGAGCTGGTCGAAAGACGTCCACTTGTGGAGGAGGCGGACGCTCGTCGGAGACGAGGCCTCTGGGACCTCGGCGACGACGAGGACCGCGACCGAATAGGGGAGGGCCTCGATTTCGGCGAGCGCGCGGGCGGTCATCGTCAGCGAGTCCATCCCGTCGAGAATCACGACGTCCGGGCGGTGCCGCTCGACCACGTCGAGGAGATCCTCGAGCCTACGGGTCGAGTCGACGAGGAAGCCTTGGCGCGCGAGCAGGAAGCTCGTCACTCTCAGGAAGCGGCGATCACGTGCAGCGAGCACGACCCGGCTGCGGGAAGGCGTGATGCTCTCGAGATGGAGGTGGGCTCCTCGCATCACCGCGCTCCGGAGCGGCCGTTCGTATGCCGCATGCGCAGGGACGAACCGGGCTTGAGCGCCAGGCGCACAGCCTCGCCGGCGGCGAGCTCGAGGACCGCGCGCGCGCCGCGGCGGCCTGCGATTCGCCAGGGCCGGAGGTTCGTCGCCACTCCGACGACGACGAGCTCTCGGTCGAGGAAGACAGCATCGATCGGACGGCGCATGAACCACGTGTGAACCGCTCCCGCAGGACGGAGAAGAAGGCCGCGTCCCTCGTCGAGCGGCCGGCGGCCGAGCAGGCCCCTGAGACGGGTGAGCGGCGTATCGGCCACGAAGCACCGCTCGCAGGCCGCGCGGCCGTCAACGTGCTCGAGCGCGACCTCCACTAGTACCCCACGTGGATGTGGTCGGCATGGTCAGCTAGCGGGAAGGACGGTCCACCGAGGCCGAGCAGTGAGATCACCTGTTGGGGCTGCAACTCGGCCGGCAGGAGCAGGATGCTCTGCACCGCTTGCTCCGTGATCCCGCCCGGCTGCTGGTGACCCGCGATCGGGGTCTTTCCGAGGGCGGCAATGTCGACCGCCAGGCCGTAGATGTGCGCTGAAACGATCCCCGGCCTGGCGTACAGCCGGTGACCGGAGTGCAGGCTCGAGACGGACGCCTGGCCGAAAACGTTGGTGAGGTAACGGATGAGGACGATCACTCGCACGTCGATGAGCCCGCTCGCGAGGTCGCCTCGTCCGCCCGCGTAGATGTCGATTCGCGGGTCGTCCAGCATGAGCCGAGTGAGCCGCGGTTGCGCCCGCTCGAGCCCCGTTACCAGCGAGTAGAGGCCGACGGCTCGGTTGTACTGCGAAAGGGCGATTGCCTTCTCGGCGAAGCTTGCAGACCCGGTCAGCTCGCGAACGCCGTCTGTCGGGCTCGACTCCGCCCGCAACTCCGCGAGGCGCCTGCTCAGGTCGCGGAGCTCGCTCGAGCTTGCCGGCACAGGCCCCGTATGGCCTTGGCCGCGCAGCACGGCGAGCACGAGCGACCAGCTGACCTGCGCGCGTTTGGCCTCGAAAGCAAGCTGAACGGCAAAGTCGAGCGCGAGGCGCTTCGCCGGAGGTGTGGGGTCGGGCAGTTGCCGGTGCAGCCAGATCGTCGCTGCGCTGCCGGGCGCGCGCGCCTCGGGATCAATGGCCGCCGACCGGTGCCTTGGAGGAGATTTCGACGGCGGCTGGGGCGTCGGCGGTTCCGCAGGCTCCATCTGCCGAGAGCTGCCTGGGGTCTGACGGTGCTGCAGGTCCCGACCGACAGGCACCGACGGGGGCCGCGCTGCGCCAACCGCTCTCACACGGGCCCGCACGAGTCGGCGCGTCGGCCGGGACAGCTCGTTCGCGGGCCCAGGAGGATCGGACGGGACGGTTTCCTGCTCCGTTGTCGTCTCGGCGGTGGAGACCTCGCCCGTCTCTTCGGTCGAGCCGACGAGCCCGCCTACCTCGCTGCCGCCCCACGCGGAGACTGACGCGCCCGCAAAGAAGAGTGCGACGAAGGCAAAGCTGGTGGCGAAGAGGCGACCGGGCGTCTTCCGGACAAGCTTTCGACGGCTCCGATCTCGTCTGCGCATCGCTTCTCCTCCTCCCCCGTTGACGCTCGCTGCGAAGACCGGCATCGCCGCTCTTCGCGTGCATGCCTGGATCTCCCGGCCCGATCTCCATCAACTATCCAACGGCGGCCGCTCGGCCAGCACCCCACGGAAGTACAGGCCGAACTAGACCTTCGGAGGGTTTCTCGGTTCGAGCCCGGTTCTATGGTCGATGGAGTCGTGGTTCTCGTGATCCATACGCGAGCCGGCCACGCGCCCCGTGGAAGGGGCGCTCGAATCTAGGTGGGGGGAGGTGAATTTGGATGCGCGCATGGTTTGTCTCGCTTCGAAACGAGGATGGGCAGGCGCTGGTCGAGTACTCGCTGATTCTGGCGCTGGTCTCGGTCGCCGCAATCGCGATCCTGACGACGCTCGGCGACAACATTGTGACCACGCTGACCGCCGTCGCGGACGCTCTCTAGGCAAGTGCACGAACGGGAATTCCCGGCGCCGTCGGGGTGGTTTCACGAAGCGGCGCCGGGAGGACCCGAACACGAGGAGGACAGTTGTTCGGAAGCATTCAAAAACTCAGGGCAGCGGCCGGGAACGACGAAGGCCAAGCATTGGTCGAGTACTCGCTCGTGCTGCTGCTCGTCGCCCTCGGCGCGGTCAGCATTCTCACGACGATCGGCGTCAACGTGACGGATCCCCTGACGACTGTGGCGAATGCCCTCTGACCAGGCCGGACGGATGGCGAGGCACGCGCGGCGACTGCCCAGGCTCGGCGGAGAGGAGGGGACCGCGCTCGTCGAGTTCGCCCTCATCCTGCCGATCCTGGCCCTCCTTCTGTTCGCCATGCTCGACTTCGGCAAGGCCTTCAACTACTGGATCGACGAGACGCACCTCGCAAGCGAGGGTGCGCGCTGGGCGGTCGTCAACAAGAATCCCGGCGGCGGATCCCTGCAGCAGTACATCCGCGATCAGGCCACGACGCCCGAGCTCAGAGACGGCGGCACCGCCTCCATCGTCGATCCGGTCCAGGTCTGCATCAGCTTTCCAGATGGCACCTCCAACGTCGGCGATCCGGTGCGAGTCACCGTGAGCGCGACGTATCACTGGCTGTCGATCCTCGCCGGGCGTATCGGGATCGCCCAGACGACGATCACGGGCTCCTCGAACATGCGGCTCGAGGCGTTGCCTACGAACTACTCGGCGGGGTGCTCGTGATGCACTCCCTGCTTGGAGCGCGCGAGGGAGAGCGTGGCGCCGCACTCGTGCTCGTCGCCATCTGGCTTCCCGTGCTCTTCGGCTTCATGGTCTTCGTCGCCGACGTCGGAAACTGGTTCGTCCACAAGCGGCATCTGCAGATGCAGGCCGACGCGGGGGCGCTTGCTGCAGGCGGCGCGTTCACAATTCCGTGCAGCGACTCGCCGATCGTGGCAGGTGCGCGCAAGTATGCGGGCGACCCGGGCGCGCCGGCCCCCTACAACCCCCAGGTGTCGAACCAGGCGAACGTTCACGTTCTCGTCAACTCCACGAGCTATTGGAACCAGGGCGGCATCGATTACTCCGACGGCGGGGCGCCGTGCTCGGCCAAGATGGTCGACCTCAAGCTCACGGAGGCCGACCTCCCGCTGTTCTTCGGCCTCATTCCAGGGCTCAGCGTGGTGCCGGCGATCAACGCGCACGCGCGGGTGCAGATCCAGCAGCTCAGCTACGCGAGCGGGTCCCTCCCGATTGCCGTGCCCGACGTCGATCCGACTCGAGCAAAGGCGACGTTCATCAACGAAGCCACGGGCGCGGTGCTCGCGACGACAGCGCTCAGCAACACCGGAGTCGCCAACGGCCTTGCGATCTGGGACAACAGCGCCGCGCCTCTCTCGGTGCCGGTCAGCTCCTCTCAGATTGGCGTACGCATCGCGCTGAGCGGGGGAGCCTCTACGACCTGCGGAGATCCGCTCGTCGATTGCTACGACGCCGGGTCCTCGAACGGCATCGCCTATGTCAGGGGCTGGTCGACCGCCGGAAGCGGGGCGCAGCCGAACCCGCCGCTGGCGCGCGACGTGAGGCTCTTTCCGGGCTCGTGCACTGATCCCTACTTCTCGTCGGCGAGCTCGACCTGCACGATCGGTGTCAGCGCTGTCGTCGACTTCGGCACTTCGGACCCGCTGGGAGTCGTGGGCGCTGGCGTCACGGCGGTCATCGGCGGCGTCCCCAATAAGCTGGATTACAACGTCGCCAACGGCCGTTGGGAGTCCACCGGCAACAACTTCTTCTCCATCGCCTCCGGAGTCGGCCCGCTGCCCGTCGAGTTGAAGTGGACGGAGACGAAGGGCACCGTCACCGGACAGGGGCTTTGCAGGAACGGCAACAACGCCTGCAAAGGCACCTTCGGCACCGTCCAGCGCAGCTTCAGCGCCAGCGAGCCGCGCTCCGGTCCGATCAAGCTCGCCCAGGTCTGGGAGGGCGGCGCGTTCTGGGCGAACTCCTTCCAGACGAGCAGCACGCACAACCTCGTCGTCAAGATCGGCCTCGTTCCCAACTTGCAGAACGCGCAGAACGTGAACGACCCGATTGTCACCCTGCGAGTCGTTGGCGGCAGCCAGAACCAGTCACTCGACTGCGATCCGAACTACAGCAACCTCTACCAGGAGCTGGCCTTCGGATGCCGGCCGCGCTACACGACCAACGACGGGACCATCTGCCCGCCGACGGCTTCGGCCCTGTGGGCCTCTGTTCAGCCGTGGCCGTGCGTGGCGATCCAGACGGGAGGTGCCACCAACCAGGTGCCGAAAGGGCTGAACCTCCGGGTTCTCGGTAACGAGAAGCCGAGCATCTGCACCTCGCCGAACAACTGGAGCACGTTCCCCAACCTGCCTGCAGGCGACCCGCGTGTGCTCAATGTCTTCATCACGCCGTTTGGCTCGTTCGGGGGCTCCGGCAGTGGAGTCGTTCCGGTGACCAAGTTCGGCACGTTCTACGTCACCGGCTGGACGGGGCAGGGAAGCGGCTTCGCGAACCCGTGTCAGGGCAACGGCGACGACCCGGTTCCCAACAACGACGCGGGGAACATCGTCGGCCACTTCATCAAGTACGTCTACGGGCTCAACGACGGCGGCGGCAGCGGCGATCCGTGCGACTTCAACAGCTTCGGAAGCTGCATATCCGTACTTACGGAGTAAGGAGGCAAAGCGAATGCAACTCGTCAACAGGATGCTTTCAACCAGGGGAGGAACTGTCACGGCCGGCGGCGCGACCGCGCTGGTGGCTGCGCTCCTGCTTCTCCTCTACCTGAGCAACTATCGCAACAGCGTCAACGACTCGGGACAGCCGATAACGGTGCTCGTCGCCAAGTCTTTGATCGAGAAGGGGACACCTGGGGACCTCGTGGGCCTGAAAGGCCTGTTCCAAACGAGCGAGGTGCCGAAGAACCAACTCGCAGAGGGCGCCGTCACCGACCCGCAGACCCTGCGGAACAGGCTCGCGACCACCGACATCTACCCGGGCCACCAACTCACGACTGCGGACTTCGCCGCCTCGGCAAGCGGGGCGCTCGGGACCCAGATCGCCGACAGCCAGCGTGCGATCTCGGTGCCGGTGGACGCAGCCCACGGGATGATGGGGCGGATCCGCTCGGGCGACCGCGTCGACATCCTCGCCGCCTTCAACGTCACCTCCGGCGCGGGCGGCACGTCCAGGCCGGTCGTGAAGGTCATCACGCAGAACGTCCTCGTTCTCGACGCTCCGAATGAGGTGGGCAGAGGCGTGGGGGCCTCCAACACGGTCAACGTCGTGCTGAGGACCAATTACCAGGAAGCCATTGAGCTCGCCTGGGTCGCGGACAACGGCAAGCTGTGGCTGGTGCTGCGGCCCCGCACCGGCGCCCAGGTCATGCGGCCCGGCGTCGTCACCGCCGAGGGTCTGCTCCTGGGCGTGAAGCCCGTGACGGTGTTCGGCAGGGCTCGCAGGATCGTCGGGGCGCAGCAATGAGCGAGACGATCAGGGCCTTGATCGCACTCGATTCGGACGTCGACCGCGACGCCGTCCACGCGGCGCTTCCGCCCGAGTCGAGCATTCACATCGTCGGCCTCGTCGACGGGCTCGAAGAGAGCTGGACTGCACTCCAGGCCACGTCCACGGACATCCTCGTGGTTGCCTGCGAGGGGTACTCGGACCGCACGCTCTTCTTCATCGAGGGTGCTGTCAAGCAGCGTCCAGAGCGGCCGGTGGTCGTCATCTGCCAGACCTCGCCGAACGGATTTGTCCGCCGGGTGTTCGAGGCGGGCGCAGACGACCTGATCACGCTCCCCGAGTCACCCGAACGAGTCCTGTTCAGCCTCGAGAAGGCAGTAGCGCGGAAGCAGGGAGCGACGGTCGCGACCGGCGTCGCGCTGGCGCCGATGATCTGCGTTCTGGGGCCCAAGGGCGGCACCGGGAAGACGCTCACCTCCTGCAACCTCGGAGTCAGCCTGGCGCAGGGAGGCCAGAAAGTGGTCGTCGTCGACCTCGATCTGCAGTTCGGCGACGTCGGTCTCTCGCTCGGGCTCACGCCCGAGAAGACGATTCACGACCTGGTCAAGGCGGCCGGCTCGCTGGATGCGGAAAAGCTGGGCGACTACCTCGCCGTGCACCCGACCGGATTGCGTGTCCTGATGGGGCCAACGCGCCCGGACCAGGCTGCTGCCGTCACGGTCGAGTTTCTCCGTGAGGTGTACGCGATGCTGCGGGCGACACACGACTTCGTGATCGTCGATACGGCGCCCGGCTTCACACCCGAGGTGATCGCCTCGATCGACAGCTCGTCGCACATCTGCATGGTCGGGATGCTCGACTCGCTGTCGCTCAAGAACACGAAGCTGGGGCTCGAGACGCTCGAGCTGATGGGTTACGACCCCGAGCGGATCCGTCTACTGCTGAACCGGGCGGACTCGCGCGTGGGGATCAGTCAGGACGAGGTCGCGGCGATCGTCGGCAGGGTGCCGGACGTGCTCGTGCCCAGCGACCGGGACATTCCTCGCATGCTCAACGAGGGCATGCCCATCGTCAGCGCCAAGTCGCGCTCCGAGGCTGCGGAAGCCTTCCAGTCTCTGGCGAAGCTCTATCTCGCCACGGAGATCTCGGCGAACGGAAGCAAGCGCACAGGCCTCCTGCGGAGGAAGAAGTAGATGGAACTCCACGAGCGACTCGCGACGGCGCCTCCGGTCACGGCCTCCTTCGGGCAGGACCCTTTCTCGGAGCTCAAGAACGACATCCACATGGCGGTCATCGGCGATCTCGGGCCGCAGCTCTTCAACGTCGAAATGGACCCGAACGCGCTGCGCGAGCGGGTGACGACGGACATCCGTACTCGCCTCGCGGCGGAGACGCGCCTCTCGCGCGACGACCGCGAGCGGTTGACGTCGGAGCTCGCCGACGACATTCTCGGCCACGGGCCCCTCGAGCGGCTGCTCGCCGACGACAGCATCACCGAGATCATGGTCAACGGCCCCTTCGACGTCTGGGTCGAGCGTCAGGGGCGGCTCTTCGAGACAACCGTCCGCTTTACGGACGAATCGCACCTGCGGCGGATCATCAACAAGATGGTGGCGCAGATCGGTCGACGAATCGACGAGTCCTCGCCGATGGTCGACGCACGCCTCCCCGACGGAAGCCGCGTCAACGCGCTGATCCCGCCGCTCTCGCTCGGCGGGCCGCTCGTCACGATTCGCAAGTTCAGCAAGCGGCGCCTTGACCTGAACGACCTCGTCCGGCTGGGAACGCTGAACACGGAGACGGTCGAGTTTCTCCAGCGCTGCATCCTCGCCGAGCTCAACATCCTCATCTCCGGAGGCACGGGCTCCGGGAAGACGACGTTGCTGAATGCTCTGTCGACCTCGATCCCGGACGCCGACCGAATCATCACGATCGAGGATGCCGCCGAGCTCCGCCTGAACCAGCGCCACGTGCTGCGCCTCGAGGCACGGCCCAAGAACATCGAGGGCGAGGGCGAGATCCCGATTCGCGAGCTCGTACGGAACTCCCTGCGCATGAGGCCGGACCGGATCATCGTCGGCGAGGTCAGGGGCTCGGAGGCGCTCGACATGCTGCAGGCGATGAACACCGGCCATG
>Ga0307278_10000075_pt1 | contig 46267 bp, 47 predicted proteins | sample ER_DNA_117_FD_194482 | JGI IMG/M metagenome (GOLD analysis project Ga0307278, IMG submission 194482) | Bulk soil microbial communities from the East River watershed near Crested Butte, Colorado, United States - ER_DNA_117 | ecosystem: Environmental > Terrestrial > Soil > Floodplain | place... | reverse complement strand
GGCGGCCTCGGATTGCCGAGGCGGTCGAACAGTCGCTCGCCGGGGGCGCCGACACGATCGCCGGGCTCGTCCTCGCTCCGCATTACTCGCGGCTTTCCGTGCAGGGTTACCGCGAACGGCTCGAAGAGGCGCTCCGGGGCCGCGCGGAGTTGCGGTTCGTGGAAAGCTGGCACCGGCACGAGCCGTATCTCGACGCGCTCGCCCAACGCGTGCGCGACTCGAGGGCACACGTCGTCTTCACCGCGCACAGCCTTCCGGCGCGAATCCTCGACACCGGGGATCCGTACCGGGATCAGCTGCTCGAAACCGCGCAGCTCGTCGCCGAGCGTGGAGGGCTCGACCACTGGTCGTTCGCCTTCCAGAGCGCGAGCGAGACGGGTGAGCCTTGGCTCGGGCCTGACCTACTCGAAGAGCTCGAGCGTCTGGCTGCCTTGGGCGCCGGCCGCGTCCTCGTTTGCCCGATCGGCTTCGTGTCCGACCACCTCGAGATCCTCTGGGACATCGACGTCGAGGCGCGGGAGCGGGCAGGCGAGCTCGGCCTTCAGCTCGAGCGCGTCGATTCTCTGAACGACGATCCCGTATTCATTCGCGGACTAGCGGATCTGGCTCGGCAGGCCATTTCAGTACCCTCGGGTCGATGAAGCCTGGAGAGATCGTCGCCGAGGGCGTCAGCCGCCGCTTCCGGGTCAACCCGCACCGGAACCTCACGCTGAAGGAGGCAATCGTGCGGCGGGGGATCCTCAGGAGAGAGGAGATCTGGGCTTTGCGCGACGTGTCGCTCGCGATCGAGCCCGGCACATCGGTCGGCTTCGTCGGCCGCAACGGATCGGGGAAGACGACCCTGCTCAGACTGATCGCGGGCATCTTCGCGCCGACGAGCGGTCGGCTCGAGGTCGCCGGCTCCGTCGGCTCCCTGCTCGAGCTCGGCGCAGGCTTCCACCCCGACTTCACCGGGCGCGAGAACATCTTCCTGAGCGGCTCGATCTACGGGCTCAAGCGCCGCTACGTCCGCGAGCGGATGGACGAGATCGTCGCCTTCGCCGAGCTCGAGCGCTTCATCGACCTGCCGGTTCGCACGTACTCCTCTGGCATGCACATGCGCCTCGGCTTCGCGATCGCGGTACACGTCGATGCCGACATCCTGCTGCTCGACGAGGTCTTCGCCGTCGGTGACGAAGCGTTCCAGCGCAAGTGCATCGGCAAGGTGTTCGAGTTCAAGAAGCGGGGAGGGACCGTTTGCTTCGTCTCGCATTCCGCCTCCGCAGTCGAACGGCTGTGTGAGCGCGCGCTCTTGCTCAGCAAGGGCCGGGTCGAGTACGACGGCGAGGCCACCGAGGCTCTCAAGCGCTATCACGCGCTCCTGGCATCGGAAGAAACGCCAGAGGAGACGGGCGCGGGGCTGCGGGAGTGGGGGACCGGCGAGGCTCGTGTGGTCGACGTGAATTTGGCAGGCGCCAACGGCGAGCCGCGCTCGCATTTCGTGTCCGGCGAGCCGGTGACGATCACCCTCCGGCTCGTGGGCGAGACCGCCATTCCTCCGCCTCAGTTGTCGCTCGAGATCCGCGACCAGGCCGGATCCCTGCTCGGCGCGAACCAGCGGGATCTCGGCGAGCTGGGCTGGGACGGATCGCCAGGTCAGCATGAGGTTCGGTTCTCCGTCGAGCGACTCCCGCTGGGCGAAGGTGAGTTCCAGCTCAGCATCGGCCTGGCGAATGCGGAGGGGACGCGCCGATACCATCGAATGGATACCGCGGAGCGCTTCGAGGTAGCCCCGTCTGACGAGGCGCGGGGCGTGGTGCGTTTCGAAGGTGAGTGGTCTCTTGATAGCGCTGGACGAAAGGTGGAAGCCGGGTGAGCTCACGAACGTGTCCGGACTGGCCGGAGCTGACCGAGATCGCGCCCGACCTCCAGTTCAAGCACTACACGGTCGCCGAGGCGAAGCTCCCGGCAGAGGCGCTCGTGAACCTGCCCGACGTCCCGCTCGAAGCGGTTGCGATCTGCGCCGACCTCGACCACAACGTCTTCTACGCTCAGCACACCGACCCGAAGGTCGCCGAGGCGCTGCGCGAGACCCACTGGTACGAGGTGCACGAGTGGACGACGACCGGCCCGGGCACCGATGCCGCGCCCTAGAGAACGTTCCACTTTCGTCGCGTTTTCGTCACTGACACGCGCGCAGTTCGCCGTTAGGCTGAAACCGGTGGGTGGCCTGCGGCCGGCCCCTGTGGCCTGACGATTTCGGACAAGCGGCGCGTGTTCAGGACGTCCGCTGCGGTCGCCCAGCCTCGCCGCGCCGTTGCGACCGAGAGGCGCATGTTGCCGAGACCTCGCACCGAGTGCGCGTCCGTCGAGCAGAGGACCGGGACCCCCGCCTCGACAGCCAGCCGCACATGCTCGTCGCGCAGGTCGAGCCGGTCGGGGAGGCCGTTGGTCTCGACCGCGATGCCCGTCTCGAGCGCGACCTCGAACACGCGCTCGAGGTCGAGGGCGTTCTCCGGCCGGTGGTTGATGATGCGCCCCTTCGGGTGGCTGAGGCCGCGCACGGCCGGGTGACGCATGGCTTCGATCGTCCGCTTCGTGATCTCGTCCCGAGGTGTCCGCTGGCCGGCGTGGACGCTCGCCATCACCCAGTCGAGCTCGGCGAGCACGTCGTCGGGGAGATCGAGCGCACCGTCCGGGAGGATGTCGCACTCGATTCCGCGCAGCACCCGAAACGGCGCGAGCCGCTCGTTCGCCTCGGCGATCTCCTCGCCCTGGCGGCGCACGTCGTCCGCGTCGAGCCCGGGCACGACGCGGACGTTCCGCGTGTGATCGCAGATCGCGAGGTACTCGTAGCCGCGGTTGCGGGCTGCCTCGCCCATCTCGAGGACGCTTGCCTTTCCGTCCGACCAGGTCGAGTGGACGTGGAGGTCGCCCCTGATCTCGCCGAGCTCGACGAGTGGCGGTGGCTCGTCGCGAAAGGGGCGCTCGCGAAGCTCGGGTGGGCAGTACGGGACACCGAGCGCCCGGTAGACAGACTGCTCGTCGGGCGCATCGGGGAGCGGCTCGAGCGCCCCGACATACTCGCGCGAGCCAGTGGCGCGCAGGAGCGCGGTGCCGAAGCTCTTCGGCTCGGCGACGACGAGCTCGACCGGGACGCCCTCGACGGTGACGCCGAGTGCCCGCCGCGCCTCCCGCTCGACGACCGCGACGATCTGCGGCAAGCGCTCGAACCGCTCGAGCACCGCCTTTGGACGCACCGATGCGCAGACGACCGCGAACTCCTCGGAGGCGTCGCGCCACCGGCGCGGATCGCCGGCGACCTCGCCGCCGAGCGGTTCGGCGATGCCCTCGAGCAGCGCACGGGCGCGGTTGAGGAGCATCCCGCGCCGGGGCCGTGGCGGCTGCTCGCTCTCGAGCGCGGCGAGGAGCTTGGCCTCGGTCTTCGGGCCGATTCCAGGCACGCCCGCGAGTCGTCCCTCGGCCGCCGCTGCTCGAAACTCCTTCGCCGTCCGCACGCCCAGAGCGCGCCCGATCTCGACCGCCCGCTTCGGGCCGACGCCCAGAAACCGACCCAACCCGACGAGCTCGGGCGAGACCTCGCTCTCGAGCTCGTCCAGCTCAGCGATCCGTCCGGTCTCGACGAGCTCCCGAAGCCTCGCCTCGATCCCCGGGCCGATCCCGCGCAGCTCGCGGACGCGCCCTGCCCGTACGAGGTCGGCGATCGGCGCCTTCGTCTCCCGGATCAGCTCGGCGGCGCGCCGGTAGGCCCGCGCCGTGTAGTAGCTCGCTCCGGCGAGATCGAGCAGCGAGGCGAGGCTCTCGAGCCGGTCGGCGATCTCAGCGTTGTCGAGTGCGGGATACGCTCTGCTGGACATGCCCTCCATCGTGGTTCCCTTTCGGGCGGGCAAGACACGCATCGACGCAGACGGGAGAGAGGCGCTCGCGCTCGCGATGCTCGAGGACGTCCTGGCCGCCTGTCGAGCTGTCGGTGAGACGATCGTCGCAGATGCCGAAGCGGGTCAGGGCGCAGCCGTGCAGGAGGCGCTCGGGCCACTGGCGGGAGTCGTGGCGGTCGTGAACGCCGACCTCCCCTGCCTCACCACCGACGACGTGCGGGCCCTCCTCGAGGCTCTGCCCGAGAACGGGCTTGCAGTGGCCCCCGCAAGCGACGGGACGACGAATGCACTGGCGCTGGCCGGTCCGGCTCTCTTCGCGCCGCTCTACGGACCGGGCAGTGCCGAGGAATTTCGAGCGCACGCCTCCCAGCTCGGCGTTGCATCCGCCGTTGTCTTCCGTCCAAACCTCGCGGACGACGTGGACACCATGGACGACCTCTCCCGGCTCGGCGATCGCGTGGGACCCAACACCCGGGCCGCGCTGACATGAAGGTCGTCGTCCTGGCCGGTGGGTTCGGCGGCGCGCGCTTCGCGCGGGCAATGGCCGAGAGCGCCGACGACGTGACGATCGTCGGCAACGTCGGCGACGACACCGAGATCCTCGGCCTGCACATCTCGCCCGACCTCGACTCGATTCTCTACGCCCTCACGGGCCTCGGCGACGAGGAGCGGGGCTGGGGGCGGAAGGACGAGACGTGGAACGCGCTCGACACTCTGGCCGCACTCGGCGGCGAGAGCTGGTTCCAGCTCGGCGATCGCGACCTCGGGCTCCACCTCGTTCGCACGCAGGCGCTGCGCGCCGGCGAGCCGCTGTCCGCTGTGACAAAGCGCCTCGCGGCCGCGCTCGGGGTCGAGGCGGTGGTGCTGCCGGCGACCGACGATCCATTGCGTACCTGGGTCGAGACCCCGGCCGGCGATTTTCCCTTCCAGGATTGGTACGTCGGCCGCGGCCACCGCGACGAGGTGACGGGCGTCCGCTACGAGGGCGACGCGCAAGCGGCGCCGGGCGTGCCCGCAGCGCTCGAGGCGGCGGACCTGATCGCGATCGCGCCGAGCAATCCCTACCTGAGCATCGGGCCGATCCTGGCTGTACCCGCGATTCGTGCGGCCCTCGAGCGGCGCCGGGCGCCTGCAGTCGCCGTCAGCCCGCTCATCGGCGGCCGCACCGTCAAGGGGCCCGCCGATCGAATGCTCGCGCGCTTCGCGGGCGGGACGGAACCGAAGCAAGTTGCAGACTGTTACAAGGGCTTGATCGATGCGCTCGTGATCGACGAGGCCGACGACCCTGCGGAGCTCGAGGTGACGCCGATCGTCGCGCGCACGCTAATGACCGACGCCGACGCGCGCCGCCGGCTCGCCGAGGCCGTCTTCGGGGCGACTCTGGCCCCAAGATGAAGATCGCGATCCTCGGCACCGGGAAATTCGGCCGCGCGCTCGCGATCCGACTCGTCGAGGCGGGCGACGAGGTCGTGATCGGCTCGCGTGACGAAGAGCGGGCGCGAGAAGTCGCGACCGAGGTTGGCGCCCGCGGCGAGCGCAACGAGGCCGCGGCCGCGACCGGCGACCTGATCGTTCTCGCCGTCCCGGCGGGGGTCGCCGTACCGACCGCGCAGGCGCTGGGGCCGGTGCTGGCCGCTCCCGTGCTCTCCGTGGTCGCCGAGATCGAGTTCACCGCCAGCACGGCGCGGCCTCCGGTGATGCCGAAGTCCATCGCGGAGCGCATCTCCGAAACGGTCGCCGTCCCGGTGGCCGCGGGGCTGCACACGCTGGCCGCGCTCAGGCTCGCCAAGTCCCGGCCGGAAGAGGACGCCTTCGTCTGCGGCGACGACCCTGAAGCCAAGGCCCTTGCGCTCGAACTGGCGCAACGGGTCGTCAGCGGCCGCGCGCTCGACGCCGGACCGCTGCAGTCGGCCAGGGCTCTGGAGGCGATGACCGCGGTGCTCCTCAACCTCAACCGGGACTACAAGACGCACACCGGCCTGCGCGTGACGGGCCTGCCCTGAACGAGCTGCGGGTCATCCCGGTCGAGGGCCTACCCGAGATCCGCGAGGGCGACGACTTGGCGGTGCTGATCGCTGCTGCCGCAGATTTCGAAGAGGACGATGTCCTCGTTGTCTCGCACAAGGTCGTCTCGAAGGCGGAGGGACGGGTCGTGAGCGGGGACAAGCTCGAGATCGTGCTCGGCGAGGCCCAGCGAATCGTGCGCCGCCGTGGCGACTTCGTGATCGCCGAGACTCGGCACGGCTTCGTCTGCGCGTCGGCGGGAGTTGATGCTTCCAATGCACCGGCGGCGAGCACCTTCGTGCTCCTGCCCGTCGATCCCGACGCATCGGCCGCACTTCTCCACGAGCAACTGGGAGTCGCGGTCATCGTCAGCGACTCGTTCGGTCGCCCCTGGCGGCAGGGAACGACCGACGTCGCGATCGGCGTGGCGGGCTTCGCGCCGCTGCTCGACTATCGAGGGCAGACCGACCCGGCGGGGTACGAGCTGCGCTCGACCGTGATCGCGGTCGCCGACGAGATCGCCGCGGCCGCCGAGCTCGTCAAGGGCAAGACGGCGGGCGTGCCGGCTGCAATCGTCCGCGGCCTCGCGCCGGCCGGCAACGGCAGCGCGCGCGACCTCGTGCTGCCGGCCGAGCGCGATCTCTTCCGGTGAAGCTGCGGTTCTGCGACGAGTTCGACCATGGCCTCGGCTGGCAGGCGGAAGACGAGTTTCTGCGGCGCACGTCGCACGCGGTTCTCGCTGCCGGGCGGGTCTGGGTCACGGATGCGATCGACGGCCCGGACATCGACGAGCGGATCCGGGCGCTTGGCGAGCCGGCCGGGGTTGTGCAGCTCGTCGATCGGCACCGCCGTGATTGCGAGGCCGTGGCCCGGCGACTCGGCGTCCCTCTGCACGTGACTCCGTTCGGAGGTCTGCCGGATGCTCCATTCGAGGCCCTCGCGGTGAGCAGAGTGCGCCTCTGGCGGGAGGTCGCGCTCTACTTCTCGCAGGAGCGAGTTCTCGTCTGCGGCGACGCGCTCGGGAGCGTGGGCTACTTCCGGGCCGGGAGCGAGCCATTCGGAGTGCATCCGCTGCTCCGGCTCATGCCTCCGCGCCGCGCCTTCGGCGGGCTCGAGCCGGAGCACATCCTCTTCGGGCACGGTGACGGCGCTCACGGCGCGACGGCCGGGCCGGCGCTTCATGAGGCGCTCGCCACCGCCCGGCGACGGCTCCCGCAGGCCTGGCTCGGAAGCCTGCGGGCGGGGTTCGGGCGTAAGAGGTGAGCTCAGCCGGTTCGACCGGTCATTTCAGACGGATGCCGGGCAGAGCCCGGCATCCTGAAGGCGGCATCGCAAGCGATGCCTTGGGCGCAAGCGGCGCTAGTCGCTGAAGATGGATCTCACGCCACGCCTTCCGTCTGCACTCGGCCGGAGGGCCGTAGCGGGACGAGCACCGCGAGCCCGCTGAGCGCGACCGCCGCGGCGACCAGGAAGGCGCCGCCGTAGCCCGCGACCGCGGCGACCCCGCCGAGCATGACGGCCCCGAGACCGATCGCGACGTCGATGAACGCGCCGACGCTCCCGACCGTCGCGCTCCGTTCGGCCGTGCTCGTCGCCTCCATCGCCAGCAACACGGCTGATGGGTACGTCAACGCCTGGCCTGCGGCGAAAACAACGGTGCCGACGAGCAGCCCGGTCGTCGACTGCCAGGCGCCTATTGTCGCGAGACCGGTGGCGAGGGTGAGGAACGAGACGACGAGCGTCCGGCGGGCACCGAGCGTGTCCGGAATCCTCCGTCCGAAGGCGCGAACGAGCGAGATGACGCCGCCGAAGAGGGCAAAGACGAGGCCCGGCCGCCCGATACCGAGATCCCGCGCGTACAGCGCTGCAAAGGCTGCGAAGCCGCCGAAGCCGAGGAGGCCGAGCAGGACGAGCAATCCGGGGAGGAGTGCGCCGCGAGGAGGCAGCCAGCCGGGCGAAGCGTGCTCGTCTGCTTCGGGCCGCGTCTCGCGCAGGGTCGCGATCATCACGCTCGAGCCGAGAACGAGCCCGGCGGCGACGAACCAGACCGCTGGGAAGCGATCACCCCCGAGCACAAGGTCGGCGAGCACCGGGCCGATCGTGAGCCCGATGTAGGACGCGAGCGTGACCAGGCTCATGGCTTCGCCGCGCCGGGCTTCGGGAGCGATGTCGGCAATGGCGGTATAGGCGCCGACGACGAAGGTCGCCTCGGCCGCCCCGGCCAGCAGACGGATGGCGACGACTGCTCCGAGCCCGGGATTGAGGGCAAGGGCGAGGTAGCAGACGACCATCACGGCCGCACCAGCGAGGAGGAGCGGGCGCCGTCCGCGCCTGTCCCCGAGCCGTCCGGACAGCGGGGAGGACAGCATCGAGGTCAGGCTCCCCGCGCCCATCGCCACTCCGACCCCGAGCGAGCCTCGGCCGAGCTCGTCCTTCGAGTAGAGCGGCAGTGCGAGGACGACCATGCCGAACGTGGTGAAGGCGCCCAGGGTGGCGAGCCAGATGCGCACGAAGGCGCCGGTCAGCAGAGAAGAGCGCTCAGCCTCCACGGATCACGGCGTGGATTGTCCCACCGCGGGACGCTTAGAGGCTCCAACATAATGACGCTTCGTCGCCGGGGTGCGATGGTCGTTCCGAGGCAAGGACGCAGGGAGCCCCAAGGCTTTTCTGCCTTGGGGCGACTGAGGACGCGGCCTCGGGGCGAGCAGCGCGGCCCGGCGGCACAAGGCTCATTGTGTTGGAGCCTCTAGGTCAGAAACGCAGGCGGAGGGAGCTCACGTGCGGGGCGGCGACGCCGGCAACCCAGGTCGTCGTTCGCCAGGTGACGGCGAGGAAGAGAACGGCGGCACCCGAGAGGATGAGCAGCGTCTGCGCGGCCAGGGCATAGCCCAAGGCTTCGGACGACCCGATTCCGGAGACGATGAGCAGGGTCGCACCCGCACCGACCTGCGTCGCTGCGCCGCCGAGGGCGACGGGCAGCGCAGCCGCGGCCGACGCTGCGCAGAGGAACATCATCGCGAGCGGGAACGAGTAACCCAGACCGAGAGCTGCGAGCAGGAGCGTCAGGGCGGTTGCGCGAACGACCCACGAGGCGGAGACGAGCGCCCAGCCTTCGATTGCGCCTCGCAGCGGGGTCGCTCTGGGGGCCAGCCAACGGGCGAGCCGGAAGCGCATCAGTCGCTCGCTGGCGGCGACGCGTGGGAGTGTGAGGACGACGGCCGCTGCAGCGATGCCGCCCGCTCCGACGACCGCGAAGCCGGCGCGCACGGCAATCGAGTTTCCGGGCCAGGCGGCGGCGACCAGGGCGAACGGAGCCAGCGCCGCGCTGTCGATCAGCCCGAGCGTGACGAGCGAGAGGCAGATCGTGCGGACTCCCGCAGGGCAGCCGGGGAAGCGACGGACGATTGCGATCCGGACGAGCTCGTCGAAGCGGCCCGGAAGAACGATGCCCATGATCGTCGCGCCTCCGCCGGCGGCGGCGAGCGAGACGGGGCCGGGCCGCTCGCGAGCGTGAAAGAGCCGAGCCCAGCCGGACGCCTTCAGCAGGAAGGCCGCGACAAAGAGGAGCCCGACCGAGACGAGGAGGGTCGGACGCCCGTGCGAGAAGGGCATCGGTGTGTTGCTGATGTGTCGCAGCGCCAGGGCAACCGCCGCGACGCCGGCCAGCACAGAGCCACCCGCAAGGGCAAGGCGTCCTGTTCTCGAAGTGCCTGCGCGTCGGAGGCTCGAAAGCGATCTCCGCGCTCGGCCCTGCGGGCGATCGCTCATGTGTTTCCTTGTCTCGACGACTTAAGTGTAGTCGGCACTCGTTCGAACGAGGTTAAGCCCCCATTCGGTCGACTTGGCGGCGCGGAGCCCGTTCGGGCAGACTCAACGTGATGGCGCGGATCAGCCTTCTAGTGGCGCTCGCTGTAGGCCTTGCCTTCGCCGGCCCGGCATCGTCAGCGGAGCAGGGGCGCATAGCGAGCCATTGCAGCGCGAGCGGCGACGTCTGCTACGGGATCTTCAAGGGCAGTGCGGGCCTGTATCGCTTCAAGCTCACGACCGCCGCGAAGTACTTCTCGCGTTACCGGATCTGCGTGCGGCCGGTGGGTCAGTCGGGCACGTGCAAGAGCTTTCCGGTGCGGAAGACGGGCGCGAACTGGGGCGGCACCGTCGTCTGGCAGCGGAACTTCCCGCTGCGAGGCCCGCGCACCTACGTGGTGACGTGGAAGCTCGGTGCCCAGCGGCTCGGGCCCTCGCTCAGGTTCACCCTGCCGGCCCCGGTTTGAGCTAACTCGGCCGGACGTAGCGCGGGTCGAAATTGCAGGCGACGCGAAAGAGCGCCGCGTGCAGGTCCCGACGGGTCTTCTCGTCGAGCGGCTCTAGGAACGACTGCTCGATCCCCTTCACCGTCGACCGCAGGGTCACGAGCCGGCGCTTTCCCTCCGGGGTGATCGAGACCGCGTGGCGGCGCCGGTCGTTCGGGTCGCGCTTCCGCACGATGAGACCGTCCTCCTCGAGCGTGTCGAGGACGTGAACGAGCTGGCTGCGATCGACGCCTAGACCGTCCGCGATCGCCGCCTGCGTCTCCTGCGCCCCCTCGCCGAGCATGGCGAGCACGCCGTACTCGTAGACGCCGCACCCGACCTGCTCGAGCTCGTCGATCACCCGCATCTTGATGGCGACACCCACCCGCGCGAGCAGGAAGGCGGTGCTCGAGACGAGCTCCTTGGGGAGGCACGTCTTGAGCGGTGTTGGGAGCTGTGCGATCTCGGCTGGAGTGCTCATCGTCACTTAGTGTAGCGCACGACCATGATGTGATATGTATATTGTGGAATCACTCAACGATTGGAGCAACCGATGAGTCCACTCGAAAATCGTAGGCGATGGCTCGGATTGGCAGTCATCGTCGTCGCGCAGTTCATGGTCGTCCTCGACATCGCGATCGTGAACGTCGCGCTCCCGTCGATCAAGACCGACCTCCACTTCAGCCAGGAGAGCCTGCAGTGGGTGGTCACCGCGTACTCGATCCTCTTCGGAGGCGTCCTCTTGCTCGGAGGCCGGCTCGCCGACCTGCTCGGTCGGCGCCGCCTCTTCGTCATCGGAGTGGCGCTCTTCACCGTCACGTCGCTGCTCGACGGCCTCGCCTGGTCGGAGGGATCATTGATCGCCTTCCGCTCCCTGCAGGGCCTCGGGGCGGCGCTGCTCTCGCCGGCGGCGCTCTCGATCCTGACCACGACTTTCGCGGAAGGACGTGAGCGGAACCTCGCCCTTGGCATCTGGGGAGCCGCTTCCGGCAGCGGCGGCGCCGCCGGCGTTCTGCTCGGCGGACTCCTGACGAGTGCGTTCGATTGGTCCTGGATCTTCTTCGTCAACGTCCCGGTCGGGCTCCTCGTCCTCGGGCTCACGCCGTTCCTGCTCAGGGAGAGCCGAGCCGACCTCGATCACAGATACTTCGACACGGCTGGCGCTGCGACGATCACCGGCGGGTTGATGCTGCTCGTCTACGCGATGACGCGGGCCACCCAGCACGGCTGGGTGACGGTCGAGACGATCGGGCTGCTCGCGGCCTCCCTGGCGCTCGGGATCGGCTTCGTCGTCATCGAGCTGCGCTCGAAGGCTCCGCTCCTTCCGATGAAGATCTTCCGCCTACGGACGCTGTCGGCGTCGAATCTCAGCGGGTTCCTGCTCGCTGGTGCCCTGTTCTCGCAGTTCTTCCTGCTCACCCTGTACATGCAGCAGGTACTGCACTACTCGGCGCTCAAGACCGGCGTGGCCTACATCGCGCTGACCCTGAGCATCATCGTCCTCTCGGCCGCCGCGCAGGCGCTTACGACGCGCTTCGGTGTCCGTCCGGTTCTGCCCGTCGGCATGGTGATCGCGGCGGCCGCGATCGTTCTCTATGCGCAGCTGCCCGTACACGGGCACTACTTCTGGAATCTCTTCCCAGCGTTCCTGCTCAGCGGGCTCGGGCTTGCGTTCGCGTTCATTCCGATGTCGATCGGAGCGCTGACCGGCGTCGGCCATTCCGAAGCCGGCGTTGCGTCGGGGCTCATCAATACGAGCCAGCAGGTCGGCGGCGCGATCGGAGTCGCGGTCGCAACGACGATCGCGACGACGTTCACCACCCGCTACGTCGACGCGCATCCCGGTACGAGCCCGCTCGGGGCCGGTGCCCTCACGCACGGCTTCACGATCACGTTCTACGCACTCGCGGGAATCGCGGCTGTCGGGGCGCTCGTAGCGGCGCTGCTGACGGAGACGGCGCCGCCGGTCGCCACGGAGGAGCCCACCGAGGCCGACGTCGCGTTGGAGGCGGCGTGAACGGGTCCGCGTTCGACCGCGAGACCCGCGAGATCAGCGACCTGCTGACGCAGCTGAAGGGTCTCGTCGTGGTTCAGCGCGTTCTCGAGGCGCGAGGGGTGAGCAGGGACGAGCTTGGGCGGCACATCGACGAGATCGATCGGGTCCGCGCCCGGCTTGCGGACCTCGTGCGAAGCTCAGGCGGCGGTGTCGAAAGCGCCGCCGCCTGAGCCGAGGCGAAAGCGGAGCGCGACGGCGATCGTCGTCGCGCAGACGGTGAAGGCGACCGCGTTCGGCACGACGAGGAAGTAGTTGCCGATCGTGAGCCCGTAGGCGACCCAGAGCACGAAGCCGACGAGCAGGACCCAGAAGTAGGCGATCGAGACCTCCCGCGAGGAGCGATGGTGCAGCATCTTGCGGATCTGGAGTGCCGGCGAGATCGCCATGAGGACTCCCCACGCGGCGGCTGCGGTTCCGAGGACGGTCTCGAGCATGGCCACTGAACTTCGCTCTTCGTCCATCATCCCCTTGCGATGGCGCTTCGGTTCCGACGCATGACCCGCGACGATCTGCGCTTGGTGCACGAGTGGCTCCAGCGGCCGCACGTACAGCGCTGGTGGACCGAGCGCCAGACATACGAGGAGGTCGTGGACCACTACGGCCCATCGATCGACGGGGACGAGCCGACGGATCACTACATCCCGCTCCTCGACGAGCAGCCGATCGGGCTCGTCGAGACCTACGTCGTCTCCGACCATCCCGAGTACGCGGCGCTCATCGGAGTCGGTGAGGGCGTTGCGGGCGTCGATCTCTTCATCGGTGAGGAGGCGCGCACCGGGCAGGGGCTCGGGAGCGAGCTGCTGCGGTGGTTCGTGGACGAGGTCGTCTTCGCCCAGCCGGAGACGATCGCGTGCATCGCCGGTCCGGACGCGCGCAACGTCGCGTCGATCCGCGCCTTCGAGAAGGCGGGCTTCCGTGTCGTCGGGGAGTTCTCGGAGGATGGCCGGAGGCACGCGCTCGTCCGCCGGGACCGCACCTAACGCAGAGAACCTCCCCAGGAGGCGGGATCCACGTCGGCGATCGACTCGGAGAACGTCCAGAGATGCCCGCCGAGGTCTTCCGCGGTGTACTGCCGCTCGCCGTACGGGTAGTCGGTCGGCGGGCGCAGGATCCGGGCTCCGTGTTGTGCGGCCCATTCGTGGTGGCTGTCAGCGTCTTCGACGCGCACGAGGACCGAGCTTGCCGGCGCCTCGCTTTCCTCCCGCTCGATCACGATTAGAGCGCCGTCGCCGAAGACGAGCTGGGCGCGGTGATCGCCGATGCGGAGGCGCTCACGGAATCCGAACGTGCGGCAAATCCAGTCGGCCGCCTCGCCCACGTCAGCGTAGGCCAGCTCCGGAATGACCGACGCCGGAGGAATGGATCGATTGGGAATCACAGCGGGAGTGCTGGAGAGATCAGTGACCGCGAAGGCGGGCACGCAGTTTCTCACGCGCGGCGACCACGGCAGTGGGTTCGACATCTCGGTCGAGCCCCATGACGAGGACGCTTCCGCTGACCCGTCCGTGAGTAACGCTGACGAGTACCCCTTCGATGCGGCCGTTCGGCGCGCGGAAGAAGAAGTGAAAACCTGCCGTGTCCGCGGCGTGCCACCGAAGGGGCAGCGCCGTCACCTTGCGAGGCGTGAAATCCGTCGCGCGGAAGGCCGCACGCAGAAAGCGGCGCGCGACCGAGTTGCTCCCCTTGCTCGTGGCCAGGTATCTCCGGTCTCGCGCGGCCAATCGAACGTTGTCGAAGACCGATGCGATCGTGCGGAGATAGAAGACCTTGGAGCCGGCGAGTCGTCCCCCGAGCACGTCGTATTCGCGCAGGTAGACCCGAACGCCGGGGCTGGAGAGGTAGCCATGATGGGCGAGCCTGGTGCGAACCGGGAAGTCCTCGGCCACCAGCGCCAAGGGCTTCGGATCGAGGTTCCGCCGCGCTTTCCGAGTGGAGGAGGAGACGGAGCGGCGGACCTCGCCCGAAGCGACGTCCTTGACCCGGTCATCGAGCGCGTCGGCGATTCGCTCGACGTCGCCCGAGATCAGCAGGTCACGACGAAGCACGACCGACGCGTTGGCGACGATGCGCCCGCGCCGGAACCCGACGAGCGTGCTGAATACCTTCACCTTGCGAGACGGGTAGACGACTCGGAGCCTGAGCCCGCGCGATTCGTCGCCGACGTGGACGTCGAACTTCTCGACGTGTGCGAGCTTGACCCCGTCGAGCTTCCGTCCGCGGAATCGCTTGAAGTCGGCGAACTGCTTCTTCAGATAGGCGGAGGCCGCCTTCTCGGTGCGGAAGAGCTCGACGCCCTCCGAGACGACGAGGACGCCCAGCGCCGACGGGCGTCGGCGGGCTGAATACGTGAGGTCGTAGCCCTGCACCCGGCCCGCTCGAGCAAGCGAACGAGCCGTGTCCCTGGGATCAATCGTGTCCTCGGTCGCCTTCTTGTTGTCGGACCGTCCCGACCAGTCTCCGTCGAGCTTGAGACCCCTGGCGAGCGCGCCAAGATCTTGCTTGGGAACAATCATGCGTCCTAGATCCGCGCGTCTCACATGTTGCAGCGCGGGCGTTTCGTCGTTGCCGACGACGCAGCCCGCGAGCAGAGAGACACAGACCAGCGTGAGGGCGGCTCGGAACTTCGGCACACACGACTCATCGGCAGTCTGTTGCAGCCAATTGAATTCGGGACTTACAGTGAGCCCATGGTCGACGCGACCGGCGAGCTCGAACGCGGCCGTGAGGCCTATGAGGGGCGGGCGTGGCTGGACGCCTACACGGCTTTGTCCAACGCCGATCGCACCGCGCCGCTCGGGGTCAGCGACCTTGAGCTGCTCGCGACCTCCGCGTCCTTGGTCGGGCGCATGGATGAGTACCTCGCGCTCCTGGAGCGTGCGCATCTCGCGCACATCGACGCCGGCGACCGCCTGGCCGCGGCGCAGAACGCGGGCTGGATCGGGATGACGTTGGCAATTCGGGGCGAGATCGGTCCAGCGGGTGGTTGGTTCGGTCGTGCCCAGCGTCTGGTCGAGCGCGAGGGGCGAGATTGCGTCGAGCGGGGATGGCTTCTGATTCCGGCCGCCTTCCAGCGTCAGGCGGCCCGGGACTACGAGGGCGCTTACGAGGCCGCATTCGCTGCGGCCGATTTCGCAGACCGCTTCGGGGACGCCGACCTCGCCGCGATCGCCCTGCACTTGCAGGGCATCATCCGCATCCAGCAGGGATCGATCGACGAGGGCCTGGGGTTGCTGGACGAAGCCATGGTCGGGATCACGGCCGATTCCGTGTCGCCGATCGTCACCGGCATCGTCTACTGCGGCGTCATCGCGGGCTGCGAGGAGGCGTTCGAGCTGCGCCGGGCCCAGGAGTGGACGAGCGCGTTGACACGCTGGTGCGAGGGGCAGCCGCAGCTGGTGGCCTTCACCGGCCGCTGCCTCGCACATCGCGCCGGGATCAAGCAGCTCAAGGGCGAGTGGCGGGATGCTCTGGAGGAGGCGCGGTTTGCCCGCGAGCGTTGCGAGGAGGCAATGAACCGGGCAGCGACCGGGCAGGCGCTCTACCAGCAGGGCGAGCTCCATCGTCTCCAAGGAGGCTTCGACGCAGCGGAGACCGCGTACCGCGACGCGAGCGGCTACGGGCGTGAGCCCCAGCCCGGCCTTGCCTTGTTGCGCCTCGCGCAGGGAGACCGGGAGGCCGCCGCCGGCATGACCCGGCGCGCCGTCGGCGAGGCCGTCGAGCCCCTCGCGCGCGCGGTCCTCTTGCCCGCGCACGCCGAGATCATGCTCGCGGTCGGCGACCTCGGCGAGGCCCGCCGCGCTGCCGACGAGCTCGCGGAGATCGCCGCCGCCGGGAAGCGGGCGATGCTCGAGGCGATTGCCGCCCGGGTGCTGGGGTCGGTAGCGCTCGCCGAGGGCGATGCTCAGAGCGCGCTTTCGTCACTTCGCCACGCGTCGAGGCTGTGGCAGGAGCTCGACGCCCCGTACGAGGTGGCGCGAGTGCGGGTGCTCGTCGGCCTCGCCTGCAGAGCGCTTGGCGACGACGATGTTGCCACGATGGAGCTCGGGGCCGCTCGTGCCGTCTTCGAGCAACTGGCCGCCGCGCCCGACCTCGCGCAACTCGACTCCCTGAGCGGGGGCGCGCCGCCGCAGGACGAGCACGGCCTGAGCAAACGCGAGGTGGAGGTGCTCCGCCTCGTCGCCGCCGGGAAGAGCAATCGTGAGATCGCCACGGAGCTGGTCTTGAGCGAGCACACGGTCGCTCGGCATCTGCAGAACATCTTCACGAAGCTCGGCGTCTCGTCCCGCACGGCGGCGGCGGCGTTCGCCTACGAGCACGAGCTCGTCTGACGGGCCCCGCGCCGTGGTCAGAATTGACCACGGCGCCGCCTCTCCAAGTTGGTGGATCCGCGCGATGCGCCTAGGCGCGCCGCTCCCTAGCGTGAGGCGACATGGCGGTCGCGATGATGGTCGATAACCCGAACGGCTCGCAGGAGCTCTACGAGCGGATCCGTGCACAGCTCGGCTTTCAGAAGCCGACCGGCGGGGTCTTCCATATCGCGGGGCCGAGCCCGAACGGCGGCTGGCGGGTGATCGAGGTCTGGGAATCGGAGGAGCAGGCGAACCGGTTCTTTCTCGAGCACCTCGTTCCCGCCCTGCGGGCGGCCGGCGTTCAAGGACCGCCTCCCCAGCGCGAGCTCTGGCCCGTGCACGCCGCGTTGAGATGAGGGCTCCGACGACAACTGGAGGTAACGAGATGAGCAGCAAGCGCGATCCCGAGCACGCAGAGACCGTGATCATCGGCGGAGGCCAGGCCGGCCTCACCGCCGGCTATCACCTCGCAAAGCGCGGCCGGCCCTTCATCATCCTCGACTCAAATGAGCGGATCGGCGACGCCTGGCGCAAACGGTGGGACTCGCTACGACTGTTCACACCGGCGTTGTTCAGCAGGCTGCCCGGCCTGCCGCTGCCGGCTCCTGTGCGGTCATTTCCGACGAAAGACGAGATGGCCGACTACCTCGAGTCGTACGCGGAGCGCTTCGAGCTCTCCGTTCGAAACAGTGTCACCGTCGACCGGCTGTCGAAGGCCGGCGGACGTTTCGTCGTCTCGGCCGGCGAGTCTCGTTTCGAGGCCGAGCACGTAATCGTGGCAACGGGTGCGCATCGGATCCCAAAAGTTCCGGCTTTCGCGTCGGAGCTCGATCCGAGGATCGTGCAACTGCACTCCGGCGAGTACCTCAATCCGTCGCAGCTTCAGGAGGGCGACGTCCTGCTCGTGGGCGCCGGCAACTCGGGAGCCGAGCTCTCGGTGGAGCTCGCCCGCGGGCGTCACTGCGTGCTGGCGGGGCCCAAGGTCGGCGAGATCCCCGTCCGGCACGGCACGCTCCCAGGACGTCTCGGCTTCCGCGTGTTCCGATTCCTCGGGCACCGAGTCGTGAAGACCGACACTGCGATCGGCCGCAAGCTGGGCGCGAAGCTGGGCGACAAGCCGGATCCGCTGATTCGGACGAGGTCGAAGGACATCCTCGCCGCCGGCGTCGAGCGCGTGGGACGTGTCGTGGGGGTCGACGGCGGCCGTCCGGTGCTCGAGGGCGGGCGGGTGCTCGACGTCGCCAACGTGGTGTGGTGCACGGGATTCCGGACGGACTTCGGGTGGATCGACCTGCCGGTCTTCGACGAGGCGGGCGATCCGCGCCACGTCCGCGGGGTGGTCGAGTCCGAGCCGGGGCTGTACTTCCTCGGGCTGGTCTTCCTGTACTCGTTCTCCTCGGACGTCCTCCCCGGCCGGGGCCGAGACGCCGCTTACATCGCGAAGCACATCGCGGCCCGGCCAGGGCAAGGCGCATCGGCGCCGGCGGAGGCAGCCCTTGCGACTGCCTGAGTCGCGTGTTGTGCCCGAAGCAGTCAGGCTCCGGCGTGCCGGAGCCTGACTGCTAAGAGGTCATGCTGGCTCTAACTCCCGACGGCCCACGTGATGAACGTCTGGACCTGGTAGCCGTGCCCGTAGTACGCAACGATGTGCGAGGAGGTGAGGGTGTCGCTCCGTGTCACTCTCACCGGCTTGCGCGTAGCGGTAGCGAAGGTGGGGGCGGCTCCGCCGTCGAGGTGGCTGTTGTAGATCGTCTCGAGCTGCTCGTAGTCGTGAGCGTTTGGGCTGGGGTTGTCGAGCGCAGACGAGTAGTCCATGCAGGTGTTCAAGTCGGCTCCGGACTCGTCCTGGTGGGCGAGGCCGTACCCGTGCCCGACCTCCTGGCACATCACGTGGCGCTCGTTCGTGTAGCTGTAGGACGGGCTGTTGAAGTAGCTGTCGTTCATCTTGGCGCTCGCCTTCACGATGTGGCTTCCGGAGATCCAGATCTGGGCGAGGCCGAGCCACCCGTTGACTCCGTACGTCGCGTTGCACACGTGGATCCTGCCGTTCGTGGCCTTGCAGGACCTGGGATTACCGCCTTGGGTGACGATAGGCGAGTCGAGCACACTGGAGAGACTCCAGTCGGCCGAGGCGCCCGCCAGGGCGCCGTCCCAGTTCGAATAGGCAGTGTTGGTGACGCCGTCCCCGAGTGGGACGGTGAACGGGTTCGCCGCTCGCGCCCAGTGGTAGTTCCCCCAGGAGTGGTTGGCGAGAGCGGAAGAGGCGGTTGCCGCCGAGAGCGCAGCGAAGACGGCAACGACCAGGATAAATCTACGCACGATTGAACCCCCCTTGATGACGGTGATTGCCTTCGGATCGTAAGCGGGATTTGTCCTTCCCGCAATAGACGGAATTGCCGAGTGCAGGCCTCCTGTCGGGCGCGATCGAGGACGAAGACGCCGTGGACGGCCGCGTTGACACTTAGCAACAATCGTGACAGTGTGGCGCTGCGATGGCTCCTGCAGAGGCTCCGAAACTCGCAGACGTCGTACGAAACGTCATCGCTAGCGTCGCGACGGCGATCGGTGTCATTGGTCTCCTCGCGGCTGTCGGCGGCGCGGTGACCTGGCTCCGGGTCAGCCAGGTCGGCCTCCCGACGCAAACGGCGCTCTCGGTGACCCCCAAACACGACCTCATCGCGCTCGGCGCCACTGGGCTTGTCATCTTCGTCGGTCTGGCGGTCCTCATCGTCGCGGTGCTCTTTGCCCTCGACCCGAAGGGGCAGGGAGAAGGACCGACGGTGTGGACGGCTCTGTTCCTCGTGGTCGGCGCGCTCTACTACGTCGTCCGGGTAGCTGACTTCGACGGCAGGTCGGAGCGAATACTGATCGCAACGGTGATCGCACTGGCGATCTGCTGTGTGCGGATCGCCCGGGCCACCGGCGAGCGCTTTGTGCCGTTCGGGGTCACCGTCTTCTTCGCCGTGCTCCTGTTCGGAGCGGCCGTCACGTACCGCGCCGAGTCCGATCATCCGAGAGTGCAACCGGCGGCAGTCCTCCGCGGCGACGAGAGAACCGGTCTCGTGGGATTCTTCGTCGCCGCAAGCGACGACAGGATCTACATCGCGCGTCTAACGCGCGAAAGCCGACCAGGCGCGCTGTACGACCTCAAGCGCGACGACAAGACGCGCCTCGCGGTAGGCCGGCGCGTGCGCTGCGAGTCCGGTCGCGGGAAAGCCGTGAAGTGTGTCGCGGCGGGCAAGGCCGCAATAGCGCTCCGCAGGCAGCTTCTCGCCGACCGTCGGAAGACGGCCACGCCGGCGACGAAGGCGAAGAAGAAACCAAAGCAGTAGGCGGACAAGTCCGACTGATTTGACACCGTCCTCCCGTGCGGCAAACGGCTTTGAGAGAGTGCTCCTGTGCCAACGGACTACTTCGGCGAGCGAGTTGCAGAGCGGTACGACGAGTCGTCGGCCGACATGTTCGACCCTGCTGTCGTCGACCCGATCGTCGATTTCCTCGCTGAGCTGGCGGGCGACGGGGCCGCGCTCGAGCTCGGCATCGGTACGGGCCGGATCGCGCTGCCGCTCGCCGAGCGCGGCATCCGCGTGCACGGGATCGACCTGTCCGAGGCGATGGTCGCAAAGCTGCGCGCGAAGCCCGGTGCGGAGGAGATTGGCGTCACGATCGGCGACTTCGCGACGACGACGGTCGAGGGCACGTTCTCGGTCGCCTACCTCGTCTTCAACACGATCGGCAACCTGACAACGCAGGACCAGCAGGTCGCCTGCTTCCAGAATGCCGCGGCGCACCTCGGGCCCGGCGGCTGCTTCGTAATCGAGGTCGGCGTGCCGGGCGTGCGGCTCGTGCCGGCGGGCGAGAGGTTCCATGTCTTCGACTTCGGCGAGAACCACCTCGGCATCGACGAGTACGACGTCGCGAACCAGGGCCTCGTCTCGCACCATTTCTCGCCCGTCGACGGGAAGTGGGAGCGGCTGTCGATCCCGTTCCGCTACGTGTGGCCGGCGGAGCTCGACCTGATGGCGCGCCTCGCCGGGATGAAGCTGCGCGAGCGCTGGAGCGGCTGGAAGCGCGAGTCGTTCACGAGCGAGAGCACGAAGCACGTCTCCGTCTGGGAGAAGCCGGCTTAACAGTCACACCGCGGTGAGAGAAGGCGCTGGACCCAGCGGGAGGCGTGAGGCACGAAGCCTTGCGAGCGCCGCCGCCTTCGGCCCGGCTCTTGTCCGCGCGGCTAGCCCCTTCCTGCCGCCACGAACGTGAGCGACCACTTCACGTGGACGGTCGATGAGTAGGTCTCGTCGCCATGCGTCGCGTTGTAAACGTACGTCCTCTCCCGCCCGATCGTCAGCTTGCAGCGCCTCGGCTTCCGCACTCCGCAGCGGTAGAGCGGCTTCGCGCGAAGCACGGCGTCCTGCCATCCGTAGTTGAAGTCCCCCGGGTAGACGATGTCGTCGCTGCAGCCGATCGGAGTCTCCGGCTCCAGTTGCCAATCGAGGAACACGTGGTAGACGGGGTTGATGCTTGAGTCCATGCGACCCGAGCTCGAGGTGATAGGCGCGACGTCACCGGAAAAGGTGTGCGCGCCGCAACCCGGTTGTGGAATCTCCTCGCGGATGCACTGATGGCCCGAGTACCTCATCAGGAACCCCTGGGCCGTGCGGTTGGAGGTCACCATGGCCTTCTCCATTCCGTTGGGCGGGCGGAAGGCGTGGGACAGGCCGCTGCCGCCAGGCTCGTGCCCCAGCTTGAAGATGAATGGTGTGCTGTTGCCGTGAACCGAGCTCGTCAGCGTTCCGGACGAGTCGTTCCCCCCACATCGGAACGTGTGCTGCGGGTCCGGTAGGACCACCGGCGCACTGTCGTGCCAGGTGGCATCGAAGCTGCCCTCGTAGCGAACCTTGAATTTCACGCCGGCTAGTTGTGCGGCGCTTGGCGCTGCCGCCGATCCTGCAGCGACCGTGCCGGCGGCGGCTGCGAGGATCGCGGCCACGCCGATCGCCAAGAGAGTCCGTATCCCGAATTGGCCCCTCATACACATAGGACGCAGTGGCCCGCGCGCATCTTCCGCGTGGCATAGGAGCTGAAGGAGTTGAAGGGGCGAGTACCCCGCGGAGCCGGTGCCGCGTAGGCGGCAGATCCCGGTCTGCCGCCTACGCTCACTGGCTGTCGGGTCTCGGTCATCGATTTCGACAATCGGCAGCTTGGTAGTAGCATGCGGCCGTCCTCAAAAGGAGCGAACGTGCTCTACGCAAGATGCGCGTTCTGCGGCTACACGGCGCCTCTGAGCTGCTCCGGACAGTTCATGCCGCACCCCACGATGCTCGTATCGCTGACTGCCATGGGCCCGACGTGTCCCGCGTGCGGCCCGCTGCCGCCCGTGTTCACCTGTCCGTTCTTCCACACCCAGTACCTCTACCTCCCCGGAGTGAGCCCGATGCCGCAACAGGGCTACGCGTACGCTCCGGTCGTCGAGGCTCAGCCGGGCGCATCGGATCAGAGCCTCAAGAAGGCGTTTCTCGAAGTCGCGGGCAAGGCCGGGGAGAAGTTCGGTGAGGGCGTCGCCCAGGCGATGTTCGGGCAGCCCGCATGATCGACCTGCTCAGAATCGGGTTCGGCGAGGGGATCTCCGCCGGCGAGATCGCAGATGGGTTGCGCCGCCATGCGGGCGACGTCGCGAGCGAGGACGTGGACCGGCTGGCGGATGTGCTCGAGCAGTATCTCCGCACGGTGCCGGATGCGCTCGCAACGGCCCTCGGCATGTCGAAGGACCCCCACTTCGGCCGCGCGGTCGCGTTCGCGACCGGCACGATCCTCACCTACATCTTCGACGAGGAGGACCTCCTGCCCGAAGCGTCCTACGGCGTGGTCGGGATGCTCGACGACGCCTACCTCGTCCACGGGTTCGTGGACTCGCTGAGGCGGATGTACCCCTTGGCGGCGCCCCCGATCGAGTACGCGGCCCCGGACGCCCGCACGTCGGAGGTCGTGGCGGCCGTCCTTCCGGAGGGCGTCGCGGAATCGCTGCGGCGGACGTGCGAGAGCACGATCCAGGTCGCCCAGGCTCTCTTCCCGTCGGGACAGAGAGTCGACGCTGCCGACGTACCCTTCGAGCCGCAGCTCAGGGTGGCGGAGGCAGTGGCGGCCACCGCCACGGAACCGATTCGGTCGGCCTGAAGCTTGCCGCCCGCAAGCGCGGTCGCTATCGTGGCCGGCCGTTGTCTATGCGAGTGGAAGGAGGAGTCGAAGTGCTCAGCCTGGCGCAGCGATGGCGCGCCCGAGCCCTAGGCCAGTAGGCGGCTGCCGCATGCAGTCGTTCGAACCAGGAAGGAGCTGAGCATGACGATTCCGTACCGCGCTCGCGTCAACGAGCGCTGGTTCCTGCGTACCGGTGGGAGGATGGATTGCGCCTAGTGTTGCGCTTTTGAGGGGTTTTACAGGTCTCTTACTTGTCAAGGCGTAACATAGGAGCTACAGTACGAAGCCAACAGCGCCGATAAGGCACGTAACGTAGGAGATACGTGCTTGTCTATGAAAATGATGAGGTGAACAAGTTGGCAGCTGATACGACATACCGTGAGAGGCGACTCATTGAGCGTATGCGCGATCCTGAGTTCAAGGCGGAGTACCTCCGCGCTCAGAGCTCGATCGCGCAGGTGGACGCAGTGATGCGAAGCCTGGACAACCTGCGAGAGGCTGCAGGGATCTCAAAAGCTCAGCTTGCCCGACAGATCGACAAGAATCCCGCGAGCGTCCGCCGGCTCTTCACCAGTGAAGTAAATCCGGAGCTCAAGACGATCGCCGCCATGGCATACGCGCTCGACGCGGAACTCGTAGTCCAGCCACGAAAGAGCCGTCGACGCATGCGACGACGGGCTCGCACGCCTCGCGGCAAGCGCGCCGCAATGGCTTAGACCTTTACTTAGGTCAGCGCCTCCCCTTACGCTTGCCCACGATGCCGTGGGCAGTCGTGTACTACAAGCGAGAGGACGGATCGATTCCTGTCGAGGAGTTCCTGGGCGACTGTCCGGTCAAGGTGGAGGCGAAGATGCAGGCGGTACTTTCGGCTGTAGCGGATGCACCACCGCCGAGCTTCTCAGGCGGCGGCATGTGGGAAGCCATGCACGGCGACATGACCGGTTACTACGAGGTCCGTGTGAACGGGCCAAAGCGAGAGCAGTTTCGGCTCTTTTGCTTGCTTGAACGGGACCCACCAGGGCTCGGTGAGCCTCTGATTGCCGTGATTACGGGGATGAGGAAAGCGTTCATGACCAAGTTCGGCAAAGCCGACTACGACGCAGTTCGAGTGCTCGGCGACGAGTACAAGGCCACATCACCCCGGCGGATCGCGACTTAACTTGATCTCCTAACGTCGGGTGTCGGCTCGCCGATTAGCGCTCTTGCCGGTACTGCTGGCTCTCGAGCTCAAGGAAGTGAGGGAAAGCACCCGGGGTCAGTACGTAGATCACTGCTCCGTCGGGAATAGGGCATAGATGCCGCAATCCGGCACGTCTCGGCGTGAGCGAACGTGAGCTCTCCTCGACCTAGGTTGCGGGACCGACTTGTGGATCTCCAGTCGCTAGGTCAGCCACAGGTGCATACGCCGCCATGTCGAGATCAAGCGTGAGACGGGCTCTCTCGTAGAGCTCGTCGAAGGTAAGGATCTCGGGATCCCGCAGTCCGCGGCGGAACCGCTCGAAGCTTTCGAATTTAGTCCGGTGGACGTTTCCGTCTTTCGTGAATTCCTCAAGCGAGCCTACGACCAGAAGACTGCGTGGCCTACACACGAACGCTTGGTCGGTCGAGTACCCATGCTCGTCCTTGATCTCAATCGTTTTGCCGAGTGCTGTCTGAGCTTCGTCGACTGTCCCTTGGCATTGAGCAACGCCGCCTGCCACTTCATCGCTGACGCGCCAGCAGCCAGCTCGATATTCCGTCGCCAGTAGCTCCGTTCGGTGATGTTTGATCTCAGCGAGGACGACTGCGCTGATCGCGCCTGCTGTGCGCAGCACTGCGTCAGGGCGCTTGCCGGCCCCTGCGATTGACGAGCCGACGACAGTTTCCTCTAGACGATCCTTCGACCAGGAATGGAGAAACTGGGGGGCGAGGGTGGATCCAATGACCCATGGATTCTCTTCGAGGAATACCTGCCACACTCGCTCCCTACTACCGCCAATGCGGGCATTCTCTGCATCGAAGAAGGCATCATCCGTGAGGAGACTCTCGAACTTCGCCAACACCTCTCGGCGATGAGCCAAGGCAATGATATCCGGCGCGTCGACGGCCGAGCGGAGAATCTCCGCGAGGAAGTCGCGGTGATTACGAAGGAATGTCCTCTGTGTGTCCTCATCGGCGAGCGCGGCCCGTACCAATGCATCCAAGAACCTGACTCGTGCTTCAGCATCCCCGTCATCTCCCTGGCCGAGGAGCGTCGCGAGCCCGTCTACCACCCCCGCATCAAGGCCATCGATGCTTCGAAGAACCTCTAGCACTTGCTCGACGCTGGCGGGAGGACTCTTCGCCTCACCTGCACGAGCCCACTCTCTCAACTGTTCAAGACGCCCGTCCTCAAAGGATGTCCAGAGTTTGATGTCGTCGAGCGTCAATCCCTTCTCGACAACAGCTTTGATCACCGCAACTTGTTGCGCGAGGAATTCAGCGTTCTTCGCAGCAGTAAGTCCGGGCCCATATCGTTTCGCGTAGTAGGACGCCGCCGGATCAGGCTCCGAATGCGTCAGGTAGTCGTGGATCGGGACGACGACGATTAGCTTCTGGTCGTCTGTCTCAATCCATGGCTCCTCGACGTCGCTCCGTTCGGTCAAGAGCAACGCCGGCGTCAGGTTCGGGGGACAATCTCGCTTGATGAGCCAGCCGAGTGACTGACCATGCGGAAATTGACGCATCCCGTGGCCGAAGACGGTGGACCAGCCGAAGTCGTAGTAGACCCGGAGGTAGGCAAGGCGCTCACCTCCGACAAAAGTTGTCAGCGGTTCCGACCACCAGTTGACGGAAACCACAGGCAAACCGTAAGAGGAAACTCAAGCAGGGGCAATGACTAATGCGTCAACTCGACAAGTTCGCGCGACCAGTTTGCCGCGCGACGGCCTCCGCGATACTGCGCGTCCGTGACTGGGCAGTCGGTCCATCTCGGCCAGCGACCGGATCCGGCAACCCTAGAGGTGCTCGCCGACTTCATCTGTGGGGACGAAGCCTCGCGGTTTCCCACTTATCGGACGGGGTCGGGTCTTACGCGCTTCTTCCAGGGCATCGGAATCAAAGCAGCGCATGACGGCTCGACGAGGAAGTGGTGGGTCCTCAGTGTTCTCCAGCAGCTTGGGCCGGCAGATGTCGAGAAAGTGATCGTCCGGTTGGTCGACCTGCGCGAGTACGGAGGTGACAAGGACAAGCTTGGTCTGGCGCTGCGAACTATGAACGGCATCCTCGCAATGGAGAACCTGGCCGTCGGATTCGACGGGGCGAAGCCGGAGCTTCGTCGCGGCCCTGGCATCCAGATCAACGAGGACGAGCTTGCGCAGGACGGCCCGGCACCCGCCGAGGACGCATTTCTTGAGCGGCGCTTCAACGAGGAACTCCAGATCGACGATCTAGGCCTCGACTCAGTCATCACACGATTCCTACAGGCGCGCGTCGACCAGGTGCAGGCCTGTCCGAAGGACAAGGTGTCGCTCGGGACGATCATCCTGCTCGGGAGCACGCTAGAAGGTCTCCTGCTCGCCGTCGGTCTTCAGCATCCGAAGGCATTCATGTCCTCGGCCGCAGCGCCGAAGGATCGCCTGGGGAAGACCAAGCAGCTCCATGAGTGGACGCTGAGCGAGCTCATCAACGTCGCGCGTGACCTCAGCTTGTTGGACGTTGACGTAGGCAAGTTCAGCCACGTGCTCCGCAGCTTCCGCAACTACATCCACCCTTACCAGCAGATGTCGGAGAAGTTCAGCCCCGATCAGCACACCGTCGACATCTGTTGGCAAGTGTTCCGCGCCGCTTACAGCCAGTTAAAGGCGCGGATGTCGCAACTCGCCTCTACGTAGAGCTGTGCCAGACAATGGCAGCCTCAGCCGCTTGTGGAGCGTCGAGCACGCCATTACGTCGACGTCAATTCGCTCCCCCACGGCGGCCAAGCGCACGAGAGCCTTGAGCGCAGATTCAGTACGCGCAGCGTCGGGCTTAGATGGCGTCGGCCGGGCCCTCGGCTTCAGCAGCTGCCCCTAGCTACAACCTGTGTTGGTACCGCAGTCTCGGCACGTGTAGCAGCTTCCGGTTCGGATCATCCGGCCGCCGCACTTGGCGCACTCGACTGCGTCTTCCCACGCGTTGAACAGTGCTGTTTGGCCCGGCGGCGGAGCTTCGAGCGGCTCCGCTTTGACCTCCGTGCCCGTGTCGTTGTAGCGCTGTGCCAGTCGGGCCTTCACCTCCGCCGAGAGGATCCCGATCTCCTCCTGCTGGTCGGCGTCCAGGAAGCGCTTGCCCATCCAGCGGAAGATGTAGTCGACGATCGACTTGGCGACTCGGATGTCCGCGTCGTTCGTCGGGCCGCTCGGCTCGAAGCGCATGTGTGCGAACTTCGAGACATAGACCTCGAGTGGCACGCCGTACTGCAGGCCCAGCGAGACCGAGATCATGAACGCGTTCATGAGGCCGGCGAGGGTCGTGCCCTCCTTGGCGATGTCGACGAAGATGTCACCCGGAGTGCCGTCCTCGTAGAGGCCGACGTGGATGTAGCCCTCGTAGTCGCCGACCCGGAACTTGCGCCCGACCTCGACCCGGTCCTCGGGGAGACGGCGGCGCTGCGTCAGCGGGACCGGCGGCGCTGCGACTCCGGCCACGGCCGCGATGACCGCTTCGCCCTTCTTCGACAGCGGCTGTGCGACCTTGCAGTTGTCGCGGTAGATCGCGATCGCCTTGACGCCGAGCTTCCACGCATCGGTGAAGAGCTCCGCGACCTCGTCGACCGTGGCCTCCTCGGGCATGTTCACCGTCTTCGAGATTGCGCCCGAGATGAACGGCTGGACGGCGCCCATCATCTTCACGTGGCCCATGTAGTGGATCGCCCGCTCGCCGACGGCGCAGTCGAAGACCGGGTAGTGCTCCTTCTTCACGTGCGGAGCACCGATCACGGTGTTCTTCTCGTCGACGAAGGCCTCGATGTCGGAGACCTCGTTCGGCGCGTAGCCGAGCCGCTCGAGGGCGGCCTTCACCGTCTGGTTGACGATCGTGATCTCGCCGCCGCCGACGAGCTTCTTCGACTTGACGAGCGAGAAGTCGGGCTCGACCCCGGTCGTGTCGCAATCCATCATGAAGCTGATCGTCCCGGTCGGCGCCAGCACGGTCGCCTGCGCGTTTCGGTAGCCGTGCACCTCGCCGAGGTTCAGCGCCTCGTCCCACGAGCGCCGGCAGGCGGAGAGGAGATCGTCCGGCACCGAGTCGGTGTTCTCGATGTTGCCGACCGCGGCGCGGTGCTGCGCCATGACGCCGATCATCGCCGCCGCGTTCGGCTGGTAGCCCGCGAACGGGCCCATCCGCGACGCGATCTCGGCCGACTTGCGATACGCGCGGCCTGTCATGAGCGCCGTGATCGCGGCCGCGTAGGCCCGGCCCTCGTCGGAGTCGTACGGCAGGCCGCGTGCCATGAGCAGCGCGCCGAGGTTCGCATAGCCGAGCCCGAGCTGGCGGAAGGCCTTGGCGTTGCCCTCGATCTGGGGCGTCGGGTACGAGGAGTAGCCGACGGCGATCTCCTGTGCGAGGAACATGACGTCGACCGCGTGCTCGAACGCCTCGACGTCGAGCTCGCCGTCCTCACGGCGGAACTTGAGCAGGTTGATCGAGGCGAGGTTGCAGGCGCTGTCGTCGATCGACATGTACTCGGAGCACGGGTTCGAAGCGTTGATCCGGCCCGTGTTCGGCAGCGTGTGCCACTGATTGATCGTCGTGTCGTACTGGACGCCCGGGTCGGCGCACTTCCAGGCTGCCTCGGCCATGTCCCGCAGGAGCTTCTTTGCGGGAACGGTGTCGACGACGGCGCCGTCGGTGCGGGCGGTCAGGTTCCAGTCCGCGCTTGTCTCCGCCGCCGCCATGAAGGCGTCGGTGACGCGCACCGAGTTGTTCGCGTTCTGATACTGGATCGAGGCCCAGTCGGCGGAGTCGAGTGACATGTCGTAGCCGGCCGCCTCGAGGACACGCGCCTTCTCCTCCTCGTGCGCCTTGCACCAGATGAACTCGTCGATGTCCGGATGGTCGATGTCGAGGACGACCATCTTGGCCGCGCGCCGCGTCTTGCCGCCGGACTTGATCGTGCCCGCGGAGGCGTCGGCGCCGCGCATGAAGCTCACCGGGCCGGAGGCGTAGCCGCCCTTGGAGAGCTGCTCTTTCGAGGAGCGCAGCTTGGAGAGGTTGACGCCCGAGCCCGAGCCGCCGCGGAAGATGACGCCCTCACGGCGGATCCAGTCGAGGATCGACTCCATCGAGTCCTCGATCGAGAGGATGAAACACGCGCTGCACTGCGGCTTCTCCTCGAAACCGACGTTGAACCAAACAGGGCTGTTGAAGGCGGCGTACTGGTTGACGAGGATCGTCTTCAGCTCGGCTTCGAAGGTCTCGGCCTCTTCAGCGCCGACGAAGTAGCCGCCGTCGCGACCCCAGCCGCCGATCGTCGAGACGACGCGGCCGATCATCTGCTTGACGCTCGACTCGCGGTCGGGTGAGCCCATGCGGCCGCGGAAGTACTTCTGGGCGACGATGTTCGTGGCCGTCTGCGACCAGAACTTCGGGAACTCGACGCGCTTCTGCTCGAAGACCGGCTTGTCCTTGCCGGGGATCAGCGCGTCGCGAATCTCCCACTCGACCTCTTCGAACGGCTCGCGTCCGGGAATCGTGAAATAGCGGCGCACAGACGCGTTCGCGGTTTCGTCGACGACCTTGTTCGTGACCTCGACGGTTGCTGCTTCGGACTGAGCTTGCTTGGCGGACGCCATCTTCCTACCTCCTGGTCTAAGCCTAGTTACAGAGCGCCCAGTCGGCGGACGGCCGTCGGCGAGCGGACCTGCCAGACTAGGAGCGGCGTCGGACGGAACGCAAAAAGTGCTCTAACCAGGCACTTTGCGTGCCCGCAGGCGCCGCGAAACAAGCCCCGCACCGCCGGCTGCGATCAGGAGGAACGCGAGCCCGGCGAGGATGATGAGCGGCAGGGGAATCGAGTCAGCGTTGCGCGGGCCGACCTTGTTGAACCCCTTCGTGAACAGCCCCTTGGCCGGATCGGCCGCAGTCTGCTTGGCCTTCGTCCCTTTGCTACCTCGAGACGGATCGACAGACTGCGGCGTGCGGAGCTTGCTCCGCACGAGCTGTTGGCGTGCGTTGCTGATGTCGTCGACGATGCTGCTGTAAGCCCTCAGGTCGTCGGGAATGTGCTTGATGGCGTCGCCGTAGCAATGCAGCGGATAGGTGTCGTCGATGGTCTCGTTGTCCAGCCAGTCGTTGATGATCTGCCGCCAGCACGGCGTCTGGGCAGCCGCGGGCGGCGCACTGACGCTCAGCGCAAGAGCGGCGAGCGCGGCGAGGAGGAAGCTGGCGGCGACGGTACGAACGGGACGGATGGCTTGAGCCTATCTGCTTGGTGACGTTTGTAGTCTCACCAGTCTTTCGGACGGGAGTGATTACCCCGTTAGGCAGTTGTTAACCCTTTGTAAGCGAGTTCTTGGTGTTAGCTTCGCCCGCATGCGGACAGGAGCGCTGGCCCTGCTCGCGACGGCCGGCGTGCTCCTTGCCGCCTCGCTCTTCCTCGGCGGAGGCTCGAGCGACGGTCCCGTGGCCTGGATCGGCGCCGGCGCAATCCTGGCGGCGGTCGGCGCGGTGGGTGCCGCGCTCTGGGGATTGCTGCCCGCGCCCGCTCTCGATCGGGTCGGCCTCGCCTGTGCGGGGCTCGCGGCCGGGTTCGTTGCCTGGAACGGGGTCACGATCCTTTGGTCGGTCGAGCCCGACCGCTCGTGGGACTACGTCAACCGCGGTCTCGTCTACCTCGCCTTCGGCGTCGTCGGAGCCTTCGTCGGGTCGGCTGTGTCCACCCGGATCGTGGCCTGGCTGCTCGGAGGGCTCATTGTCGCCACGTGCCTCTGGGCGTTGGCCGGAAAGGCGCTGCCGGCGCTGTACGACGATTACGGTCGCCTTGCCCGTCTGCGCTCTCCGGTCGGTTACTGGAACGCGCTCGCGCTGGTTGCGGTTTTCGGCCTGGCGATCGCTCTCTGGGCGTCGACGTCGCCACGACACTCACGCTTGATCCGTGCGGGCGCCGTCGTCGCGCTCTACGCGCTGCTCGTCGCGCTCGTCCTCACGTACTCGCGCGGGGGCGTCCTCGCGGCGCTCGTCGCGCTCGGGGTCTGCCTTGCGCTCTCCCGAGCGCGTTTCGAGAGCGTGACGGCGCTCGTCAGCGCCGCGGCGCCGGCTGCGATCGTCCTCGGCGTCGGGTTCTCGCTGCCCGGAATCGCGGACGACGGCCAGCCCCACAGCGTGCGCGTCCACGACGGCGCCTGGTTCGCACTCGCGTTCCTGTTTGGCGCCGGCGCTGCCTTCGCGGCCGCGTACCTCGTCCGCAAGCGCCCCGGTCCCGAACGGCAGCGCCTCCTCCTGCAAGTTGCCGCGGGCGTCGCCGGGGTGGCGCTCCTGGTCGGAGCGGGAGTCATCGTCTCGCGCGGCAACCCGGTCGGTGGAAGCGACGTCGTCAGCCAGAACCCGGAGCGGCTTCTGAGCCAGGGCTCCAACAACCGCTGGGACTGGTGGAAGGAGGCGTGGCACGGATTCGAGGGGCAGCCCCTGGGAGGCACGGGCGCCGGCTCCTTCGAGCTCTTGCACCGCAAGCTGCGGAAGGGCAACGTCGACGTGCGCGAGGTGCACAACCTGCCGCTTCAGTTCGCCTCGGAGACCGGGCTCGTCGGGCTGCTGCTCGCGGCAGGCGCCGCCGGGGCCGCGCTGCTCGGCGCCGCGCGCGCGCTGTGGCGGCTCGACGGCGATGAGCGCGCGGCCGCAGCGGGCCTCGCGGTCGTCTTGCCGACGTTCCTCGTACACGGCGTGCTCGACTACGACTGGGAGTTCGTCGCCCTCTGCGCGCCGCTCTTCTTCGTCACCGGCGTGCTGCTCGCGACGGGCCGTTCGCCCCTCCGCATTCTCCGCCGGCCGGTCTGGGCCCTGGCGAGCGTTCTTGTTGCGTGGGCCGTCCTCTACTCGGTGGCCGCGCCGCGGTTTGCGGCAGCTCGTGTCGACAACGCCTACGCGGAGATCGACCGCGGCTCGGTCGGGAAGGCGGTCGACTCGGCGAAGAGCGCTCACTCGCTCAATCCGCTTTCGATCGATCCGCTGCTCGCTTGGGCTTCAGGTGAGGAGGCGGAGGGCCGGCTGGACGCGGCGCGAGAGCTGTACGTGCGAGCCGTCGAGCTCCAACCGCTGAACTGGTACGCGTGGTACCAGCTCGGCCGCTTCGACCAGGAGGTGCTCGCCGATACGACCGCGGCGCGGCGCGAGCTCGGGCGAGCCGTCGAGCTCGATCCGCACGGCTGCCCGGCGCGCCAGGCCCTCGGGCAGGCCTGCCAAGGATAGCTCTCCAGGATTGACGTGTCCGGTGCCGACGTGTCTGGCGTCTGACACCGGCCATGGCCTCGCACAACAGGCGGCGCGCTCGAAGAAGCTCGGTGCGTGAGCCAGAACTAGCGCCGTACGGACACGGCTAGGGCCTGGCCCTGGACATGGCTGGCGTCTGACACCGGACTTGGCGTTTCGGGCTACGTGCCGAGGACGACGACGAGCTGGGCGCCGAGGAGCTGGCGCAGGCTGACGCCGTCCAGCGGGCCGACGATTGCGACCCCGAGGTCACGTGCGAGGCGCTGTGCTTCGGGCCGACGGCCGGGGCGGTACATGACGACGCTCTGCCCGTAGCTCTGCGCCGCATTTCCGGTCGCTGCGACCGAGTACCCGCGCGCGCGTACGCGCGAGGCGGCCGCTGCCGCCGCGCCGTCGACGCCGTTCCCGTTCAAGACCAGCACCGAGGTCTCTCCCCGCGAGAGAGTGGCGCGCTTGGGCTCCGGTCGCGACGGCGCCTGGGCGATCCCGGTCGCATGCGTAATCCCCGCTTCTCTGGCGTGGGCGGAGAGCGGCTTCGAGAGCAGGGCGATGCCGATGATCAGGAGCAGGACGAGCTCGAGCGCGGCGAAGCCGCTCGCGACGATCGTCGCGGTGCGCCAGCGGGCAAGAGGGTCGATGGTCGGGGCCGAGATCTCCACGGGCCGAACGTGATTCGCCTCAGCCCGGCGGGTTCCTTCACGCCGCCATCCACTCCCAGGTCTCGCGCAAGCCCTCCTCGAGGTTGCGCTCGGGCCGCCAGCCGAGGTCGTCCACGGCCCGGCTGATGTCGAGGACGCTCCGCTGCAGCTCGCCGGGGCGCGGGGGCGCGAACACCGGCTGGACGTCCTCCTTGCCCGCCACCCGGCGGCACAGCTCGAAGAGCTCGACCACCGAGGTCTCGCGCCCGGTGCCGACGTTGAAGACGCCGCCGTCGTGCTCGGCCGCTGCGAGCGTCGCCCGGACGACGTCACCGGCGTAGACGTAGTCGCGCGTCTGCTTCCCGTCGCCGAAGATCCTCGGCTGCTCCTCGCTCAAGAAGCGCTTGAAGAAGATCGCGACGACTCCCGCCTCGCCGTGCGGATCCTGCCGCGGCCCGTAGACGTTGCCGAAGCGCAACGAGACGTGCCTCGTGCCGTGCAGCCGGTTGTAGGTCGCGAGGTACTCCTCGCCGGCGAGCTTCGAGGTTCCGTAGGGCGCGAGCGGCCGTCTCGGCGCGTCCTCCGTCGCGGGCCCCTCGCACTCGCCGTAGATGGCGCCTCCGGTCGAGCTGAAGACGAGCCGCGTATCGGTCTCGAGGGCGGCCTGCAGGAGGTTGACCGTTCCGAGGACGTTGATCCGCGCGTCGTGCTCGGGCCGCGAGACCGAGACCCGAACGTCGGCCTGTGCGGCGAGGTGAAAGCAGACGTCGGGCTTGACGCCCGCGAAGAGCTCCTCCTGTGGCTCGCGGATGTCGCCCTCGACGAGCTGCGCGCCCTCGGGTAGGTTCTCGCGCTTGCCCGTGGAGAGATCGTCGAGCACCACGACTTCCTCCCCGAGCGCGACGAGCGCCTCCGCGACGTGCGAGCCGATGAATCCCGCTCCCCCCGTGACGATGACGGCCACGCTCGTATCCTAGGTGGGTGTTCGTCACCTTCGAGGGCTTGGACGGGTCCGGTACGACGACCCAAGCGGAGCTTCTGCGGGCGCACCTCGAGGAAACGGGCCACGACGTCGTCGGCACGCGCGAGCCGGGTGGGACGGAGCTTGGAGAGCAGGTCCGCGACTTGGTCCTCCACGGGCCAGACATCTCCCCTTGGGCGGAAGCGGCACTCTTCGCGGCCGCGCGCGCCGAGCTCGTCGCCGAGGTGATCCAGCCAGCGCTTGGTCGAGGAGCCGACGTCGTCTGCGACCGCTACCTGGACTCTTCCCTCGCCTACCAGGGCATCGCCCGTGAGCTCGGGGTCGAGCGCGTGCTGGCGCTGAACATCGACGCGATCCAAGGCATCCTTCCCGACGTGACGTTTCTGCTGCTGGTCGAGCCCGAAGAGGCGGCCCGCCGCTCGGGCTCGGCTTCCGACCGGATCGAGCGCGAGGGCGACGAGTTCCTCCGCGCGGTCGACCAGGCCTATCGCGAGCTCGGCTCGATGTACGCCGATCGCATCGTCACGCTCGACGGCTCCAGGCCCGCCGAAGAGATCGCGAAGGAGGTGCGTGACGAGCTTCCGAGGCTTTCCCGAGCAGACTGAAGCCCGCCGCCTGCTCGACGCGGCTCTCGCGGAGGGGCCGGCGCACGCCTACCTCTTCCACGGGCCGGCCGGTGTCGGAAAGCGCCGCGCCGCGCTCGGGTTCGCCGGCGCGCTGCTCGGTGACCCGGGGCGGGTCGAGCGCCGCGCGCACCCCGACCTCTACGTGCTCGAACCGCTCGGCGACCAGATCCGGATCGACGCGATCCGCGAGCTCCGGCACGACCTCCACATGCGGCCCTTCGAGGCCGACCGGCGCGTCTATCTCATCTTCGGCGCGCACTCGCTGAACGACGAGGCGGCCGACGCGCTGCTCAAGGATCTCGAGGAGCCGCCGTCGTACGCTGTGGCCGTGCTCATTGCCGACGATCTCGGCCCACTGCTCGAGACGATCCTCTCGCGGTGCCAGCTCGTTCCCTTCCGCCGGCTCGCCGAGAGCACGGTGCGGGAGGAGATCGCCTCGCGCGCGCCGGGGCTCTCGGAGGAGGAGACCCGGGCGCTGGCGAGGGTCGCCGGCGGGCGCCTCGACCGGGTCGACCGGCTGCTCGACCCGGAGTCGGCGAGGCGCCGTCAGGCCGTGCTCGAGGTCGCGCGAGCCGTCTATCGCGACCCCGGCTTCGAGCCACGGGATGCGGCCGACGTGCTCATGGGCATCGCGGCCGAGCGCGCCGCCGAGGCCAAGGAGGGCGCGCAGGGCGAGAACGAGGAGCTCGACCTGACCCAGCGCGAGAAGGAGCAGCGCACGCGCCGCGCGATGCGGGGAGCCGAGCGCGAGGAGATCCTGCTCTGCCTCGTGGAGCTCGAGGCCTGGTACCGCGATCTCGTCGTCGTCGCCGCAGGCGCCGAATCGGCCGCGGCGCACGTCGACCGCCTCGCCGAGCTCCGGGAGGACGCAACCCTCGAGCAACTACCGGGCGCGGAGGCGGCGGCGGAGACGGTGCGCGAGACCTGGCGGCTCTACGAGGAGCTCCAGCTCCAGGCGGGCCTCGCGCTCGAGGCCCTGTTCGTCAAGCTCCGCCGCGCGCTTTCAGGTGCCACCGCAATGCACGCCGGGACCCCATCGTGAATAGAGTCTGGCCGTTCAAGGACCCGCCCGACCGACGCGTCTACACGACCCGGTTTGTCCTGGACGAGGACTATCCAATCCTGGTCGTCTCCCACGATCCCGACGGCGAATGGGAGTTTCTCTGCGGGACGACCGACAAGCCGAAGGACGCGCGGGAGATCCTGCTCGGCGAAGTCCTCGACCTCGATGAGCGCGTCCGCGAGGTCGCGGATCTTCCCGTCGGCTGGCGAGCGCAGCGAAGCGATCCCGGCTCGCCCTGGATTGAGGAGCCCATCTAGGGGCCGAGCTAGCGGCGGAGTTGATCGACGGAGCTGTCATCACCCTCCGCCGCGAGCTCGCTTGAACCGAGGTGTTGTTAAGCGTGTTCGGCTAGACGACGTAGACCAGAAGCAGGACGATCAGGATGATCAGTAGCACCGTTCCGAGGCCGATGTACATGTCCCACCTCCTTTCGCCCAACCCTGGTTTCCGATCAGGCGAACCGCTAAACCTGAGCTGAGTCGGCGACGGCGAGCGCCTCGTCGAGCGCCGCGACCCCCTCGTCGAGCTCCTCGCGGGTGATCGTCAGCGGCGGGCAGACCATGACGACGTTCCAGTGCGTCATCAGGTAGAGGCCCTGCTCGAGAGCCGCCTTCGCCACCTTCGCCATCGGGGCGAACGCCTCGCCTGAGGCGTTGAACGGGACGAGCGGCTCCCGTGTCTCGCGGTCCTTGACCAGCTCGAGCGCCCAGAAGAGGCCGAGGCCCCGCACCTCGCCGATCGACGGATGCTTGTCGGCCAGGCGCGGCAGCTCCTCCGCGAGCACCTCGCCCATCGCGGCCGAGTTCTCGACGATGCTCTCTTCGCGGAAGGCGTCGATCGACGCGACGCCGGCGGCGCATGCGAGCGGATGGCCCGAGTACGTGAGCCCGCCGGCGAAGTACTTGTCTCGCACCCAATCGGCGATCGGCTCCGAGATGACCATCGCGCCGAGAGGCACGTAGCCGGAGTTGATCCCCTTGGCGACCGTGAGGATGTCCGGCACGACGTCCCAGTTCTCGCACGCGAACCACTTCCCGGTGCGGCCGAAGCCGGCCATGATCTCATCGAGGATGAGCAGGATCCCGTGCCGGTCGCAGACTTCGCGCACCGACTGCAGGTAGCCGGGCGGCGGGACGATGACGCCGTTCGTCCCGGTCACGGTCTCGAGGAGGACCGCGGCCACGGTCTGCGGGCCTTCGTATTGGAGGATCTCCTCCAGGTGAGGCGCCCCGGAGCAGACCGGACACGGATCGGGATGGCCCGCGGGACAGCGGTACGTGTACGGGTCGAGAATGCGCACGATCCCGGGCACACCGGGCTCGGCGGGCCAGCGGCGCGGGTCGCCCGTCGCCGAGATCGCGCCCGCGGTCGCGCCGTGGTACGAGCGGTAGCGCGCGACGATCTTCTGCCGGCCCGTGTACCAGCGCGCGAGCTTGATCGCGTTCTCGTTCGCCTCCGCGCCGCCGTTCGTGAAGAACGACATCACGAGGTCGCCCGGAGTGACCTCTGCGAGGAGCCGCGCCAGCTCCGAGCGCTTCTCGTTCGCCATCATCGGCCCGATCGTGCAAAGCCGGTCCGCCTGCTCCTTGATCGCGGCGACCACTCTCGGATGCTGGTGCCCGAGCGAGACGTTGACGAGCTGGGAGGCGAAGTCCAGATAGCGCCTGCCGTCGAAGTCCCAGAAGTAACGGCCCTCCGCGCCGGCGACGGGGATCGGGTCGATCGCCGAGCGCACCGACCACGAGTGGAGGACGTAGCGAGCGTCGTCGGTCTTGACCCGGTTGGTGTCCGCGACAGCCATTACTGGGGGAACTCTGACGGAATCGAGTCCGGCGGCGTGCCGATCACGATCGCGATCTCCTTCAGGTCGCTGAGCTCGATCTCGCGGGGGTCTCCGCTGAAGCGCTCGCCGTCGACGTAGATCGCGATCGGAGCCGCCGGCTTGCAGTAGCCTCCGACGCACTCAGGGGTGAGCCGGACAGCCCACTCGGTGAAGAACTGGCCGAGCCGGTTCGGGTGCACCGTCTTGGTCTCCGTGTGCAGGACCCCGGTGTCATCGTGCGTGTGCAGGGGCGAAATACAGACGCGGCGGCAGAGCTCGATTCCGCCGTACGCCGTTGTCCCGTCGGCGAGCTTCGCACTCGTGACTCCCGGGTCCTTGATGTTGATCCCGATGCCGGCAGGCACGCGGATCGGCTTGCCGTTGACGAAGACGTCCAGGTGCGCATGGACGTGGTACTGGAGGAACTCGGCGCGCTCCGGAACGAGCCCGGCTTTCCGAGTGAGCTCCATCGGGTTCGGCGGCGCGGGCCACGGAGGCGCTCCCGTCGCCGGGCGCGGCGCGGCGCTCGTCGAGGTCCCTGAGCTCTTCCCTCCACAGCCGGCGACTGCGAGCACGAGCAGCGCCCAGAGAGCTAGCCGGGCCACCGAGTGGTCACGACCTTCGTCTCGGTGAAGAAACGGACGCCGTCCATGCCGGTCGCGTGCAGATCGCCGAAGAAGGAGCCCTTCCAGCCGGCGAAGGGGAGAAACGCCATCGGCGCGGGCACCGGGATGTTGACCCCGACCATCCCCGCCGTCACGCGGCGCCGGAACTCCCGGGCGGCGCCTCCGTCCCGCGTGAAGATCGCCGTCGCGTTGCCGAACTCGTTCCGCGCGATCGTCTCCAGCGCCTGGTGCAGCGAGGAGACGCGTTCGAGCGAGAGGACGGGCCCGAAGATCTCCTCCTGGGCGACTCGCATCTCGGGCCGGACGTCGTCGAGGATCGTCGGCCCGAGGAAGAAGCCGCCGTTCGTCTCCATGCGGCCGTCGACGAGCAGCCGCGCTCCCTCCTCGACGCCGAGCTCGACGTAGTCGCCGATGCGCTTGCGCGCCTCCGCGGTCGTCACCGGCGTGATTGCATTCTCGGGATCGGCGCCCGGCCCGACCTTGGCCTGGCGGGCCATCTCGGCGAGACGCTCAGCGAGCTCGTCCGCGACCTCGCCGACCGGTATGCCGACGCTCGCGGCGAGGCAGCGCTGGCCGGCGTTTGCAAACGCTGAGGAGAAGAGGCCGGGCACGGCCAGGTCGAGATCGGCGTCGGGCATGACGACGATGTGGTTCTTCGCGCCCGCGAGCGCCTGGACGCGCTTGCCTGCCTCCGCGCAGCGCGCGTAGACGTGCTTCGCAACCGGCGCCGAGCCGACGAAGGAGACGGCGCGGAGCAGCGGGTGGTCGCAAATCGCGTTCACCGCGTCGGCGGCGCCGTGGACGACGTTGAACACGCCCGGCGGGCAGCCCGCCTCCTCGAGCAAATCGGCGAGCTTGAGCGCCGACAGCGGCGTGCGCTGCGAGGGCTTGAGGACGAACGTGTTGCCGGCCGCAATTGCGATCGGGATCGTCCACAGCGGCACCATGACCGGGAAGTTGAATGGCGTGATCGCGGCAACCGCGCCAAGCGGGGTGCGGAAGAGCTCCGTGTCGATCCCGCGGGAAACCTGCTCGAGCGTCTGGCCCGACATGAGCGTCGGCATCCCGGCGGCGAACTCGATCACCTCGAGCCCGCGCCGCACCTCGCCGCGTGACTCGTCGATCCCCTTCCCGTTCTCGAGTGTGCAGATCTCCGCGAGCTCTTCGAAATGCGCCTCGCAGAGGGCCTGGAGCCGGAACATAAGGCGTGCGCGCTCGGGAACCGGCGTGTCGGCCCAAGCCGGCCAAGCCTCGTGCGCCGCCCGCGCCGCCCGATCGACGTCCTCCGCTCCTGACAGTGGAACCCGGGCGACCGGCTCCCCGGTTGCGGGGTCGAGGACGTCGAGGACGTCGTCGCTCTCGGCGGGCACATGCCGACCGCCGATCACGTTCTCGAGCAGCTGAGCCTCTGTCGTCGTCGATCCCATGAGTCAGTTCTACACCTACGCGTGCTCCGCGGCCATGGCGTCGGCCTTCGTGGCATGCGCGGTATTCGGCGGATGCTCGGGCGGCGAGTAGAGCGAGTACACCTTCAGATCGCCGTCTCCGGTGTTGACGACGTTGTGCCAGACCCCGGCCGGGACGATGATCGCCCAGTCGTCCTCGACCTCGTGCATCTCCTCGACCTCGTCCTCGGTCGGGCCGAGCTCGACCCGCGCCTTCCCCTGCTCGATCCGAATGAACTGGTCGTGGTCCGGATGTGCCTCGAGGCCGATGTCCTCGCCGGCCCCGATCCGCATCACGGTCAGCTGCGTGTGCTCGCCGGTCCACAGCACCGTTCTGAAGTTCGTGTTGTCGAGTGTCGCCTGTTCGATGTCTGCAACCCAGGCGTTCATTTCGGTCCTCCGTTCTCGTAGATTCCGTGCCCGGTCTCGGGGTCGAAGAAATGGAGCCGATCAGTGTCGACTGCGAACTCGATCGGTTCGCCCTCTCGTGCGCGCGTGTGCCTCGCGACGCGAGCGACGAAGAGGCTCCCCTTCTCCTTCGCCTGCTCTCGCGTAGCTTCGATCGCTTCCGCACCGACGGCAGCGGCGACGTCCTCGCCGCGCACGGGCCGGCCACCCGAGCCGAAATGGACGAAGACCTCGGAGCCCATGTCTTCCCGGATGTCGATGACGGCCGAGATGCGGCGCTCGGGCGGAGTGTCGCCCGCGAGCGCGGCATCCTCCAGGTCCTCGGGCCGGATGCCGAGGATCAGCGGCTTGTCTTCGAAGTGCTTCAGGGCCGGCCTGGTCGCCAGAAACTCGTCGTCGAGCCGCAGCCGGTGGTCCCCGAAGCGCGCATAGAGGCTGCCGTTGTCACGCTCGAGGTCGGCGCCGACGAGGTTCATCGCCGGCGAGCCGATGAACTCGGCGACGAAGAGGTTGACCGGGTGGTCGTAGAGCGTCTGCGGGATGTCGAACTGTTGGAGCACTCCGCCGCGCATGACGGCGACCTTGTCGCCGAGGGTCATCGCCTCGACCTGGTCGTGAGTGACGTAGATCGTCGTCACCTCCAGGTCGCGCTGGATGCGCGCGATCTCGGCCCGCATCTCGACGCGCAGCTTCGCGTCGAGGTTCGAGAGCGGCTCGTCCATCAGGAACGCCTGCGGCTCACGGACGATCGCGCGGCCCATGGCGACGCGCTGGCGCTGACCGCCTGACAGCGTTCGGGGTCGCTTGCGGAGGACGTCCTCGAGCCCGAGCACACGCGCAGCGTCACGGACGCGACGGTCGATCTCGCTGCGCTCGAGCTTCCGCAGCTTGAGGCCGAAGGCCATGTTCTTGTAGGCCGTCATGTGCGGGTAGAGGGCGTAGTTCTGGAAGACCATGGCGATGTCGCGGTTCTTCGGCGGCAGGCGATTCACGACTTGTCCGCCGATGCGGACGATGCCCTCGGTGATCGGCTCGAGGCCCGCGACCATGCGCAACGCTGTCGTCTTGCCGCAGCCCGACGGGCCGACCAGCACGACGAATTGGCCGTCGCCGATCTCGAGATCCAGTTCGCGGACCGCCCGCGTCCCGTCCGGGTAGACCTTCGTCAGCTTCTCGAGGGTGATCTCCGCCAAAGTCACAGCCTCCGCGAGGCCCAGTTTCCCATAGGGACAGTCCCTACCGAGGGACAGTCCCTCTCGAGGGACTGTCCCTCTATAGGATCGGCGAGCCGTGGAGGCGGTCGCCGAGGCCAGGAAGCCCAGGGGGCGATGGCGTGACGCTCTCGAGGAGCGCCGCTTTCTTGCGCCGCTCCTGATCAGCCCCGCCGTCCTCTACATCGTTCTCCTCGTCGGAGCGCCGCTCGGGCTCGCCGTCTACCTCAGCCTCACCGACGCCACCGCCGGCTCGCTCTCGGGCAACTTCGTCGGGATGCACAACTACGCCGATGTGTGGCAGAGCGAGAACTTCCGGCGCGCGCTCCGGAACACGATCTTTTTCACGCTCGTCTCGCAAGCAGTCGTGCTCGTCGGAGCGGCGATTCTCGCCCACCGACTCATTCGGCCTTTCCGGGGCCGGTGGTTCCTTCGCTTCCTCGTCGTCCTGCCGTGGGCTGCGCCGGTGGCGCTGGGAACGATTGGCTGGCTCTGGATCTTCGAGTCGACACTCTCTGTGGTCAACTGGACAGCCGTGCACCTGCAGACGGGGGTCCTCGGCCACCTCGGTTTGCATCTGGTCGATCCGCTCGACCCGCCGCAGTGGCTCGGTCGCCCGCACCTGGCGATGGCGGCGGTGATCGCCGTCCACTCCTGGCGCATCCTCCCCTTCGCAACGGTGATCTTCATCGCCGGGCTGGCCTCGATCCCCGCCGAGGTCGACGACGCAGCCAAGATGGACGGCGCGACCGGCCTCAGGAAGCTCTTCTACGTGACGCTGCCGCTCCAGCTGCCGATCGCGCTGGTCGCGCTTCTGTTCGGGATCGTCTTCACCGCGACCGACATCACGGTCGTCTACATCCTCACGAACGGCGGACCTTTCAATCAGACGCAGACGCTGCCGATGTGGGCCTTTCAGACGGGCATCCGCAGCAGCTCGCTCGGCGACGGCGCGGCGATCTCGCTCTACCTGCTGCCGATCCTCCTCGTCGTCTCGGTCGGGATGCTCTATTTCGCCAAACGGGCCGAGGTTACGTAGTGAAACCCCGGAACAGCCTCGTCTCCTGGCTCGTCGTCGGTCCGTTTGCGATCGTCCTCGCCTTCCCCTTCTACTGGATGCTGATGACCTCGCTCAAGACGAACGGGGACTTGTACGACGTCAACCACGATCCTTTCGTCTTCAACAACGCGCTAGCCGCCCCGAACGAGCACCAGCCGCTCAAGGGGCACGACTGGTTGCCGCTCGGGATCGAGAACGTGACGACCCAGAATTACAATTTCATCTTCCACGAGCCTGGCATCCACTACGTCCGCTGGCTCGAGAACACCGCTCTCGTCGGCGGGATCGTCGTCTTGATCACGCTCGCGCTCGCGCTGCCGGCGGGGTACGCGCTCGCGCGGCTCTCGGGCGGTTGGGGCCAGAGCGCGGGCGTGGGGATCTTCCTCACCTACCTCGTGCCGCCGACGCTGCTCTTCCTGCCCCTCTCGCGCGTCGTCGCCGAGCTTGGCCTCCAGGACCGGCTCGTGTCGCTGATCCTCGTCTATCCGTCGTTCACGGTGCCGTTCTCGACCTGGCTGCTGATGGGCTTCTTCAAGACGATCCCGCCGGAGCTCGAGGACGCGGCGCTCGTCGACGGCGCGTCGCGTCTGAAGGCGCTCGTGCGCGTCGTGTTTCCGATCTCGCTGCCGGGGATCCTGACCGTGGTCATCTTCTCGTTCTCGCTCTGCGTGAACGAGTTCATCTACGCGGTCACGTTCATCTCCACGTCCGACGCGCGGACGGTGTCGACCGGCGTGCCGCTCGAGCTGATCCGCGGCGACGTCTATTTCTGGCAGTCGCTGATGGCGGCGACGCTGATCCCGAGCATCCCGCTCGCGCTGCTCTACAACACTTTCCTCGATCGCTTCATTGCAGGATTCACCGGGGGCGCATTCAGGTAATAGGAGGAATAGGCTCATGCCCCGAGCCGTAACGAGAAAGGAGTCTTCATGGCGGAAGACGACCAGGAACGCCGAGAGTGGTTGTCAAGGCGGGAGCTCTTACGTCGAGCGGGGCTGGGGACGGCGATCGTCCTCTACAGCGGCGCGGCACCGAAGACCTCGGTCGCGGGCGCACCGAAGTTCCGCAACCGGGAGCTCAAGAAGACGCTCAAGATCATCCAGTGGCGCCACTTCGTGCCCGCCTACGACACCTGGTTCGACAACACGTACATCAAGGGCTGGGGCCAGAGGAACGACACCGAGGTCACCGTCGACCACATCAACCTCACTGACCTGCCCGCGCGCGCGGCTTCGGAGGTCGCCGCCCAGAGCGGCCACGACCTCTTCCAGCACCTCTCGCCGCCGGCGGCCTATGAGGACCAGGTGCTCAACCTCAAGGACATCGTCACGGAGGTGACGAAGAAGCTCGGCCCGATGAAGGGCGTCTCGCGCCGCTCGAGCTACAACCCGAAGACCAAGAAGTGGTTCGGCTGGCCGGACAACTACGTGCCGGATCCGGTCCACTACCGCAAGGACTGGTGGGGTGAGGCCGGAGTCAAGCCGACCACGTGGGACAACGTCCTCAAGGGGGCGGCGAAGCTCAAGGCCGACGGCCATCCGATCGGGATCGGGATGTCGAACGAGCTCGACTCGAACATGGCCCTGATCGCTCTCATGCAGTGCTTCGGCTCCTACATCCAGAACGACCATGCCCAAGTGACGCTGAACACGAAAGCGACCAGGAATGCCGTCAACTACATGGCGAACCTGTACAAGCGCGGGATGACCTCAGACGTCTTTGCGTGGGTGCCAGCCTCGAACAACAACGCGATGCTGGCCGGCCGGATCTCGCTCGCCTTCAACGCGATCTCGATCCTGCGCACGGCCGAAGGGCAGAATCCCGAGCTCGCCAAGAGGCTGGCGATCCTGCCCGTGCCCAAAGGCCCGAAGCAGCGGCTCGGCCTCGAGCACGTGATGGGCGTCTACGTGATCTGGAAGTTCTCCGAGAACAAGGCGGGGGCGAAGAAGTTCCTCCGCGACCAGCAGCTCCAGTACACCGGGCACTTCCTGAACTCGAAGTTCTACAACTTCCCGGGTTGGCCCGGTGCCGTCAAGAACGTCAAGAAGCGGCTCGCCAAGGACCCGAGCGGCAAGTACGTCGTCCTTGACTCGATCGCGAAACACGCGACGGCCAACGTCGGCTTTCCCGGCTACTCCAATGCGGCGATCGACGAGGTGTTCAACACCTGGCTCATCCCGCAGATGTTCGCCCAGGTCGCACAGGGTCAGAAGTCGACGGCGGACTCGGTCAGAGATACGACCAGGGAGGTCCAGCGGATCTTCAGGAAGTGGAGGAACAAGGGGAAGATCTGATTCCCCTTGTCCAAGGCGTCTCGCGGGCCCCCGGCTTCGGGGCCCGCGGCGTCTCCGTTAGCCGAGCGGTAGAGCCTTCAAGGCCGTATACGCGGGGCGGGGACTGAGATCTGCCTTGAGCAGCCCATAGCCGGACTGAATCTCGCTTTCGCCGGCTCGGGCCGCGTCCTTGTACCAGAAGGCTCGCTCGACGTACGGGTAGCGAAGCCGTATCAGCGCGACCGCGCGGGCGAGGTAGGCCGCCTGCTCCTCGGGCGTGACCCCGCGTTGCCAGAGCTCCGCGCCCGGCCGGTTCGCATGTACCGACCAGCCGAACTCCGTGAACCAGATCGGCTTGCCTCCATCACCGTGACGGGCCATCAGCTCGTGGACGGCGGGGACGTGCGTCAGCACCCACCAGTCGTCACCGTCGTCGGCGGTCTCGGGGGCAGCGTCACCGACGCCCTGGTACGGGTGGGTGGCCATGACGTCGAAGGCGCCATGGGCACCGGCGGCATACGCCCGAGCCAGAAAGCGGTCGTCGTTGTGCATGAGGCCGGCGAAGACGACAGTCGCATTGCGGTCGCCGGCCTTGATCGCCGGGTAGGCGGCGCGAAGGAGTCGCACGTATCGCTTCGCCGAGCCGCGCCAGAAGAACTTGTCGTTGGGCTCGTTCCAGATCTCCCAGGCCACGACGCGTCCGCGAAAGTGGCGCGCCGTCCGGCGGGCGATCCAGGCGAAATCGGCGGCGCGTCTGGGCGGCGTTGCCGAGCCACGTCCCCGGTTGGCCCAGCCCGGTGTCCAGAGCAGGGTGGCCAGGACGTCCATCCCCTTCGAGCGGACGAGGTTGACGCAGCGGTCGGCGAGGCGGACGTACCAGGCGTTGATTCGGTGACGCCTCGGCTCGATCGACTGCCAGCCGAGGTCGATGCGGACGGAACGGACACCTGCGGCCGCGAGCTTTGTCGCGATCTCCGCCCGCGCGGCATCGCTCTGGCTCCACGTGCAGTGGAACTGCACGCCAACGGCAGGGCGGAGCCCTAGATGAGTCGATCCCGGGACGTCACGGGCCGAGCCCGCGGCGCCCACCAGGAGGGCGGCAATGAGGGCGATGCGGCAGGGGATCGCGGGGCAGACTACGTCCTCGCAGCCCGGATCCCTCCCTCAGGTGTGTGCCTTCGATGCGCCAAGGCCGCGGCTAAACTGGAACAGCCCCGCCGACGTAGCTCAGCTGGTAGAGCACTTCACTCGTAATGAAGGGGTCCCCGGTTCGAGTCCGGGCGTCGGCTCTCGCCGAACTATCTGCTAATCAGACGTTTCGATCGGCTCCGGACGCGCCGACCGAAGCGGCTTGACGGCGAGCCACGTCTACCGCGCGTCCACGGGCAAGCTAACGCGAATGACGCGAGAGTCGAACAGCGATAACGAACCGCGGAACGTCACCGTCCAGGCGGTAGCCGCCACCGCGCCGGCCTGGCTCCTTCTCCCTCGATCCTTATGACCTCGTACCTCCTGCTCGACTGGCTAGACATCGCGATCCGCCACGAACACGAGGCGATGCTCGCCCGCAAACAGGACGATGGATCGTCGAGTTCATGTTCGAGCTGCCGAGCGAGCCCGTCGACCGCATGGGCGCTCGCAGAGACCGCGATCATCGCCTCCTGCCGCTCTCGTGCCGTTCGTCCTGCGGCTGCCGTTCGAGGAGCTCCCGGACGCCCGCGTGCCGCTGCTCGCGACGCTCGTCGTCCCGCCGGCGCGGAAGCCGCGGCGCGATCGCGCGCTGACAGCGCGGCTCGGGCTCAGCTGAATCGCCGCGCCCGCTCGGCCGAGGCGAGGTTCCCCTTCTCCTCGTAGAGGACGATGGCCTCCGCGTACGCATCGTGGCGCTCTGCGCCCGAGAGCGTCGTGCCGAGGGCGAC
>Ga0307278_10000074_pt1 | contig 46361 bp, 49 predicted proteins | sample ER_DNA_117_FD_194482 | JGI IMG/M metagenome (GOLD analysis project Ga0307278, IMG submission 194482) | Bulk soil microbial communities from the East River watershed near Crested Butte, Colorado, United States - ER_DNA_117 | ecosystem: Environmental > Terrestrial > Soil > Floodplain | place... | reverse complement strand
CGGAGATGGACGCCGGCGAGTGGGACCGGACCGCCGGGACGTTCACGCTGCTGCTGGCGCCGTTCGCGCCGCACCTGGCCGAGGAGCTGTGGGCGCGGCTCGGCCGCCCGTACTCGGTGCACCGCGCGGCCTGGCCGGCCCACGACCCCGCCGCCCTCCAGCAGCGCGAGATCACCCTGGTCGTGCAGGTCGACGGCAGGCGCCGCGACGCCCTCACGGCCCCCGCCGGGCTGGACCGCGAGCAGGCAGTCGCCATCGCCCTGCGGAGCGAGAGGGTCCGCCGCCACCTCGAGGACCGCCCGCCGCGCGACGCCGTCTACGTGCCCGACCGCCTGGTCAACCTGCTGACGTGAGGGACGGCGGCGAAGGCGCGCAGCTCAGAGCGCGTCGCGGAGGAGCTGGGCGGCCCGCTCCGGGGCGATGTCGTTGACCCATACCCCGGCCGCGGACTCGCTGCCGGCCAGGTACTTGAGCTTGCCCGGCGCCCGCCGGACCGAGAAGACCTGGAGGTACAGGTGCGCCAGGTCGCGGTCGCCGCGGACCGGGGCCTGGTGCCAGGCGGCGATGTACGGCATCTTCGTGCCGAAGATGCCGTCGATTCGGCGCAGCACGTCGGGGTGCAGCCGCGCCAGCTCGCGGCGCTCGTCGTCGTCCAGGGCCGGCAGATCGGGCAGGTGCCGGCGCGGGTAGAGGTGGATCTCGAACGGCCAGCGGGCGGCGTGGGGCACGAACGCCGTCCAGCGCTCGGTCTCGGCGACCACGCGGACCCCGGCCGCCCGCTCGGCGGCCAGCAACGCGCAGAACAGGCACTCGCCGGCCTGCTCACGGTGCAGGCGCGCCGAGCGCAGCATCCGCAGCATCCGCGGCGGCACGAACGGGTAGGCGTAGATCTGCCCGTGCGGATGGGTCAGGGTGATGCCGATCTCCTCGCCGCGGTTCTCGAACACGAAGACGTGCTCGACGCCCGGCATCGCGCCCAGCTCGCGGGTACGGTCGGTCCAGGCGTCCAGGACGACCTCGACCCGCTCGGGGGAGAGCTGCGCGAAGGAGGCCGCGTGGTCGGCGGTGAAGCAGACGACCTCGCAGCGGCCCACCCCCGGGCGCCGCACGAACAGGGCGTCGTCGCCGCCGGCGCCGGGCACGCCGGGCACCAGCGACGGGAAGCGGTTCTCGAACACCGCCACGTCGTAGTCGTCGGCGGGGATCTCGGTGGCCCGACCCGGCCGGGACGGGCACAGGGGGCAGCGGTCGGTCGACGGCAGGTGGGTGCGGCCCTGCCGGTGGCTGGCGATGATCACCCACTGGTCGAGCAGAGCGTCGTAGCGGATCTCCGAGTGGGTCCGCGTGGCCCGCAGGTCGCGGGTGTCGGCGGCCGAGCGGTCCATGCCCGGCCGCTCGTCGTAGTAGATCAGCTCCCGTCCGTCGGCGAGCTTGGTGATGGTCTTGGTGCTCCTCATGATCCTTCCTGGGCCAGGACCGCGACGCCGAACCGCTCCAGCGTGATTGTGCCTTCCAGCCGGCGTCCCGTGAGCAGGTCGACCGCGGGCGCCGGGATCGCCGTCTGGACCGGCCGGTCGTCGTGGTTGAGCAGGAACAGCCAGGAGCCACCGGCACCGGTCCGCCGGACCGCCTCGACGCCGGGCGCCACCGGCGCGACCGGGCCGACGCCCGCCTCGGCGCACGCCCGACCCATGATACGGGCCATGGCGGCCGGCTCCGGCCGGGTGGCGAGGTACCAGCCGGTGCCGGCGCCGTAGCGGTGGCGCAGCACCACCGGCGTGCCGTCCAGGTCGCCGCCGTCGACCTCGGCGAGCACCTCGGCGCTCTCGGCCTTCACCGCCTCGGCCCAGAGGCTCCCGGCGAAGGGACCGAGCTCCGCCGAGCGCACGGCCAGCGTCTCGCCGGCCAGCAGCGGCCACAGCTCCTCGACCCGGAGCCCCAGCAGCTCGCGGAACGGCGCCGGGTAGCCGCCCAGCCGCACATGGTCGTGCTCGTCGACGATGCCGGAGAAGCACGACAGCAGCAGCGACCCGCCAGCGGCCACGTAGGCGACCAGGCACTCGGCGGCGGCGTCGGTGACCAGGTAGAGGTTGGGCGCGACCACCAGCTTGTAGCGGCTGAGGTCGGCCTCCGGGTTGGCCAGGTCGACGGTCACGCCGGCTTCCCACAGCGGCGCGTAGTGGCGCAGGAGCGCGTCCAGCAGCCGGAAGTCGGCCGAGGGATGGGAGTCGAGCTCCGATGCCCACCAGCTCGGCCAGTCGAGCAGCAGCGCCGCGTCGGCGGGCACGCGGGCGCCGGCGACCTCGCCGATGCGGCGGAGCTCGGCGCCGAGGGCGCTGACCTCCCGGAAGGTCCGGGAATCGGGCCCGGCGTGGGGGACCATGCCGGAGTGGAACTTCTCGGCGCCGGCCTTGGACGCCCGCCACTGGAAGAAGCAGATCCCGTCGGCGCCCCTGGCGACCGCCTGCAGGCTCCACAGCCGCATCTGGCCGGGCCGCTTGGGCCGGTTGCGGGCCCGCCAGTTGATCGCCGAGGGCGCCTGCTCCATCAACAGCCACGGCCGGCCGCCGCCGAGCGAGCGCATCAGGTCGGAGCCGAGCGCGCCGAGCACGTGGCTGCGGGGGTCCTCCGGGTCGGCGTACCAGTCGTGGGAGACGAGGTCCTCCCGTGGCGCCCAGCGCCAGTAGTCGAGCGGCTTGAACAGCCCCATGAAGTTGGTGGTGACCGGCACGCCGGGGCTCAGCCTGGCGAGCGTGTCCCGCTCGGCCTGGAAGCATTCGAGCAGGTTGTCGGAGCAGAAGCGGCGGAAGTCGAGCTGCTGGGTTGGGTTGGGGAAGTAGGGCGCGCGCCGGGGCGGGATCACCTCGTCCCAGTCGCCGTACCGCTGGCTCCAGAAGTCGGTGCCCCAGGCGTGGTTGAGCCCGTCCAGGTCGCCGTGGCGGCGCCGCAGCCACGCCCGGAAGCGCTCGGCGCAGGCGTCGCACCAGCAGGCCGCGACGTGGCAGCCGTACTCGTTGCCGACGTGCCACATGGCCAGGGCCGGGTGGCCGGCGTAGCGGCCGGCGAGCCGCTCGACCAGGGCGACGGCCGCCGACCGGTAGGCGCCGGAGCTCGGGCACCAGGCCTGCCTCGAGCCGTGCCAGAGCCGGTGGCCACCGGCGTCGACCGGCAGGCTCTCCGGGTGCCGGCGGGCCATCCAGGGCGGGGGCGAGGCGGTCGCGGTGGCCAGGTCGACCCGGACGCCGTGCTCGTGCAGCAGGTCGAGCACCCGGTCCAGCCATGCCAGGTCGTGCTCGCCGGGACGCGGCTCCAGCCGGGCCCAGGCGAACACCCCGACGGTGACCAGGTTGACGCCGGCCTCGCGCATCAGCCGCGCGTCCTCCGCCCAGGTCGGCTCCGGCCACTGCTCGGGGTTGTAGTCGCCCCCGTACAGGAGCCCCGGCAGCGACGGGACCAGCGAGCCCATGCCGCTCAGCCGGCCTCCGCGGCCTGGCCGCGGACGGGCGCGACCAGCAGCTCGCCGACCTGCTCGGCGAGGACCATGCGGGCCTCCTCGCCGAGGCCGGCGTCGGTGACCAGCACCTCCGCCTGGTCGAGGGCGAGGATCGAGCAGAGCCCGATCACGCCCCACTTGGTGTGGTCGGCGACGACCACCACCCGGCGGGCCGCCTCGGCCAGGGCCCGGTTGGCCTCGGCCTCCATGAGGTTGGGGGTGGAGAAGCCGCGCCGCGGGTCCATCCCGTGCACGCCCATGAACACCACGTCGAGGTTGAGCGAGCGGATCGACCCGATGGCGACCGGTCCGACCAGCGCGTCGGACGGGGTGCGGAGCCCGCCGGTGAGCACCACCGTCTGGTCGCCGCGGTCGTGCTGGTGGAAGACCCCGGCCACCTGGATGGAGTTGGTGACCACGGTGAGGTTGGGCACCTCCCCGAGCCGCCTGGCCAGGGCCCAGGTGGTGGTGCCGGCGTTGAGCCCGATGGCGCTGCCGGGGCGCACCAGCGTGGCCGCCAGCTCGGCGATCGCCTCCTTCTCCGGCCGCTCGCGGAACGACTTGGCCTCGAACCCGGGCTCGAAGGTGCTGCGCTCGCCGACGGCGGTGGCACCGCCGTGGACCTTCTCGACCAGGCCGCTCTCGGCGAGCACGTCGAGGTCGCGGCGGATGGTCATGTCGGAGACCTGCAGCAGCTCGGTCAGGTCGCTGACCCGGACCCCGCCGCTGCGGCGGACCTCTTCGAGGATCACCGCCTGCCGCTGCTTGGCGAGCATCTCCGTCCCCCCGGTCTCGGTCGTGGGCACGTCAAGGGTCCACCCACACTCTCACACAAGTCAACAACTCTCAGCAAAACAATCCTTGACATCTGGGGATGGGCGCGCTGAGATACCTGCGAGGTTGTTCGATTGTGTTGGGATGCGCTCGGGGGGCGCCCTGGAGGGCAAGGAGGAGCCATGGCCACCTCTCGGATGGGACCGCGCCTGAGCCGGCGCGACATGCTCAAGATGTTCGGGGTGAGCGCGGGCATGGCCGGTCTCGCCGCCTGCGGCGACGACGGCGGCGGTGGTGCCGCCGGCGGCGGCGGCAGCGGCAGCAAGGAGGTCACGGTCGGCTCCAACGCCTCCGACACGCTCCCCAAGAAGGCCTACGAGGAGGTCTTCGCCAACTTCCAGAAGGCCTCGGGCATCACCGCCAAGGTCAACACCGTCGACCACAACACCTACCAGGAGCAGATCAACAACTACCTGCAGGGCAGGCCGGACGACGTGTGGATGTGGTTCGCCGGCTACCGCATGCAGTTCTTCGCCCAGCGCGGCCTGGCAGGCCCGGTCACCGACGTGTGGCAGAAGATCGGCGGCAACTTCACCGAGGCGCTCAAGCAGGCCTCCACCGGCCTGGACGGCCAGCAGTACTTCATCCCCTTCTACTACTACCCGTGGGCGTTCTTCTACCGGAAGAGCGTCTTCGAGGAGAAGGGCTACCAGCCGGCCACCACCCTCGACGAGCTCGTCGCGCTGGCCAAGCAGATGCAGGCCGACAACCTCACCCCGATCGCCTTCGCCGACAAGGACGGCTGGCCGGCGATGGGCACCTTCGACTACCTGAACATGCGCATCAACGGCTACGACTTCCACATCAGCCTGATGGGCGGCAACGAGTCGTGGACCGACCCCAAGGTCGCCAAGGTCTTCGACACCTGGCGCGGGCTGCTCCCCTACCACCAGCAGGGCGCCCTCGGCCGGACCTGGCAGGAGGCCGGCCAGGCGCTGCACCAGAAGAAGGCCGGGATGTACCTGCTCGGCATGTTCGTCGGCCAGCAGTTCCCCGAGGCCGACCGCGACGACCTCGACTTCTTCGCCTTCCCCGAGATCGACTCGACCATCGGCACCGACTCGGTCGAGGCGCCGATCGACGGCTTCATGCTCGCCAAGTCGCCGCGGGAGGAAGCCAACGCCAAGCAGCTCCTCGAGTACCTGGCGGGCACCGAGGCGGTGAGCACCTACCTGAAGTCCGACCCGAACAACATCGCCGCCAACACCAAGGCCGACACCAGCGGCTACAACGCCCTGCAGAAGAAGGCCGTCGAGCTGATCGGCTCGGCCGCGCACATCTCGCAGTTCCTGGACCGCGACACCCGGCCGGACTTCGCGTCCACGGTGATGATCCCGTCGCTGCAGGAGTTCATCAGGAAGCCCAACGACGTCGCCGGCCTCACCAAGAAGATCGAAGACCAGAAGAAGACGATCTTCACCAGCTAGCCATGGCCGTCACCACCAGGCGCCGTCGGCGCGGCCCCAGGCTCACCCGGCGGGACAAGCTCGTCCTGGCGGTCATGATCGCCGTGCCGACCCTGCTCCACCTCACCCTCATCTGGGTCCCGACCATGCTGTCGGTGGCGCTGTCGTTCGCCCGCTGGGACGGCATCGGCGGCCTCGACACCATCAAGTGGGTCGGGCTGGAGAACTACCGGCAGATCTTCACCATCTACCCGCCGTTCTGGCCCGCCGTGCAGCACAACCTCATCTGGCTGGTCTTCTTCCTGCTCGTCCCGACCACCTTCGGGCTGTTCCTGGCCCTCCAGCTCGACAAGCAGCTCCGGGCGACCCGCGTCTACCAGAGCGCCCTGTTCCTGCCGGTGGTGCTGGCGCTGGCGATCGTCGGCTTCATATGGCAGCTCGTCTACTCGCCGGAGCAGGGTCTGCTCAACAACCTGCTCGGCCGCACCGAGCAGGGCAACCTGATCGACTGGCTCGGCAACCCGAAGCTCAACCTGTGGGCGATGCTGGTCGCGGCGAGCTGGCGGCACGTCGGCTACATCATGATCCTCTACCTGGCCGGCCTGAAGAGCGTCGACCCGTCGCTTCGGGAGGCCGCCGCCATCGACGGGGCCAACGAGTGGCAGGCGTTCCGGCGGGTGGTGTTCCCGGCCCTCAAACCGATCAACGTGGTCGTGCTGGTCGTCACCGTGATCGAGTCGCTGCGCGCCTTCGACATCGTCTTCGTGATCAACAGCGGCCGGAATGGCCTGGAGCTGCTGTCGGTGCTGGTGTACGACAACATCGTCGGCGAGGCCAGCCGCATCGGCTTCGGCTCGACCCTGGCCGTGATCCTGCTGACGGTCTCCCTGGCGTTCATCATCCCGTACCTCGTCGTCTACTTCCGCGCGACCATCGGCCGGGGGGAGGTCCGGTAGATGGCCACCGTCGACGTCGACGTGCTCGCCAGGCCACGCGAGGCCGCACCGGCGATGGCGCGGCGCCGGCGCCGGCCGCTGCGGCCGGGTCGCGTGGTGCTCAACGCCTTCCTGATCGCCACCGCCCTCTGCTGGCTGGCCCCGCTGCTGTGGGCGGTCTACACCTCGCTGCGCCCCTACGCGGAGACGGCCGAGCGCGGCTACTTCTCGCTGCCGAGTCAGCTCAACTTCGACAACTTCGCCAACGCCTGGAACCAGGCCGACCTGCCCAGGTACTACCTGAACACGCTGATCGTGGTCGTGCCGGCCCTGATCCTGACGCTGCTGTTCGCCTCGTTCGTGGCGTTCGCGGTGTCACGCTTCGATGTCAAGATCAACCTGGCGCTGCTGATGGTGTTCACCGCCGGCAACCTGCTGCCACCGCAGGTCATCATCACGCCGCTGTACCGCATATATCTATCAATCCCCCTACCGTACTGGATGAACGACCTGGGCACGCTGTACGACTCCTACTGGGGCATCATCGCCATCCACGTGGCCTTCCAGCTCGGCTTCTGCATCTTCGTGCTCAGCAATTACATGAAGACCATCCCGTACGACCTGACCGAGGCGGCCCTGGTCGACGGCGCCACGGTGTGGCGCCAGTTCTGGAGGATCATCCTGCCGCTGTGCCGGCCGGCGCTGGCCGCCCTGGCCACCCTGGAGTTCACCTGGATCTACAACGACTTCTTCTGGGCGCTGGTGCTGATGCGGACCGGCGAGAAGCGGCCGATCGTCTCGGCCCTCGCCAACCTGGAGGGAGTCTTCTTCAAGGACAACAACCTGATCGCCGCCGGCGCCCTGCTGGCCGCGCTGCCGACGCTGATCATCTACTTCGCCCTGCAGCGGCAGTTCGTACGCGGGCTCACCCTCGGCGCCACCAAGGGTTGAGCCGTTGACCCAGCGGATCGTGCACCTCCGGGCGGGAGCTTGCAGCCTGGTCTTGGACGTGGGCGGCCCGCGGCTGCCGGCGGTGCTGCACTGGGGCGCCGACCTCGGCGTCCCGGCAGCGGCCGTCTGGCCCGACCTGGCGCTGGCCAACGCCCCCGCGGTGGCCAACGCCACGCTGGACGCCCCGGTCCCCCGCTCGCTGGTGCGGGAGTCCGCCGCGGGCTGGCCAGGCCGGCCCACGCTCTCCGGTCACCGCGCGGGGTCGGACTGGTCGCCGTCGTTCGCGCTGGCCGAGGTGGACCACGCCGGCGAGGACCGGGTGACGGTGCACGGGGTCGACCCGGTCGCGTGCCTGCGCCTGCGCGCCGAGCTGGAGCTGTCGCCCGCCGGCCTGCTGCGGCTGCGCCACACGCTGCGCAACGAGGGCGACACGCCCTACACGGTGAACGAGCTGTCGTGCGCGCTGCCGATCCCGGCGCAGGCGACCGAGCTGCTGGACCTGAGCGGCCGCTGGTGCCGCGAGCGGCACCCGCAGCGCCATCACCTGCCGCTTGGAAGCTGGGTCCGCGAGAACCGTCGCGGCCGCACCGGCCACGACGCCACCATCGGCCTGCTGGCCGGGACGCCGGGCTTCGGCTCCCGGAACGGCGAGGTGTGGGCCGTCCACGTCGGCTGGAGCGGCAACCACGTCAGCTACGCGGAGCGCTGGCCGTCGGGGGACGGCGTGCTCGGCGGCGGCGAGCTGCTGCTGCCCGGCGAGGTCGAGCTGGCGCCGGGAGCGGAGTACGCCACCCCCTGGGTGTACGCCGCCTACTCGCCACGCGGCCTGGACGGCGTCGCCGCCGCGTTCCACGGCTACCTGCGCGGGCGACCCGGCCACCCGCAGCCGGACCGGCCCCGTCCGGTGGTGCTCAACACCTGGGAGGCGGTCTACTTCGACCACGACCTCGAACGGCTCCGGGCCCTCGCCGACACCGCCGCCGAGCTCGGCGTCGAGCGGTTCGTCCTGGACGACGGCTGGTTCCGGCACCGCCGCGACGACACCGCCGGCCTCGGCGACTGGTACGTCGACGAGACGGTCTGGCCGCGGGGGCTGGAGCCGCTCATCGGCCATGTCCGCGCGCTCGGCATGCAGTTCGGCGTGTGGGTCGAGCCGGAGATGGTCAACCCCGACTCCGACCTGTACCGCGCCCACCCCGACTGGATCCTGCAGGCCGGCGGGAGGCTGCCGCCGACCGCCCGCAACCAGCAGGTCCTCGACCTCGCCAACCCGGTCGCCTACGACCACATCCGCTCGCGGCTGGACGCGCTGCTGTCGGAGAACGACATCGCCTACCTGAAGTGGGACCACAACCGCGACCTCGTCGACGCCGGCCACCAGGGACGCCCCGGCGTGCACGCGCAGACGCTGGCGATCTACCGGCTGCTGGACGAGCTGCGCGCCGCCCATCCCGGCGTCGAGATCGAAAGCTGCTCCTCGGGCGGAGCCCGGGTCGACCTGGGCATCCTGGAACGCACCGACCGCGTCTGGGCCAGCGACTGCAACGACGCGCTGGAGCGCCAGGCGATCCAACGGTGGACGGGCCTGTTCCTGCCCCCGGAGCTGATCGGGACGCACATCGGCCCACCGCGGTCGCACACCACCGGCCGCGTCCACGACCTGTCGTTCCGGGCGGCGACCGCGCTGTTCGGGCACGCCGGCATCGAATGGGACGTCACCGCGACCTCGCCGGAGGAGCGCGCCGCGCTGGCGACCTGGATCGGCTTCTACAAACGGCACCGCGGCCTGCTGCACACCGGCGACGTCGTCCACGCCGACCACCCGGACCCCGCGGCGGCGGTGCACGGGGTGGTCGCCCGCGACCGCTCGGAGGCGCTGTACGCCTACGTCCAGCTCGCGACCTCGCGGTTCGCCGTGCCCGCGCCCGTCCGGCCTCCCGGCCTGGACCCGGCCCGCAGCTACCTGGTCGAGCCGGCGCATCCCGCCGGCCCGCCGCGGACCACCCAGCGGGTGCCGCCGCCCTGGTACGCCGCCGGCAGGGTCACCCTGCCCGGCGCCGTGCTCGGCGCGGTCGGGCTGGCGATGCCCGCGCTGGACCCGGAGCAGGCGCTGCTGCTCCGGGTCAGGGCGGTCCAGCAGTAACGTGGTCGGGTGGAGATCGACCGCCGAGCGCTGCTGAAGCGCGCCGGGCTGCTGGCCGGGACCGGCGCGCTCGCCGGCCTGACCGGCTGCGAGCCCGACCGCGACCCGCGCCCCGCCGCGAGCGGCTGGGCGGCGGTGCGGGCGCGCTTCGACCTGGACCCGAACCGGCGCCACTTCGCCGCCTTCGTGCTCGCCTCCCACCCGCACCCGGTCGCCGACGCGATCCAGCGGCACCGCGCCGGCCTCCAGGCCGACCCGGACGGCTACCTCGAGGCGCACGGACGGCGGCTGGACCGCGCGGCCCGCGCCGCCGCCGCCGACTACCTCGGCGGCGACCCCGACGGGCTCGCGTTCACCCGCAGCACCACCGACGGGCTCGGCCTGCTCTACGGCGGCCTGCGCCTGCGGCCCGGCCAGGAGGTCCTCACCACCAAGCACGACTTCTACGCCACCCACGAGGCGCTGCGGCTGCGGGCGGAGCGCACCGGGGCGACCGTCCGCCGCGTCGCCCTCTACGACGACCCGGCCGGTGTGTCGGTGGACGGGCTGGTCGCCGCCGCCCGCCGCGGGATCGGCCCGCGGACCCGCGTGCTGGCGCTCACCTGGGTCCACTCCGGTACCGGCGTGAAGCTGCCGCTCCGCGAGATCACCGTCGCGGTCGGCGGGCTGAACCGCGACCGGGACCCGCGCGACCGGGTGCTGGTGTGCGTGGACGCGGTCCACGCGCTCGGCGTCGAAGCGGCCGACGCGCCGGACCTCGGCTGCGACTTCCTGGTCGCCGGCTGCCACAAGTGGCTGTTCGGCCCCCGCGGCACCGGGCTGGTCTGGGGCCGCGACGCCGCCTGGGACCAGGTCACCGGGACCGTCCCGAGCTTCGACCGGCGCGCCATCGGCGCCTGGATCGGCGGCCGCACCCCGGATCTGCCGGGTGCGGCGCTGTTCGAGCCGGGCGGCTTCCACGCCTTCGAGCACCGCTGGGCGCTGGCCGAGGCGTTCGCCTTCCATCGGGAGATCGGCAAGGCGCCGGTCGCGGAGCGGACCCGGACGCTCGCCACCCGCCTCAAGGACGGCCTGGCGGCGATCCCGACGGTGCGCCTGGTCACCCCGCGCGCGCCCGAGCTGTCGGCCGGGATCGTCTGCCTCGACGTCGGCGACCTCCGCTCCGACGACGCCGCCGCCGCCCTCCGCCGCCAGGGGGTCCTGGCCAGCGTCACCCCCTACGCGACCCCCCACCTCCGCCTGGGACCGAGCATCGTCACCTCCGAAGCCGACGTCGACGCCGCCGTCCAGGCAATCCACACCCTCGCCTGAGCGGTAGGGTCTCAGTCGCCGAGCTCGACGCCGCTGACACCGTAGCCGGCCGAGGCGCCGCCCTCCACGATGATCGTCAGCTCCGCGCGCTCCGCGATGGGGTAGGAGCACACGAACAGGGCGAGGTCCGCCAGCCGGCATGGCAGGGCCGCGGGCGTCCGGGCAGGCGGGGATTCGACGAACAACCGGTTGGTGACTGCTTCGCCGGCGAGCTTGCGCGCGGCCGAGCGGTCGCCGCGCACCCAGGCATCGACCAGGCGGTCGGCGGCCACCTGCGGATCGGAGATCCGGTCGGCGAGGGCGGGCGTGGCGCGGACGGTGGCGGGCTCGAGCGCCCGGACGCGGACGCTCGCGCAGGTGCCGAACCGCACCTCCGCGACGAGCGGCACGATCAGGGAGTCCTGCCCTTGGGGCAGCGTCACCCGCAGGCGCGACCCGGCGCCGGTGTCGTCACACGCGTTGGGTTCGCTGAACACGAAGCTCGCCGCCTGGCCCGGCCGCAGCACCACCAGGGACCCGCCCGGCCCGTCGGGACGGGAGGGGGCCGTCACGGGCCATCCCTGGGCGCCGAGCAGCCGCACCTCGGGGATGCCCTTGACCGTACAGGCCCTGCCCGAGGCGTTGCGCAACTGGACGGTGTACCAGATGGTGCCTGCGGCGCCGTCGGTGCCCAGGACCGATCCCCGCAGCGCCGAGGTGTCGCAGCGACCGGTCGCTGGCCGGTCGCCCAACGGGCTGGTGGTCGAGGACGGGGTGGTGGGCGCGGTGTCGGAGGGCGGGGCGGTCTGGGGTCGTTGGGACGCCGCCGGTGGGCCGGCGGCGGTGGAGTGGGCGCTGCAGCCGGTGACGGCGACGGCGGCCGCGAACATGACGGCGGCGATGATCCTGACTGGTCGCATGGCGCCTCCCCCGAAGCATGACCCTGTGGTCCCAGGGACGAGCTTGGACTCGGCCGGTCACGACCTGACGACGGCCGAGCATCGCGGCCAGCGCGAAACGGCCTCGGCCCGGTCGCGATCGTCAATCGAAATGAGCGCCAGGGACGACCGTCAGACCTCGACCTCTTCGCCGTCCTGGGACCAGCGGGTGTGGAAGGTGCCCGGGCGGTCCAGCCGGCGGTAGGTGTGGGCGCCGAAGTAGTCGCGCAGGCCCTGGAGGAGGTTGGCGGGGCCGCGCTCGCGACGGAAGCCGTCGTAGTAGGCCAGCGAGGAGGCGAACGCCGGGGTCGGCACGCCCAGCTCGACCGCGGTGGCGACCACCCGTCGCCAGGCGTCCTGCGCCTCGGCGACGGCGTCGCGGAAGTAGTCGGCGAGCAGCAGGCTGCGCAGGCCCGGGTCGCCCTCGTAGGCCTCCCGGATGCGGTCCAGGAAGCGGGCGCGGATGATGCAGCCGCCCCGCCAGATGGTGGCCAGCCCGCCGAGGTCCACCTCCCAGCCGGAGGCGTCGGCGGCGGCGGCGATCTGCTCGAAGCCCTGGGCGTAGGCGACCACCTTGGAGGCGTAGAGCGCGTCGCGGACGTCGTCGACCAGCCGCTGGGCGGTCGCGGCGGCGGCGCGTCCCGACGGGCCGGCGAGCGCCTTGGCGGCGGCCTCGCGCTGCTCCCGCTGGGAGGAGAGCACCCGCGCGAACACCGCCTCGGTGATGCCGGTGATCGGCACCCCGAGCTCCAGGGCGGACTGGACGGTCCAGCGGCCGGTCCCCTTCTGCTCGGCCTGGTCGAGGATGAGGTCGACCAGCGGCCGGCCGGTGGCGGCGTCGACCTGCCGCAGCACCTTGGCGGTGGTCTCGATCAGGAACGAGTCGAGGTCGCCCTGGTTCCAGCGCTCGAACACCTCTGCCAGCTCGGCGGCGCCGAGCCCGAGGCCCTGGCCGAGCAGGTCGTAGGCCTCGGCGATGAGCTGCATGTCGGCGTACTCGATGCCGTTGTGGACCATCTTGACGTAGTGCCCGGCGCCGTCGGGGCCGATCAGCCGGCAGCAGGGGACGCCGTCGACCTGGGCGGCGATGGTGGTCAGCAGGTGCTCGACCAGGTCGTACGCCTGCGGGCTGCCCCCTGGCATGATGCTGGGGCCGTGCAGGGCGCCCTCCTCGCCGCCGGACACGCCAGTGCCGAGGAACCGGACGCCCCGCTCGGCCAAGGCCCGCTCGCGCCTCCTGGTGTCCTCGAAGAACGAGTTGCCACCGTCGATCAGCAGGTCGCCCGGGTCCAGGTGCGCGGCGAGCTCGTCCAGGACGGCGTCGACGGGCGGGCCGGCCTTGACCATGACCAGGATGCGGCGCGGGCGGGCGAGGGCGGCGACCAGTTCCTCGACCGAGAACGCGCCGTGGAGCTCGCCCTCGTGGCCGTGACGCTCCAGCAGCTCGCGGGTGCGGGTGGCGGTGCGGTTGTGGATCGCCACCGGGAAGCCGTGCCTGGCCGCGTTGCGGGCCAGGTTCTGGCCCATCGTCGCCAGGCCGGTGACGCCGAGCTCGCACTCCCCCGCCATGCCGCCTCCCGTGGAACCTTGCCAGCGCTGGCACGCTACAGGATGCTGGTCACCCATGCAGACCAGCCAGCCGCCGGAGGGGTCCGGGGAACCCCAAGGGCCGGGGGGGTTCGGGGGACCCCGAGGGGGTCCCCCGATGGGACGGGCCCCGGTGGACCGGGCCCTTCCCCCGGTGGAGCAGGTGGTGCCGGGCCTGTGGTGCGTCCCCGTGCCGATCCCGGGCAGCCCCCTGCCGTACGTGCTCGCCTACGCCTTCGAGGTCCCCGACGGGGTGGTGCTGGTCGACCCCGGCTGGAACGCCGCCGAGGCGCTGGCCGCCCTGGAGGAGGGCCTGGGGTCGTTCGGCGCCAAGCTGGAGGACGTCCGCGGCGTGCTGGTGACCCACCTCCACCCCGACCACTACGGCCTGGCGGGCCGGGTGCGGGAGGTGTCGGGGGCGTGGGTCGGCCTCCATCCGGCCGACGCGGCGCTCATCCCCGGCCGCTACGAGGACGTCGACGAGCTGCTGGAGCGGATCTCCGGCTGGCTGTCGCAGACCGGCGCGCCCGCCGAGGACCTGGCGGAGCTGCGCGACGCGAGCATGCAGCTTCGCCGCTTCGTGGTGGTGGCGCGCCCCGACGTCCCGCTCGCCGACGGCGACCGGCCCGACCTGCCCGGCTGGCGGTTGCGGGCCGTGCACACCCCCGGCCACACGCCGGGTCACCTCTGCTTCGTCGAGGAGCGGACCGGGGTGGTGCTCACCGGCGACCACGTGCTGCCCACCATCAGCCCCAACATCGCCAGGCACCCGCAGGCCGGCCCCGACCCGCTCGCCGCCTACCTCGCGTCCCTGGAACGGCTGCGCCGCTGGGGCGACGGGCTCGCCCTCCCCGGCCACCAGTGGCGCTTCGACGGCCTGGCCGGGCGGATCGACGAGCTGCTCGCCCACCACGAGCAACGCCTGGACGCCGTCGAGGCGGCGGTGGCGTCCGGCGCCGAGACCATCTGGGAGGTCGCCACCCGGACGTCCTGGAGCCGGCCGTGGGAGGAGATCCACGGGTTCATGCGCCGGGCCGCCCTCGGCGAGACGGCCGCCCACCTGGTCCACCTGGAGGGGCGAGGCCGGCTCGAACGGACCGCCGGCTCGCCGCTGCGCTGGCGGGTCGGCGGTCAGGCGCCGCCGGTCTCGCCCGACACCCAGGCGAGGTAGCCGGGGCTGCCGTCGCTGATCGGCACGGCGGTCAGCTCCGGGGTGTCGTAACCGTGGTTGGCGTCGACGTGGGCGGCGAGGGCGTCGAAGCGGCTGCCGGTGGTCTTGATCAGGCAGAGCCACTCCTCGGCGGTCTCCACCTGGCCCTTCCACCGGTAGGTGCTGGCGATCGGGCCGAGCACCTGCACGCAGGCGGCCAGGCGGTCCTCGACCAGGCTCCTGGCGAGCCGGTCGGCGTGCTCGCGGGCGTCGGTGGTCGTCATCACCATCAGGTAGCGGTCGGGCACGGCGCTCACCTCGTCGGGTCGGGGCTGGCGGCAGCTCCCAGCATGCACCTCGCGATCAGCCTCCGCCGGCCGCCGCCGAGGGTGCGGGGAGGGTGCGGCTGGGCACCCGGCGGGCGAGGACGGCGGCGGCCACGGCGACCACGGCGGTGAGGACGTAGGCGCCGCCGATGCCGGCCCGCTCGGGCCAGCCCGCGGTCGCCCCGACCGCGACCAGCACGCCGCCCAGCCCGGCTCCGAGCGCGACCCCCAGGGTGTCGGCGAGCTGCAGCGAGGCGCTCGCCACCCCCTCCTGGCCGCTCGGCGCCTCCCCGAGGACGATCAGCGACACCGGCGAGTAGGCGAGCCCGATGCCGAAGCCGCCGACCGCCCAGCCGGCCACCCCGACCGCCACCGGCACGCCGGGGAACAGGGCGGCCAGCTCCAGGGCGATGCCGGCGGCGACGATCAGGAAGCCGGCCCGGATGAGCCGGCGGCCCGGCCATGTGGACGCCTTGCGCTCCTGCACCCAGGCGGCCGCCGTCCACGACAGGGTGGCGGCGGTCACCGCGACGCTGGCCACAGCCGTGCTCTGGTGCCGCACCGCGGTGATCGCCAGCGGCACGTAGGTGTCGGCGCCGAAGAACGCGAAGGTGAGCAGGCCCCTGGAGAGCACCGCGACCGGCAGTCCCGGCCGGGCGGCCAGCGTCCCGGGCGGGAGCAGGCGGCGCAGCGGGAGCAGGCCGACGAGCAGCCCGGCGGCGACCAGCGCCGCCCCGGCCAGCGGGGAGCGGCTGGACAGGCCGGCGAGCACCAGCCCCGCTCCGGCGGCGACGGCGACGGCCTTGCCGAGACGGCCGGCCGGCGAGACCGGCCGGGCCGGGGGGCCGATGCGGCGCAGCGACGGCAGCGCCAGCGCGGCGGCGCCGACCACCAGCGGCAGCAGCCCGAGGAACACCCAGCGCCAGCCGAACCGCTCCGCCACCAGCGCGGACGCGGCCGGGCCGACCAGGCCGGGGACGACCCAGGCGGTGGACAGCACGGCGAACACCCGCGGCCGCAGCGCCTCGGGGAAGCTGCGGCCGATGATCGCGTAGGCGACCGCCGGGACCGCGCCGGCGCCCAGCCCCTGCAGCCCGCGCCCCAGCACCAGCACCAGCATGGTCGGGGCCAGGCCGCCGACCACCAGCCCGACGGCGAACAGCGCGATGCCGGCCAGGAACGGGGGGACCGGGCCGCGCCGGTCGGCCTGGCCGCCGGCGACCACGATGCCGACCATCACGCCGAGCTGGAAGGCGCTGGTGGCCCAACCGTACAGGCTGATGCCGTCCAGGTCGTCCTTGATCGCCGGCAGGATCGTGATGACCGCCAGCGCCTCGAAGGCGACCAGGGTGATCGTCAGCACCAAGCCAACGGTCAGCCCGCGGCGCGACGGCGCCAGCAGCCCGCCTTCCGCCGCGACCTCCGGCGGGCCTCCCCCGGACCCCTCCGCCATCAGCCGGCTCCGGCCGCCGCAAAAGGCATGAGCAGGACGGCCAGCGGCCAGGAGGGATCCACGGGCGCCATGCTACCGACAGCCCGCCACCGGAGGGAGCCGGCCGGCGCGGGAACCGTGATGGCCGGCTCGCGGTTCTCCCACTGACCGGTCCGGCACCGCACAGGAGACGCCGTTGAGCAGCCAGCAGCGCCCCTGCTCCAGGAGCCGGCGATGGGGGTCGGCGGCGCTCCTGGTCGCCCTCGTCGCCGGCCTGGCCGCCGCCCCGGCCACGCGGGGCGAGCACGACTCGGCGCACGACGGCCACCCGGCGGCCAAGCGGTATCTCGCGCAGGCGCAGGGCAAGGTCGGCGCCCCAGAGGACAAGCCGGTGCCCGTCCCCGAGGCGGCAAGCGACGATGGTCTGCCGGTGGTCCCGCTGGTGGTCGGGCTGCTCATCTTCGGCGGGGCGTCGGCGCTCCTGGTCCGGCGCCGGGTGACTGAGCCGGGAGGCGGCCGGCCGGGCCCGGGGCGATCGGCAACCCCAGGGCCCGGCCGGCTTGACAGCAACTGACGGGTTTGGAAGGGTAGGCGGGTCGTCGGCCATCCCCCCATTTCCCCCCATGGGCCAACGGCACTTGAGCCGCGCGAGCCAGCCTTGCGCTTGTTTCGCGTGCGCCGCGGTGACGATCTGGCCCTCACCCCCGAGAGGCTGTCAGCTTGCACGACCAGGAGCCCAGGAGCCGCGCCAGGACGCGCCCCCGGCACGCGCGCCCCGGGCGGCCCTGGCTCACGAATCTACGCACGGCCTTCCTCATCGCCTTCCCGCTGCTGCTCGCCTGGGCGCTGATCCCCGCGGGCGCCAAGCCCGGCCAGCAGCCGGCAGGCGCCGCGGCCGCCGCGCCCGCGCGCGACGCGCTACGCCAGGTCGCCAAGGCGCCCGGCAGCGGGGCCACCCCGACCACCAGGCCGCGGCGGCCCGCGACCACCAACGCCACCACCACCAAGGCGACGGCCACCACCAGGCCCAAGCCGACCGCCGCGCCGACGACCGCCACCCCCCCGTCCGGTTCGGTGTCCACCGCCGAGCGGCTTGCCAGGGACCTGTTCGAGCGGCTCAACGCCGAGCGGCGCGCCCGGAACCTCGCCGAGCTGGACTGGGACAGCGACCTGGCCCGGATGGCGGCCGAGTGGTCGGCGCGGATGGCCCGCACCGGCGACTTCAGCCACCGCGACCTGGGCGCGGCCGGCGGCCTGCCGGGGATCGGCAAGTTCTCCGCGCTCGGGGAGAACATCGCCTGGGTCGAGGGCTACCCGAGCATGGGCTACCAGCTCCACTTCGGCTGGATGCGCTCCGCCGGGCACCGCGCCAACCAGCTCCAGCCGGGCTTCGACGCTGTCGGGATTGCCGTGGTCTGCGACGGCGGGCGGGCCTGGGCGACCCAGAACTTCGGGCGCCTGGACTCCTCGCGGGCGCCGTCGATGAGCTCGGCCACGCCGTCGGAGGACCCGATCGTCGCCCTCCGCACCGACGGCGTCCACTGCTGAGGCCGCTCCCGGAACTGCCCATTTCACCTCGGGCGTCGGTCGTGGTCAGATGGCACGGTGACTCCCACGAGGGCGCCATCCGGTGACCGGGGCACAGCGCCGGCCACCCCGACATCCGACGAGGCGGTGCGTGCATGCTCACGGCATGGGTGCTGATCCAGACGGAGGTGGGCAGAGCCGGCGAGGTTGCGGCCGCCGTGTCCGCCATCGATGGGGTCGAGCTGGCAGAGGTGACCGCCGGGCCCTTCGACATCGTCGCCAAGGTGCGGGCGCGCAGCCTCGACGAGCTCGGCAGGCTGATCGTGAGCCGGGTCCAGGCCGTGCCGGGGACCATGCGGACCCTCACCTGCCCCCGCCCGAGCGCCGGCCGGACGGCCCCGGTCTGACGGCGAGGCATGGCCTCCACGACCCCGCCGCTGCACCCGGACGTCGTCCCGCTCGCCGGCCTGCTCGGCACCTGGCGCGGCGAGGGCGTCGGGGAGTACCCGACCATCGCCTCCTTCAGGTACGGCGAGGAGGTCCGCTTCTGGCATGTCGGCAAGCCGTTCCTCGCCTACACCCAGCGGACCTGGAGCCTGGACGACGACCGGCCGCTGCACGCCGAGAGCGGCTTCTGGCGGGCCAAGCCCGGCGGCGTGGTCGAGGTGGTGCTCGCCCACCCCACCGGCATCGTGGAGGTCCTGGAGGGCCGCATGGACGACGGCCGCATCGAGCTCGGCAGCACCGCGGTGGCGAGGACCAGCACGGCCAAGGAGGTCACCGCGCTGCGGCGCCGGTTCGAGCTGGACGGCGATACCCTCGGCTACTCGCTGGCGATGGCCGCCGTCGGCCAGGCCCTCCAGCACCACCTGGCCGCCACCCTGCGCCGCGTCGGCTGACCCGCCCACGTCCGATTCCTACAAGACGAGGGCCGGGCGGTAGCCGTAGGGTCGAGGCCCTGGTCACCCGAATCGGCAGGGAGGAAGCGAGATGGCGGCAACCCTGGGGGTCATCGGCGTCGTGGTCGAGGACATGGCCCGTTCGCTGGCGTTCTACCGGCGGCTCGGGCTCGACGTCCCGGCCGGGGCCGACGGCGAGCAGCACGTGGAGGTGGGACTGCGCGGCGGCCTGAAGCTGGCGTTCGACACCGTCGAGACCATCCGCAGCTTCGACCCCTCGTGGACGCCGGCCTCCGGGAGCCCGCGGATGGGCCTGGCGTTCGCCTGCGACTCGCCCGCGGAGGTGGACAAGCTCTACGGCGAGCTCGTCGCGGCCGGGTACGAGGGCCACAAGGAGCCATGGGACGCCTTCTGGGGGATGCGGTACGCGCTCCTCCACGACCCCGACGGCAACGGCGTGGACCTGTTCTGCCCCACGGCCTCCTGACGTCAGGGCGCGATGACCCGGCCCAGGTCGGGTGGAGGCGGCAGGTGGGCCTGGGCGGCCTCGAGCGCCTCGACCGCCGCCCGCACCCATGCCGGCAGCGGGCTCGCCTTGCGCCGGCCCAGGTCGACGTGGAGGGAGAGCTCCTCGTGGCTGGCGGCCAGCCCGCCCCGGTCGAGGTTCTCCATCAGCAGCAGGTAGTGGAGCTTCTTGGCGGAGTGGCCGACCACCCGCGCCAGGACCCGGTAGCGCTCGCCCTCGGCCAGCTCGGCGTGGTAGCGGGTGTGCTCCTCGACCACCATGAGGGTGGCGCCGGTGCGGGCGTTGTAGTCGTCGGGACCGAGGCCCAGGTGGGCGTACAGCCCGTCGGTGCCGGCGTCGAACGCCGCCCGGTAGTGCACCACGTTCATGTGGCCGTTGTAGTCGATCGCGTCTGGGCCGACCCGGCCCCGTCCGACCTCCAGCAGCCCCTCCATGCTCGGCAGCCTACGCCGCCGGGCGGGTCAGAACACGTGCGCCGCGAACGAGGCGGCCAGGCCGACCGCGAAGATGTCCCCGGCCTCCGACGTGCCGGGCACTCCCGGGGCGTTCTGGAACAGCAGGCGGCCGCTGTCGGGGATCGGCTCCGTGTTCACCCCGGCGTACACCACGACGGCCCCGACGCGAGCGACTCGTCCCATGCCCGACCTCCCCTCGACGGCAGCCACCCGTGCGGCGCAGACGCCACCAGGTTCCCACGAGCGCGCCACGGCGCTCCAGGCAACGCACCGGCAATGTCGCGGCAACTTCAGGGCCAGGGCGGGCGAGCTACCCTTACCGGCGATGGACGAACGGGCCGACGCGCAGTTCTGCTACCTGACCACCACCGGGCGGATGTCGGGGCGGCCCCACACGATCGAGATCTGGTTCGCGCGCCAGCGAGCCACGCTGTACCTGCTGTCCGGTGGCGGTAACCGCTCCGACTGGGTGCGCAACCTGCGACGGCGGCCGGAGGTCGTGGTCCGGATCGGCCGCCGGCACGCCCAGGAGCTGCCAGGACGCGCCCGGGTGCTCGACCCCGGCACCCCCGAGGACGAGCTCGCCCGCGACCTGCTGGTCGAGAAGTACCAGCCGAGCTACGGCGGCGACCTCACCGGCTGGCGGCGGTCGTCGCTACCGGTCGCCATCGACCTGGAGGGCGAGGCGGATGGCTGAGCCGGTCCGGGTCTGGACGGTCGAGGCCGCCAACGCGGCCCTGCCGCGGGTGCGGGAGGTCCTGGAGCGGATCCGCGAGCGGGTGGCGGCGGCGCGGCAGGAACGCGAGGGGGCGGCCGAGCGGGTCGAGGGCAACGGGCACGCCCCGGCGGTCCAGGCCGGGAGGGGGCTGCGGGCGGCGGTCGAGGAGCTGACCGACCAGGGCATCGTCCTGCGGGACGTGGACGCCGGCCTGGTCGACTTCCCGGCCAGGCTGGCCGACGGCCGAGAGTACCTGCTCTGCTGGGTGCTCGGCGAGCCGGAGGTGGCCTTCTGGCACTGGCCCGACGCGGGGTTCGCGGGCCGCCGGCCCCTCAGCGACCCACCCCGCTGAGCCGGGTCAGCGCTCGAGCTCGGCGAGGACCTTGGCGGCGTGGCCGTCGGCCTTGACGTTGTGCCAGGCGTGCTCGACCCTGCCCTGCTCATCGACCAGGAAGGTGGAGCGCAGCACGCCGATGCTGGTCTGGCCGTAGCGGACCTTCTCGCCCCAGGCGCCCCAGGCGTCCATGACCTCGTGGTCGGCGTCGGTCAGCAGGGGGAAGCGCAGCCCGTACTTGTTGCGGAAGCGCTGGTGGCTCTGGGCATCGTCGGGCGAGACGCCGATCACGGGGATCCCGGCGGCCTGGAAGGCGGCAAGGTTGTCGTTGAACTGGCAGGCCTCCTTGGTGCAGCCGGGCGTGTCGTCGGCCGGGTAGAAGTAGACCAGCACCCGGTTGCCCTTGAAGTCGTCCAGCGACACCGGGGTGCCGTCCTGGTCGGGAAGGGTGAACGGCGGCGCCGGGGCGCCCGCTTCGAGCTTCGCCATCGAAGTGATCCTCTCGTCGGTCTGGTCCCTCAGGGTAGCAAGGGATAGTATCCCGAACAGGTGTTCGGTCGGAGGGAGGGGACGATGATCACCAGGGTGAGCTCGGTCGGGGTCCAGGCCGGCGACCTGGACCAGGCGGTCGAGTTCTACGTCGAGAAGCTCGGCTTCGAGAAGCGGCGGGACGAGCCCATGGGGCCCGACGCCCGCTGGATCGAGCTGGCCCCGCCGGGAGCCGAGACGGTGGTGGTGCCGTTCACGCCGGGCCTGGTCTTCGCCTGCGACGACATCCGGGCGACCTGGCGCGAGCTGATCGGACGCGGGGTGGAGTTCACCGAGGAGCCAACCGAGCAGCCGTGGGGGATGTGGGCCCAGTTCAAGGACCCGGACGGGAACGAGCACGGGCTGATCGAGCGAGGATAGGCCGCCAGGGGCTCCCACCCTTCCTCCGAGAACTACAGTCGGTCGGGTGGGAGCCCCTGGCGGCTCAGATCGTGGGGGTCAGTGGGTGGCGGTCGCCTCACGGGCGTGACGGCGGCGGAGGGCGAGGGCTGCTCCCGCGGCGAGGACCAGGAAACCGGCGACGACGGCCGCGAGCCGGGGCCATGCGGGCGGCGGGGAGGCGGGCGTGGCCGGGGCGGGCTCGGGGCTGGCGGGTGCCGGAGACGGAGCCGGGGTGGTCTTGGTGCTGGGGGTCAGCGGGGCGCGGTTGGGGAGGCCCAGCTCGATCAGTTGCGTGCGGAAGCCGTCGAAGCCCTGGTACCAGCCGCCGGCGGTGGTCGTGTCGAAGACCGCCTGACCGGCGGGCATGAAGGTCACCGGGCCCCCGGCGGCGTACGGGTAGACGTCCTGGCGGACCTTACGGCCCTTGGCGGTGTCGTCGGCGAACGTCCAGGTGATGGTGTAGCGGGGGCCGAGACGGTCGGTGGGCGCGGCGGCCAACCCCCCGCCGCCGTCCTCGAACATGACGGCGAACATGCCGGCCCCTTCGGCGAGCATGCCGAGGTCGGTGCCGCTGCCGGGCTCCCCGTCGCCCCGCAGGGTGATCGGGCCGCCCGGCAGGCCGCCGGGCCCGCCGCCGTCGATGGTGGCGGCCGTGGCGCCCTTGGCCTGGGCGGCCGTCGGGACTGCCAGCAACAGGGCGGCCAGGGCCGCTACGGCCAGGACGCGAGGCTTCATCGTGGGGCTCCTTCCCGCGACCGGTGTGACGATCGACCGTGGTACACCGGGAGGAGCCGACCGGTTCCCCGTTAGCTGCGGTAGACGAGCATCGGCGTGCCCACCGGCAGCCGGTCGAACAGCCGGTCCATGGCCGCGGTGGTGATGCGGATGCAGCCGTGGCTGGCCGGGAAGGCCGGCACCGAAGGGGCGCCGTGCAGGGCGTAGCCGCCGGTGAAGTACGCGGGCCGGTAGAGCAGGCCGAGGTCGCTCTTGCGCCAGGCGTCGATCTTGCGCTGGATCTGGAAGCTGCCGAGCGGGGTCACGGCGACGCGGACGTCGCCGTCCACCGTGTAGTTCTGGCCGGAGCCGGAGGAGGCGTCGAGGACCTCCTGGATCTCGCCGTCCTTGACCAGGTAGACGACCTGCAAGGTCAGGTCGGCCTCCACGTGGAAGCCCGCCCTGCGCGAGCGGGGGCCGGGGACGCGTGGCCGCTCCAGCGCCTTGCGGGTGACCGGCCCGACGACGCCGTCGCGGTCCAGGCGGTTGACCTTCTGGAAGGCGACGACCGCGTGATGGGTCTCCGAGCCGAACTGGCCGTCGACCTCGTGGACCTGGTAGCCGAGCTCGGCCAGCCGCCGCTGCAGCGCCTCGACGGCGCGCCCCTCCGAACCGGAGCGGAGCTTCGCCGGCTCGGCGGGTTTCTTCGGCTTGGGCGTCGTGGTGGTGGGCGCGGTGGTGGTGGGCGGGACGGTGGTGGTGGGCGGGACGGTGGTGGTGGGCGCGGCGGTGGTGGGGCTGGCGGTCGTGGGCGCCGCCGTCGACGGGGTGGCGGTGGTGGGCGGTCCCTGGGCCGCCCGAGAGCTGCCGGTCCCGTCGCAGGCGGCCAGCGCCAACACCGCCGCCAGCCAGAACGCCACCACGCAAGGCACGCCGCGCGCGCGTTGCGCCAACCTCTCCACCTCCCAGTGCTGCATCGGCTCCCTCCAGCTATACATGAACCGTGACGGCCCGGCCGTATCGGGCGGGTAACGGTTCGCCACCGATGCCTGGGAGGATGACCGCGATGCCAACCGAATCCACGCCAGCCGACGAGGTCGCCGTCGTCGGCGCCGTCCTCGACTATTTCGAAGGGTGGTTCGAGGGCGACGCCGTCCGCATGGAGCGCGCGCTCCACCCGGAGCTCGCCAAGCGGTCGATCGGGCAGCTTTCCCCCAACGCCGAACGGCTCGAGACGATCGGCAAGCGGCAGATGGTCGACGCCACGGCCAGCGGCGAGGGCAGGCGCCGGGACCCAGGCGACCGGCGCATCGAGGTCGACGTCGAGGACGTGTCCGGCGGGATCGCGAACGTGACCGTCCGCTCCGCCGTATACGTCGAGTACCTTCAACTCGTCCGCACGCGCGACGGCTGGCGGATCTTGAACGCCCTGTGGCGGTACGCCTAGCGGATGGTCACCCAGACGGCGCGCGCGACCGCCAGGACCCTGCCCTGGCCGTCCAGCAGCGCCGACCTGGCCTGCCGCTTGCGGCCGTCTGGTGGCCCGTCACGCCATGCCGCCAGGCAGTACGGGGTGCAGGCGCGGGGGTCGCGCCAGCACCCGCGCGGCCATGCGACCCAGTCGCCGGCGGCACGGTCGGGCCCGCAGGTGAAGCAGGTCGGAAAGGGATGGCCCTGGAACAACGGGTAGCGGTCGGCCGCCTGCTCCGCCTGGGCCAGCGACGCCACCACGGGGACGCCGAGGGCGACCATGGTCGGGCGGGCCTCGGCGACGAGCTCGTCGCCGTCGTGAACGACGGCGCCGGCGCAGGGTCACCTCCACACCACCGCCGAGCAGCTCCGCGATGGCGCCGCAGGCGTAGCCGCCGTTGGCCGAGCCGCGCGGCCCGCAGAACCGCTCCCCGAAGCGCACCTCGGCCACCCGCGCCGCCGCCCTCATCGCCGAGCTGCTGTGAGCAGCGCCGGCGACGGCGAACCCCCCAGCCAGCGCTCGGCATAGCGCTGGGCGACGCCGGCGGCCCGGTCGTCGCCGTGCCGGGCGCGGCGGTGCGCGGCGTGGCGGGCGAGCAGCGCCGCGGCATACGTGCGGCCCAGGTGGAAGGCGAGCTCGCGGAGCTGCGCCTGGAGCGCGTCGCCGTCGGTGTCCGGCCAGGCGCGGACGCGCTCCAGCAGGGCGGCGCGGGAACGCTCGACGAGGTCGGTGTGGACGCCTGGTGGCGGCAGCGCGCGCACGGCCGCGAGCTGCTCGGCCAGGTCCCCCAGGAGGGCGGTGACGGCTTCCTCCCTGGACTCGGCGCGCAGCAGGTCCAGGCTCAGCACGTTGGTGGTGCCTTCCCAGATGGGCAGCACCTGCGCGTCGCGCAGCAGCCGCGGGATGCCGGTGTCCTCGATGTAGCCGGCGCCGCCGAAGGCCTCGAGCACCTCGCTGGCGTGGGCGACGGCGTCCTTGGCGGTGAGCAGCTTGACGGTTGGGACCAGCGCCCGCAGCGCGCGCTGCTCGGGCTCGCCCGCCACCCCGTGCTCCACGCGGCCCATCAGCTCCATGCCACGCGACACCAGCGCGAACGCCGCCTCCGCCTCGACCCCCAGGTCGGCAAGGGTCGCCTTGTGCAGCGGCAGGTCGGCCAACGGCCGTCCGAACGCCTGGCGGGCGCCGGCGTAGGCCGCCGCCAACTCCAGCCCGCGCCGCATGCCCGCCGCCGAGCTGACCGCGTTGTGCAGCCGGGTGACGTTGAGCATCCCCGCGATCTTCCTCAGGCCGCCGCCGACGTCCCCGACCGGGGTCGCGGAGGCGCCCGCCAGCGTCAGCTCGGCGGTGGGCAGCGCCCGCGTCCCCAGCTTGTCCTTGAGCCGGTTGACCAGGATGGTCGAGCCGAGCTGCGTCCGGCCGCTGGCCGGGTCGACCCGCTCGACGAGGAACAGGCCGAGGCCACCGCTGCCGTCGGGCGCGCCTTCCGGCCGGGCCAGCGCGAGCGCGCAGTCGGCGGTCGTCGCTGAGGTGAACCACTTGACGCCGCGCAGGCGCCAGGTCCCGGCCTGGTCGCGGCGCGCCACCGTGGCGGTGCGGCCGACGTCGGACCCGCCCTCGCGCTCGGTCATCCACTGCCCCGACGTCCACGCGCGCTCGGGGTCGCGGCTCGTCAGGCGAGGCACGACCCGCTCGCGCAGCTCGGCGGGCGCATGGTCGACCAGCACGCGGACGGCCGCGTCGGTCATGGCCACCGGGCAGGAATAGACCGCTGAGGAGGGGCCGTAGAGGTGCAGCAGCGCATGCTGGACGACGCGGTCGTGGCGGCCGTGGCGGTCCTCGTATGGCAGGGCGCTCAGGCCCGCGCGCGCCTGCACCGCGTGCAGCTCGGTCCAGGCGGGACTCACCTCGATCCGGTCGACGCGCCTGCCCCACGGGTCGTACTGGACCAGCCTTGGCGGGGACGCCTCGGCCTGCTCCGCCAGCCGGCGCAGCTCGCCGGCCGCGGCCTCGCCCATCCGGTCGAGCTCCGGCTCGACCTCCGCGAGGACCTCCGCCGGCAGCAGCCGCGCGAGGTGCTCGCGGAGGACCGAGTCCGAGCGGTAGGTGTTCGGCAGCCTGGGCGGCTCCTGGAAGAACATGCCCAAGGCTACTCCGTGGGGAGCCCGCCTCGCGGATCAACCGGACGGCTGAGCGGACGATCCACCGCCCGACGCTCCCGGTGGGCACGCGCCTCTCGTACCATCGAGCCTGGAACGACGAGGGGAGCCGCCAGGGTGAGCGACCAGTGCAGGCGCGGCGACGACGCCTGGGAGCAGGGGGCATGGATCTGGTCCGCGCTGCTCTACGGCGTGCTCGGCGTGGCGACGGTGCTGGCGCTGCTGGACGGAGAGCCGAGCGGCGGCGACCGCTGGGTCATGCTCGCGCTGGTGGCCTCGATGGTGGCCTGGAATCTCGCGTTCGATCGGCTCGGCATCTCGGAGGGTTCGCCCTGGCCGGTGCTCCTCTTCTGGGCCGGCCTGATCGTGATGTGGTTCTTCCTCACCGGCATCGACCCGACCTACTTCTCGCTGCTGCTGGCCCTGTACCCGCAGATCTTCCGCCTGCTCCGCCTGCGGCACGCGATCCCCGGCGCGGTCGCGCTCACCGTCGTGGTCGTCTGGCGCGAGGTGCTGCTGTCGGGCCAGCCACTCTCCGAGAACTGGTCGGCGGTCGGCGGCGGCCTGCTGTCGCTGCTGTTCGGGACCCTGTTCGCGATCTGGATCACCCGCATCATCGAGCAGAGCGCCGACCGCCGGCTGCTCATCGAGCAGCTCGAGTCGACCCGCGGCGAGCTGGCCGCCGCCGAGCGGGAGTCGGGCAGGCTGGCGGAGCGCCAGCGCCTGGCCCGCGACCTCCACGACACCCTGGCCCAGGGCTTCGTCAGCATCGTGCTGCAGCTCCAGGCCGCCGAGGGCGAGCTGCCCGCCGGCGCGGACGCGGCCCGCGGCCACCTGGAGCGGGCCAGGCGCACTGCCAGCGACAACCTCACTGAGGTCAGGCGGTTGGTGTGGGACCTGCGGCCCGAGTCGCTGCGGGCCGCCTCCCTCGGGGAGGCGCTCGGCCGGCTGACCGACCGGCTCGCCGAGGAGACCGGGGTGGCGGTGACGGCGGCGGTGACCGGCACACCCCGGCCGCTCAGTCCCGACGCGGAGGTCACGCTGCTGCGGGTCACCCAGGAGGCGCTCGCCAACGTGCGCAAGCACGCGCACGCCGGCAGGGTGGCGCTCACCCTGTCGTACATGGACGGCGAGGCCGCGCTCGACGTCCGCGACGACGGCGTGGGCTTTGGGGGCGTCGACGGGTCGGGGCCGAACGGCGGGCTCGGGCTGCACGGCATGCGCGAGCGGGTGGAGGCGCTCGGCGGCCGCCTGGCGGTGGAGAGCGCCACCGGTGCCGGCACGACCGTCGCCGTCACGGTGCCGGTCGGATGATCCGGCTCCTCATCGCCGACGACCACCCGGTGGTCCGTGATGGGCTTCGCGGCATGCTCGCCAGCGAGGCCGACTTCGAGGTGGTGGGCGAGGCCGCGTCGGGCGCCGAGGCGGTGCTCCTCACCGAGCGGGAGCGCCCCGACGTGGTCCTGATGGACCTGCAGATGCCGGGGGTCGACGGCGCCACCGCCACCGCCGAGATCGCCGAGCGCTTCCCCGACACGCGGGTGCTGGTGCTCACCACCTACGACACCGACGCCGACATCCTCCGCGCGGTCGAGGCGGGCGCCACCGGGTACCTCCTCAAGGACGCCCCGAGGGAGCGCCTGTTCCCGGCCATCCGCTCGGCCGCCCGCGGCGAGACGGTGCTGGCCCCGACCGTCGCGACCCGGCTGGTGAACCGCATGCGCGTCCCCGCCGAGGAGGCCCTGACCAGCCGGGAGATCGAGGTGCTGGAGCTGGTGGCCAGGGGGTCGAGCAACGCCGAGGTCGCTGCCAGCCTGTTCATCAGCGAGGCCACGGTCAAGACCCACCTGCTGCACATCTTCGGCAAGCTCGGCGTGGACGACCGGACCGCGGCCGTGGTGTCGGCCCTCGAGCGCGGGATCATCGCTCTCTCCCGCCGTAAAGCCTGATCCGGTAATTCTCCTCGGGCGTGTCGGCGCCGGGGCGGGAATTTGACCGCCCGCCGCCTTTCCACGACGCTCCGTTGGTCATGCTGCGACAGCCGCACGTCGAGATGGAAAGGATCCAGCGTGACCCAGTCAGACGTCAGCACCCCTACCGACGGGACGGAGACCACCCGCTCGGCGCTGGCCACCGGCGGCCGCAACGCGGCCGAGAAGGAGCGGTCGGGTCGCGGCGCCGCGAGCGCCCAAGCCGCGGCCGTGCAGCTCGCCGAGCTCGAGGAGGTCGACCCGCGCGCCGTCTTCCAGCGCGACGGGGCCGGCTTCGCCGACTGGCTCGCCGTCAACCTCGACCAGCTCGCCAAGGAGCTCGGCGTCAGCGGCCTGCGCGAGGTCGGTCGCGACGTCGGGGTCGGCTCGTTCACCGTCGACGTCCTGGCCCAGACCGACCGCGGCCGGCGGGTCGCGATCACGACCCAGCTCGAGCCCAGCGACCACCCCCAGCTTGGGCAGATGATCACGTTCGCGGCCGGGCTGGACGTCTCGGCGATCATCTGGATCACCACCCGCATCGGCGAGGAGCACCGGGCGGTGCTCGACTGGCTGAACCAGCACGGCGACGACGACGTCCGCTTCTTCGGCGTCGAGGTGCGGCTGCTGCGGATCGGCAGCTCGGCGCCGGCGGTGATCTTCAACGTGGAGGCGCGCCCCAACGACTGGCAGAAGGTCGTCAAGCAGCGCCAGCGGGTCGGCTCGCCGCTCAACTCCCGCATGCGGGAGTTCTGAGGAAGCGCACACGGTCGCGGGCCGGGGTGCCCGCCCCCGCCCCGGCCCGCGACCGGTTCCAGCTCGCTACCGCAGGTCGGGCGGGCGGCCCCCTCGGGCGACGGCGGCGTCCTCCTCCTCCAGCGGCTCCGCGTCGTCGTCGTCCTCGTCGTCCTCGTCGAGGTCGACCAGCGAGGCGCTGGTGTACTCGAGGCCGTAATAGGCGTAGAGCGCCTCCTGCTCCTGCGGCCACAACCGGCCGCCCGCGCCCATGCCGGGCGCGGCCTCCACGAAGGCGCGGTGGTACGGCACCCTGATGTCGTTGCCGTCCTCGACCGCCTGGCCCACCGGGACCAGGCGCATGCTGGCGCCGATGTCGGCCGTGTTGAGCAGCGCCCAGCCCGGCTCGTCGGCCTCCGCGTCGTAGTAGATGTCGACGATGGTGCCGAGCTTGGCCCCGGCCCGGTCGAGCATGACCCGGCCCGTCCACCTCCTCGCGACGTCGAATGCCGGCATCGCGTCCCCCCCTCCACTTGCTCGTGCCGCCGTGGACACGGCGACAGGTGGCTGATGCGGCGGGGATGTTACCCAGGACCCCATGACGGCGACAGTCAAGTTCGAGGGTACTGACCGGTTAGGGCATATCCTTACGAAAAATAGTCACAGAAATAGCCCGGGTCATGCCCGTGTCCCGGGAAGCCCGAGCTCGCGCTCGGCCTTGGCCTGGTCGTCGACGCAGAAACGGGTGGCGGGCAGGGCCTCCAGCCGCTCGCTCCCGATCGGTCGGCCGCACGCCTGGCAGGTGCCGTAGGTGCCCTGCTCCACGCGCTGGAAGGCCGCCTCGATCTGGAGCAGCTCGTCGGAGACCTGCTCCAGCAGGGAGAGGTTCTTCTCGTGCTCGAAGGTCTCGCTGCCGAGATCGCCGGGATGCTGGTCGACGTTGGACAGCTCGGCGCCCGCGTCCGCGTCCGCCTCCTCGCGGAGGAGGCCGTCGCGGACGCCCTCGAGCCTGGTGCGCTCCTCCTCCAGCCGCTTGTGTACCTTGGCCTTGATCATGTCGTCCTCCGCTCGCATGTCGAGGCGGCAGAGGTACCCGCCGTTCGCGGCCGCAAACCGTGGCCAGCTCAGGACCGGTCCAGGCCCCGCCGGATGGCGTAGCGCATCAGCTCGTAGCGCTTGGAGAGCTGCAGCTTGGTGAGGATGTTCTGGACGTGGTTCTGGACCGTCTTGACGCTGATGACGAGCTGGTCGGCGATCTCCCGGTAGCTGTAGCCCTTGGCCACCAGCCGCAGGACCTCGGTCTCGCGGGCCGTCAGCCCCGGCTCGGTGGTGCCGCTCATGCGCCGGAACTCGCCGAGCACCAGCGCCGCCAGCGACGGGGAGAACGTCGGCTCGCCGGCCCGCACGCGCACCACCGCATCGACCAGCTCGGCGGCGGTGGAGCTCTTCAGCAGGTAGCCGCTCGCCCCCACCTTGACCGCCTCGAGCACGTCCGCCTCCTCGCCGGAGGCGGACAGGACCAGCACCCGCACGTGCGGGGACTCCTCGACGATCCGCCTGATCGCCTCGACCCCCCGCACCGTCGGCAGGTTCAGGTCCATCAGCACCAGCTCCGGCATGGCCTCGCGGGCCACCTCGATCGCATCGCCGCCGTCGGCGGCCTCGGCGACCACCTCGATGCGGCCGGACGCCTCCAGGTCGGCCCGGACGCCGTCGCGCCAGACCGGATGGTCGTCGACCACCATCACCCTGACCCGGTCCTCAGCCTCCACACCCGCCCTCCTGTCCCCTGATTCACCGGGGCACCCCCTTGGGGTTCCCCGGACCCCTCCGGATCCACCGGGGCACCCCCTTGGGGTTCCCCGGACCCCTCCGGTCCTCGACCCGCAGCTCGACCTCGGTGCCGGCGCCCGGCCGGCTGGTGACCCGCACGCGGCCGCCGAGCTGCTCGACCCGGCCCTTGATGCTCTTGGCGAGCCCGATCTTGCCGGCGGCCGCGAACGCGGCCTCGTCGTAGGTGAAGCCGCGGCCGTCGTCACGGATTGTCACCGCCACCATGCCGCCGTCCTCCTCGGCGAACAGCGCCACCCGGGAGGCGCCGGCGTGCTCGACCACGTTGTCCAGCGCCTGGCGGACGGCCGCGGCCAGCTCCTCGACGTGGTGGGCGGGCAGCCAGATCGGGCCGGTGGCGCCGACGGTGACCTCCAGGTGCCCCCAGCCGCGCCCGGCGACCGCCTCCAGGCCGGCGCGGAGGGAGGCGGCCCCGGTCGGCCCGTCGTCGGGGTCGCGCAGGACCAGCGCCCGCAGCGCACGCTCCTGCCCGGCGGCCATCTCGGCGAGGCCGGCCACCTGGCCGGGCGGCACCGGCCCTCCCGCGGCCAGCTCCCGGCCGCGCTTGTGGACCAGGGCCAGCGCCTGCAGCACCGAGTCGTGGATCTGCCTGGCGAGCGACTCGCGCTCCGCCAGCCGCGCGGCCCGCTCGCGGGCCCGGATGGTCTCCTCGGTCGCCTGGCGGAGCTGCAGCGCCGAGCGCTCGAGCAGGCGGGCGACCAGGCCGACGGCGCCGCCGGCGAGCACGAAGTTGAGCGTCCCGCCCGCCAGGTCGAGCAGGGTCGGGGCGTCCTCGGCGGCCAGGTCGACGCCGTTGGCGAGCAGGCCGGCGGCCAGGGAGAGGCCGAGCGCCAGCCCGGCGACCACCCCGGCCCGTACGCCGCGGGCGGCGCCCCAGGAGACGGCCGCCGCCACCGGGTAGCCGGCGGCGAAGAACGGCCGCTCGCCGACGGTCCGCTCCGGCATCACCAGGCCGGCGAGCACGTTCAGGCCGGCCGCGAGCGCCAGGTCGGCGGCGAGCAACGGCCATCTCGGCGCGGGTCGGGCCAGCGTCAGCCAGGCCGTCCACGCGGCCAGCAGCAGGATCGCCGCGGCGGCGAGCGGCGGCCGGCGCAGCGGGCCCGCGGTCAGCGCCAGCACCGCCATCCAGGCCAGGCTCACCCAGCGGAAGGCGAGGATGCCCAGCGACAGGATCGCCCGGCCGCGCTCGGCCTCGGAGCGGCCAGCGGTTCCGGCTCGCGGAGCGCCAGCCGTACCGGCTCGCGGAGCGCCAGCCTCGTTCACGGCGCGGTCAGCGCCGCTCGGCGGGCCCGGCGGCAGGGCCGACCGCCGTCCACCTCGCGCCGTCGCCGGCAGGTTCGGGGCTGGCGCTCTGCAAGCCAAGCCCGTCGCGCTGGGCCTTGGCGGCGGCGCCGACCCGGGCGAGGACGGCGGCGAGCACGCGCGCCTCCTCGTCGTCGAGATGGCGGGCGAAGTGCTCCTGGATGCCGCGGAGGTGGACGGGCGCCGCCCGCCGCAGCGTGCTCCTACCCCGCTCGGTGAGGACCGCGAACCAGCCCCTGCGGTCGTCCTCGGACCGCTCGCGGCGTACCAGCCCGCCCTCCTCCATCCGGTCGACCACGCGCGACAGCCCGCTCTTGGACAGCAGCACCGAGGAGGACAGCTCCTGCATGCGCAGCCGCCCTTCGGGGGCCTCGGCCAGGTTGAGCAGCACGTCGTAGGCCTTGAGGGGCAGGCCGCGCTCGGCCGACAGCTCGCGTGCGAGCAGCTCGGTCACTGCCGCGTGGGTCTCGAGCAGGGCCCGCCAGGCGGCCAGGTGCCCAGGATCGGGTCGCGCCGGCATGGCGCCATTGTATTCGCAGCACCGAGACGCAACCGGCTCCTGGCGGCGACCCGGCGCCGATCGCTGGTAGCCTGCCTACCTACGACGGACCCGGCACCGGCTCGATCGTCCGGAGCGGCCGCTGGTCCGCGCCTTGGCCGCGGCCCCTGGCCGGCCAGGCCCCACCTGACAAGCCGATGAGGGAGATCGTCTGCCATGACAGCCCTGAGCCTCACGCGGGCCGCCGCGACGCCGCCGGTGGTGGTGCTGCGCGCGCTCGGCCTGGGCGACCTGCTCACCGCGGTCCCGGCCCTGCGGGCCCTGGCCGACGCGTTCCCCCGCCACCCGCGCCTGCTCGCCGTCCCCACCGCGCTCGCGCCGCTGGCCCGCTGCACCGGCGCGGTCGACGAGGTGGTGCCGGCCGAAGGGCTCGACCAGCCGCTGAGCCGCCTGCTGCACGGCGCGGGGCTGGCCGTGAACCTGCACAGCCGTGGCCCGGAGAGCCACAACCTGCTGCTAGCGGCCGAGCCGCGGCGGCTGCTCGCCTTCGCCCACCCGGCCGTCCCCGCCAGCTCCCAGGGCCCCCGCTGGCGCGCCGACGAGCACGAGGTCGCGCGCTGGTGCCGACTGTTGGAGGAAAGCGGCATCGCCGCCGACCCGCGCCGGCTCGACATCGACCTGCCGCCAGGGCCGCTGCCCCATGGCGCGCGGGAAGCCACCCTGGTGCACCCTGGCGCGGCCAGCCCGGCACGGCGCTGGCCGGCGGAGCGGTTCGCCGCGGTCGCCAGGGCCGAAGCGCGCGCGGGCCGGCCGGTGGTGGTGACGGGCGGGCCGGACGAGGTCGCGCTGGCCCACGAGGTCGCCGCCCGCGCCGGTCTGCCGCGGGGCGCCGTCCACGCCGGCCAGAACGGCGTGCTCGCGCTCGGCCGGCTGGTCGCGGCCGCCGACCGGGTCGTCTGCGGCGACACCGGGGTCGCCCACCTGGCCACCGCGCTCGGCACCCCGTCGGTGGTGCTCTTCGGGCCGACCTCGCCGGCGCTGTGGGGGCCGCCCGCCGACCGGCCCTGGCACCGGGCCCTGTGGGCGGGCGGCAGCGGCGACCCCCACGGCCAGCTCCCCGACCCGGGGCTGCTCGCGATCGCGACCGACCAGGTGCTGGAGGCGCTCGACGACCTGCCGGCGGCACCCGCCCGCGAGCGGGTCGCGTAGGCGCCCGAGCGTACGGCGGGGACCCACCCGCGACTACGTTCCTTGCAGGTAATTCGTCACCTGGACCGTACCTCCCACCTACAGCGGATTGTCCATTACCTTCCGGCGTGATAGCTCTTCGCCCGCTCCGCACCGTTTTCCAGCAGCGGCGGGGCGTGGGTCGCGGCGGCGAGGCCGCGACACGTCGGCCCGGGAGGTGCCGTGAACAAGAGTCCTTCGGCCGCGCCGCGATCCGGCGCACGCAGGCGCGGGGCGCTCGGCCTCGGTGCGGTCGTCGGCGCGCTCGCGCTGATCGTCGCGACGCTGCCGGCCGCGTCGGCCGCCCCCACGACCACCAGTGGCAGGACCCTCAAGGCGAAGCCGCTGACCGCCACCACGCGGGTCGTGGGCGCCAAGTCGGCCTCCGGCCAGCTCGCCAGGACCGACAAGACCCTCCTCGGGCTCAAGTCCAGCACGCCGGTGAACGTCGTCGTCAAGCTGGACTACGACTCGCTGGCCGGCTACCGCGGCGGCGTGAAGGGCTACGCCGCGACCAGCCCGTCGGTCACGCGCCGCAAGCTGGACACCAGGGACGCCACCGTCCGGCGCTACGCCGGCTACGTCGCCGGCGTCGAGGGCAGCTTCAAGAACGCGCTCCGGTCCCGCCTGCCGGACGCGCGCGCCGGGCGGAGCCTGCGCACCGTCTACGGCGGCGTCGCCGTCAAGGTGGCCGGCAACCGGATCGCCGACCTGCTCCGCGTCCCTGGCGTGGTCGCCGTCCAGAAGGACGCGCCACAGAAGCTCCACACCGACTCCAGTCCCGCCTTCATCGGCGCGCCGACCATCTACAACCAGCTCGGGCAGACCGCCGACGACGCCGGCAAGGGCGTGATCGTCGGGGTGCTGGACACCGGCGCCTGGCCGGAGCACCCCTCCTACATCGACCACGGCAACCTGCCGGCGCCGCCGCCCAAGGCCGACGGCACCCCGCGGACCTGCGACTTCGGCGACAACCCGCTGACCCCCGCCAGCGACCCGTTCGTCTGCCAGGACAAGCTCATCTCCGGCCAGCCGTTCCTGGACACCTACAACGCGGTCTTCGGGGACGAGCCCTATCCGGACAGCGCGCGTGATTCCGACGGGCACGGCACCCACACCTCGACCACCGCCGCGGGCGGCCCGGTCGCCCACGCCGACCCGCTGGGCATCGACCGCGGCGCCATCCACGGGATCGCCCCGGGCGCCCACGTCGCGGTCTACAAGGTCTGCGGCACCCAGGGCTGCTTCTCGTCCGACTCCGCGGCCGCGGTCGCCCAGGCGATCCTGGACGGGGTCCGCGCCATCAACTTCTCGATCTCCGGCGGCGTCGACCCCTACGCCGACACGGTGGAGCTGGCGTTCCTGGACGCCTACGCCGCGGGGATCGTGGTGTCGGCGAGCGCCGGCAACGATGGTCCCGGCGCCGCGACGGTCAACCACAACTCCCCGTGGGTGCAGACGGTCGCGGCGTCCACCCAGACGCGCACCTTCCGCTCCACCGTCACCCTCAGCGGCGGCGGCGCGAGCCTGCAGGTGTCGGGCGCCACCATCACCGCCGGCGTCGCCAACCCGCTCCCGGTGGTCAACGCGGCCGACCCGCCGTACTCCAACGCCGGCTGCGAGGTGGAGGCCGATCCCGGGACGTTCACCGGCAAGATCGTCGCCTGCCAGCGCGGCGCCGGCCGGGTCCTGCGGGGCTTCAACGTCTTCCAGGGCGGGGCGGCCGGCATGATTCTCTACAACGCCGAGCCGCTGGATGTCATGACCGACAACCACTGGCTCCCGACCGTCCACATCGACCAGCCCGAGAGCGACCAGCTCCTGGCGTTCCTGGCGGCCCATCCCAACACGACCGGGTCCTTCCCGCAGGGCACCAGGACGACCTGGCAGGGGGACAGGGTCACCTTCTTCTCCTCCCGCGGTCCCGGCGCCGACTGGATCAAGCCGGACATCACCGCCCCCGGCCTCCAGATCCTGGCCGGCAACTCGCCGACCCCGAACCCGGCCGAGCCGGTCCTCGGCCCGCCGGGCAACCTGTTCCAGGCGATCGCGGGCACCTCGATGTCGTCGCCGCATGCGGCCGGCTCGGCGGCGCTGGTCGCCGCGCTGCATCCCAACTGGACGCCCGGCCAGATCAAGTCGGCGCTAGCGACCACCGCCAGGACCGCCGGCGTGACCAAGTCCGACGGGACCACCCCGGCTGACCCGTTCGACGTCGGCAGCGGGCGCGTCAACCTCAACGTCGCCGGCAACCCGGGCCTGACCTTCAACGAGACCGCGGCCGACTACGCCGCCGCCGCCGTCGACGTGCTCGGCCGCATCGACCTCAACACCCCCTCGGTGAACGCGCCGACCATGCCGGGCCAGGTCAGCACCAGCCGCGTGGCCAGGAACGTCTCCGGCCGCACCCTGACCTACCGCGTCTCCACCGACGCGCCGGCCGGGACCCAGATCACCGTCACCCCGTCGAGCTTCACCCTGGCGGCGGGGGCCACGATCCGCCTGCGCATCCGCATCTCGGCCCCGAACGCGGCCCCCGGCCAGTACTTCGGGCAGATCAACCTGGACCGGCGGGGTGGCAGCGACCTGCACCTCCCGGTGGCGTTCTTCCGCACCCAGGGCCAGGTGTCGCTGAACCAGACCTGCGACCCCACCACGATCGCGCTGGAGACGGGCCGCTCGACCTGCGAGGTAACCGTCCAGAACAACTCGCTGCAGGACACCTCCGTGGTGTCGCGCAGCCGCCTGACCAGCAACCTGCGCCTCACCGCCGTGAACGGCGCCTTCCAGGCGTCGCCGAGGGAGGCCGTCGGCACCGCCAACCTGGCAGGGCGTGAGCTGGCCTCGCCGAGCATCGCGCCGGGAGACAGCCCCGCCGGGTACATCCCGCTCGACCTCTTCGGGATCCCGCCGGTCGCGATCGGCGACGAGGAGGCCATCAACTTCACAGGCCTGGCGGCGCCGTTCCGCTTCGCCGACCAGGACTACACCACCATCGGGGTGACCTCCAACGGCTACTCGGTCGCCGGCGGCGCCACCGGTCAGGACGTAAACTTCGTGCCGCAGACGCTGCCCGACCCGGCGCGGCCCAACAGCGTGCTGGCGCCGTTCTGGACCGACCTGGACGGCACCGGCGCGCCTGGCGTGTTCGCCGCGGAGCTGACCGACGGCGTCAGCACCTGGCTCGTCATCGAGTGGCGGGTGAACGTCTTCGGCACCACCAGCCAGCGCGTCTTCCAGCACTGGCTGGGCGAAGGCGGCGCCGAGGACATCAGCTTCGTCTACAACCCGGCCGACCTGCCGGCGGCGCCGCCGGCCGGCTACGGGCTGACGGTCGGGGCCGAGAACCAGGCGGGGTCGGCCGGCGCCCAGATCGCCCCGACGACCCCCGAGACGCCACCGACCGAGGACCTCGTGGTGACCAGCACCCCCGGCACCCCCGGCGAGACGCTCACCTACAGCTACGAGCTGAAGGGGGTGGCACGGGGCACTGGTGAGGCACGCACCTCGATGACGACGCCGCTGGTGCGCGGCACCACCACCGACTTCGACCAGATCACCGTCGAGTAGCGCCTCCACGCCGCACCGAGGGGCCCGGCCATCCGGCCGGGCCCCTCGGTCATCCGGGATATAGGCTTCGGCCATGAGGATGCGCGCGAGGTTCTGGATCGCCTGGTACCTGCCGCTGGTGGTGCTGTGGCTGGCGTTCGTGGACACCCTGGCCACCGCCGAGGTGGTGCTCGGGCTGGTCGCCGCCGCGGTCGCGGCCACCGCCGCCGAGCTGGTGCGCGACCAGGACCTGGTCCGGTTCCGGCTCAAGGTCTCCTGGCTGCGCGACCTCTACCGGCTGCCCGGGCAGGTGCTCGGTGACTCCCGGGTGCTGGCCGTCGCCCTGTGGCGGCGGCTCACGGGACGGCCGGTCCAGGGCGTGTTCCGCGCCCTGCCTTTCCCCATCGACCAGGACGACGCCAGGTCGGCGGGCAGGCGGGCGCTGGTGACGGGCTTCGTCTCCCTCACCCCGAACGCCTACGTGGTCGGGATCGAGGACGACGGGGTCCTGCTGATCCACCAGCTCGGCACCGACCAGGCCAACCCGGTCCCCCCGAGCATGCTGGAGGCCGTTGATGAATTACGGAGGGGTTCGGGGAACCCCGAGGGGATGCCCCGATGAATGAATGGCTGGTGGCGGCGCTGGCGTTGCTGGTCGGGTTGGTGCCGTGCGGGATGGTGTGCCTGCGGGGCGACCCGGTGAACCGGCTGGTCGGCCTCGAGATGGCCGGCACCGTCGACACGCTGGTGCTGCTGCTGCTCGCCCAGGCGTACGACCGGGCGATCTACTTCGACCTGGCCCTCGCGCTGGCGCTGCTGTCGTTCGCCGGCGGGATGGTGTTCGCCCGCTTCCTGGAGCGCTGGATATGAGCCCCCGCGGCATCCTCGTCGGCGCCCTGCTGGTGGTCGGCGTCGGCGTCACCCTCGCCTCATGCGTCGGCGTGCTGGTCATGCGGGACGCCTACGACCGGCTGCACTACAGCGCCCCGGCCACCACCATCGCGCCGCTGGCCATCGCCGCCGCCATCGTGCTCGAGGAGAGCTTCTCGGCGGCCGGCATCAAGGCGCTGCTGGTCGCCCTGGTCCTGCTCGCCACCAGCCCGGTGCTCACCCACGCCACCGCGCGGGCCGCCCGCGTCCGCGCGCTCGGCGAGTGGGCCGTCCAGGAGGGCGAGCAGGTGAAAGGAGACAGCCCGTGATCGTCCTGGAGGTCGCCGTGTTCCTGCTGGTCGCGGCCGGCGGCACCGCCGTGGTGCTCACCCGCGACCCGCTCGACCAGGCGATCGTGGCCAGCTTCTACGGCCTCGTCCTCGGGATCATGTTCCTCGTGTTCCAGGCGCCCGACGTCGCCCTCTCCCAGATCACGGTCGGCGCGGTCGCCCTGCCGCTGATGATCGTGCTCGCCCTCGCCAAGGTCCGCGCGCTGGCGGGCAGCCGAGAGGACGACCGCGAGTGACCCCGGCTCTCCGCCGGCGCGTCTTCCTGGTCGCGGGCGCGGTCGCCGGCGGCCTGCTGCTGTGGGGGCTGACCGGGCTGCCGGACTACGGCGTCTACCCGGGGCCCTACGGCGACGTGCTGAACGCGGTCGCGGTCGACGAGCGGAAGGCCACCAACGTGGTCGCCGCCGTCACCTTCGACTACCGCGGCGTGGACACCATGGGCGAGGAGTACATCCTGTTCGCGGCCGTCATCGGGGTCGCCATCGTGCTGCGCGCGCAGCGGGGCGAGACCGAGCAGGAACCCGACGAGGACGCCGCCGACCGCCGCGCCCCCGGCACCTCCAACGCGGTCCGCGTGCTCGGCCTGGCCCTGCTCGGCCCCGTGGTGCTGTTCGGGATCTACATGGTCGCGCACGGCCACCTCTCCCCTGGCGGCGGCTTCCAGGGCGGGGTGGTCCTGGCCACCGGCGCCCTGCTGGTGTACCTGTCCGGCGAGTACGTGACCCTGCGCCGGGTCCGCCCGGTGGCCCTGATCGACCTGGCCGAAGGGTCCGGCGCCGCCGGCTACGTGGCCGTCGGCCTGCTCGGGCTGGCCGCCGGGGCGGCGTTCCTGGAGAACGTGCTGCCGCTCGGCCAGCCGGGAGCGCTGCTGTCGTCGGGCATGATCCCGCTCATCAACCTGGCCGTCGGCCTGGAGGTGGCCGCCGGCTTCGTGCTGCTGCTGTCGGAGTTCCTGGAGCAGACCCTGGTGGTGCGCCGGCCGGGGGAGGTGACGTGAGGTGATCTACCTGCCGTACGCGGTCGCCGCCTGGCTGTTCCTGGTCGGGCTGTACGGCATTGTCACCAGCCGCAACCTGGTCCACGCCGTCACCTGCCTGTCGGTGGTGCAGTCGTCCACCTACATCCTGCTGCTGGCGGTCGGCTTCGAGCGGGGCGGGACCGCGCCCATCTTCCTGGACGTCCCCGTCGGCACCAAGGCCGTCGACCCGGTGGTCGGCGCCCTCACCCTGACCGACATCGTGGTCGGGGCGACCGTGTCGGCGCTGCTGCTCGCCCTGGCGGTCCAGATCTTCAAGCATCACGGGACGCTCGACCCCGAGCGGTTCCGCTCGCGGGAGGACTGACCGTGGGCGCCCTGCCGGCCCTGCCGGTCGCCGTCCCCTTGCTGGTCGCCGCTGCCCTGGTGGCCTTCGCACCGGTGATCCGACGGCAGGTTGCCGACGCGGTCGCGCTCGTCACCGCGGCCGCGGTGGCCGCGCTCTGCGCCGCCCTGCTGGTCCAGACGACCGCTGGTCCGGTCGTCTACTGGTTCGGCGGCTGGCGCCCGCGGGACGGCATCGCCCTCGGCGTCGCCTTCACCGTCGACCCGGTGGGAGCCGCGTTCGCGACCCTCGCCGGGGTGCTGGCGGTGGCGGCGCTCGTCTACTCGTGGCGCATCTTCGAGGCCGTGAGCCCGCTCTACCACGCCCTGATGCTGGTCTTCCTGGCGGCCATCGTCGGCTTCTGCCTGAGCGGCGACCTGTTCAACATGTTCGTGTTCTACGAGCTGCTCAGCGTCGCCGCGTACGCCCTTGCCGGCTACCACACCGAGGACCCCGGCTCGCTGCGGGGCGCGCTCAACTTCGCGATGACCAACTCCGTCGGGGCGTTCCTGGTGCTTGCCGGCATCGCCCTGCTCTACGGCCGCACCGGCGCCCTGAACCTCGCCCAGCTCGGCCAGACGCTGGCCGCGGCCCCGGCCGACCGGCTGGTGGTGGTCGCGTTCCTGCTGCTCATGGTCGGGTTCTTCGTCAAGGCGGCGGTGGTCCCGTTCCACTTCTGGCTCGCGGACGCCTACGCGCTGGCGCCGATCCCGGTCGGGGTGCTGTTCGCCGGTGTGGTGTCGGAGCTGGGCCTGTACGCGGTCGCCCGCGTCTACTGGACGGTGTTCTCGGGACCCCTGGCCGCCGGGGGTGGGCTGCGGGCCGTGCTGCTGTTCGGCGCGGCGGCCACCGCGCTGCTCGGCGGAGTCATGTGCGTGCTCCAGCATCACCTGGCCCGGATGCTCGCGTACGCGACCGTCAGCCACGTCGGCCTCACCCTGGCCGGGTTCGCACTGCTCGGGCCCGACGGGCTGGCGGGCGCCGTCCTCTACCTGGTCGCGGACGGGCTGGTCAAGGGGGCGCTGTTCGTCTGCATCGGGCTCGTCCAGCACCACCTGCGCGACATCCGCGAGCTGGAGCTGCACGGCCGCGGCCGCAACCTGCCGTGGGCCGCGGCGCTGATGGCGCTCGGCGCCCTGGGGCTGGCCGGCGTGCCACCGTTCGGCACCTTCCGCGGGAAGGCGCTGATGGAGGAGGCGGCCATGGCCGCCGGCCACCCCTGGCTGACCGCCCTGTTCGTGGCGGTGGCGGCGCTCACCTCGGCGGCGCTGCTGCGGGCGGCGGCGCGGGTGTTCCTCGGGATCGGCGTGCCGAGGATCGACGCGCTGCGGCACCGGGCCCCTGCCGCTCCCCACCCGCACATCCACTCGACCCTGGTCGGCCCGGCGGTCCTGCTGCTGGCCGGCGCCCTGGCCGTCGGGCTGGCGCCGGGGCTGGCCGGCCGGGTGGAGGCGGCCGCCGAGCGCTTCACCGACCGGCCCGCCTACGCCGCCGCGGTGCTCCAGGGCGCGACCGGGCCCGAGGAGGCCGCCACGACCACCCAGCACGCGCGGGGGTCCCTCGCCGTCCCGGCCGTCCTGGCGGTGCTCTCCGCGCTGCTCGGCGCGGCGCTCGCGCTCGGAGCGCTGCTCCCTCGCCGGCGGCCGGCGGGCCACCTGACCCGGACCGCCGGCCGGGTCTGGGCCCCGACCGCCGCCGTCCTGCGCGACCTGCACAGCGGCAACGTCGGCGACTCGGTCGCCTGGCTGGTGGTCGGCCTCGCCGGCTTCGGCACCCTGCTGGCCCTGGTCGCCCGCTGAGGGCGGCCGCGTGGAACGTCAGCCAGGCCGGTCCTGGCGGGACGAGCCGCCGAGCAGCGGCAGCGCGTACCAGAGCCACGCGAACAGGATCGCGGCCAGCACGGCCGTGAGCGCCGCCAGCCAGGTCGCGAAGAGCACGTCGGTGATGACGTACAGGGCCAGGACGATCGCCGCGGCCAGGAACAGGGTGCCCCAGATCGCAAGGCGGTTGGCCATCTGCAGCAGCCGCTCCTTCTCTCGCTCCCGCCAGCGCAGCCGGTGGTGCGCCGACGGGGCGATCAGCAGGGCCGTGGCCACCGTGGCGCAGGCGATCGAGGCGAAGAAGACGTTGCGGAGGGTGCCGGGGAGCTGGGCGAAGCGCTGCTGGAACGGGGCGGTGAGCAGGAACGCGAGCAGCACCTGCACCCCTGGCAGCACCACCCGGAGCTCCTGCAGCAGCTCCATCAGCTCGCGGTCGAGGCGCTCGCCCTTGCTCTCCCCGTCGCCCATGGCGGCAGTCTAGCCGGCGCCGACCGGGCCGCTCAGGCGGCTCGGCGCAGGACCAGGCGGCGGGGCTGGGCGAGCACGAGCGCCAGGTCGTCGTCCAGGCGGCCACCGGCGTGCCGCAGGACGCTGGCGACCAGCCGGTCGAGGGCCTGGTCCAGCGATGGCGTGGTGAGCAGCTCGGCCGCGGCGTGGTCGTCCACCTCGAACGGCCGCCCATGTCCGTCGCGTGCCTCGACCAGGCCGTCGGTATAGAGCAGCAGGCGGTCGGCGGGGGCGAGCACCACCCGCTCGACCGCGGGGTGCGGGTCGAGGCCGAGCGGGGTCGTGGGCGTCCGGGCGGCCAGCGGCCGGGCTGCACCGCCGCGCAGCAGCAGCGGCGGCGGGTGGCCGCAGTTGACCAGCTTGAGCTCGCCCCGCGGGCCGAACTCGGCGAGCACGGCGGTGACGAAGTCCTCGTCCCCGAGGTGCCTGCTGGCGCTGCGGTCCAGCTCGGCGGCGAGCGCGGGCAGGTCCCGCTGGGTGAAGGCCGCCTGCCTGAAGCTACCGAGCACCAGCGCGGCGAGCTGCACGGCCTCCAGGCCCTTGCCCTTGACGTCCCCGACCATCAGCCGGACGCCGTACGGGGTGACCGCGACGTCGTAGAAGTCGCCACCGACGACCGAGTCCTCGGCGGCCGACAGGTAGCGGACCGCGAGCGTCACCCTGCCGGCGCGGCTGGGGACGGGGCGCAGGATCGCCCGCTGGGAAACCTCGGCGACCCGGGTGATGCGCAGCAGCGCCCGCTCCCGCTGACTGCGCCGCTCGGCGATGAAGGTGCAGAAGACCCCGCCGGTGGCCACCACCAGGCAGCGGATCACATGGTCGATGGTGCCGAAGATGCCGTCGGGGATCCCGAGCAGGACCGCGAGCACGGTGGCGTAGACGCCGACCGCCGCGGTGCGGCGGGCGTCCAGGCTGACGGCGGCCAGCAGCGGCCCGGCGATGAGGAAGCCAAGCAGCACCGCGCTGCCGACGGTCCACAGGTCGAGGATCGCGACCAGCGTGGTGACCAGCAGCGCGACCAACAGCGACCGCGTGTCCGTGTTCACTCGAGGCGATTATCGCCTGCTTGCCCCGCTTGCTACTAGACGACCGGCAGCTCGCCGCGGACCCGGCGGGCCAGCACCAGGTTGCCCTTGCGGTCGAGCAGGTCGAGCGCCCGCGCGAAGGCCGCCTGTGCCTCGGCGCCTCGGCCGGCCGCCCGCAGGACCGCGCCGAGCGCGAGCTGGCAGTCGGCCTGCAGGCCCAGCACGTCGACGGGCTCGGCCAGGCGCCACGCCTCCCTGGCGAGGGCCTCGGCCGCCTGCAGCCGGCCCCGCTTGGCCAGCAGCCTGGCCTGGACCGCGCGCCAGCGGGCCTGGGAGTCGATGTCGTCGGGGTCGGACGCCTGCTCGCTGATCCGTGCGAAGCGCTCGGCCTCGGCGTCGTCGCCGGCCCGCTCGAGCACGTCGGCCAGGACGGTGCTCATGGTCGACAGGTAGGCGCGCTCCCCCATCCCGTCCAGCAGCTCGACGCCCTTGCGCAGCTCCCGCTCGGCGGCGGCCAGGTCGCCGGCCAGCAGCTCGACGATGCCGGACGACTCGGCGGTCGTCGCGAGCCAGTACATCTGGCCAAGGTCGGCGAACATGTCCCTGGCGGCGGCGACGAGCTCGCGGGCCTCGTCCAGCTCCCCGTGCATCGCCCGCAGGCACGCCAGCGCCCGGATCGCGCGCGCCCGCACCGTCGGGTCGTCCCCGAAGCGCCGCAGCACCTCCTCGCACCGGCGGATGCCCTCCTCGACGGGCAGCGGACCGTAGATGGCCGACCCAGCCAGCACCCCGTAGTTGGCGGCCTCCTCCACGTGGTCGCCGGCGCGGCGGGCATGCTCGATCGCCCGGAGCTGGGCCGTCTCGCTGGCCGCGACCTGGCAGCGGGTCCACGCGACCTCGGCGAGCAGGCGCCAGGCGCGCGCCAGGCCCTGCTCGTCCCCCAGCTCCTCGTAGAGGGCGATGGCCGCCTTGGCCTGACCCTCCGCGTAGGTGTTCCAGCCCTCCAGGCTTCGGCTGTAGCCGACCCAGGCCCTGGCGAGCAGCACCTCCGCGCGGATGGACCGGTCGCCGCTCGCCTGCGCGCCCCGCTCGGCGCGATCGATGACCTCGTCGGCGCGATCGAACTCTCCCAGGTCGCGGAGGGCGCGCGCCAGGGTCGGCAGCAGGGCGAGGCCGCGCGGGTCGTCCCGCGGGTACAGCGAGTCGGCACGCGACAGCAGGTTGACCGCCGCCCGCATGTCGCCGCGGGCCACCGCGCGGTCCCCGCCGGCGCCGAGCTGGTCGGCCGCCAGGACGCCGAGCTCGACGGCGTGCTCGCCAGGCGGGCCCAGCTCCGTCCACAGGCGCACGGCCTGCTCGTAGTGGTAGCCGATGATCTCGGCGTACTCGGCGGCCCGCTGGCCGAGGGTGGCCTGCAGCCAGACGGCGAACCGCTCGTGCAGCTCGGCCCGCCGCCGCTTGGGCATGGCCTCGTAGGCGGCGTCGCGGATCAGGATGTGCCGGAACTGGAAGGCCTCGCGGGCCAGCGCCGAGACCGCGACGCGCAGCAACTGCCTGCGGGTCAGCTCGAGGAGCCGAGCGGGCACGCCCGGCCGCGCCTCGGGCGGCGACAGCTCCTCCACGGCGGCCCGCTCGAACACCTGGCCCACCACCGACGCGCGCTCCAGCACGCCCCGGTCGCCGCCCGCGAGCTGGTCGAGGCGCGCGGCGAGCAGCGCCTGGATGGTCGGGGGGACGCTGATCGGCTCGGTGGCCGGCAGGTGCCAGACGCCGTGGTCTCGTTGCAGGTGGCCGGCGTCCATCAGCATGGCGGTCAGCTCTTCGAGGTAGAGCGGGTTGCCGCCGGACAGCTCGGTGATGCGGGCGCGGGCGCCGGCGTCCAGGGCGGCGTCCCCGAGCAGGTTGTCGAGCAGCCGCGACGACGCCGCCTCCTCGAGCGGCTCCGGCAGGATCGAGGTGGCGTTGAGCTTCCCCCCGCCCCAGGTGGGCCGCTGCTCCAGCAGCTCGGAGCGGGCGACGCACAGCAGCAGGATCGGCGCGTCCCGCGACCAGCCGGCGACCTGCTCGACCACGTCGAGCAAGGTGGGCTCCGCCCAGTGCAGGTCGTCGAGGACCAGCACCAGCAGGCGGTCGCGGGCCAGCGCCTCCAGCAGCTTGCGGACCGCCCAGGCGGCGTCGGAGACCGGGCCGGGGGTGCCCTCCAGGCCGAGGAGCTGCGCGACCCGCTCGGCGACGGCGCCGGCCTCCGGGACGCCGTCGAGCAGCGCCCGAAGCTTGGCCCTGGCCGCGGCCGGCCGGTCGGTCTCGGCCATGCCGGCGGCCTGGCGCACCGCCTCGGCGACCGGCCAGAAGGTGATGCCCTCGCCGTAGGGCAGGCAGCGGCCGGAGAGGGCCCGGGCGGTGCCCTCCAGCTCGGCGAGCAGCTCGGCGACCAGGCGGGACTTGCCGACCCCGGCAGCGCCGAGCACGGTCACCAGGTGGCAGGCGCGACGCTGGGTGGCGCTGTCCGCCAACAGCCGCAACAGGGCGCGCTCCCGCTGGCGGCCGACCATCGGGCGGTCCAGGCGGCGCGCGCGGCCCGGCGCGACCGGGTTCACCGAGTCGAGCCGGTAGGCTGCCACCCGCGCATCCTTGCCCTTCAGCGCCAGCGGCGGCAGGGGCGTGACCTCGACGGCGTCGCGGACCAGCCGCCAGGTGGGCTCGCCGAGCAGGATCTCGCCCGGCTGCGCCGCCTGCTCGAGCCTGGCGGCCAAGTTGACGGCGTCGCCGACGACCAGCGCCTCACCGACGGCCGGGTCACCGGCCAGGACCTCGCCGGTGTTGACGCCGGTGCGCAGCCGCAGCGTCTCCCCCCACTCGCCGGCGGAGCTCCTGGTTCAGCCCGGTGAGGGCGGTGTGCAGCTCGGCGGCCGCCCTGACCGCCCGCAGGGCGTCTTCCTCATGCACCGTCGGAATGCCGAACACGGCCATGACCGCGTCGCCGATGAACTTCTGCACGGTCCCACCGTGGCGCTCGAGCACCGCCCGGGCCCGCTCGAACCAGCGCGCCATGAGCCGGCTGAGCGACTCCGGGTCGAGGC
>Ga0307278_10000073_pt1 | contig 46860 bp, 46 predicted proteins | sample ER_DNA_117_FD_194482 | JGI IMG/M metagenome (GOLD analysis project Ga0307278, IMG submission 194482) | Bulk soil microbial communities from the East River watershed near Crested Butte, Colorado, United States - ER_DNA_117 | ecosystem: Environmental > Terrestrial > Soil > Floodplain | place... | reverse complement strand
CATTCAACTTGCTGTATTTGAAGTCGTTGACTAATTGTTGCGTTCCTCACGCGTAATCACGAATCTGCCCATTTTTTGCGTCCGAGTGATACAAAGGGTGACACAAATTGCACCACAGTTTTCGTTAGTTGGCCGCGAGTTGTCATCTGCAATTACTCTAAGCCAGTAGAGTGATGGAAGACGTTCTTCAGTCTCCGAATCTCACCTCGCTGGCGACGAGGCCTCTTTTGGCGCGAAGGAGGCGACGATTTGCTCGAAGCGCGGATCGCCGCGGAGCGGGTCCCAAAAGGGGAATAGCTTAAGCATGCCGTAGCTGGTGGCTAATCTCTGTGGCGGGTTTAAAACTTGCGCCGCGTTCCGCAAAATTGGCGATCGCTCTTCAGGAAGACGAAGCCAACCTGATTTGGACATCGGCAACGGCCATGCCGCCTTCGCCGACTGCAGCGGCACAACGTTTCACTGAGCCGGAGCGCACGTCGCCCGCAGCAAAAATTCCTGGCAGACTTGTTTCGAGCCGGCCGGGTTGATGTTTACTCGCCTGCCAAGCCGGCGCCGCGGCCACGCTGGTCCCGGTTTTGATGAATCCTTTGTCGTCGCGCTCGATTTCGGGCGGCAGCCAGTCCGTGCATGGTCGTGCGCCGATCATGGAAAACACAGCCGGCGTTCGAAGGTGTCGGCGTTTGCCGTTCTGCGTATTTTCCAGCTCGATTTCTTCGAGCTTTTTCCCGCCAAACATTTCGCGGATCTCCGTCTGGTAAAGGATCTCAATATTCTCACGCGCTTGCACCCGATGCGCGAGATAGTCCGACATTTTGTTGGCAATGCTTTTCCCGCGAACCACGAGTAACACCTTCGCAGCGCCCTCGGAAAGAAACATCGCGGCCTGACCCGCGGAGTTACCACTCCCGACGACTACGACCGTTTCGTTGCGACAGAGCTGACCTTCCATTGCGGTCGCCGCATAGTAAACGCCCATGTTCTCAAATTGCTCGCGTCCTTCCGCATCGAGCCGGCGGTAATCCGCACCCGTAGCAATCAGAACAGCTTTTGCTCGAAGAGTTGCTGAGCAACCTTCAATGTCGAGACAGGCGCGGTATTCGTCGTTACCATCGTATTGCAGTGAGAGAGCCTGCGCGGGTGTCGAAAATTTCGCGCCGAACCGATATGCCTGAAGCTGAGCGAGCCAGGTCAAATAGCCCCCACTTACGCCGGTTGGGAACCCAAAGAAGTTTTCGATTAGCGAAGAGGAACCAGCTTGTCCGCCGGGAGCATAGCTTTCCAAAACGACAGTGTTCAATCCCTCGGACGCAGCGTACACGGCTGCGGCCAGACCAGCCGGTCCTGCTCCAACAATTGTCAGGTCTGACAGAATCTCGTTTTCATTTCCCGTCGCAAGTGGTCGAAGCACACCGGCTTCCTGCGCGATCTCACGCAACGAAGGCTGGCGTAGGCGACGACCGGCTGGGGTAATTAAGACTGGCAAATCACGCGTCGTCAGGTGAAAACGTTCGCTGAGTGCCTTTCCTTGTTCGCTTTCAAATTCGACAAGGCGATGCGGAATGCGATTCTTGTCGAGGAAATCGTTGATCCGATGGCCGTCACGATCATCGTTCGCCGCCAGCACGTGGAATCCCGCAAACTCTCGATCGCGATTGAGTCGACGACGTCGCATGATCAAAGCATTCACAATCGTCGTACTGACACTGGGTATCTCCGCCAGCACGCGACGCAGTTCAGCCGCGGGGACGTAGAGAATCTCCGCCTCCTCCGATGTGATTCGCGCTGTCGCCAGGGTCGACGTGCCTTGCAGCATCGACACATCACCGACAAAATCGCGCTCGCGGCCGGTGGCGAGAGTTTGCTCGATGCCGTCGCGCTGTTCGAAAACCTGCAACTCGCCGCGCAAGATGACGGTCAAACCGAAGTCGCGCTGGCCTGCCTTGTAGACGATATCGCCGCGCTTAACCACGCGGCGTTGGCCCAATCGCTCGAGGACTGAGAGCTGATTATCATCGAGCTTGGGGAAGGCAACGCTCTCAGTATCGCGATAGAACTGCTCGTCTGCCAACATGTGCCGTAACCCGACCTGTTTTCGTCGTGCAGCCGCGGCGACACGCGCCGCCCTCAGCTTCTCCGGCACTGCAGGATTCCCAAGCTCCTCGGTATACAGATTCACCACGGAGACGCGAACGCCATGTTTTACTTCACACTCGCCAAGTTCATGCAGGTGTGGCTGCCAGTGAGGGTATTCCTCCAGATCTTCAGCCACGTGCTTCGACAGCAAAATGTGTCCGGCGTCGCCGCAGTCCATGACCCGCTGCGCGATATTGATGCCGGGGCCAGCCACGTTCGCTTTTCCGGTTGCGTCGATGACTCCGCTGACTGGTCCACTGTGTACGCCCATTCGCAGCTGAAGTTCGGGATGTTTCTTGAGCGCGCGGCTTATTTCCAGCGCGCATTCAACCGGCGCTTCAGGGCTATGATAAAAAACCAGCGTGATGCCGTCGCCCGTCGGGATTGTGAGCAACCGCCCCGCCGTTTCCGCGATGTGGAATTCATCAGTGCCTCGGACGATCTCGTTTAAGTGCTCCACTAACGCTCGTTGCTGATTGATCGGCAGCTTGGAGTAACCGACGATGTCCGTGAACAACACATGCGCGATTTCCAGCTCAATTTCTTTTTTAATCTCGGCAGCCATACGGATTCACATGGAAATGCCCTCGCAAGGATACTCTCAAGCAGGCTGCCGAGAGTCGAGAGGAAAGCCCCCGAAAAAATCGCTGCGCGTCGCACCGCCGCTCTTGCCCATTGCAATTCAAGCCGTTTATTCTTTGCAGATCATTGTTCCCGTAGTTCAACGGATAGAACAAGGGTTTCCTAAACCTTAGATGTGGGTTCGATTCCCGCCGGGAACGCGTTTGTATACTCTTGCGCGTCTGAAGCTCTCCGGAAGGTGCGTCAACTGCGCTTCGATTGATTCGCTCCGATCTGTAATTTGCGGACTGGCGTTTAAATCCTCAGAGAAGAAATGGTTTCTTTCGTAGATAAACCTAAGCTGCTTGCCGATCTGCAGGCCCGCACTGATCGGCAGGCACAGCTGCACGAATCGCACATCGCCCCATTGACTGAATTTATAGAAGCACTCCGGCATGAATGCGGTCCGGACATGAGCATCCCCGATTTTGATCCATGGGACGGTGGCATCGACGCGGAGATTCTCTACCTGCTCGAAGCGCCGGGACCGCAAGCTGTGGCATCTGGTTTCATCTCACGCAACAATTCTGATGAGACGGCAAAGAATTTCTTCGAACTCAATGCTGCAGCGAAGATTCCCCGAAAGCGAACCGTGACTTGGAATGTCGTGCCGTGGTACATCGGGAACAGCAAGGCGATCCGAGCGGCCAAACGAACTGATCTAGAGCAAGGGGTTCATTTACTTCCGAAACTTTTGTCACTTCTCCCGAGACTGCGCGCAGTGGTCTTCGTGGGACGTAAGGCCGAGTACGCTCGCGAGACGATCATGGAACAACTTCCGAATGTAAAAATCTTCTACTGTCCGCATCCAAGCCCCCAGTGTTTGAATACCAATCCTGCGAATCGCCAGAGAATTCTTGACGTGCTGCGTGAAGTCGCAGCGGCAATGTCTTAGAATGGGGGTTCGTTCGGCGAAATCTTTCCCAAAGAAAGCGCACTGATGATGTAAGCACTTTAGCGTAGTCTTGCTCGCACAATGATTGTCTCGGCGTTAAAGAGCCAGCTCGAAACCTTCCGATCTCAGGTGATTGAGTACCGCGACCTATGGGCGGATTCGCTGGAAGGACCTCTGCCGGATTATCCCGTAAGAAACTTCGAAGCCCTCAAAGCACTAAGTGATCCGTTGCTGCGACAACTGGGTCTGTTACGTCCGTATTTAGAGGCGTTGCACGCGAGTTGGACTCTCATGGCGACTGGTACGGCGTGGGATGTCCTGGATCACGCACTTGGCAGTCATGGCGCGATAATTAAAGGACCCTCATTAAATGCACTAATCGATGGCGTTCAAATAGCTATTGGTAGGCTTGATGACTATCCGCCGGAAGCGGAATTTCGTATCGGCGGAGTAACCACCAAGAACGCCGACATCGAACTAGCGGAATTAGTGTGCTCGCGATTTACGCGCGCCGCGAGAAGTTTGCTGACCAGGAGGGCTGGCAAGCGTGCCTTTGTGATTGAGGACGAGTATGACGGACAAGATCTGCTTCACGCGATTCTCCGCTCTTATTTCAAGTATCCAGTACGGGAGAATCCATTATCCAAAATTGCCGGATCTGCGTCGACACGAGCCGATTTATCCATCGACGAATTGGGACTCATTATAGAAGTGAAGTTTGCAAAAGGTCCGCGCGATCAGCGAAGGATCGAGAAGGAAATCTCCGAGGACCTTGTGTTCTATACTGCTTGGAAACCATTGAAGTACCTGTTTTTCGTGGTGGTCAATTCGGCGGACTTAGAAAACGCGGAATTGCTGGACCGATTCTCTAAGCCGCAGGCCATAAACGAGAGGCATTTTCAGGTGAAGGTCATTACCGTCTGAATGTTTTTGCCGAGATAGAATTCTAAACCATTTAAGATGCTTCCGGGTTCATGGCGCAATCGGCTTCGGCTTCAGAGCTAAATTTGTTGTCCCCGCCTGCGAAAACTAACAAAACAGGCGGGGACTTTTGCCGGTTGTTATGGCGTAGACCACCGACCGGCTCGGCGTTTCGATCTTGGTTACGCAGCGTGCTGCTGCTGCTTCCTCCCAAAACCTCGCGCTTACGGGCTTCGTATATGTGGCCTGACTCCCGTCGGTTCGATTCCCGCCGGGAACGTTCGGGACATGAGATTTCTCTTCTGGTCCGGCGCTGCGATGATTATTTCTTGTGAATGACGGAAAGCCAAGTTGAGGCGACGGAAGCAAGTCGAAGACGTCGTCGGTTTCGTTATTTGATCGACATCGTCGTACTCGTGGCGGTGACGTTTCTTCTCGACGGCGTTCTCGGTGCTTTTATTCCTGCGCCGATCAATTTGGAAAAGGGGTTCGTGTTCGATGCGATTGGGAAAATGCTGCTGGTCGGAATCGCGTGGGGGTTGATTCGGTTGCGCGGCGAGAAGTTGGCCGATATCGGACTGAAGCGCCCAGTGAGTTGGATGCGCACGTTCATGATCGGCATTGGGTTCGCGGCAATTGTTTTCATCGCCATGTATCTTTCGGAAAAGGCGGGGTTTCGCCGCGACCTCAGCAAGTTCAAAGATGTGCAGGGAAATCTCGAGCTTGCAGTTCTTGGAGTTTTTTATGCTTTGATCGGGGCGGCCTTTTACGAGGAATTTATGTTTCGCGGATTTCTCATGCAGGGGCTGGCTATGCTTTTCGGTGCCGGCCGCGGCGCGTGGATCGTGGCATGTGTCGTGCAAGGCACGCTTTTCGGGGCAGCGCACGCTTACCAGAATCCTCTCGGAATCGTGATTACTGGCACACTGGGCGTTTTGATGGGGCTGCTGGTCCTCGCGTCAGGGCGTAATCTTTGGCCGGTGATCATCGGCCACGGACTCTTCGACGCGAGTCGTTTCGTTTTGTTCTATTTCCAGGGTCCGCCGACTGGCTGAATTGTTCGATTCGACGTGCCTTCCTAATCATCAGCGATTCAGCAGGCGTGGATCGAACTCATAATCGATTGGCGGCGCGATACGGATTTGCCTGAAAGCTGGATGCTCAGGATTGAGGAGAAAATTTGTATCGGCAGGACTGAGAGCGCTTGGTAAAGCCAAGACTGCGGAACGCTTTTCCTGCACCCAGCGGTTGCCAATCTCCATTGCTTCCGGCGGAGGTGGTGACCGTTTCCAGTCCGCAGGCAGCTTTGTCACTGGAAAAATTTCAGTGAGACGATCCGGCCATTCCAAATGAAATGCTTTGTATCTCTCATCGAGAATGAACGGGACCCGATTGGCGAAGACCTCCAGTGCAGCCGTGGATTGATGTTCGCTTACATAGATCACACGTACCCCGGGTGAATTCCAACGGCCTCCGTATCGCCGCGGGCCTTCTCCGGTGAACGCCGTCTGCGCGCGGCTTGCGCGCACAATCCGCCAGGCTGAGCGCATCGCGCTTAGGAATAAACGCCGTAATCGATTCGCCCCAGCAAATTGTCCACTTCCCGCGCGCCAACCTCCGTTTCTGCATAATCGAGCGGGACGGCGCCGCCAAGACCGCGCTGTGGAAACTTCAACCAGGCCCGCGCCTTTTCGATATCGCCAAAAACCTTCGTGGCATGCTCGAGCAGTCGCGAAAGGCGCATGACCTTATCCGATTCATCCGGCGACAATCGCCCAGCGGCCTTGCGCCGCTGCAAAGTGGATCTTGAGATGGAAAGTTTTGCTGCGAGCTGCTCGAAGGGCATGTCGATGCTGTTTTGCAAAGTCTCCAGCTCACAGAAACGTAGTCCTTTCTGAATTTGCCGAATCAGTTCGGTCGGATGCTTTGCTTTCGCAGTTGGCATTTTCTTTTGAAGCGTTGCGGTTTTCATAAATTGCCGAGTTGATTCAATTGAAACAATCTATTGTCTCAATTGAGCAAAGTCAACCTTGCAGGCGCTCCGCCTGCCAAGCCCCTTTCCAATTCACATCAACACTCCGGCAAGCGACGCGCTTGCCCTACAATTCGTTCCATCGCGGTAGAGCGCGTCCGTTAATTCGTTGGTGTTTTCAGGCGGCGATCTGGCCCAAAACAGCGCGCAACTCGTGGAAGTCCACCGGTTTCGTAAGGTGGAAATCGAACCCGGCTTCCTTGCCGCGCTCAACATCCTCGCTTGTGCCAAAGCCGGTGAGCGCTACCGCTTTAACAGGTCGTCTTCGTTTAGCCTGGGCAATGACGTCGTAGCCGCTGCCGTCCGGTAGAGCGATGTCGCACAGGACGACATCGAACTCTTTCGAGTCAATGAGCTTCAGGGCATTTTGGGCGCCATCAGCCACAGAAATTTCATGGCCGAAATGATTGAGAAGACGGGACAACGCTTGCAATGTGTCGCTGTGATCTTCGACCACCAGGATACGCAAACGCCTGCCTGAATTATACGAAGCCCTCGTGCGCTCGTCGCTCATGCTCACCCCGTTCCCGCGAAGCCTATAACCCGATTTTGCGCCGCGTCCAGAGGGAATTTTGGCGACTTAAAAAGGAACTTTTACAGCTGGAAAAATGTTCGTAGCCGATGCAGAAATGTCGCGCTGTATTGGCGTTCCTTTAACGCTTGTTCATCGGTGAGCTTGGCTTCTTTGACGATCCCTTCCGTTTCCATTTTTCGCTGGGCAAGCAACTGGCTCAATTGCTCGAGGCAGCCGGGTGCGCCGCGCAACACTTCGGCCATGACGGGTTTGCCGATTTCCATGACGTAGCAATCGCCGTCGGCGCGCACAGTTGCGCTACGCGGCTCGCCGGTGAGCAGCGACATTTCCCCGAAACAATCGCCTGCGCCCAGCGTCGCTACTTGAATCGTCGATCCATTTTTTGAAACTGAAACGTTCGCTGCGCCGCGCAGCAGCACGAACATCGAATCGCCCGCCGCGCCTTCCTCGATCACCGGTTCGCCGCGACCGAAATGATTAAGGCGCGCCTGCTTGACCAGATGATTGAGTTGTTCGTCGGAAAGACACCCGAAGAGCGGTTCCTCGCGCAGAATGGACAATGCCTCGGCCTGGTCTTCTTGTACTGGGCGCGCTGCCTTGCGCTCCAACTGCAGGGTGCGAATAGGGAAGGGAATCGTGATCCCCTGGCGTTTGAGCTCGTACCAGACGTTGGTGCGGACGGCGTCGTTGATCTCGTTGATCCGGGAATGATTGCCCATGTAGAACTTGATCTCGTAGATCACTGCGAAATCGGCAAAATCGACCAGGAAAACTTTAACTTTGGGTTCCGCGAGAACGCCGTCAGCCGTAGACGCTGCTCGGAAAAGGGCATCCTTTACGCGATTGGGTCGGTTCTTGTATTCGACTCCGACGCGGATCCGCATCGCGTGGACTTCCGTCGGATAGTGCAGATTAACAATCGCATGGCCCACCATCTCGTTGTTTGGGATGTCGAGATAAATGGCGTCATTGGTTCGCAGTCGCGTCGAACGCCAGTTGATCTCCATCACTTCGGCAAAGCGCTCGCCGACCTGTAACCAGTCCCCGACCTTGTACGGCCGGTTAATTTGAATCGAGACACCGCCGATGATCCCGGCAAAGAGATTCTGTCCGGCGAAGCCGAGGATGATTGCGACTACGCCGGAGCCCGCCAGCAGTCCCTTTAATTGCGTTTCGGCATGGTAGCCGTAGCTCAGAACAAACAGCAGTACGATTAAGAAGATGATACCGGCGACGACCTCACGCAAAAAATGGGGAATCGGTGTCTGCCGTTTCCTTTCGAAATAAAGATCCCAAACGTAGCGATTAATCAGCGCGACAACCAGCGCCGTGCTCAACAAGATCACTGCCGCACCCACATGATGCCGCCACGACGCATGGACTCCGTAAACGGCGATGGCTGCATAAAACGCGAGTATTAAAGAGAAGAGCCGAAACAGCAGCCCGATTCGCACACCAGCGCGGCGTTTTAATAACCGGCCAATGCCGAAAGCGACAAAAAACGTCCCGATAAAAACGATTACTGTGATCGCGTCTCGCTGTGCTTCGGAAACCGCGTTTAACATCAGGTGCGAAGTATATCAGAAAGCAGTTCGCTTGCCATGCCGAAGCTTGGCAAAGGTGGATCTCCTGCGAACGAAAGCCACAAAGCAGCCGACACGTCTGCCTCTACAGTTATCACTTCGTAGGCGCGATGATCAACCATGCCCAGCCAGCAAGGAAACAAAGGCCACCAACAGGAGTAACAAGGCCAAGCCAGTGCCGCGCCTGCGGGATCAGCGCCATTAGATACAGACTCCCACTAAAAACAAAAATCCCTGCAAAGAGCAACCACCACGCGGTGCGATTGATCGTACCGAAAAGCGCCAGTACGAGCAGCGCGATCGCGTGAATGAAATGATAAAGGACCGCCTTGTTCCAGACATCCAGCATGCCGCGCGCTTCGAGACTTGATCTGAGTCCGTGCGCTCCAAAGGCTCCCAACGCCACGGCCAGGAAACAAAGCACGGCTGCGATTCGAAACATTGTCATGTCGAGCTGGGTCGAGACATCTCTTGATTTCTAGCAGCAGCCTAAAGCAAATTCATTTCCAGCGAGTTTGACGCATCTCCAACTGCTTTTTCAGGTCACTCAAGGCTGATTGTCGGCTATGGCGAATCGCTTTCACATAGAAAATCGTTCCAGCCACGCCGAGAGCCGCTGCTGCGAGAAAATTCAGCCCCGGTCCGAGTTTCCACAGATACGCGCCAAGGATTGCGCCAGTGCTGACTATCAAATCGCGAACAAGATAGTACGCCCCGACCACTTGGCCGCGTCGATCAGAGTCGCTATAGCCGATGATCAGCGCCTTGCGCGATGTGTCTCCAAATTCCTTGAGACCCCGAATGATGAACGCAACGACCAGCGCCGAAAAACTTCGTGACATCAGCAAGCTAATCGGAAAAAGCGTAAACATGATGAAGGTCGCGACCACAAACGGCTCGCGGCGGTGCCGATCCGCGTAATGCGAGGCAGGAATGATGCATAACGTAGCGGCGACCATTTCTATGGCGGTTAGGATGCCCACTTGCCGACCGCTGACGCCGATGTAATCCATCGCAAAAATTACCACCCACGCATAGGGAACTCGCTCGCAAAAGCGGATCAAGATGTCGCTCAAGAGCAAACGCCTCATCGGCGAATTGAATTCGCGCAAGCTTCGCCAAAAATTCCACCGCTCCGCCTTAGTTAGGCCTAACGCCAGCTCGGCTTGCTCCGCTTGTGTCTCATCGTTGGATTCTTCGCGCAACTGCCGTTGTACTAAAATTGTGACCGCGGAGAAAAAAATCGAGATGATGAGCGCGATACGCACGCCGCCGATGATTCCGAATCGATCGATCAACACTCCGCCGAAAAATGGCGCGATCATGATCGGTAATCGTTTGATTACCGCTTGAACGCCCACGCCCATGGAGTGGCGATTTGCTTCGAGCGCCGCTCCGACCAGGGAGAACGTCGCCGGCAAGGAAAAACAAGTCCATGAAAGGAAGAGAAACATTCCTGCGATCACCGCGGCCCAATGCGGAACAAGCAAGACCAGCGCATAGCCGATGATTGAGACTACGTTGAAAATTATGAACGCCCGGCGATGTCCCCAACGATCCACAAACACTCCGCCGGGATAGGCGTAGATCGCACCGATTAAAGTGCGCAACGCATCGTAAACGCCGATAACAAAAACAGTCGCTCCGACTGCTTGCAGGTACTTCGGCACAAAGCGCATCCAAAGTTCTTCGCCTGCGCCGATGACAAAAATGGCGATGAGCAGGACGACCAGATTGCGTTTAAGCCCGAAGAAGTCGGCCACCCTGCTTCGGCGACTCAACCGCGGCTGACCCGGCGTTTGCATTCTGCGTAAAGCGCGTCGTAAACGATGAATTCGCGGTCAAGAATTTCGTGATCGCTCAAACCGAGGGCGCCGAAGCCGCTGGCGATCCATCGCAAACCTTCTCCGGCTGGATGCGGATTGGCGGGATGCGAATCAGCCGCGCGCACAATCTCGCCCAGCAAAACAAGCGCTGGATCGGTGAGCTTGTATTTTTTCAAGATCGAATTGAACGAAACATCTTCGCCGTGATGCCCAAGCTCGCTATTGGGCACGTCGAACACGATTCCGTCATTGATCTTTGTCCAGTCAGTATCGTGTGGCAGGAAGATAAACTCTGCGTCTCGGTCGATGAATTTTTTGATGAGCCATGGGCAGGCCACGCGGTCCACTTTAATTTTCTCGCGGGTGATCCATTTCATGAATTAGATTTTGTTTCGTGGCAGCCTGGTTCTGGTATGCGGTCGTTGCTGCCGTGCTTTACGGCGCGCATCAAATCTTTACCAAGCTGGCGGCGGACCGCATCGGCGAAGGCTTGGGAGGATTCGTTGTCGAAGCCACGGCCGCATTGTCGATCTTAGTTTACCTCGCGTTTCTTTGGCTGGCGAGCCGTTGGAATCAGCAATCCAGTGCGCAAGGAATTTTCTATTCCGTTCTCACCGGCGTCTGCGTTGGCGCCGGCACAATTGCCTTTTTTCTTCTCTTTCAAAAAGGTGGGCCACTTTCTGCCGTTCCTGCAATTCTGGCTTGTGGTGCGGCCCTCATGGCGATCGCTGGCATTTTATTTTTCCGCGAACCAGCATCTTGGCAGCGTGTCCTGGGGATCACGCTGGCGATTATTGGATTACTTTTGCTGCGGCGTTAGGCTGTGGAAGCAGTGTCTCCACCTGCGGCTTAGACATACTGTGTGTCGCTACAGCGGGTGCATGTCGCTCGTGTTCAAACCAAGCATAAAGAACCGGCAGCACGATCAAGGTGAGAAATGTTGAACTCAGAATTCCGCCGATCACAACGGTGGCGAGCGGTCGCTGAACTTCGGCACCAGTCCCCGTGGCAATGGCCATCGGCACGAAGCCGAGGCTGGCCACGAGCGCAGTCATTAACACAGGACGCAATCGCGTGAGCGAACCTTCGATCACAGCTTCGCGGATGGTGTGACCTTCTTCGCGCAGTTGATTAAAATAAGTGATCATCACTAGGCCGTTGAGCACCGCTACGCCGCTCAAGGCGATGAATCCGACGGCGGCGGTGATGCTGAAGGGCATCCCGCGCAACCAGAGCGAAAGAACACCGCCAGTGACGGCGAGTGGGATTCCGGTGTAAACAAGCAGCGCCTGGCGAAGGCTACCGAACGCGAGGAAAATCAGGATGAAGATCAAGGCGAGCGCCGCTGGCACCACAATCGCCAAGCGTGCGCGGGCTTCCTGTAAGTTTTTATACTGGCCGCCAAATTCGACCAGGTAGCCTTCCGGCATCTTCACCTGTTGTTTAATGCGTTGTTCGGCGTCGCGCACGAAACCTTCGACGTCGCGTCCGCCGAGGTTGACCATCAGCGCGGCGCGGCGATGTCCGTCGTCGCGCAGAATCGGTTCGACAACTTTGACCGTCTTGAAATCGACAACTTGTCCGAGCTTGATCAAGCCGTGGTCGCCAACACGCAAAGGTAACTGGCGAATTTTTTCGTCGTCCACGCGCAGTTCTTCCGGCATTCGTACAACGATTTCGTGCCGTTTTTCTCCTGCAATCGCGGTGCCGACAACTTTGCCGGCGAGCGCGGCGCTGATTGCTTTGTTCACTTCCGCCGATGACAAGCTGTAGCGTTGAAGCTCGTCGTGTTTTGCTTCGATCAAGAGTTGCGGTGTCCGTCCTTCCGTCTCGTATTCGACCTGTGCGGCGCCCGGCGTGTTTTCCAGAATTCCTTTGATCTGCCCCGCAAGCTTTTCCAGCACGTCGTAATCAGTTCCGAAGATCTTGACCGACAACTCGGCCTTGGTTCCTTCGAGCATTTCGTTGAACCGCATCTCGATTGGCTGGGCGAAAAGAATGTTGTAGCTCGGACTCATCTTTTTCAGCATGGCTTCGATGTGTTCGCGCAACTCCACCTTATCCCGCGGGCGGCCCGCGGTCTTCGGCCATTCGTTCAGCGGCTTGTAGAAGATGTAAACGTCGCTCTCGTTCGGCGGCATCGGATCCGTCGCGATTTCGCTTGTACCGATGCGCGAGAACACTCTCGTGATTTCGGGAAATTCGGTGTGCAGCCGATTCTCGACGTCGAGGTCAGTCTGCAACGAATCCTCCATGCTCATGCCAACCGGCTTATAGAGCATGGCCGTGATCGACCCTTCATCGAGCTTCGGAACGAATTCAGCGCCGAGGCGACTGAAGAGCCAGATAGAGCCGGCGAATATAGCAATCGCTGCGAGCACGACAATCCAGCGCAGCGCGAGAGCGAGCCTTAGGCTTGGGGCGTAGATTCCTTTCAGAACGCGGATGATAAAGTTATCGCCTTCACGAATCCGTCCGCGCAGCAGGAACGAGCAGAGCACCGGCATCAAAGTCAGCGCCAGGATGAGCGCACCGGTGAGCGCCAGCATGACGGTGAGCGCCATCGGGTGAAACATTTTTCCTTCGATGCCGGTGAGGGCCAGAATCGGAATGTAAACAATGGTAATGATAGCAACGCCAAAGAACATTGGATTGCCAACCTGTTTGCTGGCGGCGAGCACGGTGTGGAGACGTTCCTCGGTGGTGAGGCGGCGGCCGAGCTCGTGTTGGCGAATTCCGAGCTGACGCACGACGTTTTCAACAATTACGACTGCGCCGTCGATGATCAGTCCGAAATCAACCGCGCCCAGACTCATCAGGTTGCCGGATACTCCGGCCCTTAACATGCCCGTGAGAGCAAACAGAAATGAGAGCGGAATCGCCGCGGCAACGATGAGCGCCGCACGCCAGTTGCCTAACAAGGCGAACAAGACTGCGATCACAAGGATCGCGCCTTCGAACAGATTGTTGCGCACGGTGTGGATCGTTTTATTGATCAGAATTGACCGGTCGTATTGCGCCTGAATCTGAATGTTTTCCGGCAGTTTCTCTTGAATTTCGGCGAGCCGCGCTTTCACTCGCTCTGCGATCTCGCGGCTATTTTCGCCTGCGAGCATCATCGTCGTACCGATGACGGTTTCTTTTCCGTCAATGGTCGCCGCGCCGGTGCGAAATCTTGAGCCGTAGGTCACGTCGGCAAGATCCTTGACCAACAAAGGCCTTACACGGCCTGCAAACTTGACTGGCAGGTTGCCGATATCTTCCACCGTGTTCGCGCGCGTGACCGCTCGAATCGATAGTTGGTTGCCGCCGCGGCTGATAATTCCGCCGCCTGCGTTTTCGACATTCGCGGCAATCACGTCCGCCAGCTCGCTGAACGTCATTCCCGTTCGTTCCAAATCCTCCGGGCGCGGTTGAATCACGAATTGCCGTTCGTATCCACCGCTTTCATTGATGTCGGCGATGCCCGGAACAATTCGCAGCAGCGGCTTGATGGTGTATTCCTGAAGTTCGTTCAGCTCAAACAGCTGCTCCTTGACCGATTCGGGTTTTGCCGCGCCGGGCTTGTAAGAAACGTTGTAGTAAAAAATTTCACCCAGACCTGTGCTGATCGGCGCGAGCTTCGGCGCGACATTTTGCGGCAAGCGTTCGACTGCTGCTTGCAAGCGCTCAGTTACAAGCTGTCGCGCGCGATAGATGTCGGTTCCGTCTGCGAATTGGAGGGTGACCTGCGACAGACCGAACTTGGTCAGCGAGCGCATTTCTTGGACGCCGGGGAGTCCGGCCATTTCAATCTCGATCGGTCGCGTCACAAGCCGCTCCGATTCCTCGGCCGCCAAAGCCGGAACTTCGGTGTTGATCTGCACTTGCACCCCGGTGATATCCGGCACGGCGTCGATGGGGAGGCGCGAACCGGACCACAAACCGACTCCGAGCAGCGTGAAGGCCGCGAGCAAAACGAACGCACGTTGTCGCAAAGATATTTCGAGGATCTTGTCGATCATCTCTGGTCCTCCGGTTTGGCAATTTCCCGCTTGTCCAAACGCGTCGCAGTGAGCTGCTCGAGTTGCTGCCGTGCTTCAACGGCGCCGGCTTGCGCAGCCGAGAACGCATCGAGCGAATCGAGATATTGCTTTTGCACTTCGGTATAAATTGTGATCGGGAGCGCGCCCGCTCTGTAATTGCGATCGGCCAGTTCCGCCGCCTCGCGCATTTGTGGCAAGATCGACATCTGCAATTTCTGGGCTTCTTCCCGACGCGAGCAGTAAACGAACTCAGCGTTGGAAACCTTCCGCTCCACTTCGCGCACGGTGGTTGTGAGCGTCGCTTCTGCTTGGGCCGCACGCGCTTTCGCGGTCTCAATCTTCCCCGCGTTTTTGTTCCAAAGCGGCAATGGCAGAGTCACGCCAATTCCAAATAGATACTCATTTGTCTCGGCGCGTTCGTTGTGCGCAAATGGTCCCACGCGCAGGGCCGGCCAACGTTCATTGAGCGCGAGCTTCACTTTGAAACCCTGCTGCTCTAGCTCGAGGACGTGAGTGCGTATGTCGTAATTCCGGGCACGCGCTGAGACCAGCAATGTCGAGACTGTGGGAATTTCTAGGAGCTTCAGATCGAGATTCGGAAGGCCGAGCGCCGCATCGATCCTCGCGCCGCGTAGTTGATTTAGCTCATAAACGGCGCTTTGAATTTCGCGCTGCGCTTCGATCGCACGTCGCTTTAACGTAGTCGCGCTCGCCTCGATGATTCGCACATCAAGCTGTGGGGCGACGCCAGCCGCGGGACGTTGTGATAAGACTGAAACCAGATCGTCCAAACGTTTTGATATTTCGCTCGCGGCATCGGCCTTTGTCTGACTCAATGCGGCGCGGTAAGCGACGGAGCGAACCCGCGCCGCTAATGCGGCGCGAAATCCTTCGAGTCCTAACTCAGCAAGCGCGATTTGGTGATTCGCGATGGCTTTGCGCAGCGCAATCCGGCCGGGATACTCAAACATTTGCGACGCCGAGAGCGTCCACAACGGACCATCACCCACTGAATTCCCATTGAAATCGCGCACCAGTTTTGCGCCGAGATCGGTGGTTAGCTCAGGATTTTGCCATTCGCCGGCCGTACGGCGTTCTCCTTTGGCCGCTGCGATTTCAGCCTGGTAAACATTCGCCTCCGGATTGCGAGCCAACGCTTCCGCGACGAGCGCATCCAGCGAAGGCCGTGTCTCGTCCGCCGCGGCATGACAGGATAACGCTGCGAGCGCTACCAAACTGATCTGAATAAATGTTTTCAATTTTTTTGAGTTGCTGAGGTGAGATACATGCCGCTTAGGAAAATCCGTACGCGGACAGCCAGACGAAGCCGGAGACAACGCGCTTACGCGGGTCTGACTTCGCGAATTTGTATCAGATCAGCAGCAGCGTGCTGCGATGTGCCGGCAGTATCGACATCTCGTCCGGCGGCGGACGCGAATAGGCGAGCGGCAGCGGCGGAACGAATGTCCGCCACTCCGTAACGATAGCTGTCGAAAAATAAGGAACCAGATCTCGCGCTTTGCTGACCATCAGCGACGCCGATTGTTTCGCGGTCGCGGGTCCAGTCATTATATGAACTACGTGCGCCGGTTCTGACGCTGATAATGCCAAAGCCTGCGCCTCGTTGTTTTCCGGGAAAGAGTGATGATTGTGAGTAAGAACTAAATCCACTCCATCGCCGCTGACGTGCAAAGAGACGCCATGATCGTGATCGAGAGAAGCGAGCTGCGCAATCAACTGCGGCAAGATTTGATTGCTGCAAGCTATAGAAGCGCAGACGCCGAGTGCTGCAATCAGCTTGCACCACTTGGCAATCTCTGTCGTGCGCTTCACCACTGCACGATAGTGCCCACTCGCCTAGCGAAGTCAATACGGGAGGCACTCGCGCTACACGAAAGCTGGGTCATGAACATTCAATTAGGGCGCGACGTTCACTTTGTAAGAAGTTGCAATCCGATATAACCCATCGCGGTCGTATCGCCGATAATGTCACGTCCACCGGCGAAGAGCAGGTTGAGGTGCTCGTTCAACTTCCACGTGCCGCCGACGTTGAACGCCAGCTCGGAATGGCCGCCACGCTCCTTCGGCGAATTGCCGAACAATTCGACGCCAAGTACCAGTCGCTCGGTAATCTCACGCTCGAGCACCGCGCCTGCGTAAACGTAATTGCGCGTTTCGGCGCCGGTTTGCCACCAAAAACCGACGTTGCCGTAAAGCGTCCACTTCTCCCAATTTTTCTGTGCGAGTAGCGGGAATACGAACGCAGACCCGCCATCGCCAAGGCCGCGCGCCCGATCGCCTGTCGGCAACAACAACTGCGGATAAGTGCCGAGTTGAACTTGCGACTTCTCGCTGTTGAAAAAGCGCCACTTCACTCCGAGTAACAAGTCGCCGGGTCCGGCTGCAGTGCCATCGTTGTCCTCGTGCACGATCCTGACGGGAATCTCCAGTTTGAGCTGTATGTTCGGCAACCCGTAATTCAAATCGAACAGAGGCGCGTCCATTTCGGTTTTGCCCGGCGTGCGCTCGAGAATGAACGGAACATTGATTTCCCATCCGCCAGGAGGTGGCGGCTCCGGATCATCGGTGACGAACGGCGGGCCAGCTCGGGTGGAACTGGTCGCGAGCAAGAAGCCGATAGCGACTAGCGCAGGCCAAATTTTCATTGGGCGTTCGTTTCCGCTGGATGACGTCAACTGCGCCAGCCGGGCGAATGCAACACCGCATTATTTATGTGTCATCTTCAGGATGCGCCCTTCGGCTGGATCGATCAGATATGCGGTTTCGCCTTTGCCAGCCACAACACCGCGCACACCTTTGGGAGTTGGAACTGTCGCCCTAAAATGGAATTTTCCGCTATCATCTACCTCAGCAATAGTGAGGCTCGCGGCCTGAGACGCTGCGGCGTAAAGAAGCTTGGCGTCCGCTGAATAATCGATGTTGTCCAGACCGGGACCGGTTGTGATGGAGTCGATTACTTTGCCGCCATGACCGGCATCGATACTCACAACGTGATCTCCGCACGCGACGAATAAAAAACTGCCCGGATTATTTAATGCCAATCCCTGCAAATCACTGCTGCCGGGATTCCATGTGGCGATCACTTTGTGCGAGCGCACGTCGATTGCCACTGTCTTTCCCGCCTCCTCAACATTTGTGTAAAAAATCCCGCGCTGATTATCGACCGCGTACCCTTCAGCCAAATTCTCCAAAGAGATTTTCGTTTTCGGTTTCAGGTGCTGAGGAGAGGAAGCATCGAAAACCTGGATCGATTTGGCTGCCACGTCATCGCCTGCTTTGGGCCGAAGCGTGATCCAGAGTTCGCGCGTGGCTGCAACGTAAACAACTCCGTCCGGCGTCACGGCGCGATCCACTGAAACTGGTACACATTCGCCGCGCGCAAGCGTCTTGGCATCAATTACGCAAAGCGTCCCATTCCCGCGGTTGCCAATGTAAATGACACCGTCGCCAACGCTGGCCGCGGTTGGTCCAACCGTAATTTTGCGTCCACGCCGCTCGATTTCACCGGTTGGAAATCCTGCGATTTCCGATACGGCGTCGGTTTTCTCGTCGATCACATCCACGCTGCCGGTGTTGCTGGCAGGGACCCATACTTTTCCGGTTGTGCGGTCGTAAGCGAAGTAGTCCAACGCTACCGCCCCAGTCGCACCCGCTAGATTAATTGGCTTGAGTTCGTATTTCGTGTCGGCTGCGCAGGCGCCTGAAACCCAAACGATTTGGATCACTGCGATTGCAGCGACCTGCGCAAATTTCAATGCACGGTTGGGGCACATTCCCCGTTCGCATTTCATAGGCCAAATTCCAAAATTATTCGACACGATAAGCGCGGATCTCGGCTTGTTGTGAACCGCGATGAGGGACAGCAACAAACAAAGTGTCTCGTTCCAGAACAAAAAGCCCGGTCCGAGCGCCCTCTGCAGTGTCGATCTTGGTCAGAGCTTTATAGTTGTTTGCGTCGGTTTGCTCGATGATGTCGATCTTTCCCGCGCCGCAAATTGTGTAGATGCGATGGCGCTTGCTGTCATAGAAGACGTCATCGGGATCGCCGGAGATATCGATCTTTGCAACCACGTCACCCGATTCGGTGTTGAGCACGACAAGCTTTGAGGGAAGACGGCATCCGACAAATAATCGATGATTCGCTTCATCAAGTGCCATCGGAAAATTTGCGAATGCCAGGTCTGTTTTCCACGTCGCAACGACTTCGCTCTTATCGCGATCGATTACTGCGACGTGGCGGGAATTAGGAACGTTTACAAAAATTCGTTTGCCGGTCTTTTCCAATTCGAACGCTTCAGGGTGCGCCGAAAGTTTGATTGAGCCGATTTGCTTGCCGTCTGGCGCGTTGACCACAGCGATTCCGCCGCTGCCAGACCCGACGTAAATCTGTTTGGTGGCGCTGTCGTAACGGACGTTGTCGGCATCATCTTTGAAGTCCAGTTCTCCAACTGCTTGAAATGATTTTCCATCGTAGATTTTGAAAATTCCATCTTTGTCATTCGCAACGAAGAGACGATCGAGTTCGGGGATGTAAGCGATTCCTTGCGGTGCGCCGAGGCCGGTGATGGAGTGGACTCTCTCGCCTTTTCGCAAATCAAGCACTTCAACCGTGTTGTTGCCGAGTGCGCAGACGAATAACCTTTCGCCTGCGGCATCAAACGCGAAATGGTCGATCCGCCCTTCTACACCGCCTAACGCAATTGTCTGTGCCAGTTTCAGCGGCGCCGCGCTCTGTGCAGCAATCTCGGCGACGCCAAAGCAGCACAGCGCGGCGGCAAGGCAAGCTGTCTTCCAGGTGAAGGATGCGCTCAATTTTGTAACGGCGAACTGACCTCGAGCAATCCACCAACCAAAAGCCCGCCTTTTACGGCATTCGCCAAATCTTTTGCCCGCCCGCGTCCCCAGTAATGGAAAAACATGATGCGCGGTTGCTCGTACGTCATGTGCTGATGGATGGCGACGATGTTGATCTTGTCCTTGAGCAGTGATTTCAAGACCGGTTGCAATTCGTCTTCCGTGACTGCGAAGTCTCCGTCAACAACGGCGTTGTCATCGCTGCCTGCGAACGCCGCCCACGTGTTCACGCCCATGTCCTTGTCGATGTTTACACCGTGCATTTTCGCTGGGCGACCGATGGTGAACTTCACCATTCCATCCTTCGATTCGCTCTGGGTTCTGAAGATCTCGTTAAGAGGCGCAGCGGTGATCGAATTCTTTTCGGGCAACGACGGTTGCCCAACGACCGAAAACGATTGTGCTGGTTTCGCGTTCGAACCCCGGATTGCTTTCGTCGTGTCGTAAACTTTTTTAACCGCGATCGCTAACTTTTCAACGCCGCCTTCGCCTTCGATGTGCATGAAATAGACTTTGGGTTGGTCGAAGAAGAAATGATTGTGCAGCGCGGTAACGCTGAGCCCGTTGTCGAGCGCAGCTGACATTGCCGGGTTCACTTCGTCTTCAAAGAGAACGGTGTCGCCCATCACCATGGCTTCGGTGTGCGCGCCTTTTGTGAAAGCCGCCCAGGTGCCGAGACCCATGAACGGCGGCATCGTCCATCCATCCACAACGACCTTCACGTCGTTGCGCGGGAAAGTAACTTTATAAACGCCTTCCTTTTCGTTCATCTTTCCCTTGAGCCCGGTTAGCTCGTCAATGCGCGCTGTATTGAAGTCAGCAGCGAACGCGCTTGAGATAATTCCGAGGAGAATTGTTGTGCGAAGAACGAAATTTTTCATGCTTATCTTCATGTTTGTTTGTTGACTCCTCCTGTTGATGATTGTGCTGCAATTTTTACAGACACAATAGGCCAGATGTAAGTTCAAATAATATTTGCAATACATCTTTCATTTGACCAGCATGAACTGTGATCACGGCAACCTCGTGGCTTCTGCTGCTGTTTAGCCTGCCGACAAATCGCAACACCGAGCGCGTGGCCGTGTGGCGACGTTTGAAAAAGATGGGCGCGGTGCAGATCAAAACTTCGACGTACCTCCTGCCGGATGAAGCCGCGCAATACGAGCAGTTTCAATGGCTGGCACAGCAGATCCGCGATTATGGAGGTGATTCGACGCTCGTTCGGGCGCAGGAAATCGAGGGCCTGACGAAAGAGAAGGTCATCGCGATGTTTAATGACGCCCGCGCCAAAGATTATGCCGAGCTCCGAAAATCTCTTCAGGTTTTTATCGGGCGGCGTAAGAAAATGGCTGGAGAAACGACGGCTGGAGAACTCGAACGCCTCACCCGACAATTCCGTGAAATTCGCGAGGTCGATTTCTTCGACAGTCCACGGGGGCACGACGCCGCGATGCTCCTCCGTCGCGCCGAAGGCCGCGGTCGCGCGCGACAACTCGCAGTGCTCGATGCGAAGCAATACCAGGGTAAGACATGGCTGACGCGCCCACGCCCGGAGATCGACCGAGTTGGATCGGCGTGGCTGATCTCCAAGTTCATTGACCGGAAGCCGAAGTTTGTATTCGCGCCAAGTGGAGACGCTGTGCCGGGCGCGATCCCGTTTGACATGCTTGACGTTGAGTTCTCGCACCATGGCAACTACTGCACTTTCGAGACGCTCACCAAGCGTTTTGCGATCTCTGACAAAGTGGTGGCGAAGATTGGGGAGATGATTCACGACGCGGATCTGGACGACGCGAGATTTCAGCGGGTGGAAGCGGTCGGAATTGATCGTGTTCTCAAAGGTTGGGCGAAGGAAGGATTGCCTGACAAAGAGATCTTGCGCCGGGGCTTCGAATGCTTCGACGCGCTCTACGCGTTTTTACAACGCCGATGAATCGTGAATCGAAATTGTTAGCGGCAGATCAGCAGAGCGATTCCAACGCAGACCATCGGATGCCGTCGTGGCGCGAGGTCTTTCTCTATTTTTTGTTCCTCGGCTTCGTCAATATCGGCGGACCGGTCGCGCAGATCACGATGATGTTTAATCACATGGTGGAAAAGCGCCAGTGGTTGTCCAAAGATCGGTTCGTCAAGATCATGGCTTTCTGCCACATGCTTCCTGGCCCTGAGGCACTCCAACTGGCGATCTATGTCGGATATCTGAAAAGGAAGGTTTGGGGCGGCATCTTGGCCGGGCTGACTTTCATTCTGCCGGGCGCAGTAGTGATGATTCTTCTCAGTTGGCTATACGTTAAATACGGCAAACTGCCGCAGGTCATAAACGCCCTGTACGTACTTAAGCCTGCCGTTCTCGGGATCATCGCCGCTGGCATCATCAAACTCGGTGGTGCTGCCATTCGGAATTTTTTTCTGGCAGTCCTGCTCGTAGGCGCATTTGTAGGAATGCGGTTCGCCGGAATTAACTTCCTGCTGATTCTTTTAATAGCCGGCGTCTTGAATCTAATTGTCGATCAAGACTGGCCACTGCTCAAACAAACTGGGCCGACGTTACCGGCAATGATCGGCGGAATCGGTCTGCTGGTTCCTTTTAGCGATTCGCGATTATTTCAAGTTGCGTGGCTGTTTCTCAAAACGGGACTACTGAGTTTCGGCGGCGCGTATGCGTCGCTTGTTTTCGTGCAGCGCGGCGCCGTTGCACAATATCATTGGCTTTCAGATGGCCAGTTGCTGGACGGCGTCGCCCTTAGCGTCGCAACACCCGGCCCGTTCATGTTGTTTACCACGTTCGTCGGATACATCGCGAGTGGCGTTATTGGAGCAGTCCTGGCTACGTTCTTCGTTTTTTTACCGTCGTTTATCTTCGTGATTGTCGGTGTGCATTACGTCGAAAAAGTTCGCGAGAATCGGAAGATTCAGGCATTCCTCGCGGGCGTGAGCGCAGCAGTTGTTGGTATCATCGCAGTCGTGTCGCTCGATCTAATTCCCGAGGCGCTAGTTGACTGGCCAACTGTCGGTATCGCGGTGGCTGCTTTTCTTCTGATCGCATTTCTAAAGCGGGACGTTGCCTTAGTGGCTTTGGGAGCAATGGTGGGCGGAATCATTTACTCGACCATTCGCGCGCTCGGTTGAGCTGTAGCCGGGATCGCTGATCCCGGCACCTTGGCCGGTTCCGTCACGATGGCCGGGGTCATCGACCCCAGCTACAAATCGCGCAGAAGCGCGAAGGCGGCGAAGACATTATTAGGAACAATTCCGCTTCGCCGCCCTCAATATCGTCGCGTTGAACGACAACGCGATCCCATCTTATTAGTATTTCTCGCCTTTTTCTTTATGCTCTTTGGCCTCGTTGTGTTTGCTCAGGACTTTGCCGTTCGCATCCATTTCCACGCCAATTTGCTTGCCGTTCTTTTCAATGACGGCTTCAAAATTGGCGCCCTCCTTCTTCCAGCGGACAATCGTTCCGCCTTTTGCTTCTGCCTGGGCAGCTTGCTGCACGGCAGCTGGGACATCAGAACTGTTGATAGTTTGTTCTTCGTGTTTTTCTTCCTTCGCTTGTGCAGTCACGCCGAATGCCAGGCCGGCGCTCACCGCGATCGCCGTAATCAATTTAGTTGTTTTCATGGTTGTTAATTTTTGACCGTTGATTCTCTGGTATGTTCGAAACTGACTGTTCATCGGCGCGCAAAAAGACGCAGAAAAAATCAAAGCCCTAAGCGGGTCAGCAGCGCGTGTCAGACAGAGCCCGACAAACGAGCGCACTCCGCTTCGTAATCTTCGATCAATTTCAGGATTTTGGATTGAAAGGCGTCCTGTGCCGAGTAGACCGCTCCGATTGCTTCAGCGAAAGCCTTTTGCTTGAGCTCTTCTTCGATCGTTAAGCTGAGCTCGGCGAGCTTTTCAATGTTCGCCCGCGAGTGAAATTCCAGGTCCTTAAGATTGGAAAGTACGGCGAGCGATTTTTCCAATCGGGTTGAATCCGGTGGTTGAGGTGGCTTTTCGGCCTCCGACTTTGGTGCAGCGCTTTGCTCAGTGCCAGTCGATTTCGTTTCCTCAGTTTGCGTCTTCTTGGCTGGCCGGGACGCACCAGTCTTTTGAGAATGCTTCGCTTTATGCTGCTTCTCTTGGACGACTTTCTTGGCGTGCGCGACGTTTCGTGGATCTCCCATCAACTTATAGACGGCTCCCAGAGGCTTACCGGTTGTATCTCACAAGGGAATCGCTCGCGTTGTCGAAATTGAAGATGGATCGGCTTCAACGCAGTGCGCGATGCCTAATATGAGCAGCTGCCCCGCCATGATTGTGCATCGAGCGCCGATCAACCGGCCCTCGCTATCGCTTTGAAACGCGCATATACGGAGAAGTTTGCGATCTAATTGTGTGGATCGATCATCTCGCGAAGCTGAGGCCGATTTTTCGATTGAGAAGTACGGTGAGCGGACAGCAGAAAAAGAGGAGTGCGAGGACCAATTGCTTGCGGAGTACGCAGCGCTGCTGGCATTTTATATTGCGAGTGTGGCAGTGCTGACGGGCGCTGCGGTGGAACAGGAGCGCTTGCCGAAGAGATTCAGTCTGCTTGATCTGGCGCTGCTGGGAATAGCCACCCATAAGTTAAGCCGCATCGTGGCGAAGGACAGGATCACCGGCATTCTGCGCGCGCCTTTTGTGAGTTACATTCGCAGTGCTGGCGCGGGCGAAGTAGAGGAGGAACCGCGCGGCCGTGGAATCCAGCGCGGAATCGGTCAACTGATTTCCTGCCCGTATTGCATGGCGCCGTGGTGCGCAACAGCGCTCGCGTTTGGCTTTGCCTTTGTGCCGCGCGTGACCCGCTTTTTCGCTGGAATTTTGGCGAGCGTAGCGATGTCGGATTTCCTTCAGCGCGCTTACCTTGCGGCAAAAAAGAAGACCTAGTGCAAATGTGGTTCAAAGCCCCGATGAATGCGCAGGGTGGATGTCGATGTTGATGGACTGGCAGAGGAACTATGAAGAAATATTCGCGACGAGGTCTTGTCACGCCTCTCAGGAACAAATGAATTGCAGCCGAGATCGGTTTGGTCCGATCAGCGATCTCGTGAACTCGCCGACTTGACTAATCAGGTCTTGGTCGCCGGATAATCTTTCGATCTCGCGCACGATAGCGCTGCCGACGACAGCAGCATCTGCGAAACGCCACACTTCGCGCACCTGCTCTGCCGTCGAGATGCCGAACCCAACGGCGACGGGCAAATCGCTCACGGAGCCTACACGTTTTACGATAGCTTTGGCGTGATCTGTAATTTCATCACGCGCGCCTGTCACACCGGCACGGGAAACAGCGTAGATGAATCCGCGTGCTTGCTGCGCGATTTCGGCCAGCCGTTGATCCGAAGTAGTAGGTGCAACGAGAAAAATTGGATCGAGCTCATGTTGAAGCAGGGTCTCAGCCCAGAACTGGGCTTCCTCGGGGATCAAATCGGTGACAAGCACGGCGTCGATTCCTACTTGGCTGGCCTCAATCGCCAATCGTCGTTCACCAAATTGCAGTAACGGATTGAAATAGCTGAAGAGAACGATCGGCACATCGATGTGTTGTTTTGCGTGTGAAACGCAGGTGATCACGTCGGAGAGCGTAACGCCTTTGCGCAAGGCGCGTTCAGATGCGCGCTGAATCACTTCGCCGTCGGCGACCGGATCGCTGAAAGGAACGCCGAGCTCAACGATGTCTGCTCCGGCGGCGGCCAGTTCAACCAGCAGAAGTTCGGTCGTTAGAAGATCGGGATCGCCTGCCGTGATAAATGGGATGAATGCGCCGCGTCCGGAGCGCTTCAGCTCAGCGAACGTTTCGCTTATCCGACTCATTGCGAATGCAAATCCGCGACGAGTTGGACGTCTTTATCGCCCCGACCGGACAGATTCACAATGATCGCCTCGTCCCGTGGCAGCTCGCGCGCGAGACGAATCGCGGGCATAATTGCGTGTGACGTTTCGAGCGCCGGAATGATTCCCTCCAATTTGGCGCAAAGCTCGAATCCTTCGAGCGCTTCGGTATCACTCGATCTGATGTATTCGGCGCGCCCGTTTTCGTGGAGAAATGCGTGCTCAGGGCCGATCGCGGAATAATCGAGCCCGGCAGAGATCGAATGCGTCGTTGCGATTTGACCGTTCGGGTCCTGGAGCACGTACGACATAGTGCCTTGCAAAACGCCGATCCGGCCGCCGCCGCTCTTCGCACCCGTGTGAAATCTGGCGGCGTGCTCGCCCAATGAATCGCCGCACCCTCCAGCTTCGACACCGATCATTCTGACCTGTTTGTCTGCAATAAAAGGATGGAACAAACCGATCGCATTCGAGCCTCCACCGACACAGGCAATCAGCGCGCGCGGCAATTTTCCTGTCGCGGACAAAATCTGTTCACGCGTTTCGTGGCCAATTACGGTTTGAAACTCGCGCACCATGAGCGGATAGGGATGTGGACCAAGCGCGCTGCCCAGCAGGTAATAGGTGTCGTACACGTTCGCGACCCAATCGCGCAGCGCTTCATTGATTGCGTCCTTCAGAGTGCGCGTGCCTGTGTTGACGGTTATTACTTCGGCGCCAAGCAATCGCATTCGGAAAACGTTGAGCGCTTGTCGTCGTACATCTTCCGCGCCCATGTAAATGACACAGCGCAACCCAAACAACGCGCAGACAGTCGCCGTCGCGACGCCGTGTTGGCCTGCGCCCGTCTCGGCGATGATGCGCCGTTTGCTCATTCCACGCGCGAGCAACGCCTGTCCCATGGCATTGTTGATCTTGTGCGCGCCCGTATGCAAAAGATCTTCGCGCTTGAGGTAAATTTGCGCGCCGCCGGCACGCGCCGTCAGTCGCTGCGCATGAAATAACGGCGTGGGTCGACCACAGTAATTGCGCAGCAGTAGGTTAAGTTCGCGCCAAAAATTCGAGTCTCCTCGGGCGCGCATGAACTCGCTGGTCAGTTCCTCAAGCGGCGCCACCAAGGTTTCCGGAACGTAGCGGCCACCAAACGCGCCCCAATGCCCACGCTCGTCCGGCTCGCTAGTTGTGATTTGTGCTTTTTCCATCGGAACCTACTAGGAAGAGGAACCACTCGTAATACGCTCGGTTATTCGTACAGCGCCGATAAAATTTTCGAGCGCACGATGATCTTTCACACCCGGCGCGCTCTCGACGCCGCTACAAACGTCAACGGCGTGAGGCCTAACTACCGCGATTGCTCGACCAACATTTTGCGCGTTCAAGCCGCCGGAAAGAATAAGGAATCGCGTGAACGGCAATGTCGCTCGCGCAGCTGGCCAATCGCACGTCTGGCCAGTGCCGCCGCGGAGGTTGGGATGATGTGAATCAATGAGCACGTCACTATCCGGGAAGAGCGAGACATCTTCCGGGCGGAATCGCGGGTGAGTGGAAAACACTCGAATCACGCGAAATTCACGAGCGAGTTCACGCGCCATTTCAGGCGAGAAATTCCCGTGCAATTGAACGCATCGCACTCCCGCAGTATTTGCAGTTTTCCGAATTTCATCGGCATTCCCATCAACGAAAACACCGACTGCGCCGGTATTAGTTGGCAGCGCTTCGACGATCTGCCGGCCGACTTTAGGTTCAATGTAGCGTGGGCTTTGCGGATAAAAGTTAAGCCCGATCAGGTGTGCGCCGAGTTCGACGGATGCCTCGGCATCTCTCGCGTTCGTGACACCGCAGATTTTGATTTGTACCGGTGTCATGACGGATGTGCTGCCGCCGACTTAACTTCTCCCGGTTCGAATTCGGTGATGAAATCTCGAACTGCCTTTTCCGGGTTGCGCGCGCGCATCAGGGTTTCGCCGATAAGAAAACCTTGGAACCCAAGTGCGTTAAGCCGATGTAATGATTCCGCACTCTTCAATCCACTCTCACTAATCATAATTTTCTCGCGGGGAGCCTCGGCTATGAGGCGCTCGCTTGTTTCCAATGAAACTTGAAACGTCTGGAGATCGCGGTTGTTCACGCCGATAATGTTTGCGCCAGCATTCAGCGCGCGGCGCAACTCGACGGATGTGTGCGCTTCGACGAGCGCGTCGAGCCCAAGTTGGTCCTCCGCAATTTCGCGCAACTCACGCAGTAAATGGTCATCCACTGCAGCGACAATTAGCAAGACGGCGTCGGCCCCAGCAATGGCGGCTCCGTAAACTTGGACCGGATCGATGATGAAATCCTTGCGCAGAATCGGCAGATTCGTGTTGGAGCGGACGGCGCGAAGATCGTCGATTGAACCGCCGAAATGTGCTTCGTCGGTAACGACAGAAATCGCGCAGGCGCCGCCTCGTTCGTAACAACGAGCAATTTCATCGGCGGAAAGATCATGACGGATGATTCCAGTGGACGGCGATCTGCGCTTCAACTCCGCGATAATTTTCAGGCGCGGCGATTCCGATTTCAACGCTTCCAGCAGGCGATGTGGCACAGCAGTTCTTCGAATCTCCAGCGCATGTTCGCGAAGATCACTGGTCGAAGAGTCGCTTTGAATCTGTGCCACCTCTTCGCGCTTTTGTGCGAGAATTTCTGAGAGAAAATTTCCGCTCATCGGGCTCGATTTGTCTCGCGAATGAGCGCGTCCAGTTTCGCCGACGCGCGTCCGCTGTCGATGCTCTCGCGTGCAAGCATCGCGGCTTTGCAAAGATCGTGCGCAAATCCGGCCACGTGGAGCGCGGCAGCGGCATTTATGATGACCAGATCGCGCGGCCCAGCCAGGTTTCCCGTTTTTTCACCCTCGAGAATTGCGCGGATCAGTCGCGCATTCTGAGTTGGCCCTTCCGCACGGCGTCCATTGAGGGATCGACGTTCCAATCCGAAGTCCTCTGGCGAAATTGCGAATGTCTCGACCCCACTGCTCGTCGAGCAGGCGGCGACAGAAGTCTGGTCTGTAATTGTTACTTCATCGAGGCCGTCCGCGCCATGCACTATCCATGCTTTGTCGATGCCGAGCAGAGAGAGAGCCGATGCGACTCGCTCAAGCAGAGAAGGATGCCATACACCCAGAATTTGAAACGGCGCACGGGCGGGGTTCGTTAGAGGACCGAGTAAATTGAACGTCGTGCGGACGCCAAGCTCGCGCCGAATATGCGCGACGCGAGCGGTTGCTCGGTGAAAAAGCGGCGCATAAATAAAACAGATTCCGTGCTGGTTCAGGCAGCGTTCAACCGTCTCGGGTGTGCAAGCCGTGTTCACTCCGAGCGCTTCGAGCACATCGGCACTTCCGCAGAGCGAGGTCGCAGCGCGCGACCCGTGTTTTGCCACAGGCAAGCCTGCGCCCGCGATGACAAAAGCCGCCGCTGTGGAGACGTTGAAAGTTTTCGCGACACTCGAGCCGGTTCCTGCGGTATCTACGAAACGCATGTGGCGGGAATGCACCGGAATAGCGCGATTGCGCATGGCCTCCGCCATTCCCGCGAGTTCCTCGACCGTTTCGCCCTTGGCAGCCATGACAGCCAGCGCCGGCGCCACCTGCGCATCTGTGGCAGCCGGACTAAGTAGCGCGTCGAGAAAATTCGCGGCTTCGGTGCGCGAAAGATTTTCTCCGCGCATGAGACGCATGGTCATTTGGCGAAGCTCGAGATTGCCGGTTTCGCTTGTCACGCCTTGCAGATTCATACCGTCTTCATTTGGCTTGCCATTGCCAGCGCCTTCATCATTGCACGCGCTTTGCTAATAGTTTCTTCATATTCCCGTTGCGGGTCCGAATCGGCGACGATGCCCGCGCCGGCTTGGAAATACGCCTTTCCATTTTTCAGCACCGCGCAGCGCAATGCGATGCAGGAATCGAAGTTACCGTCGAATCCGAAATAGCCGATCGCGCCTGCGTAACAGCCGCGCCGCATGTTCTCCAGTTCGCTAATGATTTGCATCGCGCGGATTTTTGGCGCCCCCGACACGGTGCCGGCGGGAAATGTTGCTCTGACAACGTCGAAGGCGGTGCAACCTGCGCGCGAACGGCCAGCCACGTTGGAAACGATGTGCATGACGTGGCTGTAGCGTTCTATCTGCATGAACTCCGTTACGCGAACGGTGCCGATTTCTGCGACTCGACCGACGTCATTGCGCGCAAGATCAACAAGCATGATGTGTTCGGCGCGTTCCTTCGGATCGGCGAGAAGCTCAGCGGCGTTGGCTTCATCTTGCGCCGGCGTGAGGCCGCGAGCGCGCGTCCCTGCGATTGGGCGAATCTCCACCGTGCCGCCGATTAACCGCACATGCATTTCCGGCGAGCTGCCAACGAGTGAAAAATTATCGCCAAATGTGAGGCAAAACATGTAAGGCGAAGGATTGATGAAACGAAGGCAGCGATAAAAATCGAGTGGCTCTCCGTTGAACGAGGATTCGAATCGTTGCGATAAGACAACCTGGAAGATATCGCCAGCGCGGATGTATTCCTTGGCTCGCTCCACTGCGTGCTCAAACTCTTCGCGACGCAAATTGCTGCGAGGCGGCGGCTGTTTTTCATCCTCCGCAATCGGAACAAGCGGCAGATCGACAGTTTCCTCCAACTGTTGCACGACGGAACCCACGGATTCGATGGCGCGCGCATAGACCTTTTCTGGTGAGCCACCATCGAGAAATGCGTTGACTACGATTTTCAAGCTGCGCAGCCGATGATCGAAAATCAGGACATTCCCAGTGAGCATGAAAAGCATCTCGGGTAATTGCAGATCGTCATCACGTGCCGCCGAAACTTTCGGTTCGAAGAATCGGATCGCTTCATAGCCCAAAAAACCGACGGCACCCCCAGCGAACCGTGGCAGCTCTGGACGTGAAACGAATTGATAGCGTGCCATCAATTTGCGGACCTCATCGAGAGGATCGGTAGTCGTGCTGAACCGCTCCTCAATGCCGTCTCGCGCGACGCGGATTTCCCGCCCGTAACTTTGAATAACAATTCGCGGATCGAATCCGACAAATGAGAATCGGCCCGATGCGTCATTCTTTTCTGTCGATTCAAAAAGGAAGCTGTAAGCGGAGCGATTAACTTTTTTGAATGCTGAGACCGGCGTTTCCGAATCGCCGACGAATTCTGCGAAAACGGGAATGACATTGCCCTGTTTCGCGAGTTGCAGGAATTCATCCAGCGACGGCGTGATCAACGGTTTCATTCAATGCGAGAGGAAGCTGCCCAGGATTTTTTTCCCATCGCGGGTAAGAACTGATTCGGGGTGGAATTGCACGCCCTGCACTGGGAATTCGCGATGGCGCAGCGCCATGATTTCTCCGTCGTCGCTCTCAGCCGTAATTTCGAGACATGCAGGAACTGACCTTTGGTCGACAACCAGCGAATGGTATCGGCCGGCTTCGAACGGATTCGACAAATCTGAAAAAAGCGCGCTGCTGTTATGCCTGATCATGCATGATTTGCCATGCATGAGGCGGCCAGCGCGTACCACGTTCCCGCCGTAGGCTTCGGCAATGCATTGATGGCCGAGGCAGACGCCGAGAACGGGAATGTGCTGACCAAACGTTAAAACAACTTGCTTGCTGATGCCCGCTTCGCGCGGTGTGCAGGGGCCCGGGGAAATGCAAATATGTTGCGGACCTAGCGCTGCAATTTCATCAACTGAGATTTGATCGTTGCGTTTGACCAGAATATCGCAACCTAGCTCGCCGAAATACTGCGCGAGGTTGTAAGTAAAGGAATCGTAGTTGTCGATCAGGAGAACCATCAATTCAGCTTCCTCAAGTCACGTTCGAGTTGCCAGCGTCCTGCGCCATGAGTCTGCGGATAGCCCGAACTTCCTCCACGAGCTGCGCATATTCCGAAAGGGTCAGCGCCTGCGCGCTGTCGGATAGAGCAAGCTCGGGCTGGTTGTGTACTTCCACCATAAGGCCGTCCGCTCCAACTGCTATCCCGGCCCGCGCGAGCGGCGTGACCATGTATGCGGTGCCGGTGCCGTGTGAGGGATCCACGATGACCGGCAAATGCGAAATGCGCCGAATCGCCGGCACTGAGGCAAGGTCCAGTGTGTTACGCGTGTGCTGCGCGAATGTGCGAACACCTCGCTCGCAAAGTATAACGTTGTAGTTGCCCTCAGCCATGATGTACTCAGCTGCGAGCAACCATTCCTCGAGCGTTGCAGCCATCCCGCGCTTCAACAGCACGGGCAACTTTGACCGGCCCGCCCGCTTTAAGAGCGAAAAGTTTTGCATATTGCGAGCGCCGATTTGAATTACGTCACCGTACTTTTCGATGAGATCGACATGAGATTCGTCCACGGCTTCGGTGACGATCTTTAGCCCGAATGCTTCGCGAATTTCGGTCATAATTTTCCAGCCTTTGTCGCCCAAGCCTTGGAATGTGTAAGGCGAAGTCCGAGGTTTCCAAACGCAGCCGCGAAAGAAGCGCGCACCGCTTTCGTGCACTGCTTTCGCCACAGCTAGGGCCTGGTCACGACTCTCGATCGCACACGGTCCAGCGATGATCGCGAGCTCAGTGTGGCCGATTGTCGCGTCGCCGACGCGGACGACCGTTTTGTCTGGGCGCAAATCGAGTGTGATCAGCTTGTACGGTTTGGTGACGCGGATGACTTCCACGACACCCGGCAGATTTTCGAAACGTCGGCCGTCGATTGGACCCTCATTGCCTGTGATGCCGATAGCCGTTCGCGTAGCTCCCGGCATCGCATGTGCGCGGAAGCCGATTGCCTCGATAACGTTGACGACGGCAGCGATCTCGCGCGCAGTCGCGTTCGGTTTCATTACGATCAACATGTTTTCAAGAAGGGTTCATTGTTTTCATGGACGCAAAGACGAAGTCTCCCTTCGGAAAAGGAGAGAGAAAGGTCGGCGTCCGTTGAGAAAACGGTCGCTCTTTATCGCCACCACACGAGCACTGACGCGAAGACAAGCCGGCTGCTATTTACTGCTTCTTTCCGGCGAAGAATTCCAGCGCTCATTGTCGGCTAGTATAACGTTGATGTTGCTAATGTCGATCAATAATTGTGGGACCAAATCCAGCGCGCTGCGTGCTCTCGCCGCGATTCCAATTTGAGCACGTCAACAAATTTCTATGGCTGAAGAGTCGAGCGAACTTGAGGGTCCGGACTTCGAAAAGGGCTGCGAGAACGACAAGTTAGCTGATGGGGAAATGCTCGTTGGCCATGCGTTTGGCGAACAGGTTCTTGTCGCCAGGCGCGGCGAGGAGCTTTTTGCTATCGCCGCGGCGTGCACGCATTACGGCGGGCCGCTGGCGAAAGGGTTGATGGTCGATTGCATGGTGCATTGTCCTTGGCACCATGCGCGTTTCGATTTGCACACGGGCGAAGCGATTGCTGCGCCGGCGTTGAACGACGTCGCGTGTTACAGGGTCGACAAACGAGGCGAGCGGTTTTTCGTGACCGCCAAAATCGACAAAAAACCGGCGCGTAAACCGAAATCGTCGCCAGCAAGCGTGGTAATCGTTGGCGCGGGGGCAGCTGGCAACGCCGCAGCGGAAATGTTGCGCCGCGAAGGTTACGACGGGCCGATCACGCTGATTAGTGCTGACAAATTTTTGCCATACGACCGACCGAATCTTTCCAAAGATTATCTTGCGGGCACTGCGCCGGAAGACTGGATCCCGTTGCGCTCGGCAGATTTTTACCGCGAGCAAAAGATCGACACGTTTACAAACACATCCGCTAGCGCAATTGATACGCAAAAGAAACAGGTCACGCTGTCGGACGGCCGTTCGTTAGGCTTTGGCGCGCTGTTGCTGGCGACCGGCGCGGAGCCGGTGCGCCTGCCAATTCCGGGCGACGATTTGCCGCATGTTTGTTATTTACGAACTCTCGCGGATAGCCGGCGCATCATTGCGAATGCGGCAAACGCGAAGCGGGTGGTTGTCATCGGCGCAAGCTTCATCGGGCTGGAAGTGGCGGCATCCCTGCGCGAGCGCAAACTCGAAGTTGCAGTTGTCGGAAAAGGATCGGTGCCGCTGGAAAAAATTCTTGGGCGCGAACTGGGAAATCTGATTCGCGAAACTCATGAGGCGCACGGCGTCAAATTTCATCTCGGGCGAACGCCGGCAGTCATACAAGAACGACACGTGCAGCTCGATGACGGAACGATTTTGGATTGCGAGCTGGTGGTCGTTGGAGTCGGCGTGCGCCCGAACACCGCGCTTGCTGAAAAAGCAGGGATCGCAATCGAAAACGGCGTACTGGTCAATGAATTCTTAGAGACAAACAAAGCGGGAATCTTTGCCGCCGGCGATATCGCGCGCTGGCCCGATCCGCGCGCGGGCCGGATTCGCGTGGAGCACTGGGTGGTGGCCGAGCGGCAGGGGCAGACTGCGGCGCGCAACATTCTCGGCGCGCGCCAGCCGTTCGTCATTCCACCATTTTTCTGGAGCAATCATTTCGATTTGCACATCCGCTACGTCGGGCACGGCAGCGGCGGCGATCGCGCGATTGTATCGGGCGATTTGAAAGCGAAAGACGCCTCCGTGATTTTCCGTGCTGACGACAAGCTCACCGCTGTCGCAAGCGTTGGCCGCGACTTGGAGAATCTCAAAGCCGAACTGGCGCTCGAACGCGGGGAGGAATTCCGCGCGGTGTAATTTCATCAGCAAGACAGGCGGCTGAGACGCTGTCGCTCAGACCTTGCGGTACAGCGTGCCTTACGACTAACGTCCGCCAATGAATTGTCTCAAATTCCTCCGCTTGCTTTTGCTGTCACTCCTGTTCTCGCTCCCGTTGAGAATTTTGGCTGTATCGCCAATACAGCAGCGGGCGGACCGTTTTCTCGCACTCGCTAACGCGGGTTATCAGGCGCTCTATCGAGTGAACAGCGAAGCGCAATGGGGCGCCGTTACTGATGTGACGCCCGAACATGACGCGGCTGCTGAAGCGACGGGCAAAGCTTACGCGGCATTCAACGGAAACCCGGCAATCATCAGCGAAGCTCGCGAACTGCTTACGCATCAGAAAGAACTAAACGAGTTGACGATTCGGCAATTGAACCAACTCCTGTTGAACGCGGCGGAGGGACCGATGACCAATCCCGATCTTGTTACTAAACGCGTTGCGGCAGAGACGAAGCAGGCGTCGATCCTCAATAGCTTCAAATTCAAGCTTAACGGCCACCCAATTACCGCGAATCAGATTGATGACAAATTAGAGAAGAGCGTCGATCTCAACGAACGCAAAGCTGTCTGGGAAGCCTCGAAGGAGTCTGGCCCCGCGCTGAAACCAAACTTGGTCGTGCTGCGTGATCTGCGTAACGGCGTGGCCAAAGAGATGAAGTATCCGGATTACTTCGCCTTGGAAGTCGCGTCTTACGGAATGACCACCGACGAGATGCTCAAGATGCTGGAGGACTGGATGACGACGCTGCGCCCGCTTTATTTGCAGCTGCATACCTGGGCGAAATACAAGCTGGCGGAGAAATTTCATCAGCCGGTGCGGAAAAAAATTCCGGCGCATTGGCTCAATAATCGCTGGGGCCAGGAATGGCCGGGTTTGGTTGACGCGGCGAATATCGACAAATACTTCGAGGGCCGAAAAGCGGAGTGGATCATTAAGACTGCCGAGCAATTTTACACCGGACTCGGGTTTCCGCCGTTGCCGCAAAGTTTCTGGGAAAAATCGGACTTGTATCCGCTGCCGCCGGATTCGAAGCGGAAAAAAAACACGCACGCCTCCTGCTGGCATATCGACCTTGAGAAGGATATCCGCTCGCTGCAAAGCATCGAACCGAATGCGCGCTGGTTCTTTACTGCGCACCACGAACTCGGGCATGGCCATTATTTCATGGCCTACTCGCGCCCGGAAGTTCCGTATTTACTGCGACTCGGGGCTGCGCCCGGTTTCCATGAAGGCGTCGGTGAACTCATTTCGCTCGCGTCCAGTCAGGTCCCGTATCTGCAATCGCGCGGCGTGTTGCCACTCGAGTTCGATGCTGACAAGACTGCGTTTCTTCTCGATGACGCACTCGCCCGCTCGATTCCGTTTATTTATTTCTCATGCGGCGTGATGCCGCATTGGGAGGCGGACATCTACGCGCAGAATCTCCCGCCGGATCAATGGAATGCGCGCTGGTGGAAATACGTCGCTGATTTTCAAGGCATCGAGCCGCCGTCACCGCGCGGCGAAGAATTTTGCGATGCCGCGACCAAAACGCACATCAACGACAACCCGGCTTACTATTACAACTATGCGTTCGCGACCGTGTTCAAGTTTCAATTGCACGACTACATCGCGCGCCACATTCTGCATCAACCGCCGCAATCATGTAATTACGCCGACAACAAGGAAGTCGGTACGTGGTTGAACAATATTTTGAAAAAAGGCGGCACCGAAGATTGGCGCAAAGTTTTGAAGGAAGCGACCGGCGAAGACATCTCCACGCGCGCGATGATGGAGTACTTCAAACCGCTCATGGGCTGGCTGGAGGAACAAAATAAAGGCCGCCAGATCGGATGGGAGTGAATCAATTGCGGATTGCGGAAAGAATTGTTGACGCTTTAGATCAGTAGCGCCGCCAGCCCAAGGAAGACGACCAGGCAGCCAACATCGGTGAACGTTGTTACAACGATACTGGACGCCGTTGCCGGATCAGCCCCGAATTTCTTGAGGGCCAGTGGCACAATCGCGCCAGCAACGCCGCTAAAGCAACAACTGATCGTGATAGCGAGGAACACCACCAAACCTAACGTCAGAGCCAACGGGCTTTTCAGCATCGTTGCAAAGATGAACATTGCGATTCCACCTGTTACGCCGGTCAAGGCTCCGTTTAATGTTCCAAGCAACATTTCCTTGATCAGGAGCATCCGCTCTCTGCCTGATCTCAAATCGCCCAGGGTCATTCCACGCAAGCAGACTGCCAGTGCCTGCACCCCAGTGTTAGCTGCCTGACCGATGAGCACCGGCAGGAACACTGCCAGCGCAATGATACGGTCGATCGTTTCCTGAAAAAATCCTACTACAAGCGCGGCGAGTAATCCGCAGAATAAATTTACCTGAAGCCAGGGATGGCGAAATTTGAGGCTTCGCAACCACGGCGTCGTAAGCCGCTCCTCTCTTTCCACACCCACCATTTCGCCCGGTTGTGCACTTAATTCGATTGCCTCGGCTTCAAATAGCATCTGACCGCGCAACAGGCCGAGTAGTCGTCCCGTCTTTTCGCAAACCGGATAAACTGGATAGTGCCGAACTAGGACCGCTCTCATTGCTTCGGTCAGCGACATGTCCGGTGTGAGGTAGAACGGATTGGTGAGCATGATTTCCTCAAGACGCTGACTGCTTTGCGCCAAGAGCATGTCGCGCATGACAACGACGCCGAGGAGTTTCTCCTGCTCGTCTGTCACAAAACCGTAGGTAATGATGGCTTTTCTCGCGAGACGTCGAATCTGTTCGGTTGCCTCCGCAACCGTTGTTTGCGGACGGAAAACTGCAAGCGGTGGCTGCATTAGGCGTCCAATGGTCCGTTCCGGGTACGTCTGATTCCGCATCCATTGCTGATTGCTTTCAGGGGAAGCGGTGGCCAAAATCGTTTGGCGCCGCGGAGGATCGAAGCGTTGAAGTATCTTCAGTGCCGATGCGGGATTTAGCAGCTCCAGCATTTGAACAACAAACTCGTCCGGATACGGCTGCAACATTTTGGCCGCCTCCTGCGGATCGCGTTCAACCAGTTTTGTAAACAGCGTCCTTACCTCGGGTTCAATTTCCCGGATTGCGCCGGATTCAATTTCTTGGTCGTTCATGGAGCGAGTCTGGCAAGCCGACATAGCAGTGGCAACATTAACCGTCGAAACGACGCCAATATTCTGTAGCGGCCGACTTGGAAATCGCCGCTGCTTATCGATCTTATGTTGTGCGCGCTCTCGTTATTACTGGCGCCGGCGTTTCGGCTGAGAGCGGGATTCCGACCTTTCGCAGAAAGGACGGCTACTGGCGGAACCTCGATCCGGCAAAGCTCGCTACACCGGAAGCATTCACGCGCGATCCGAAATTGGTTTGGGAATGGTATCGCGAGCGCCGGCAGCGCGTCCGCAAGGCGAAACCGAATGCAGCGCACGAAGCGATTGCGAGGCTGGCCCAACACGCAGGCCAGTTCCTGCTCGTCACGCAGAACGTGGACGACCTGCACAAGCGTGCGGGCCTTCCAAAGGAGCAGATGGTGCAAATTCATGGGGACATTTTCATTACGCGGTGTTCGCGCTGCGATTTTGGTTTCACCGAGCGCACGGAGAAGCGGCAAGAGATTCCAAAATGCACGAAGTGCGCTGCGCTCATGCGGCCCGGGGTCGTTTGGTTCGGGGAACAGCTGCCTTGGAACGAGCTGCAGCGAGTTGAAAGTTATCTCGATCGCGGAGTTTCCGACTTTGTGATTGTAGCCGGAACCACGGCGACTTTTGGATACATCATGGATTGGGCGCTGCGGGCCAGCCGTGGTGGCGGCGAACTTATCGAAGTGAATCCCGAGGAAACGCCGCTCTCACAATTCGCAACGCGGCTCGTTCGCGAGCCAGCAGCAATCGCTTTGCCGAAGTTGGTCGAGGAGGCTATGGCGAGTTCCCCCCAAATTTAAGCATCGCTCGAATCGTCCCGAAAAATGGCCACCGATTCGGGCTGACTACGCATCACCGATGGTGCGCAGATAGCGTTCGGCCGAGCGAGCCACTGCGACTTTAGCGTCGGACAAGACGTTCGCCTGCCACCAGCCGCCGTAGATGTGATCGAACGGGAATGGTTCGATTCTCTCGACGATGCGGCGTATTGCTGCGGGTCCAAGCGGAATAAGATTTGGATAGCTCCGCATGAAGCTGACATAACGGCGATCCTGCACCACGGTAATGATGTCGCCCGTGAGCAAGGCGCCTTTGCTCCCGCGACCGCGGGACGCCGCCGGCCAATGCAACACGGTGCCGCCATCGAAATGTCCGCCGCAGTTGATCAGCGTGAGATCATCCCACAGCGACAAAGTCGTTTCTTCCCAAAAGTGGATGCGCGGACTTTTGCGCATCACCCATTCGCGGTCAGCGACATGCAAAAATATTTCGGCATCGAATCGTTCGGCCCATTCAATCATCGACGAGTAAAAATGCGGATGCGAAATGGCAATGGCGCGGATGCCGCCGCGCGAGTTCACCTCGGCAATAGTGTGGTCGTCGAGGAGAGTGATGCAATCCCAGAGCAGATTTCCTCCGGGCGATTGCAGGAGCAAAGCACGCTGGCCTATTGCAAATTCCGGTTCGCTGCCGATCCCCAGAAGGCGTGGCGCTTCTTCTTCGAGGCGGTTGTGATGATCAGTCGCCAGCCATTTGAGCGTCGTCCATTCCTGGCCAGCGTGACGAACAAATTGCCGTTCATCTTCGCAAATGGGACAGCTTGGCGGCGGCTCGACTGTCTCAGAAAACTGCGTTCCGCATTGCACACAGATAAAATTTTCCATCCTGTTTATTTTTAACCACGGATAACGCGGATGGCACGGATTCAATACATGGAATCCCGCGTCTTCGCGCCTTCACTTCATTCGCTTAATCCGCGTAATCTGCGGTCCAGATGTTTGTGTTGTGCGTTGCGACGCGTCGGTTGCCGAGCGCTTACCAGCAATCATTTGTGTGCGGCAAGAATCCGCGCGAAGCGCCAGACTTCGTGAAACGTGTTGTAAAGCGGAGTGGGCGCGACGCGGATCACATTTGGTTCCCGGAAATCGCATTTTACCCCGGCAGCGATGAGCTCGTTGTGCAACTCCTTCGGATGCTCGTGCGCCAGGATGGATAACTGACAACCGCGCTCGTGAGGCGATTTCGGAGTAATGATCGTAAATCGTTTCGATGCGTTTTGGTTCAGTAGGAACTCGAGATAACTCGTTAGGCGAGCCGATTTCGCGCGCAGCGCGTCCATTCCGTCGGCTTCGTCAAAGATCGCAAGCGAAGCGCGCAACGGTGCCATGGAGAAAATCGGCGGATTGCTGATCTGCCAACCGTCCGCCGACGGAACAGGGACGAACTCCGGCTCAAGGTGTAGACGGAATCGTGTATTCGGATCGTTCCCGAACCAGCCCGCGAGACGCGGCAGCTTTGTGTTTGTGGCATGACGCTCATGCACGAATGCGCCGGCGACTGCGCCTGGGCCAGCGTTGAGATATTTGTAAGAACACCAGACCGCAAAATCGATGTTCCAATCGTGCAATGAGAGCGGCACGTTGCCGATGGCGTGAGCGAGATCGAAACCAGCGATGATCCCGTGTTTCCGCGCCGCGGCTGTGATTTTCTCGATGTCGAACAGTTGGCCCGTGAAAAAGTTCACTCCGGCAAACATCACTACCGCCAGTTGGTCGGCTTTCTTCTCGATGAGATCGACAATGTCTTCCGTTCGCATCGTGAACTCGCCTTTGCGCGGGCGCGCGAGAATCAGCGCGTCTTTCGGATCGAGCCCATGATGTACGATCTGCGTCTTGATGGCGTAGGTGTCGGAAGGGAACGCAGGATCTTCCATCAAGATTTTGAACCGCGACTTCGTCGGCTGGTAAAACGTGGCCATCATCAGGTGAAGGTTCACCGTGAGACTGTTCATGCAGATCACTTCGAGTGGCTTCGCGCCAACAAGCCGCGCTGTCGGCTCGCGAAGAGCTTCGTGATAGGAATACCAAGGTGTTCCCGTGGCATGATGGGCATCGACGCCGAGCCTTGCCCAATTGTCGAGTTCCTCCTCGACGATTTGCCTCGCGGCTTTCGGCATCAGACCTAGCGAATTCCCGGCGAAATAGATCAGCGGTTTGCCGTCTTTCCCGACCGGCAGATGAAACTTTTGCCTGAAGGAACGCAGCGGATCCTCAGCGTCGAGTTGTTTCGCAAAATTTTCGTCGGCGGAAAACTGCATGTCCGCAGATTACGCAGACGCCGTGGTGAGCGAAAGTCGAATCCATTTCGCAGATTCAAAAGAATCCAAACGCGACGGCAGAAGGTCTTTCTAATCTGTGTTAATCTGCGAAATCTGTGGATGAATTCTGTTTTGGCATCTCCATGAATTCGATGGTCGTTCCATCGGGATCGCGCACATACACGACGCGCTTCCCGGCGTTCGGACCGGTTGTGAGCGTTTGCGGTTTGCCGGCGCCTTTCCAACCGGATGCTGCAATGCTTTCGAGCACTGCATCGAGATCATCGACTAAGAGGGCTACGTGCACCGATCCCACATCGCATGGCCGCAGATCGACATGTTTTTTCCGGTCCGGTGGCGCGAGATACTCGAGCAGTTCGATTTTGTGACCACCGGGCGCTTTTAGGACAGCGAGCCTGATCTCAGCGCCTGCGACTCCAGTGATTTCCGTGGCCAGTTCGCCGGTTTGATGCGCGCTATGCGAAAGCTCGAATCCGAGACCATCGCGCCAGAAGGCGAGCGACCGCTCAAGGCTTGCGACCGTAATGCCGGTGTGATCGGCGGCAAAGACCTGAAATGCAGAGCTATTCACTTTCCTTTTAGCCACAGATTACACAGATCTCAGAGATGCACAGAAGCCGCTTTGAAAAGAGTGAACGAAATCTGCGTAAATCTGCGAAATCTGTGGATGACATCGTCAGCCGACAGCTGCGATGACTTTTAGCTCGATCGCGATCGGCGTGGGCAACGCGCCGACCTCAATCGTGGTGCGGGTGGGATTTGGTTTGCCAGGCCCGGCAAAATATTCCGCGTAAATGCGGTTGTAGATCGGAAAATCCTTTTTCATGTTCGTGAGGAACACGGTGACGTCGATAATGTCCTGCCACGTCGCGCCGGCGTCTTCGAGCACCAGGCGCACATTTTCAAACACGGCGCGACACTGCGTTTCGATATCGTAACTGACGACGTTGCCACCGGAATCGAGCGTAACTCCGGGAATTTCCTTGCTGCCTCGCACACGCGGCCCGATTCCAGAGAGAAAAAGCAAATCGCCCATGCGTTTCGCATGCGGGAACGCACCAACTGGCTCAGGCGCGCGCGAGCTTTCAAAGGATTTGCTCATTTATCGATGATTTGGGTCGGTTCAAGGTTCGAGTTTAAGCTTCAGAATCCGATTCTTTGACAATTCCAGACTGTAAGCTTTTCACCGGTGGCAGGACGTCTTTGAAGGTCGCGCCATAAATATCCCACACGGTCAGGAATAGTCCGCACACGATTGGTCCGACGATGAACCCGATCGGTCCAAAAAGAAATAGCCCGCCGAGTGTGCCGACTAGAATTAGAAGATCCGGCATCTTGGCATCTTTCCCGACGAGGATCGGACGCAGAACGTTATCAATCGTTCCCACCACCGCGGCGCACCAGGCGAACAAGAGCAGTCCGGCCAGAACGTGACCGGTCACGATCAAATAGATCACGGCCGGTACCCAGATGAGGGCCGCGCCAATCCCCGGTACAATCGAAAGGATCGCCATGATCGTGCCCCAGAACGCTGCCCCATCGATGCCCGCTACCCAGAATGCGAAACCGGCGAGAGCGCCCTGGATAATGCCGATTACAAGTGTGCCCTTTACGGTGGCGCGCGTGATGGAGGCAAATCGTTGCAGCATCAGCGCCTCATCCTCGTCACGCAGCGGCAGATAATAGAAAATTTTCTCCAGGATTTTCTCGCCGTCTTTGAAAAAGAAAAACATCGCATAGACCATGACGAACAGATTCAAGAGAAAAACAGCCGTGGTGGCCGTCATTCGCGATGCCACCGTGACCAGGAAGCCTCCGATGGATTTCGCCGCCGCGCCCACGCTCTCGACCAGTTGTTCCTGGCTTGGTACGTGATCGGCCAGGGCCGGAAACCTTTGCACGAGCCAATCGTGTGCGTTGAAAGTGCTGGCGGCGCCGAAGTGTTGTTGCACCCACGGAATCGCTTGATTACTCACGGCCAGCGCCTGTTGCACGACCACTCCAAGAAATGCGCTCAATGGCCCAGCCACGACGATGAAAAGAATCAGGAGTGTGACGATCGCGCCGAGCGATCGCCGACCTCCGAGGAGCCGCGTGATCCACCGATAAAGTGGACGGCCTAATCCGGCCAGCAATGCGCCGAGCAGAAGAGGTTTCAGGAAAGGCCAGGTTACGGCCAGAAAAAGCGCGGAGACCGCGACCACCAAAATGACAACAAAGGCGGTGCGAAATCTTCTCCCACCAATGTCCGCTGGCTCCATTAGCAGATTATTACACTAACCGGTGAGAAACCGGAACAACATCCGGCCTATGCGGCGCTAACCTCTAGACGTCTACCATCACCTTGAAGCCACCGTAGGCCATCCGCTTCGAATCGAAGGGAACTGCCTTCATGTCCATCATCTTGGCCAGGCGCGGATCCTTCATCACCTCGGCGTTAACCGCATCGCGATGCGCGCGCGACTTGAATACGATCCATGAAAAAACCACCGTCTCGCCCGCCTTCGGTTTAACCATGCTCGGGAACGACTTTATTTTCTTCGTTTTTAGATCGTCGCCAACGCATTCTCTGAATTCCAAAGCGCCGTGCTCTCGCCAAACCTTGCCCGCCTTCTGCGCAATGCGGCGGTAGGCCGGCAGGTTTTTCTTGGGAACCGGCAGGACATATCCGTCGACGTATTTCATGTAAATCCTCCTTGGGTTTGAATCCGACTACTTTCTGTCCGCAGATTACCCAGCGTTACACAAATTCCGACATCTGGAATTGGAATTCGTCAATGCCGGTTATTCTGGCTGCATTTTTGCGCTTCCGCCGACGTCTGGGCGAACGTGCTCTTCCAAACGCGGCTAAGGCAAAAAATTGCGGCGACGCCGGGCGCCTCTGCCGCCAGCGTTAAGCAAACTAGAGTTTTTGGTTTTACTTGGGGCGGAATTTCTGCGCACGCCAGGGCAGTACTTCCGCCGTGAAAATGGAATTGTCCTTGTCGACCGCAAGCGAATGCGGGTCGAAGTGCCGCCCCTTGTCTGGCGGTGGTCCGTCCAGCACGCCCACGGGCTTGCCGTCGCGGTTGATCTTCAGGATACGGCCAGCGATCGCGTCGGACATATAGATAAAATGATCGGGCGTGATAAAGAGGCCAAACGGGTGACCGACCTTCCATTCGCGGAGGTAGCGACCGTTCAGGTCGAAAATCTGGATGTGCGCGTTTTCTCGGTCGCCCACATAAACTAGGTCGCCATCGATTACAATCGAGTGCGGAAGATCGAATTGCCCGGGGCCGCTGCCTTTCATTCCCCAACCTAGGAGCACGTTGCCGAATTTGTTAAACTTCAACACGCGCGAATTGCCTTCGCCATCAGCAACGTAAATATTTCCCTCGCGGTCGAAGGCGACGTCGGTCGGTTGGTTAAAGTGCAAAACGTCGTCGCCTGGTGTGCGCATTCGGCCTAACGACAGTGGCACGCGGCCATCCGGGCTCAGCTTCAAAATCAGGTGCGTGCCGACGTCTGTCGTCCAAATATTGTCCTCCGCGTCCACCCGCACGGTGTGAGCAGTAACAAAGAGATCGTCCGCAATGCTGCGAACGAATTTCCCGGAGGCATCAAACTCCACCAATGGATGTTTACCGCGATGAAACACGTAGATGTGACCCTTGGAATTGACTGCCACGCCGGCGACTTCGACGAAATGTTCACCCGCAGGCAACTGAAAGAAATCGGGAACCGCCTCGTAATTGAGCTTGGGATTCGGTTCCTCGCCACCGCAAGAAAAAATCGAAACTGCCGCGAAAATCGCAGCCAGGATCAGCAACCGGAACAGCTGAATTTGGGCGCTCATGATTATTTGCTCATCCCTAATTCCTAATCACGCGGACGACACGGTTTTTTGAGCTTAGTGGCCGCACGTCTGATTGCTGTCAACGCTTGACATGCTCATTGAGAAACCTAAATACATCGTCCTCCCACTGAGGGATCGCAAGGTAAAGGAAGTTGTGTGCGTCCTCTGAGGTTCGACCGACAGGCGAATAAATTTTCAGCAGATGAGGCTTCTGCAGACGTTCCAGTTCATCGGCCAGTGCGTAACTTGGTGCAGTGCTGTAATCGTTGACAGCCTGAATCAGCATGATTGGAGCCGTTGCCTTGTCTGCGGCAGCTAGGAGTCGATCGCGTAATTCGGCTGAACGCTCCCACGAATTGGCTGCCGCTGCGAATGTCACAGCAGCACGAACGGTGTTATCCCGCTCGATGGCGAGCAGGGTTAGTTGACCGCCAAACGAGTGGCCTGCGATCGCAATGCGCTTCCGGTCGATTGCAGGTGCGGCTTTCAGGAATGACAGAGCCGCCATCACATCGTCGAGGTGATCCCTGGTGGCGAGTATCAACTGCAAATGCTGACGATCCTCTTTCCCTTTTGTTGCTTCTTCGCGCTTCAAGAGGTCTTGCATGAACGTGCCTTCGTCGGCTGAAAGGCCTTGTCCGCGGCGGAACAGGTAGAGAAATGCGTAGCCATGTTTCAGAAACAACGGGGCGAGCTTTTCGGCGGCTTCCGTAATCGGGAGCCCAGCCGTATGACCCGCGTCGGCGCCACCCGACCCGTGACAAAAGAGAACCGCGGGAAAGGGACCTCGCCCAGTTGGTTTCCAGAAGAAAGCCTTGAGACGCAGGTTGCCACTAGGAATTACGACTGTTTCAGGAACGATGGGTGCCGGCGAGTCGATGGCGAACGCGACCGACACTAGCGCAAACAGGAATACCAGCGTTCTACCTCTCAACAATCAACTCTTAACCATCAACTGCCTGATGGCTGATACTTCTCAAATTTCGGCAGCTTCGGATCCATCTGATCCCAAGGTTGCGCGTCCGAGGTGAAGATGTCGAACTGCGGGCGAAACAAGGTCGGATCATCGAGGCTCGAAGCCGCGATGCCCTGTCCTTGCTCAGTCTTCCCGCCGAATAACCGCGAGCTGCATTCTGAACAAAATCCACGCTGGTTTTCACCAACCATCTCGCTCGCGGTGTCGTAATATTTCGGCGAACCTTTCGTGATCTTGAACGCTTTCGCCGGCACGTAAAAAACCGGAGTATACGGGCCGCCGGTCGTCTTCTGGCAATCGCGACAGTGGCAATTGAACATCACGATCGGGTCCGCGCTGACTTCGTAACGAATCCCGCCGCACGTGCATCCACCGGCAAATTTCACAGGCATCACTTACTCTCAACACTCAACTCTTAACCCTCAACTAGATTTCTATTTTGCGATGCAAACGTTTTTCGGTTCGGTGAAAAACCGTAACGCTTCTTCGCCGCCTTCACGGCCGACGCCGCTCTGTTTCATGCCGCCAAAGGGTACGCGCAGGTCGCGCACGAGCCAGCAATTCACCCACACCGTGCCAGTGTTGATTCGTTCAGCAACGCGATGGGCGCGGCTCAGGTTTTGTGTCCAGACGCTGGACGCGAGGCCGTAGTCGCAATCGTTTGCGTAATTGATCACTTCTTCTTCGTTGTCGAAAGGCGTGATCGTGACGACCGGACCAAAAATTTCTTCGCGATTTGTTCGGCATGACACGGGCAGGCCGGTGATGACGGTTGGTTGGAAAAAATAGCCTTCGCGGCAACGGTCGTTAACTATTTCTGGCGCGGAACCGCCGAGCGCGATCTTGCCGCCCTCTTTCTGCGCTAAATCGACATAGAATTTGATCTTATCGAGCTGCGGCTTGTTCACGATCGCGCCCTGCTCGGTTTTCTCGTCGAGTGGATCGCCCATTTTCAGTTGCGACGCCTTGTCGATGAAATGATCAACGAAATCTTTGTAAGCCGGGCGTTCAACGAACACGCGCGAACCGCACAAGCAAATCTGTCCCTGGTTTGCGAATGACGAGCGCACACTGCCACTGATGGCCGCGTCGAGATCGGCATCCGCGAAAATGATATTTGGATTCTTCCCGCCGAGCTCGAGAGAAACTTTTTTGAACAATGGCGCACATGCTTCCGCAACTTTCTTGCCGGTCACAGTGCCGCCGGTAAACGAGATCGTGTTGATCTTCGGATGCGCCGTGATCGCCGCGCCAACGTTTGGTCCGGTGCCATGCACCACATTTAGAACCCCATTTGGCACACCGGCTTCATGTGCGATCTCGCACAGCATGGAAGCGGTCATCGGTGTCAGTTCGCTAGGCTTCGCGATTGCCGTGTTGCCGACTGCGATGGCAGGCGCGATTTTCCAGCTCAACAAATACAGAGGCAAATTCCACGGCGAAATCAGCCCAGCGATGCCGCGCGGCTGACGCAGCGTGTAATTGAAAGCGACGTCGTCGGTAATGTGCGCTTCCGATTCCGTGTGCAGGATCGCGGTCGCAAAAAAACGGAAATTGCTGGCTGCGCGCGGAATGTCGAGCGTGCGCGCAAGCGAAATCGGTTTGCCGGTGTCGATCGATTCGGCGCGCGCGAGCTTCTCGAGGTCGCATTCGATCAAGTCCGCGATGCACAAAAGAATTTTCGAACGCTCCGCCGCCGGTTTCTTCGACCAATCACGAAACGCCTTCTCTGCTGCAGCGACCGCACGATCGAC
>Ga0307278_10000072_pt1 | contig 47056 bp, 50 predicted proteins | sample ER_DNA_117_FD_194482 | JGI IMG/M metagenome (GOLD analysis project Ga0307278, IMG submission 194482) | Bulk soil microbial communities from the East River watershed near Crested Butte, Colorado, United States - ER_DNA_117 | ecosystem: Environmental > Terrestrial > Soil > Floodplain | place... | reverse complement strand
AATTGCTGCCGGGAAAAATCGAGCGCATCGTGCTTGGACATCTCAGCCGCGATTGCAACACACCCGAGCTTGCCTTAGGCGCCGTACACGCGTTGCTCGCGGAATGCGGCAGGATCGACATGGAAGTCCATTGTGCTACTCAATCAGAAATCAGTCCGCGATTTCGAATCGGCGAAACTAAGCCCGGCCCGTTTCAACCGACATTCGAAAACGTGTTTTTCCAAGCGGTGTGAGCGCAGTCGGGTCGGAAAATCTACGGTTAGCGACCGCGGCTACAGCTACCGATATGATTATCCGCGACGCGCTCGAATCCGATCTCCCCGCCATCGTCGACATTTACAATGCCACTGTGCCGACACGCATGGTAACGGCCGAGCTCGAGCCGACCACGGTCGAAGCACGTTTGCCGTGGTTCCGCGAACATTCACCGAACCAACATCCATTCTGGGTGGCGGAATCTGACGGTCGCGTGATTGGCTGGTTGGATTTCAAAAAATTCCTACCACGGTGCGCGTATCGCGGCTCGGCCGAAATTAGCGTTTATGTGGATGAAAAATTCCGCCGTCGCGGCGTGGCCCGCCGATTATTAGAAGAAGCAATCGGTCGTGCACCGTCGCTCGCGATCACCGCACTCGTCGGTCTGATCTTCGGGCACAACGAACCGAGCCTGAAATTGTTTGAGCGGCTCGGCTTCCAGCGCTGGGGACTGCTTCCAGGCATTGCGCGCCTCGCCGGTGTGGAGCGGGACCTGATCGTGGTGGGACGACATTGTCCCGCGCGCTAGGGCGCTATCAGCGGCTCTGACCTGCACAAATCGGGGCCGGTGGACAACCCCGAAAGCTTTCGGGCCCACACATTCTGCTACGCTTCCTCCGGGCCGATGACGAGATGGATCACGCCGTTCGGCGCGGAAATGAAGAAGCCGTTGAAATCTTCGCGTAATTGTTCGACTTCATCGCGCCGCGCGAGGCCATGTACTTTTAGGAATGACGCAGCGGCCTCGGTGTCGTTTGTTTCCAGTTCCAGCCAAATATCTGGATGGCTCAGATTTGGTACGCTGTCGATCCAAAGCCGGTTCGGACCGAATTGAAAAATGCAACCGTCCTTTTCTTCCTCAATTAAAGGCAGTCCCAGCGTGTCGCGATAAAAGGCGACTGTCTGCTCATACGTGTGACTTGGACATTTGATCGCAATGTTCGCTCCACCAGAAAACTGAGGTCCCTCGAGTTTAGAAACCATATGTCAATCTACCGGTAGCTACCGGCGACACGCTAATGCTTGCGTTTCCTGAGATGTCCGTCGAAAAACGCCCCGGAAAGGCAACAGCCTTAATGACGAAATCCGACGAGGGCTTTTTTTCATCATTGGTGCTTCGTCATTCCTACACCTAAGAGCTTCTCGGCGTGCCGACGCATACGACATAAACGATGACGCTCCTCATCGCACATTACTCCGCGACTCCGCCACTCCATCACTCCACGTCTTTGCCGCCAGGTTTCGTCATCGCAACCGGGTCAAGCGCGCGCTCGAGTTCTTTTTCCGGCAACACTTTTTTTTCCCGGGCAATTTCGCGCACCGTGTGTCCGGTTTTCGCGCTTTCTTTCGCAATTTCAGCGGCCCGATCGTAACCAATCTTCGGGGCGAGACTGGTCACCATGGCCATGGAAAGCTCAATCAGCTCGCGGCAGCGCTCTTCGTTCGCCACGATACCGAGCACGCATTTTTCGCAGAACACATCGACTACGTTTGCCAGCAGCCGGATCGATTCGAGAAGATTATGCGCCATCACCGGCATCATGACGTTGAGCTCGAAATTTCCATTCGCCCCAGCCCAGGTGATGGACGTGTCGTTGCCGATCACCTGCGCACAAACCATCATCACCGATTCGCACATCACCGGGTTCACTTTGCCCGGCATGATTGAACTGCCCGGTTGCGTCGCGGGAAGTTGAATTTCGCCGATGCCGCAACGCGGCCCACTCGCGAGCCACCGGATGTCGTTCGCAATCTTGAATAAACTGACCGCGATCGTTTTTAGATGACCGCTCGCTTCCACGACTGCGTCCCTGCCCCCTTGCGCTTCGAAATGGTTTTTTGCCTCGTAAAAGGCGATCCCAGTGCGCTGCTCCAAATGCCGCAGCATTTTTCCCGGAAGATCGACATGGCGATTCAGGCCTGTGCCAACCGCTGTTCCGCCGAGCGCAAGCTCATGCAAAGCTTCGATCGATTTTTGCGCGCGCGCCTTCGCGTAAGCAACCTGTTGCGCGTAACCGGAAAATTCCTGCCCCAATCGGACCGGGGTCGCGTCCATCAAATGGGTCCGACCGACCTTGATGACGTCCCAGAATTCCTTCGTCTTGGCTTCCAGAGCGGCGTGTAACTTTTCCAAGGCCGGAATCAGACAGTTTTTTAACTGTTCCGCTGCGCTGATGTGGGTCGCGGAGGGAATCACGTCGTTGCTCGACTGGCCCATGTTGACGTGGTCGTTGGGATGAACCAGTTCACGCGACCCGATCGGTTTGCCTGCGAGCTGGGCGCACCGGTTCGCGATGACTTCGTTCGCGTTCGTGTTCGTGCTCGTACCCGAGCCTGTCTGAAAAATGTCGAGCGGAAAATGGTCGTCGAGCTTTCCTTCGACGACTTCCTCGGCTGCTTGCACGATCAACGCTGCGCGCTCCGCGTCGAGCAGACCGAGATCATGGTTGGCCTGCGCGCCAGCCCATTTGATCAAGCCGAGTGCGCGAATAAACGGACGCGGAAACCGATAACCGCTCACGGGAAAATTAAGTACCGCCCGGTGAGTCGAGGCGCCGTGAAGAGCGGACGCCGGAAGGGACATCTCGCCCATCGAATCCTTTTCTACACGCTTCGGCCTGTCCTGCGTCATGCCGGGCGATCTGCGCCAGCCAACTCTGAAAGCTTTCGCGCGGTGCGGTACTCCCAGCCACTCAGCGATTGTGCCGATTGCGCCTTTTGAAAAACGGTAATGAACATCGGCGGTATGTTTTGCAGGAAGTACTCTGATTCGGCGTGCTCGAAAAGCTTGGCATGCTGCTTCAGCTCGTTGGTCACTTGATAAATAATGAAACTGCCGCCTGGCGCCAATGCATCGTGCGTTTTTTGAAGGAGCGCGCGTTTCTTGTCGATCTTAAGAATACTGAACGGAATGCCTGAGAGAATGTAATCGCAGCAGCCGAATCCACGACGCTGCAACTCCTGAGGCAACCGCGCCGCGTCTCCATGGATGACATGTACCCGACGATCCCCGGCAAATTGTCGTTCCAGATCGCGAGCGAAAGCTTGGTCGAGCTCAAACAGGAGTAAATGCGAATCCGGTCTCATCCGTCGCGCGATCTCGCGTGAGTGCACGCCTTCACCCGGACCGTACTCAGCGATCACGCGCGGCTGGCTGAAATCCATTTTGCTGGCGACGCGTTCCACGAGCGCTTTCGAGCTGGGAACAATCGACGCGACCTGAAACGGCCGTTGCAGAAAACGCTTAAAAAACAATGCACTCACGAGATGCGCACAGTCGTCCGGCGCCCCCATGTTGTCCAGTGTCGAAGTGTCTGGCGTAACGGCCCGGCGGACGATCCGCCGACCGTCGCAAAGATCGACATCTCGCTTGACTCATCACTGGTCACTCGTCACTTATCACTTCGGTTTAGTGCGCGGTTAGCTCAGTGGTAGAGCACTACCTTGACACGGTAGGGGTCACAGGTTCGAACCCTGTATCGCGCACCATCTTACTCGTTCAGAAATCGGGACATTTGCTTCCGGAAGCGACGGCAGCGCGACTGACTGTAGCATTTTCGGATTCGATGGACTGCATCGCACTCGGTCCGCATGTTGCGCGTGATAAGGCTCACCCAAAAACACAACGCTTCATGTGGCAGTAGTGGTGCTCTAAATCACCCGAAGAAGGAGATGCAGCAGCCGTTTGGTTTCTGCTGATCTATCGTACTTCTCGTACGCCGTTCTTAATGCGTCATCGACTTGGCGGATGTTGCGGGTTCGCCGCAGCGTCTCCCGGCGCGCTGACTTTGTTGCGACAGTGAATCCATTGGAATGATTCATCGTTAGGCGGTGCGAACGAGGCGAGAGTCTGTTTGCACGTTGAATTCGGCCATCGCGCTTTCGGTCCGATTTGCGGGAGGCATGAGCCCGGCAAGAAACCTGCCTATGTGTTGGCTGCTCTTGGTGTGAAGGTCTGGATTACTGAAGATCAGGACACAGGGCCTATCGCTCAGGTGGAATTCAAATGTCCCTGGCGTGTTTAAAGATTCACCGTTACAAGAGGCAACTAGATCATCGCAAGTTCGCACTAGCTCATTGCGGTAAGAGCCGTTGGTGTCGGCGATGATTCTGGGGCCTCGAACGTTCGGCAGCCAGACCAGATGGCCACCTTCATCTTCTGATTGTAATTGGAAGCCGACATCTCGATATGAGCGAGGGCTACACCCGGAGAACAATGGTTTGACGGCAAGGTGCGCTTGCATCGAAAACACGCTGTGTAATTGCCAGGAGAAAGCTGCTGCCGATCTGTCATGCGGCAAGAACATCTGCTGTTCGAGGATGATTCCGGGCGCGACCTGGAAACGCGAACGCGGCCACGAGATAGCGCCAAACAATGCGCCGCTAAAAGGCGAATGCGAACCGTCCATCAGTTCTTTGGAACAGATTGTGTAAACGCCAATCGGCGCCGTAAGCGTGGCTTCCAAAGCAACCAGGGCGGGCGTCGAGGAATCTGCGGAAGAGCGAATCGTGATCATAACATGAAAGTTTAGAAATGCGTCGCGATTCCGGCGGATTCCTTACAGCGGTCGAAAATTCAGGCGCCCTGAGCTAGAAGCGTCGCGTTCCCGCGTCCATGTCGATCTTCCGCGCCTTCCTTTTGTAAGGTTCCGAACGGTTGCCTCGACATATGATTGTGGGAATCAAAACCGAGCGAACGAATTTACATCCATCGCTGGTTTGATAGCCGAAAGGCAGGGAAAGCGTAATGCCAGAGGAACGATACAATCCGTCGCCAATCGGTAATCCATCGGTCCTTGCGCGGCGCAACTGGCTGCAAACCAAGCTGGTGATTTTCATTGGCAAACACACGCCGAAATGCCGCGAAATGGTGCGAATCTTGTCGCAATCAATGGACGAGCCAATGCCGTTGATGATGCGGATCAAGAAACGAATTCATTTTCTGATCTGCTGCTGGTGCCAGCGTTATGAAGAACAGCTTCGCTACATCCGCGACATTGCACGGCAATTTCCCGAACATGCTGACGAAGTTCCGGGGCCACCGCTCAGCGAGGAAGCGAAGGAGCGGACGAAACAAAAGCTCGCTGAGCACGCGCGATAAATTGATTCTTCTCTAGCGGCGCTCTGGGCGCGTCGCAGTTTTTCGAATCAATTATGCGACGCTCATAGACTGTTGCTACAAAAGAAATCCGCATGAAAACGTTTGGAAGTCTATTTACGAACCCATGGTTCATCTTCGCCATCGTTCTCTATGTGATTTCGTTGCTGGTGCTATCGCGGCGAACCGAGTTTTCGATCTCCGACACGTTGACCGAGTTGCTCATTTTCGGAATCGGATTTCCAATCCTCGCTTGGTGGGCGACGAAATGTGCAAAGCCGCTGCCGATCAAAGTGCACGCGACCGGTGGCGAGATGCTCGCGGTGGTTGCCTATGTTCTTGCGCTTTCCATTTATCTTGCATTCGGTCCGCAAGCGATTGATTCGTGGCTGCCGCAAGATTGGATTGCTTCTGACCGCATCAGGTTCTTCATCACCCTGAGCAAGAAGCTGCTCGTTTTCGTTGTTCTCCCTCTTGCGATCTTCGGGCTGATTTGGGGATATTCGGTGCGCGACTTCGGATTTCAAAGAGATGGCCTGCGCGAGCTCGGCCGTACCCATTTACCGATCGTTCTAATCGCGAGCTGTGCTGTTCTGGCCTTTAACTATTTTTTCGGCGGCGCGGCGGCTCCGCTTCGCGAAGGCAAACTTTCCACTTCGCAGCTGCTTGCTGGCATTCCGCTTTGCTTCATCTGGCTCACAATCGAGGCCGGATTGGTCGAAGAGTTTTTTTTTCGAGCGTTCCTTCAATCACGCCTGAGCGCGTGGTTCCGATCTGAAATTACGGGCGTTGTTTTAATGGCGCTCATCTTTGGACTTGCTCATGCGCCAGGTTTCATCTTCCGGCACGCCGGGGCTGTAGAAGGGCTAGGAGCAAATCCCACTGCGCTCGATGCTGTAGCCTATTCCATTACAACTCTCGCGATAAGCGGCGTTTTCTTTGGGGTCATTTGGGCCAGAACGAAAAATCTTTTTGCGCTCGTTCTGGTACACGCTGCGACCGATCTGTTTCCGAACCTCTCGGATTTCGTGAAGACCTGGGGTCTTTAGGACGTCGATGGCGGGACGGGAGTCAGCGATCCCAGCTACAGCTGTAAGGATTTCGAAGTGGTCGCGACGAATCCGGTGAAATGCAGTTCGGATTATCCGCCTGCGACCAAACCGAAAACCCAAACCTACATGATATACAAAACCATCCTCGCCTCTTTAACGGCGCTGGTCATTGCTACGACGAGCAGCTTTGCCCAGGACAGCCATAAGAGCGGACCGTTTCAAGGCGCGAAAGCCAACACCGGTTACGTGACACACACCACCGAGAACGGCAACAGCGTCCTGACTCTGTCCGACGACTTCAAGGCTCCCGACACGCCCGATCCACATTGGCAGATCGTCGATTCGAAAGGGAACACTTATCTGCTGCAGAAATTGTCGATCAAAGGCGGCAAGATGAACCGCAAGATCACGTTGCCCAAATACGTGCCCGACATTGCCAAGGTTCAAATCTGGTGCGCGTTTGCTGAGACAAATCTCGGCGAAGCTGCCTTCGAACACCCGGTCAAATAATGTCGAATGCCGGCTGGCCGCCCCTAACGAGTGGCCGGCCAGCCCGACAACAATCCCAAAACTTTTATGAAAATCTCAGCTGGAACAATCATTGCGGTGATGATGACCGCTGCCGCAAGCATCCAGGCCCAGACCGTAGAGAAGAAATCTCTCAACCTCGACGGGGCAAAAAAAGCGATCGCCGCAGCGGTCGAGTACGCGAAGAAGAACAATGCGCCTGGCGGTGTGATCGCCATTGTCGATGAAGGCGGAAACTTGATGGCGCTGGAACGCCTCGACGGCACTTTCGCGATGGGCGCGACGATTTCGATAGGCAAAGCCCGCACGGCAGTTCTTTTCAAGAAACCGACGCGTTTCTTCGAAGAATTAATCAACAAAGGTCGCACAGCCATGACAGCCGTGGACGGATTTACGCCTTTGATCGGCGGAATTCCGATCATGATCGATGGTCAAGTCGTCGGCGGCGTCGGCGTGAGCGGCGCAGCCAGCGCAAACCAGGATGAAGAGCTCGCGCTCGCGGGCGCAAACGCGCTCATGGGTAGCGCAGCGCACACTGAGATGCCATTGCCGGGGACACCGCCCCCGGCTACAGCCGCGATCTTTATCGACAGCAAGAAGGTTGCCGCTGCGTTCGTCAAAGGAATGCCGTTGCTCGAAACTGCGGGCTACAAAGTTCACGCCAGCCGCCGCGTCGAGCCCGGCCAGGCTGAAATCCACACGCTCGACACCGATGTCATTTACGTAGTCAACGGTTCGGCCACCCTGGTCACTGGCGGCAAAGCAATCGACACCAAGACGATTGCGCCCAACGAAATCCGCGGCAGCAAAATCGAGGGCGGGGAAGAGCATCGGATCACTAAAGGCGACGCCATCATCATTCCTAACGGCGTCCCACATCAATTCACGTCAGTTACCGGCGAACTGCACTACTTCGTTTGTAAACCGACCTCGGTTGCCGCCACAGGTCAGCTTTCACAGCGTTAATTGAACAACCAAGAACAACTACTCCCATCATGAAAATATCTCTCTTATATCTTGCGGGGCTCCTTGCATTCGCCGTTTTGGTGCCAGCCGCTGAGGTCATCAACGTCGACAAGAACGGATTGGCCCTCCAAGGCTACGATCCCGTTGCTTATTTTACCGACGGAAAACCAGTCAAAGGTTCGCCCCAATTCACGGCCAGCTACAAAGGCGCGACCTATCAATTCGCGTCTGCCGAGCATAAGCAGCAATTCGAGAGTTCGCCGGAAAAATACGAGCCGCAATTTGGCGGATTCTGCGGTTACGCCGCGTCGATCAACAAGCTTGCGCCGATCGAGGTCCAATACTTCCAAGTGCTGCACGATCGCTTGATCCTGCAACACAACGAGAAGGCTTGGAAACTTTGGCACCAGGATGTCGAAGGAAATCTGAAAAAAGCCGACGCCAATTGGCCGACCTTGTCGCAGCAAAAACCGCCCGCGTCCTGAGGATCAACGACGATGACTCCGCTCTCCATCGATGCTTCGCTGGTTCGCGCTTGGGCGACGCAGTTCAATCGCCAACATCATGACGCGTCTACAGACGCTTCGCTTCGGCGCTTGCGTTTCGTGGTGGTCTTCATCTTTGGCGTGTTACTTTTCATGGCCGGGCGCGCGTTCGCTGATGCGGACGCGCCCACCAGCAAACCGGACGCGGTGATCGATCTCGCAACAAAGGAAGGGGTTGATTTGGTCAAGGGTCAGTGGCGTTATAGCGACACGAAAATCATCCAGGTCGATTTCAAAGCCGCGGGGCCAGATAAGCAGCCCACCGGCAAACGGATTAAGACATACGATTTCGCGCCGCATGCGGGCGGCGCTGACTTCGACGACTCGAAATGGGAAAAGATTGAGCCGACCACGCTCGACGCTCGCCGATCGACAGGTCGGCTTTGTTTTAATTGGTACCGAATTAACATCACGATGCCGCCGCGCGTGAACGATGTCGATCTTGCGGGTGCAACTGCTGTCTTCGAAACGTCGCTGGACGATTACGCTGAAATCTGGGTGGACGGCGAAATCGCACGCGCACCTGGGCAAAGCGGCGGCTCGGTCATCAAAGGGTGGAATGCCGCGAATCGGCTGATCATCAATCGAAGCGTCCAGCCTGGGCAGAAAATCCAGCTCGCGATTTTCGGAATCAACGGCCCGCTCTCAAATCCGCCGACCAATTACATCTGGATGCGCGAGGCGAAGCTTGAGTTTTACAAAGGCGGCGTCATGCCGGTCGCGATCACGCCGAGCGAAGTAAACGTCGAAGTAATTCGCAAAGAGCCGGCGATCGACGCGATCGTTCCGCCGAACCCGAAGATTTTCAAACTCGCCGAAGGATTTAAATTCACCGAGGGCCCAGTGTGGGATCGCAAAGGCGGTTATCTGCTCTTCAGCGACCCAAACAACAACACGATCTACAAATACTCCCCGGACGGAAACGGAACATTGACTGTATTCCGCGAAAAGAGCGGCTACGAAGGCGCAGATATTGCGGAGTACGGGCAGCCTGGCTCGAACGGTTTGACGTTTGATCAACAAGGCCGTCTAACAATTAATCAGCACGGCAATCGTCGCGTCGTGCGGCTCGAGAGTGACGGCGCACTTACCGTTCTCGCCGACAAATTCGAAGGCAAACGCCTCAACAGCCCAAACGATCTCGTCTATCGCAGCGACGGAACACTTTACTTCACCGATCCGCCATTTGGTTTGCCGAAGTTTTTCAACGATCCGCGCAAAGAACTGCCTTTTAGCGGCGTCTTCGCGGCCAAAGACGGGAAGATCCAACTGGTCAGCAAGGATTTGACCGGGCCGAACGGCCTCGCCTTTTCGCCGGATGAAAAATTCTTCTATGTCGATAATTGGGACGATCACAAAAAGGTTGTGATGCGCTACGAAGTTCAACCCGATGGCTCGCTCAAGAATGGCAAACTCTTCTTCGACATGACGAGCGCTGGGACAGAGGACGCGCTTGATGGACTGAAGGTGGACAAAGCGGGCAACCTTTACGTTTCCGGTCCGGGCGGTCTCTGGATTTTATCGCCGCAGGGCAAACATCTCGGCACGATCATCGCGCCGAAACATCCGCACAATTTTGCCTGGGGCGACGCGGATGGAAAAACTCTCTATCTCTGCGCGCGGAGCGGACTCTACCGCATCAAACTGAACATCGAAGGCATTCGGCCCTGAGTGATGTTGTAGCCGGGGTCGCCGACCCCGGCGGTCGGCATCAGCGATGCCGGCTACAGCACAAGCAGACTTGGCGGTGCTCAAGATTGTGATAAGATCTTGAGCATGCCGATTATCAAGCCGATCTCCGATCTGCGGAACAAAGCCAATCAAATTTCTGCTCTCGCTCAAGAGTCGGCGGAGCCAATCTTCATCACCAAGGATGGGCAGGGGGCGTTGGTCGTTCTCTCAATCGCGGAATACCGCCGGCTTAACGCGAAAGCTGATCTTTTCAAGAAACTCGCAATCGCACAAAGCCAGCGTGCAGCCGGCGAAAAAGGCAAACCACTGAGAACGGTTGTGCGGGACTTGAAGGCGAGGATGCGTGCCGCATAGGCGCACCGTGCGGCTACTTCCTGCCGCAGAGGAAGATTTTTCTCAGATCGTTCTGTTCATCGCAGAGGATAATCCGTCAGCGGCTGAACAGCTGATGAACAACATCGAACGCAAGTTAGCACGACTGGAAAAATTTCCGGAACTGGGCGGAGTTCCATCCGATCCCGATCTTGCCGCTGTCGGATACCGATTCTTGGTCATTGGCAACTATCTGATCTTTTACACGCTGGAGCCAAGGAGCGTCTTGATTCACCGCATTTTACACGGCGCTCGCGACTGCCGGCAGCTGCTCCTATAAGAAACGTTCCAGCCCTGGCTGGGGGCAGTCGTTTCAAGCGCTGTAATGTTCCGGCGACTGAGCCGACTAATCAGGGCATGTTCGATTCGCTGAAAGAACACTGGCCGGAGTATTTCTGCGAAGCAGCCGAACTCGGCTTGTTCATGATATCGGCCTCGCTCTTTACGATGTTGCTTTGGCATCCGTCATCACCAGTTCTCAACCTGATTCCAGATCCCTTTGTCCGGCGCATGCTGACGGGAATGGCGATGGGCGGCACAGCCATCGCGCTGGTCTTCTCGCCTTTGGGCAAGCGCTCCGGCGCCCATTTTAATCCAGCCGTGACCCTGACATTTTGGCGTCTCGGCAAAGTGAAAAACTGGGATGCTTTTTTTTATGTCATCGCACAATTCATTGGAGGAATCGCCGGCGTGTTCGTCGTCGCTTTGGTCGCGCGCGCGACGTTGTCGCATCCAGCCGTGAACTACGTTGCCACATTGCCGGGTCCACACGGCATGACGATAGCCTTCATCGCCGAGCTCATAATCGCATTCATTCTGATGACGGTTGTCCTCAATGTGAGCAATACGCCGCACCTGGCACGCTTCACCGGCGTTTTCGCAGGATGCCTGGTTGCGACCTACATCACCTTCGAAGGGCCTTTTTCCGGCATGAGCATGAATCCCGCTCGCACGTTCAGTTCGGCTTTTGTCGGTCATCTCTGGACCGGACTCTGGATTTATTTCATTGCGCCGGTGCTCGCCATGCAACTGGCGGCCCTTATTTATCAACGATCGAAGCGCACAGTTTATTGCGCGAAATATCATCACCACAACAATCAGCGCTGCATTTTTAATTGCCGGTTTAACGAACTGCTCGAACGCGAGCAAGCGAGCAAGGAACCGTACCAAGCGACGACAACTCTGAATGAGAGCCCAGTGGCACATTAAATTTGCGATTGCCGCGCTGTTCGCGCTGCTCATTGCCACGGGTTTCGCGCAGTCGCCGCAGGTCGCGGTCGAATCTGTCGGCATGACGGTGAGCGACATGGATCGCTCGGTGGCGTTCTATTCGGCGCTAGCGTTTCAGAAAGTCTCGGACATCGAAGTTCTCGGAGAACAGTACGAACATTTGGAAGGCGTTTTTGGCGCGCGGATGCGCATCGTGCGGATGCAGCTCGGAAATGAATTTGTCGATCTTACCGAGTATCTCGCACCGCGCGGGCGGCCGATTCCAGTGGATTCGCGCAGCAACGATCTTTGGTTTCAGCATATCGCGATTGTCGTGCGCGACATGGACCAGGCATTTGAAAAACTGCGCGCGCTGAAAGTCCAGTTCGTTTCGACTGGACCGCAGACTTTGCCGCCTTCGATTCCTGCCGCGGCTGGGATTAGAGCGTTCTATTTCCGTGATCCGGACGGACATAATCTCGAAATCATCTATTTTCCACCGGGCAAAGGCGATTCACGCTGGCAGGAGAAGACAGATAAACTCTTTCTTGGTATCGATCACACCGCGATTGGGATCGCTAACACCGACGCGAGTCTGAAGTTTTACCGCGATCTGCTCGGACTGCGAAAAACGGGCGAAAGTGAGAATTTCGGGACTGAGCAGGAACATCTTAATCAAGTCTTCGGAGCGCATCTACGCATCACCGGAATGCGCGCTGCTTCTGGACCAGGCATTGAGTTTCTCGAATATCTGACACCGCGCGATGGCCGTTCGCGTCCGACGGACGTTCACGCGAACGACATCGTTCATTGGCAAACGATGATCACAACGGACGATGTCGATCTTATGGCCAGAAAATTACGCGAAGCGCATGTGCATTTCGTTTCGTCCGGAGTGGTCGTCATGCCGAAAGATAAGGCGGGATTTTCCAAAGGCGCTCTCGTGAGCGATCCTGACGGCCACGGTCTGCTTTTGATTCAGAAGTAACTGTACTGCCCGGTGTTTCTGGGGTAGCGCGCGCGTCCTAGGCTGCCGGAAGATTCTCGCGCGCGTGCCGAAGCGCTCGCGACATCCACACAAGTTCGTTCAGAAATTTGTCCACGCGTCCGGCGTAAGCCGGATCGGTAATTTTGCCAGAAGCGGGATCGAAGAGCCTCCCCGCGGTACCGAAATAAACATCCGAGAAAATCGTAACCAAGCCAAGCTCACGCAGCACCGGCAGCAAACTCTGGATCATGCGCGCGCCGCCGAACGGACCGGCCGAAACCCCGCAAACCCCGACTGCTTTGTGGATGTATTCCTTGAGGTTGGTGTCGAGCACATGCTTCAGCAATCCCGGAAAACTATGATTGTATTCAGGAACGACGAGGATGAGTCCGTCCGCCCGAGAGACCGTGGCTGAGAACTGACTGTCTTTGAGCGCTTCGCCAGCGTCATTAACTGCGACCGGAATTTTCCTGATATCGATCAACTCGGTCTGGATATCGCCGCGTTTTGATACTTCGCCGAAAACGAAATTGGCGGCGGGCTCGCTCAAGCGGCCCTGGCGCGCGGTGCCGAGAACGACCGGAATGAAAACGGGGCGCGTTGCGTCTTGCGTAGCCATGCTTGGATTTGTCGCGGCAATTTAGGGAAGCTTACAGTCAAAGCTTTAGCGGGTAGGGTTTGAATTGCGATTGATCAGACACCGCGCTTGCTCCGCAATTTGCGCTCAAGCCTGTCGAGGGGTGAGAAGATGAGACATGCCAGCTCGGTGTGCTTTCCGAAGAAGATACCGGGGATCGCCATGAGTTCGCAACCGGACACGGCGCGCACGCCAGCAACTACCAATGATACACCGAGAAACGTGAGCGCTGCGAGCTGACCCTTTCCGCGGCCAAGGATCGGTAACCGCGAAGCGCCTGCAACATACAACGCGACGAGCAACCCCAGCGCCACGACGGCCCCAAGGTACGGGCCAAATGCAACGATGCGTCGCGATACAATGATATTGATTAGGCTGTAGACGCCAATCAACCCAAGCACGAGCAGCCAAGCGCCGACGGCAAGGAGGACCGGGACTCGGAAGTAAATAGGCGTCACGTAAATCATCAGCGCGAGGCCGAGCAGGAGGCGGAGCGTACGCCCCACCGGCAGGGCCTGGCGAGATTGTTGGAACAACACCTGAGTATCGGGCGAGCCTTTAGTCACCTGTGTAGGATCAGGCTGCGGCTCGGTTCCAGCAAACCGATTAAGTCGTCCAAATCCCAAACGTGATCGGTAACCCCTGCTTCCATCGCTGGCGTAACGCGCAACGTATCTGGAACCTTTTGAGATTTTAAACTGTACCACTACCACTACCCGCGAGCAAAATCGTCTTGGCCACCATCGGCTTCTTCGAACAGCACGATCCGGACTTGTAACGCATCGTCGCCCGTCGCCCAGAGACAGCGACCTCAGTGTAGCTGACGGTTGCCGCGTCCGGTCGATGCATGCAGATGGAGAACGGTCCGCGCTCCGGGGAGTGCGATCGGTGCAAGCGGCGCAGCCAATCGAGGCGGCCCTCGGATTTTTGGCTTTGCGCGGCTTTGCAAATTCGGCCCCGTTCACGTTCCGCCTTCGGCTCATCCAAGCCCGACGAAAACCAATGGCGCCGTTCCCACGCGTGCTTGTGAGCGACGAGGCGATCACGATCCCAACGCCATTCGGTAACTCTCTGTTCCGACGGAATAATCGCGATCAGACGGAACGGCCGCAGCCGGCGTAGCGGCAACCCAGCCAATCCAGCGGCAATTTCCTCGGCCGAAGACTTCGTGGCCAACGCCTTGACGACCTGGCCGCGACTTGCAATTGAACGAACAGACTGTCGCTCGATTCTGTGCCAGTTAACCAACGCAAGGCATACTCCGGCATCATTGGCAGCGATCCATGTGCCACCTTCCGGCTCGCGCGGAAAAATAGCACGACGATCCGCAAGATCGACGATGACCGGCGGCAGCCCGCCGCGGCGGGTAAATTTTTCGTCGCGATTCATTGCGAGATAAAACCCACGCAGTTTTGGGACAAAGGAAATCGTGCACATCAACTGGCGCACGGATATGATACCGCAGCGGCCGAATATTGTCGCCATTCCCGCCAAAGTGTGCGCAGCGGCGCTGGGCTGCAGCCTCGCGCGCGATTGGCAGCACCGATGGCGAAGACCAGCTTCCATTGGCGAAACAATGTGCGGTAAGCCGAGATGAGCGAGTTGCAGGGGTCATAAATGCTGGTGGCTTCCGAGGAAGCGCCGTTCAGCTCCACGATTTGGAAATTTCGCCCCTGTTTGAAATCTTCTTCGTTCTCGTAGCGAATGTCGTAGCGGCCAATATAAAAACCCGGGACCTTTCGAGAGATATTGTCGATCACACGCTCGAGCGCGTCGGTCCGGAGGTGCCCGCCGTCGCGAAAAATGCATCCTTGTGCATGGTTCCCGGTCTCGACCAATTTGAGGACTTCGCCGGCGGGAAGTATCTCGCTTCGGCGACGAGAGAATCGACATAGGTAAGTGCGCGCGATCAGCGCGGCGCGAGAATCAGCTCGAATCAATTCCTCAAGTGTGCGAACCCCGTCGCCTGTGATCGTCGGAAAGATCTTTTCCGTGATCGAAAAGATTTGCCCGCGTTCTTTGCCGGGAAAGCGGAAATAAAAAATCCCAGCTTCATGCCGTCCGCTTGCATAACGCTGAAGCACCACTGGCGCCTCTACCTCTCCCAGGTAATCGAGGGCGTCACGCATTGATCTTATTAACCGCACGCCGTTGCCGCGCTGACCCACGTCAGGCTTCAAAATGAATGGCAGCGTGATGGCATGCTCGCGGCAGAGTCGATGAATAGAGAGGAGTCGGTCGGTCGTTGTCCAACCATCGAGCAGGAAGGTCTCCGCTACCGAGTCGGGGCTCGTGGCGCGTAATTGATCGAGAATCTCGAACTTGGATTCTCCGACGAATCCGCCCGTCGCCATTCCCGGATTCGCTGCCGTGGGCAGACTCAAACTGCGGTAACGAATGGCGAGCCAGAAATAATAGAGGGCAACAGGAATATAGAACAACCATGCTGGCCAAAACTCCCAATGCGTCCAGCGTCGCGCTGCGACGGTGATTTGGCGCAGGATCGACATCGTGAGAATTTTTCGGATCATGAAGGTCGCACTGAGAAGCAAGAGCGCCGTAAAAACAAAGGCGGCGATTTTCGTTTGCGTGAACGTGAACCAAACAACTGCATGTGATCCGACCAGTTTTGTGAGCGCGAAGAACACGCTGATCCACAGGAGTGCACCGGTGGCAGTAATGAGCGCAAAGCGGCGTGCTGGCATCGCAAACAAGCCAGCGGCGAGATAAGTCGGCAGACGCGTGCCCGGAATGAAGCGACTGGCAATTAGAGCGAAGGCGCTGTTTTGCGCGAAAGTTTTTTCGCAACGTGTGATCGTGGCCGGATCAGCCAAACGCGCCAGCCAGCGACTGCGCAAAACATTTTTGCCAGCGCATCGAGCGAGCGAATAAAGACCGAGATCGCCCAGCCAAATTCCGGCAAAACAAGCCGCAAACCCAAGCGGCCAGCTAATCGGCCCGCCGAAGATCGACAATGCAGACGAAATTGTCGCCGCGTCTTCAGAGACGAAGCTCAGCAGGATGATCGCGGTTGAAGCGAGGAGAGCGGACGCAATCATAGATCGACATCAGGCGGCCTTTGGCTGCGCTGCGTGATACTTGATGGTGGAAGGCGCAACGCCGAATCCCGCGGGGACTGGCATTTTCATCAGCCGGCACATCACTGCGATCAACGCGTAGTGATGGATCGCGTGTGCAACGGCATACATAAACTCGCGGCCAACCGTCGAGGCGATGAGCGGCGCAGCATCGATTTCGTAATTCACTTTGCTCCGCACGTTGATCGGGCATCCGAGGAAGTTTTCGGGAATGGATTGGCAAGCACTTAAGATTCGGTGCGTCTCCGAAAGCGCGAACTTGCGGTCGTTTTCAATACGCGGATCACGTTTGCGATGGTCGTAGTTCACTTCATCGGCATCGAGCCCGTCGAGCAGGCTTTGGAAATGATCGAGACAATGCCGATAATGCCCGCCGACTGCGGAATTGAACGCGGGGCGGAGCTTTCGCCTGTATTTTTCGTCGTCGAGTGCGCGAAGGAGGGACTCGCCTTGACGCAAAACTTCCGCAACGGCTGCGATCAGCGGTGATTTTTTCACAGATATGCTCCAATGAGCGGAAGTCTACGGCGTTGCAAAAAGAGCAACACCACGCTGCAAACCGCGACGGCCAGCGCCAGGCCGAAGAGCAAACCGCCATCGTCCATTACGACGATGCCGAGGATCGTGAGATGACTGAAGATCGCGCCGGCCATAACGGCGAGCGCGAGCCCGGCGCCGAGCCATGTGGTCGGCGGAAACAAAATCAGAATTGCCGCGATCAGTTCAGCAACGCCGGAACCAATGCGGCCCCACGGTTCGAGTCCGACTTTGCTAAAGATATAGACGGATTCAGGCGCGCCGGTGAATTTGAAAAATAATGTTTGCAGGAGAATCACCGCCGCTGCGATGCGGCAAATCCAGGCGATGACGGTCGTTGTTTTGCTGGTGTGATTCATAAAGGAATTTCGTTTCCTGTTTTGTCGGAGGAGAAACCGATTCCTTACAGCGACTCGACGCGAAAAACTTAATTGCTGTGCAGACTCGCGGCGCGTCCATGGTCGCGGAGCGGTTACGGCAAATGGCAATCACACGGTTGTAAGGAGTGCGATTGCGCGACGACTAACCGATCAATATGAAAAGAATCGTTTTCCTTGCGCTGGCTCTATCGATGATTCTCGGCTACGAAGCGAAAGCGCAATTGCCGACTAAGAAAGTTCTGACTCTTGAAGTTGCGACGAAGATAGCGGCTGCGGCGCAAGCCGAAGCGAAAAAACGCGGCGCGACGGTGGTGATCGTTGTCGTTGACGACGGCGGTCATCTGTTGTTGCTCGAGCGGCTTGACGATACACAGGTCGCGAGTGTGGAGGTCGGGATCGGCAAAGCGCGCACGGCCGCGATTTTCCGCCGCCCAAGCAAGGTGTTTGAAGATCAGGTCCGTGATGGGCGCGTAGCTGCGCTGGCCCTGCCCGGTGCGACGCCGTTGCAAGGTGGTATTCCCATCGAGTTTGAAGGCAAAGTGATCGGCGCGATCGGCGTAAGCGGTAACACGCCGCAGGAAGATGAAGACATCGCCAAGATCGGAGCGGCCAGCGCCGTCGCCGCGATTGGACAATTTCGGGCGAACTAGCAGCGACCATTTCCAATCAGCACGCTAATTCAATCGCAATTTTTCAGCGCGCCTAAGCTCTGGTCAGCAGATGAACGGCACGTTCGACGTCCCGGCTGGACCGAGCTGTTCTATGACCTCGTCTTCGCGGCCGCGATCAGTCAATTGAGCACGCCGCTCGAAGCGGATTATTCACTTCATGGCGTGGTGCGCTATGCTTTTTTGCTGGCGCTGATTTTTCTCGCCTGGCTCGGTTACACGACCTTCTCCACACAGTTTGCTGTCGATGACGTGCTTCAGCGCGCTCTCATCGTGGCGCAAGTATTTTTCGTCGCGGTAATGGCGGCGAACGCGACCGGGCCGCTTAGCGGCCGGGACGCGGCGGGATTTGGCGCCGCCTACGGCGGAGTTCGCGCAGTTCTCGCCTTGCAATACGCGCGAGTCATTGGATTGCCCGGCACTCGCTCTGTTGTTATTCGTCGTATCGGATGGCTGGTCGCAGCCGCGGTTGTTTGGACCGCTTCCGCACTGCTGCCTGCGCCGCACCGATACGTCGCTTGGTGCCTCGCTTTCTCAATGGATATCGCGAGCTCGTGGCCACCATCGCGCGGTACAATCGTGCTACCACCGGGGGCCGCGCATTTCCCGGAAAGATTCGGACTGTTGACCATCATCCTGCTGGGCGAATTTGTCGCTTCGGTGATGCGCGGAATCGAAAGTCAGATGGGCTGGAGTTTTTTAGCCGCGTCCGCCGCGGTGCTGAGTCTGGCCTTGGGATTTGCTCTTTGGTCGTGCTACTCAGACGGGGCCACCGGTTGGGAAACTCGGCACATGCGGACAAACAAGCACGTAGTCCAACTGCGTATCTGGATCGCGCTTCATTTTTTGCTGTTCCTCGGCATCGGCATTCTCGGGGTCGGTGCGCGCCATGGTATTGCGTTGCCGCCGGGCGGATCTTTCGGCGCGACTGAACAATGCCTAATCTGTTTCGCCGGGGCAGGTACCATGCTCGTAATAATGGGAATCGCAGCAACTTCGGAGCGTCACATTAGTTCGCGAAATAGTTGGGTGTGGCTGGCACAGGTTGCGATTGCGGTTTTTTTTCTGAGCCTGGGGCCACTCGCGTCGCGAATCATTGCGACCGCACTTCTCTTGGTCTTGTTCTTCTGCTTTGTCGGCCAAACGGCGCTGCTCCTCATCAATCAACGCGCGCATCGTCGCGTCGCGGAGATTTAGCTGTATTCGGCGAGCTGCCGGGGCGCGGTGGTTGAAATTCCCAACCGAATGAAAGGACAAAGTCTGTTTGATCTCGCACCGCCGCCGTAGAGCGCACCACGAATAGACACGAATTCACACTAATCGTATTGGGCGGGCAGTAGTTCGCTTGCTGTGGTTGATTCAACGGCGTAAGATTTTATTCATGGCGACCGTGCAGGAAATTGAACGGGCAATCGAGCGGCTGCCCGAAACGGAGCGGAACGCTTTGGAGTCGCGCCTACTTGCACGGCGATGCGGCTTGTCCAGCTTGAATGACGAAGAGCAAGCCGAGTTGCTGCGTTCGCTTGACGAAGCCGAGCGCGAGATTGACGAAGGCCGAAGCTACAATACCGACGAAATGCGCCAGGCATTGCGCGGATGGCTTGGCAAGTAATCTTTTCCGCTCGCAGCCGGATCGATCTCCAAAAGATCGTCGAGTACATCGGGCGCGATAATTCTGCGGCCGCGGAACGGTTCGCGTCGTTGTTGATCACGCAGGCAGAATCTCTGGCGAACACGCCCGAAATGGGCCCGGTTCTACCACAACGGCTTGCCACAAGATTTTTCCCGATCGGTTCGTATCTGATCATCTATCGACTGGATACTAAAAAGCGCGTTGTGCGGGTCTTGCGATTTTGGCATTCCGCGCGTCGGTTGCGTCCGGGCCGCTAAAACGTCGAGAAGCAATTAAACAGCCTTCATTCGCAAGGTGCGACGCTCGCGTTCGGACGCGGCGGTACGCTTGTTTTAGGAGTCTTACGCCCAGACAATGGTGGGTGGCAAATGGCTGTGCGTTGTGGTTAAATATGCGGAGAACGATGCGTTTGTGGTCACGGCCTACCTGACCGACAAACCGAAAACCGGAGAAGATTTATGGCCGAAAAAATAAAAGTCTGGTTCGACGCCGAGGCGGATTTCCTTGAAGTCCGTTTTTCCGATGTGGCTGGTTATGAAAAAGAAACCGCACATGACGCGGTAATGGAGCGGGTGGACGCGCAGGGCAATGTCATTGGTTTCAGCATTCTTGGCGTGAGCAGGTTCAAAAAAGACAAGCCGTTGGAAACTGACCTCGTCCCGGCATGAGTTCCCGGTTGCGCTGCGACGCGAAGTCGCAGCCGGTCGCCGCGAAGTCATAATCGCGGGCGGTTTTGTTGCCGTAAATGTTCGCACAATTGATGCGCGGCTAGTCGAAAAGCGGCCCCGATGGATCGGGGCCGCATTCCAAAGGGCGGCATCACCCCGAAAGCGTTTCGGGGCTACAACTCTATTGCCGCAGCGCTTCTTTGAGGCGCTCCTTCGCTTCGGTGGGAAGTTTTGCGTCCGAGACTTCGCCAATTTTTTCGGGAAACTCACGCGAGACTTCGCGCATGTATTTGAGCTGTTTCGCGTAGCGCTCGCAAAATGAACACATGAGGTAATGGATCCGCAGTTTGATCCGCGTGGAGAGCGGCAAGGGCTTGTCCATGCCCAGGGAAAGAATACGGATCACCTCCGGACATGTCGGTGTGAACCGGCAGATGAGCAGCACAATTTGCAGCTGAAACCAGTTGCGGTGCTCCTGGACGATCGACGTGTCGTCCGGCGGGCGCGGATTAGGAGTCCACTCCGACAGCGGTTTTAGCCGGTTAATGTTGCACCTCCGGATTCTCAAACCAGTTCATGGCCAGACATTCGCGCAACGCCATTCGCGCGCGATGGAGCATGACCCATAGGTTGCTGTCCGAAATCGAAAGCGTCGCGCAGATTTCCTTGCTCTCGATTTCATCCATTTCGCGCATCATGAACACGGCGGCGACACGATCCGGCAACTTGGCAAGGCAGTCGCGCATCGTCTGCCAGAATTCGTCGCGATGCATGACTTCATCGGCCTCCGGTTTCCATTCTTTTGGGCCGTTCATGTGAACCCAGTAACCTTCCGGTACAAATTTTTCGGCGCATTCATCGTCGAGAAATTCCAAGTCAGTGAAGGAGGTCTCGCGTCCGAGCTTTCGGTAATAGTCGCAGAGCTTGTGCTTTAAAATGGCGCATAGCCAGCTTCGCACCGATGACTGGCCGGCAAATTTCTCATGGCCGCGCATGGCGGCGAGAAATGTTTCCTGAACGAGATCTTGGGCCACATCCGGTTTGCGCACGCGGGCCAATGCATAGCGATAGAGCACATCGCCATGTTCATCCACCCAAATGGCGGGATCGTTGCCAGCAACGACCGAAACCGCGTGCTCGATAGCCTCATTCGTCATACCACCGCCAATGCCTCCGGGCCAAACTGACATATCGTCGGAAGTATGACGTTGCATAAGCTAGTTGCCAATGGCCTTTACGAATTTAAGCGCCGCCGAATTCATGCAGTAGCGCAGCCCGGTCGGCTTAGGTCCGTCGTCGAACACGTGCCCAAGATGCGAACCGCACCGGGCGCACGCGATCTCGTTGCCGCCGCCGAAACTTGAATGGCTTGCGGCACCGACCGCGTCTCCTCCAATCGGTTGCCAAAAACTCGGCCATCCAGTTCCCGAGTCATATTTTGCATCCGAGTTGAACAACGGATTGCCGCAAGCCGCGCAAAAGTAAATTCCCTCTTCGTGCGCGTGCCAGTAAGCGTTGGCGAAAGGCAGTTCCGTGCCCCGTCTTCGAAGTACGTAATACTGGCGGCCCGTGAGGATGTATTTCCATTCTTCGTTCGTGAACTGCACTTTTTGATCTAAAGGAATAGCCTCGAGCTTGGTCCGGATTCGCGCGGACTCTGCCTGATTAGACTTGGCCGAGTCGCATGATACGAGTGCTGCGCACGCGAGGAGAAGCGCCAAAACAGTTGTGTTAACCCTAATCATGTGTTTCAGAAGCCTTGTCATTTCGAATGATAAAGTCAGCGGCACCCTGCGGATTGTCCCTGGCGAAATGGATGCGCTGTGCGGGAAAGTAGATCGTTGTAAAAGCCCGGATCGTTTCGGCAGGCGGTAACCCTTCCTGGCATCGCGTAATCGCGCGTTTCAACGCGGTCGCGAACGAACAATCTACCCAGGCGGTTAACTCAAAGTGACGTCGATACGCGGGCTTGAAAAGAAAAATCCCCTCCAGAAGGACAATGTCGATCTTGCGGAATTCGTAGCGGTGCTTACGCCTGTTCCCTTTTGCGTCCGCACAGTTCGCAACAAGACTGACTGCGCGGTTCTCCTGTAACGGGACGATCAATTGATCAAACATCTTATCGAAGCGCATGGCGTGCTGATAGAAATGCTCTCCCGGGCTGCGCCGACTCATGCAGACCTCAGGCAGGTTCAGCCAATCGTCTGCATTAATCGTAGCGACACGCCAGCCGGCCTCTTGCAACCGTTGCGCAATCTTTTCAGTGATAAAGCCTTTGCCGCTGGCATCGATGCCGCTGATGCCGAAAAGAACTGCTCGATTTGCCGGCGTTTTCGCGCGTTGTGCGACAATCCCATCTATGAATTTTGCAACTTGGTCCAAGGCGCTCTTTACCTGTTTGAAATTACGGCGGTGACGGTGATTTCTAACCGCGGCCGACCCCCCGCTACAGTTTAGGCCATCGCCATCATTTCTGGTTGCTCGCGCCGGGCGTTCATTCGCTCGAGCAAGTGATCGCCGACGCGCAGCGCATTGGCCATGATGGTGAGCCCGGGATTGACCGCGCCACTCGAGCAAAAGAAGCTTGCATCGACCACGTAAAGATTATCTAGCTCGTGCGCTTTGCAGTTGCGATCGAGCGCGCTCGTCTTCGGGTCGTTTCCGAACCGGATGGTGCCGTTCTGGTGCGCAACGCCGGCGAGCGGGATGCGCTGGCCGAGATACAAATTGCGCGCGAAGAGGCCCTCGTGGCATTCATGACCGTGCACGGAACACTTGGTTTGTTGCTGCATTAAAGATTCGAGTTTCTTGATGAGGCGCTTATGTCCTTCTTCGTTGTTTGGTTTGTATTGCAGGACGATCTCGCCGTCGCGATTGATCATAACCCGATTGGTCGGGTCGGGTAGATCTTCGGACGTTAGCCAGAAGTCGAGCGAATGTTTGCCCATCAAATCGAGTGTCCATTTCGGCGCGACTTTCGGCGCGCCCGCCTTCAGCGTGTCGCCGTCGAGTTTGCCGACAAACGAGATATGGCCCATGGGGAATTCCCATTCCGGCGAGCTGAAGTAAAAATCGTTCACAGAAAGAGTTTTCTGAAACACGGTTGGGTTCGGGCATTTCGACAGAGCCATCAGAACGGAATTCACATGACCCATGTAATGTCGGCCAACAACGTCGGAGCTATTGGCTAGGCCGTTCGGATGTTTGTCGTTAGCCGAACGCAAGAGCAACGCGGCAGAATTAATCGCGCCGCCTGACACGATCACGAGTTTGGCCGAGTAACTCTCTTTTGCACCGTTGCGCTCGACATGGACGGCGGTGACTTCTCGTCCGGAGCCATCCGTTTCCAGGCGCGTTACCTTCGTATCAGTAAGCAGGGTCACATTATCGTGTCTCAACGCCGGCACGACACAGCAGATGTGCGCGTCCGCTTTTGCGTTAACAAGGCAGGGGAAGCCGTCACACGTGTTGCAACGGATGCACGGACTTTTTTGCTGATTTTTTTCGTCCAGCATGACGCCGAGTGGAGTATGAAATGGCTTCAGTCCATGCAGCGCGAAGTCGTCGCTTAATTGCTGAATGCGCGGCTCGTGGCTGATCGCTGGGTATGGGAATGGTCCGCTGCGGTGCGGCTCGGTGGGATCTTCGCCGACCGCGCCATGCACATGATAAATCCGCTCCGCCTCCGTGTAATATGGCTCGAGTTCGTTATACGAGACCGGCCAGGCGGGTGAAGTGCCGCCGTAGTGTTCGATCTCGCCAAAATCTTGCTCGCGCAGGCGGAAAAGAGCTGCCCCGTAAAATTTCGTGTTGCCGCCTACATAGTAATTCGTGTGTGGATGGAGCTCTGTTCCGTCTTCGTTCCGCCAAAGCTCTTTCGTATTATATTTTCCCTCGGCGTTTACTGCGCGCGAATTCCAATTGTCTTTCTCACGCCGCACGTAAGGCCCGCGCTCAATTAACAGAATTTTCTTCCCACTCGGCGCAAGGCGATAAGCCAAAGTGCCGCCACCCGCACCCGAACCGATGATGATGAAATCGTAATCGCTCCCGTTGTTCATGCCGATTCGTCGCAGCGAGGAGCGAATCCTTACGCACTTTTCACGTGAGAATTACACTTCGATCCAAAATTGTTGAATGTGGCTTTGTAAGGAATCGCAAATCGTGACGACGAATCCGCAAAACCAACAAATCTTATGCCAACCATGCCAGCCGAAGCAGCTAATCGTCCGAAACCGAAAATGCCTCATGCGCAGAATTTCATGGATCTGCCAAAGCCGGTTGTTCCGAAAACCGAAAATCGTAAACTGCTCAAAGGCCAAAAAGCGATTGTCACCGGCGCCAGCTCCGGCATTGGCCGATCCATCGCACTCGCGCTCGGACATGCGGGCGCTGGCGTCTGCATTAATTATGTCGCTGGCGAAGACAAGGCGCAGGCGATGGTCGATGAGCTGCGCGGCCACGGCCACACTGCGTTCGCTTATCGCGCCGACGTTTCGAACGAAGAGGATGTCGCCAAAATGTTCCAAGCCGTTCGCGACGAGTTCGGGACGGTGGACATCCTAATTAATAATGCCGGACTCCAGCAGGACGCGCCGGTCGACCAGATGACGCTCGCACAATGGAACAAAGTCATCAGCGTCAATCTTACCGGACAATTTCTCTGTTCCCGCGAAGCGATCCGAGAATTCAAACGCCGCGGTGTCCGGCCGGAGATTTCGTGCTGTGCTGGAAAGATCATCTGCATTAGCTCAGTCCATGAAGTGATTCCGTGGGCAGGTCACGTAAATTACGCGGCGTCGAAAGGGGGCGTGATGTTGATGATGAAAAGCATAGCCCAGGAAGTCGCGCCATTCCGGATTCGTGTGAACTCCGTCGCACCGGGTGCCATCCGCACACCGATCAACATGCAAGCCTGGGACACACCCGAGCATTACGCCGAGTTACTCAAGTTGATTCCGTACAAACGCATCGGTGAACCGGAAGAGATCGGGCGTGCAGCCGTATGGCTGGCGAGCGATGAGTCGGATTACGTCCAGGGAACGACGCTCTTCGTGGACGGCGGTATGACGCTCTATCCCGGCTTCGAGACAGGAGGTTGAATCTATGACAATCGCAATCGTATCTGCGCTGGTTATTTTGCTGTTCCGCTTCGATTCCACTTCGCATCATGAATCCAATTGATTCCAACGCCGAGTGGATCGAGGCGGACGGCCTCGGCGGATTCGCAAGTGGCACGGTCTCCGGAATTCGCAGCCGCCGTTACCACGCGCTTCTACTCACGGCAACCACACCGCCCGCCGGCCGGATGGTGCTGGTAAACGGATTCGATGCATGGGTGGAAACCCCGCGCGGGACATTTGCCATTTCTTCGCAGCGTTACGGACCCGATGTCGTTCATCCTGACGGCGCAACGCGCATTGAATTCTTCGAATACGAACCGTGGCCGCGCTGGCGTTACAAGATCGACAACGACCTTATCGTTGAGCAGGAGCTGTTCGTTCCGAAAGGCGAATCGGCGGTATTCGTGTCTTGGCGCGTTGTAGGCGGTATCGGTGATGCCGGGGAGCCGGGGTCACCGACCCCGGCTGCAGCAGATATCACATTGAAGGTGCGACCGTTTCTATCAGGCCGCGATTTTCATTCCACACATCACGAGAACGGTTCGTTCCGCTTTGAGGCCGAACAGAATGGCGCAGGCGTTACCTTTCGATCTTACGACGGCGTTCCGGCTGTCATGGCGCATTCAAACGGCCATTACGCGCACGAGCCTCGTTGGTATCGAAATTTTCTCTACTCTGAAGAACAGGCGCGCGGACTCGACGCGGCGGAAGATCTCGCGTCGCCCGGCGTATTCGAATTTTCACTTTCCCAAAAACCGGCGGTGCTGATGCTCGCGGCTGAAGGATACGCGATCACCGAAATCGAACCCATCGAAGCGCGTTATGCCCAGGTCAGAACGGTCGAGGAGCGCCGCCGGGGATATTTCTCTAATCCGCTCGAACGCGCCGCCGACGCATATCTCGTCAAGCGCGGCAGTCGCAGCGCCGTGGCCAGATCAATCGTCAGAAACTGCGCCGATCCATTTGATTCGGCCGCGACCAGCACGATTTGGAACAACACCATTGCAGCAAATGCAAGCGGAAGAGCGAGGGCGCGTGCGCTCTGCCGAAAAGAATGGGCGCCACTCATTTGGCTGCGGTCGCTTGAACTCTTTGGCCGTCTGTGACGGATTGTTTGCCTGCGACGATGACGGAATCGCTCGGGTCGCAGCCGTTGAGAATTTCGACGTTCACGCCATCGTCGAACGCGGTCGTGATTGGGACCTTTTGCGCTTTATTGTCGCGCACGACGAACACAGAGTTTTTGTTCTTTTCAGTGACGAGCGCTTCAGCGGGAATGAGCAGCGCGTTTTCCTTTTTTTGCAGCTCGATCTCGACGCTGGCCCACATGCCGGGACGCAACACTAGATCAGGATTCGAGATGTCGATTTCCGTTGTCATTGTTTTCGTCGATTCATCCAGCGCGTAAGAAAAACGTGTGATGGTGCCGGCAAACGAGCGGTCCGGCAGTTCGTTCACGGTCACTTTCACCGGCAAATCTTTCTTCACGAGGGGCGCTTCCGTGTCCGGGATCGCCACGTCAATGCGCACTGTGGTGAAGTCCATCAGCGTTACCACCGCTGCGCTTTTGGGCGCGCTGCTGGATGTTGCCGCCGGGATGAGGGCCCCGGGATCGACCCAGCGTTTTGTGATGATGCCGGAAAACGGCGCCGTTATTTTTGCATAACCGAGCAGCGTCTCGATTCTGTCCGCTCCCGCGATTGCCACATCCGATCTCATTATCGCAGCGTCCACCGTTTGCGGCATCACCAAATCAGAAGCCTTTTTCCGCGCCTCAAGAACGCGTTCGGAATCGAGTTGCGCCGCTTCTGCCTCGGCCTTGGCCTTGAGCAGGTCCGCCAGCATTTCAGGCGCTTCGATCTCAGCGAGCAGATCGCCTTCCTTCACGCTATCGCCCTTGTCCACGTTGATCGATTTCAAATAACCGGCGACCTTGGCGTAAAGCGTGGCCTCCTGGTAGGGCAAGACGTTTCCGGGAAGCGTGATTCGGCGAACAATTTCACCGCGTTTCGGATGAATGGTTTGCACCGGCGTGCCCGGGGCTTCTGCGCCGCGAAACCATTTGCAGCCGCTCAGCACAGCGAGCACAGCTACAAGCACCGCAACGGAGCGAAGGTTTTTCATGAAACCGCGATCGCTTTCTCGCGTTTGAACAAGACGTAGAGCACCGGCACGACGAAAAGGACGAGCGCAAGCGCGGCAAGAATTCCACCGACCACGGCGCGCGCGAGCGGGATGTTTGCGCCGCCGAAAAGCGCCATCGGCGTGAGACCGAGCACGGCGGCGATGCCGGTCATCAAAATCGGACGCAACCGGATGGCAGCGGCTTCGACGATGGCGTCGCGCGGCGGCTTGCGTTCTTTTTTCTCCGCCGCTTGGGCAAGAACACGGTTCGCGAAATCGACCATCAGCACACTGAAACTCACCACGATGCCGACCATCATGATGATGCCCATCGCTGATTGGATCGACAAGTAGGTGTTCGTGAGAAAGAGCATCAATGCCACGCCGATCAATCCCAATGGCACGGCAAACATGACGATGAACGGATCGAGAAACGACCGGAACTGAACGATCATGACGAGGTAAACGAGCACGACCGCAAGGATGAAGCCGAAGCCAAGTGACTTGAAGGAGTCCTGCATCGATCTCACTTCGCCACGCATGTGGATGTAATAACCTTCCGGCACCTGCGCGCGGTCGTCTTTGATCTTGTCGATGTAACGCTCGATATCGGCGGCGACCGAGCCGACATCACGCCCGCGCACGTTAACGAAAACGTCCGTCACGCGCGTGATGTTCAGATGGTTGATTTCCGAATAGGCGGTGCCGCGCGAAAATTTAGCCACCGTGCGCAACGCGACCGGCGAGGGCTGTTTTTTTCCCGTGATCGGGATATCGAGCACGATGTTGATCGACTGAATATCGTTTTCCCGATATTGCGCTCCGATGAAATAATGGTTGCCGTTTTTCTCATCGATCCAGAAGGACGGCGCGAAGTTCGTGGAGCTATTGAGTGCGGTGACGATGTTCTTGACAATTTCCTCTTGGGTCAGCCCGACCTGCGCCGCCTTCACCCGGTCGACGTCGATGTTAATTTGCGGCGCGTCCAGCCGCTGCTGAATACGCACATCGACCGCGCCTCGCACGGTCTCAGCATAGCGCTTGATTTTCTCCGCGATATCGTGTGCGACTTCGAGTTTGTTGCCTTCGACCTGAATGTTAATGGGCGACGGCAGGCCGCCGTTGAGCGCGGCGCTGAGCATTCCGCCGGTGTCGAAGGTGAACTCGGTGCCGGGAAATTGCTGCGGCAATTTTTTTCGCAGTTCGTCAACGTAAGAAAAAGTGGAGCGGGCATGGCGTTCGGCGAGCTGCACCAAGATGAAGGCGTCCTGCGACCCGGAGTTTGGCGTGTAAGCGGCGGGCCAGTCGAGCAGCACGCCCAGATTCGAGATGATGATTTTACGATCCTTTTCCGGAACAACTGCCGCGATCGCTTTCTCGACTTCGGCGACCAGCTCTTCGGTTTTCTCAATCCGAAGTCCCGTCGTGGCGCGCATTTTGACGGTGAATTGACCGGCGTCCGTCTGCGGGAAAAGCTCGGTGCCAATGGATTTCAAAACAAACACCGAGATAATGAAGACCGCGGCGGTTCCTATGAGCAACGGCCAGCGCAGATCAAGCGCGCGGTCAAGCCCACGCATGTAGCGAGCGCGCATGCGTTCGAACCAGTTTTCCTGTCCCTTTCCAGTTTTGGCGTCGCGACGTTTGAAAAATTTCGCGGCGCACACCGGCACGAGTGTGAGCGCAAGCACGTAGCTTGTGCCAAGCGCCAAGATCACCGTCTTTGCCAATGGCGTGAATAGGAACTTGCCGATGCCGGTAATGAAAATGACCGGGAAAAAGACAACCGCGAGCGTGACCGTGATGATGAGTAAGGGTTTGCCACCTCCATCGCGCCGTCGCGCGCGGCGTCGAGCGGCAACTTTCCCATTTCCAAATGCCGTTCGGTGTTTTCGATAACGACGATCGATTGATCAATGAGCAGGCCAATCGCGAGGGCGAGTCCGCCCAGAGTCATGGCGTTAAGGCTCTCGTGGGTAAAATAGAGGCCGACAAATGCTCCCAGACAGGCGAGCGGCAAGGAGATCAGCACGATGCCCATCTCGCGCGCGCTGCGTAGGAAAATAAGGACAAGCACGGCCGCGAGTACCGCGCCAAGGACGGCTTCCTGCACAAGATTACGGATGGCCTGGCGCACATAGACCGATTGGTCCATCACTACGTCGAGGTTAATCCCTTTGATCCGCTCGAGAATCGGCTTAAGCGCTGCGCGGATGCCGTCCACGACCGCGATCGTGTTCGCGCCCGGCTGGCGGTAAATCGGGACGTAAACCTGTTTTTTCCCCTCTACCCGCACGATGTTGGTCTGGATCTGGTTAGAGTCTTCGACTTTTGCCACATCCCGGATGTAGGTGGGCGGGCCATTGCCCACCCGCAGCGGCAAATCATTCAGCTCGGCGACGGTCGGCACCATGCCGTTGGCGTTAATCTGGTAATCCAGCGCGCCGAACTTGGCGTCGCCTGTTGGGATCATGACGTTGAAATCCCGGATCGCATTGATGACATCGAGTGGCGACATGCCGCGCGCCTGCGCCTTCAGTGGATCGACATAGGCAAGGATGCGTCGCAATCTCCCGCCGTAAACCGCAGGCGCGATCACGCCGGTGATTGATTGCAAACGGTTGCGCAAATCGAAATACGCGACGTCGTATAGTTTGGTTTCATCAAACGTGGGACTCGACACACTGATCAGTGCGAGTGGGATCGACGCGGTCGGATCGAACGGCATCACCATGGGCGGGATTGTGCCGGGCGGCAGATAATACAGATCGCTCATCGCCAGCGAAGTCACCTGCGACATCGCGGTGTTTGGATCGACATCTTCGCGAAAAAAATCTTTCACGATGCTCACGCCCACCATCGACTTTGCCTCCTGCCGCGCGATACCGTTTGATTGCCCCGTCCAGCGTTCCAATCGCGTGGTGATGTCCTTCTCCATCACCTCTGCCGGCATGCCGGGATAGAAAGTGAGAATTTGCACGGCCGGCGTTTTAAACGTCGGCAAAATGTCAGTGGGCAACTTCGAGATCGCCGTCAGACCGATGACGAGGATCGCCAGCGCGAGCACGATGACGGCGTGTGGATTTTTGAGCGCGGCTTTAACCATCGGCTCCTGCCCAAATAAAGCCGCCGCGCCCGCCGTTTATTACAAAAGATTCGCTTGGCCTTTGGCCCTCGGCGAATTTTAACCATCAACGCGCCGCACTGTCTTCAGTAAATCCTCGAGCACCTGCCGCGGCGTGTCGCCGACGACGCAAACCACATGGTCATCGACAAAGCGAGCCGCAAATTGATAACGGCCCGAGCGCCCGCAAACGATCGGATCGCCGGATTCGAGCCGCTGTTTCATAGTTGGAAAATGATCGAGCTCGCTTTTTTTGAGCACGATCATCGAGACTGGCGTCGCTCCGTTGTGGCCAAAAATCAGCGCGACCGGCACGCCTTCGACATGACACAGGCGCGCGCCGCCGGAGCTGAAAGTCGTTCGTGAAGGAAGATAAGCGAAGGCCGCGACGTCCAGTTGGTCATCCAATTGTTGCGCGATTTTTTCCGGCACCGCGCCGCTGAACTCCGGCGTGGTGAGTTGGTGAACGTAGGCGCTGTGACATTCCTCCACGGCGTTCGCCAGATCGAGAGTCCGCGATTTTAGGAGGAAAACGGCGCCCGCGGCGATGATGAGCCCAGCCGCCAGCGCAGCAGGCCAAAACGCTCTGAGTTTCGCAAACCTTTTCGGCGCGATTTGCGCTTCGACATTTTCCCAAAGCGCACGGGTCGCCTGGCCACCTCGCAAAAATCCTCCAAGCCGATCATCGAATTTTTTCTCCGCCTCAAACAGCCCGGTGCACTCCGCACAGGATTCGAGGTGCCGCTCGACTTCGAAGCTGTGTTCAATATCCAGCTCCGAATCGAGATAGAGCCGGACAAATTTTCTGACCTCCGCGCATTTCACAGTAAGGATCTCCTTCGTGCGCGCAGAATTGCGTCGCGCATTTTTTGCCGGGCACGGGAAAGATTTCCCATCACGCTTCCGAGTGGAACGCCGAGGCACTCGCTGATTTCGCGATAACGCAAGTCGCCGATCGCGCGCATGAGCAGGACAGCGCGCTCGGAGTCGTTCAAACTTTGCAAGGCGACGAGTAACTCTTCATCAAGCGCGTCGGCCAGCGTTTCCCATGAGATTGGCGCTTCCATAGCGAAATCGAGACCGGCGAATTCCTCCATCTCCTCAGGCTCGACAGCGATCTCGAACTCGGCGATGCGACCGCGCTTGCGGTTCGTGGCAAAAATTTCGTTCGTCAGAATCTTGAACATCCAGGCGCGAAAGTTGGCGTCATCGTGATAGCGATCGAAGGCGCGAAAGGCGCGCAGCACTGCGTTTTGCAACGCGTCTTCGCAATCGCGCCGATCAAACACCATGCGCCGCGAATAATTTTCGAGATCGCGCGCGATCGGCCGAAGCAAACCTAAAAATCGAACCCTATGTTCGTCGCGATCCATCGGAAGATGTCGATCTAGTTAAATAAAGTCGCCGCGACGGCGATTTATTACAACAGACATCGCGACGCGTTTGGGAACTTCGGGACTTGGAAGCAGGCGCGCGCTGTCGCTTCCCTGGGAAAGCGACTTTTCGTGGACAGGACCGAGAGCCGTCCCCTCTGCATTCAGTAAAGTTTCTGAATCGTCACTTTTCCGCCATGTGGCTGTAACAATCCGCTTTTAGTTTTGATCGCGTTTACTGGGAGCAAATCCCCTCCAGACAGCCAAAAACCATCACACAAAAGGAGAAACGAATGTTCATCAACAAAATCATCTTACGGGCAGCAGCCGCCAGCTTAGCTGCAGTTATTTCACTGGCGGCGCAGCCGCTAAGCGCCCAGACACCATCCGATTCTGACCGACTCAAGAAACTCGAGCGCGCGGTCGATCTGTTGGAAAAGCGCAACGCCGAGCTGCAAGCGGAAGTCAGCAGCTTAAAAACCAAGCAGGCTGCATATGCGCCTGAGGGCAGAATGAAAACGAAAGTCACTTACGACGGAAAAACGTATGTTGAAAAGGCCGTCGTCGAAGAAGAGAAGCTACCGGTTTACGTTCAACAGCGCGGCTCAGAACTAAAGTTGGTACTGGGCGGATTTATTCAGGTCAACTTTGAGGACGGCGATGTCTCCGCCTTCGAGGGCCGTTTTGGTCAGACCGCGTTGAAAGATCGTTTCCGTCTGCGCAGGGCGCGGATTAATTTAACTGGCGATTTCGCCGAGCAATTCGACTTCAAAATTGAAGGCGATTTTGGCCAGGGCGATGGCCTGAACTCCAGCCGCACAGCCTTTTCCGGCACGGATATTTTCGTCAACTGGCATCAATATCCGGAGGCACAGATCAAAGTCGGCCAATGGAAAGCGCCATTTGGCTTGGAGCAGCTGACTCCAGACACATCGCTCTACATAATCGAGCGCAGTTTGCCCACCGGCGCGATCACGCCAGAGCGGCAGCTTGGCGCACAGCTCTGGGGAAAGCCATTCGCCAGCATCTGGCCTGACCAGAAAGACTTGTTGACCTATTACGCTGGCATTTTTAACGGGAATGGCCGCAACATCAGCAACAACGACAACAATAACTTCATGTATGTCGGCCGGTTGGAGCTGCAGCCTTTCAAAGGCAAAGTGTGGGGGCAAGAGTCGTTTCTGAAACTTGGCGCCGACATCCTCAACAGCCGCGACGACGCCGGCACAAACATCTCGCAATCATTGACTTTGTTGGTAAACGACGACGGCTCCCTCTCGCCTTTCGTCCTGCCGGGAGCTGATAAACGAACAGCATGGAGCGTGGATGCGTGGCTCAAGCTGGGCCCATTTGATCTAATCGGTGAATACTTGGAGGAATACGTCCACGGTCGTACGGTGGACGGTATGCCACCTGGGTTTGCCAACTTTACAACGAATGGATACTACATAACGGCAGCCTATTTTCTGGTCCCGAAGAAGCTTCAGGCTGCGGTTCAGTGGCAGGATTTAAACCCCGGGCAAAAGGGCAGCGACGGGATCCATTCCATCACTGGCGGTCTCAACTACTACATCCACGGCGACGACCTCAAGCTGATGGTCAATTATATTCATACCTGGTCCGATTTCCGGGAGGCGAATCCTCAGTTTGGCGAGGATCAATTCGATGAAGTCATCGGGCGCGTGCAGGTGATGTTCTAAAACCGACACTTTCAACTGATCAAGCACAACGCAGTGAGGTTAGCTTTTCGCCAAATAACGCCTCCGCCAGAGCGCTGATCTTTTTACCAGCACTATGCCGATCTTAACTGCACCCCGATTTTCCATCGAGCGACCGTTTGGGCGGGGACCAGATTCCATCTGTCGCGTGCGGGCGGCGTGGATTTCGGACGTGCATCTGGGCACGCGTGGCGCGAACGCGGGCGCGCTGCTCGATTTCCTGCGCGAGTACGAATGCGAAACGCTCTATGTGGTGGGCGACCTGATCGACATCTGGCAGTTGCGACGCGGAATTTACTGGCCGCAACAGCACAACGACGTGGTACAAAAAATCCTGCGCAAATCGCGCAAGGGCACACGCGTCGTTTACATCCCGGGGAATCACGACGATCTGCTCACCAAATTTTATGGCGCCTATGGTAATATCACCTTGCAGAAGCATGCCATTCATCGTCTGGCGGACGGACGCCGGATGCTCATTATTCACGGGCACGAGCTCGACACCGTGGTGCAAAACATAAAGTGGCTCGCGTTTGCGGGCGACATTGGCTACCAATTCCTGCTCTCGCTCAATCCGGCGATCAATTTCGTACGCCGCCGGTTCGGCTTCGGTTACTGGTCGCTCAGCGCCTACGCTAAGAAACGCGTCAAGGACGCGGTAAGCTTCATCGGACGATTCGAGGAAGAGGTCGTTCATTACGCGAAGAAATTTTCAGTTGACGCCGTCCTGTGCGGCCACATCCACAGCGCCGGCATCCGGCAATTCGGCGCCGTTACTTATTACAACTGCGGTGATTGGGTCGAGAGCTGTTCCGCGCTGGTCGAACGCCAGGATGGCGTGGTAGAGATAATAAACTTCCATCCATTCTCCGCTGCGCGTACTGTTCTCCACCCACCAACGGCGGTGACGCCGACATCTATATCGAGCGGATGAAGAAAAAAAAGCGACCGAAAAAGCAACGAGAAAGTTCTCCCGTGACAATGCTTGCAGGAGAGCTGGCCACGCTTCGGCGCGACTTGCGCGCGACGAGTCGAGCGTACGCGGCGCGGCTGGAAATCGACTTGGCGGAAAGCATAGCGGCGGTTTCCTCGAAAAGAGCAGACGCTTTGTCGCGGGAGCAACTGCACGATATTCGCGAAATGACGATCATGGTGCGCAAGCGCAAACTCAAACCGGAAAAAGGCCGTCGCAAAGATCTGCGCAAGATCGATTCACTTATCCGCGACCTGCATTCGATCACTCATCCCGCCGGAAACGGAAATAACTCCACATGAAGAACCGTTCCGCGCTCCCTGCCCCCATCATCACTAATCTTGGCTGGTTCGCATCCATTGCCTCGAGCCTAACCGCAGCGTGGCGAGGACGCGCGGGATCTTGAAAAAATTTGGCGCCGACACTGAATCGTCACACGCTTTTGACAATTCGTAACCTGACGCGGCGCGCTTCCCGATTTATCCAACGCTCAACTATGAGCGTGATTACAGTGAAGAGAACCGTGATCAGACGGACAGCCAATAAAGGGCCGATAGTGCGCCAGTCATTCCGCGAATTAACCCAGAGTTATTTCGCGAGCGAAAAGACCTGGGAATTTGTCATTGAAGCGCTGCTTTTTGCCATAATGGTGGCTATCTCAGCCTGGCCAATCTTCGTCGCCGCCGATGCGCTGAACGAATTTCTCCAGCGCACGCCGAGTTAAGCTGTGCTGTAGCCCCGAAGGCTTTCGGGGTGATCCCGACCGGGACCTGGAACGCGCACGAACCAAGGTCGACGACCTCGGCTACAATCATTTCTTCGCCAACGCGAAAGTCTCGACCGACAGATTTATCGTCGTTAGCATCCTGACCTCGCACCAATGAAGAAGGGACTTCCAAACAGCCGGGAAATCGAGCGCAAGTTTTTGCTTAAGCGGCTGCCTGAGGAACTTAAGCGTTCGCGGCGCTATGTCATCGCACAAGGTTATCTGGCAACAGAGCCCGCAGGCAGGCATGTTCGTCTCCGCAAAAAAGGGAAAACCGCGTCGCTGACTTTCAAGGTGGGCCGCGGTGCACACCGGGAGGAGCGCGAGATCAAGCTCAGCCCAAAACAGTTCGCCGCGCTCTGGCCCGCTACCGCCTGGAGAAGATTGCGCAAGTTGCGCTACGAAATTCCGTGGAGAAATCTATTGATAGAGATTGATATTTATCGCGGCAGACATGCCGGTCTGGTGGTGGCAGAGGTGGAATTCCCCGACCGTGCAATGTGCCGAAAATTCGAGCCCCCTTCCTGGTTCGGTCGGGAGGTAACGGGCGAAAAACGTTATAGCAACGTGAGATTGGCCAACGAGTAAGCAGACTATATGGGCTTCCGTTTGAAATTGCGCGAGCCGTTGCCGGACGGACTGAAAAGAGTTTTTCGGGAACAAATCCAGTCTGCTCTCGACTTGTGCCGGCACCCGGCAAAGCAACGAGGCGTTACCGTGCACGAAGTTCGCAAACATCTCAAAAAACTGCGCGCGGCAATGCGCCTTGCCGTAGGCGAAGTCGGGAAACGTCAGCATGCACGCGAGGACCGCTGCGTACGGGAAATTGGACGGCTCGTCTCCGATTTACGCGATGCGCAGGTGCGAGTGCAAACGTTGTTTCAATTGCGCGACGATACGGCAAAGGGCTCGGACGAAAACCATTTTCCGCGCATCGAAGAACTGTTGTCGCTGGAGCGGGAAAGCTTCTCGGCTGCATTTGCCGGCTGGCAAAAGCAAGCGATTCCCAAACTGGAACGCGTCGGAGAACGCCTTTCAAAATGGCCGTTGGCCGGCATAACCTGGAAGCAAATCTGTGGCACGGTCGGAAAGACGTACAAACTCGGCCAGCGTGGACTCGCGAAAACGATCAAGAAACCGCAGCCGGAAAATTTTCATGCCTGGCGCAAGCGCGTGAAAGATCTCTGGTATCAGTTGCGCATCTTGCAGCCACTTAACCGCGTGGTCTTGGAAAAGATTGCCGCCGACGCGGAGATTTTAGGCGAATTGCTCGGTCGCGAACACGATTTCGATTTTCTTCTGGCGCGCCTGGAGAATGAACGCGGCGATGAGGCGCTGCACGATGAACTGATGCAACTGCAAAAGCTAATCTGCAAACGCGGCAAACGATTGTGCCGCGACGCGCTCGAACTCGGGCGACGCTTTTACGCCGAGCCATCCAAGGCATTCGCAAAGCGCATCTCGATCTTCATCGGCAAGCGTAAAGTCTGATGAAAGAACGTAGAAAATACGTCGCGGAGTTCATTGGGACCTTCGCGCTCGTCTTTGCCGGGACTGGGGCAATCATCATCAATGACATAACGAACGGGGCAGTCACAAATTTAGGCGTGGGGCTAACCTTCGGGTTGATTATTCTCACAATGATCTATGCCGTCGGCGACGTCTCTGGAGCGCATTTTACCCCGTAGTGACACTCGGTTTCTTCGCCGCGCGCCGGTTTGAAGCGAAAATGATTTTGCCTTACGTGCTCAGCCAGTTAGCGGGTGCGCTGGCTGCGAGTTTGCTTTTGCGCGGGCTGTTTCCGCAGCATCTCACTCTCGGGGGAACTGTCCCCGCCGGACCGGCGCTGCAATCGCTGATTCTTGAAATCATTCTCTCGGCCCTGTTGATGTTTGTGATTCTTAATGTCTCCACGGGCGCCAAGGAGCGTGGAATTACTGCCGGTATCGCTGTTGGATCGGTCATCGCGCTGGAAGCGCTTTTCGCCGGGCCGATTTCCGGTGCATCGATGAATCCGGCGCGCTCCCTAGCGCCGGCCTTAGTCTCTCAACATGCGGCATATCTCTGGATTTATCTTGTCGCACCGGTCACGGGTGCGTTGATTGCGGTCGTCGGATGCCGGTGCGTTCGAAAAGACTGTTGTTCAGTTCCTCTTCATGGCATGATCGATCACCCATCATGAAACAAAAAGTCCTGTTCATCTGTGTCCATAACAGCGCCCGCAGCCAAATGGCGGAAGCGTTTTTGAAAGAGATTTGCGGCGATTATTTTGAGGCGCATAGCGCCGGGCTTGAACCGGGACGACTCAACCCGCTTGCGCTAGAAGCGATGCGCGAGATTGGGATCGATATTTCGCAAAATCAAACTCAGTCCGTGTTCGATGTTTTCAAATCAGGCGAGCTGTTCGCCCACGTGATCACGGTCTGCGACGAAAGCAGCGCCGAGCGTTGTCCGATCTTTCCTGGCGTTACCAATCGATTGCACTGGAGTTTTCCAGATCCAGCTGCGCTTGGCGGCACACACGAAGAACGCCTTGCCGGCACACGCAAAATCCGCGACCAGATTCGCGCCCGCGTCGAAATGTGGTGCGACGAAGTGTGCGCCATTGAAGCGGTTGACTGATTCAATCCTGCGACCTGGTCGTCTTGCTTCGTTCCCTGGCGGCAGCGCGACCGATCCCATTCGAGCTTCGGCATTCCAACGGATACCGAACTCGACATCGCGCTGAAGATATTACGATTCGAAGCAGTCGAGGTATTTGATTCCGGAGCCGGTATTGAAAATCACCACCCGTTCGCCGGAAGCAATTTTGCCAGCGCGACAGAGCGATTTCAAAGCTGCGAAGCAGGCTGCGCCTTCGGGAGAGACGAATAGACCTTCGGTCGTTCCCACTTCGCTAGTGACCCGGATCATTTCGTCATCATCGACAGCGACGGCGCCGCCGTTGGATTGACGAAGAATGTTCAGGATAAGGAAATCGCCGATCGCTTTTGGAACGCGTAGACCGGAAGCGCACGTGTGTGCGTTTGGAAATTCCGCCGCTGCAGAATCGCCGTTTTCAAACGCGCGAACGATCGGGGCGCACCCGGTGGCTTGCACTGCGAACATGCGCGGCCGTGTTTTCCCGAGCCAGCCGAGAGCCTCCATTTCATCGAACGCTTTCCACATTCCGATGAGGCCGGTGCCGCCACCCGTGGGATACAAAATCACACCGGGAAGTTGCCAGTCCAATTGCTCGGCCAATTCGTAGCCGAGCGTCTTCTTGCCCTCGACGCGATACGGCTCTTTAAGCGTGGACATGTCGAACCAACCTTCAGCCGTTTTGCGCCTGGCAATCGCAGCACCGCAATCGGTGATGAGACCGTCGATGAGAGTGACGTGCGCTCCGAGTTCGCGACACTCGATGATGTTCGCGCGCGGAGTGTCGCACGGCATGAAAATGTGTACTTCAAGACCAGCCCTAGCAGCATAGGCAGCGAGCGCTCCGCCGGCATTGCCCGCACTGGGAACCGCGAGCTTGGTCGCGCCAAGATATTTTGCCATGGAGACGGCAACGGCCATGCCGCGCGCTTTGAAACTTTGTGTTGGATTCTGCGCTTCGTCTTTGATCCAAAGATCGACGTCGTCAGCAAACTTCTTCGCCCGCAGCAGCGGCGTCCCGCCTTCGCCAAGCGAAACGGGATCGACATCCGCCGGAAGCGGCAAGAGTTCGCGATAGCGCCACAACGACTTCTCGCGCGTTCCCAGAGTCTCGCGTTTGAGGCTGTGACCTGCTGCATCAAGATCGTAAATGGCAAAAAGCGGTCTGTGACAAGCGGTGCAGAGATTCTGCAATTGTGACCAATCGTGGCGCAGCCCGCACGATGTGCATTCCAGATGCGAGAGAAACATTGCGCAATGGAACGTAATTTTCGCGCCGCGGCGAATGTCTGGGTAGCGCACGCGTCTCGCGTGCTGGTTTTGGAGTCTCGCCAAAACAGGCTTTCTTGCGTGCGCGACCGGAAAGAAAAGTGCGCGATGGCGAGACGCCATCGCCAGCACGCGAGACGCGTGCGCTACCCAAACTCAAATCGCGCGCTGTTTCATTTCTGCGCTTTGTGTTAATGACGAGCGGGATGACCGCCGACTCTGCTCAATCCATACGCAGGCCATGGTATCGGCCCTCTTTAACGGTGCAGATCATGATCGGCCTGATCGTCGGCGGAGTGATCGGCTGGCTGCGGCCCGACTGGGGGAATGCGGTTTATTTTCTGCGCGACATCTTCATCAACCTCATCAAATCCATCATCGCGCCACTCGTCTTCTCGACCATCGTCGTCGGAATCGCCGGCGCCGGCGCGTTGCGAAAAGTCGGGCGCATGGGCATCAAAGCACTGGTCTATTTCGAGATCGTAACGACCGCCGCGCTTTTTATCGGGCTGGCTGTGGTGAATTTCACGAAGCCGGGGATGGGCGTGACTCTCGCGCCGAGCAATACCGATGTAATCAAGACGATCGGGGAGAGTCACCCGAAGACTCTGATCGAAACGCTCGTGCACGTGTTCCCGTCCAGCATCATCGAATCGATGGTGCGCGGCGACGTGCTTCAAATCGTCGTGTTCGCTGTGCTTTTCGCCATGGCGGTCTCCGCGATCGGCGAAAAAGGGAAGCCAATCATTCGCGCGATGGAGAGCCTCTCGCAGGTCATGTTTAAATTCACCAATTACGTGATGATGTTCGCGCCGTTTGGCGTGGGCGCCGCGATGGCGCATACGATCGGCACGCAAGGTCTCCGTGTGCTGGTAAACCTGGGCAATCTGGTTCTCTCGCTTTATCTGGCGTTGATCATTTTTATCGTGCTGATTTTCGGGCTTGTGATTTTCATCGCGCGCGTGCCGTTGCGGCAATTCGTCCGGGCAGTGCGCGAGCCGGCCGCACTCGCGTTCGCGACAACGAGCAGCGAATCGGCGCTGCCCAAAGCGATGGAGTCTATGGAACGCCTTGGCGTACCGCGACACATTGTCGGGTTCGTTATGCCGACCGGGTATTCATTCAACCTTGACGGCTCGACTCTTTACCTGGCCATGGCTTCAGTGTTTGTCGCGCAAGCAGCCGAAGCCACCACCGGTCAGCACATGGGATGGGACCGGCAGATCATGATGATGCTCGCGTTGATGATCACTTCCAAAGGCGTGGCCGCTGTGCCGCGCGCATCGCTGGTCATCCTGCTCGCGATGCTGAACAGCTTCCTTCCCGCTGGCCTCGGTCCCATTGGTGTCGCAGTCATCTTTGGCGTCGATGAATTGATGGACATGGGACGCACCTGCGTGAATCTGATCGGGAATTGCCTGGCCACCATCGTGGTCGCGCGATGGGAGGGAGAATTCGACGACAAGCGAGCCAGAGTATTTGGGACGGCGGCAGAAGTGGAGCTGGACCTGAAATCCGGTGATGTTGCTTTCGTCGATGCAGTGGCTCAAGGCGACTGATTGTAGGGCGCGACCGCCGGGCGCGCCATTGCTGGAACGGAATTTTCTCGGCTTCGTCAAGGCTACGGCGTGGCGGGCATTTGCAGATTTTCTACGAACGATCATTGATGATTTGATCCTCGATAATCTTCGTCGTTTTGAGCCGATAAGCGCGGGATTTTCTCTGCGGATTGGCGGCCATTTGTGATGCGAGATAAAAATTGACACCGCGGCTCACGCCACTGAGATTGCAAACCCCACTCATCAAAAAAATATGAAAAAAATCCTCGCAGCATTCCTAATATTCTCTTCCATTGGCTTGAGCGTTATTGCACTTGGCGTCGGCGGCTCGGCAACGATTCGACCGAACGCTAGCGCGGACGCGTTCAAGCAGGGCCAGAACGTCGACACTTCAAGTGCGATCGTCCAACTCAAAGGCGATCCGCTTAGTATTCACTCCGCAACCAAGCCAGCGCACGGCAAGAAAATTGATTTTAATAGTTACACAGTGCGGTCCCAACGCGCTCAGTTGTCTGCCGGCCGCAATGATTTCAGAAGATGGCTGCGAGCCAATGCCTCCAGAGCGAGGATAACTAGTGAGTACGATATCTCACTCAACGCGGTCGCCGTGCGACTCAACGGGACACCGCTGGAGACGATCGCAGCCGCGCCGATGGTGGAGCGGGTCCAGTACAACGCCCTTTACCACCCTAACCTGAGCGAGAGCTACAAGATCATCAATGCCTCTGACGCCTGGACCGCTGCGGGCGGCAGAGCCGCCGCAGGCTCCGGCATCAAGATTGGGGACATAGACACCGGCATCGACGAGACGCACGAATTCTTCGATCCGGCCGGCTTCAGCTACCCGCCCGGGTTCCCGAAGTGTGACGCGGCGGACAGCGCGACACACACACCGGACCAGAACTGCAATTACGTCTCGCAAAAGGTCATCGTTGCCAAGGTCTTCTACAATAAGGCCCACACGCAAGGTCTCGACGCCCAGGCCATTCAGGACCATGGGACGCACACCGCCGGGATCGCCGCGGGGGTGACCGGCAAAACTGCGGTCGTGAACGACGTGAGCATCGATGACATGTCCGGCATAGCGCCGGGCGCATGGCTGGGTAACTATAATGTTTTCCCGGGCAACGTGCTCAACGCCCGCAGCGAAGACATCCTTAACGCGGTCGATGCCGCGATCGCCGACGGAATGGACGTTCTCAATCTTTCGCTTGGCGGCACTTACCACGGTAACAACGACCTGCTTGCGATTGGGCTCGACAATGCAGTCGACGCGGGTGTGGTAGTGGCCGTGGCGGCCGGTAACAGCGGTCCCGGACCAGGCACCCTTGAGTCGCCGGGCCGTGCGCGCAAGATCATCACGGTCGGCGCGAGCACAAACCAGCATTTCGTCGGCCAGCCGTTCACGTATCCGGCGGGCGGCGGAACAACAATCGGCGCGGCCGTCGGAGACTTTCCCGCCCTTCCCACCGCCTCCTATGACCTTTTCGACACTCACTCCAACGGCTGCACCAGTGTCGACCCAGGCGCCTCCGGCAAGCTAGCGATCATCGATCGGGGTGCCTGCACCTTCAGCACGAAAGTGCGCAACGCGATCGCGGCCGGTGCTGTCGGCGTGCTCGTGATCAACAACGTTGCCGGTGACCCGACCGCCATGGCCAAGGACGGAGGGGGCGGCGACGACCTACCAGCAGTCATGATCGGCCTCAATGAAGGGGCAGCGCTGCGGGCCTCCGGGGAAACCACAGCTTCAGCGGTCGCAACGTTTGAGGAGTTCATCACTACCAACAAGGACATCCTGGCCGGCTTCAGCAGTCAGGGTCCAACCGCCATCGACTTCGCCGTCAAGCCCGACCTGACCTCAGTCGGTGTCAACGTCCTCAGCTCGATCACGTGCGTAGGCAAGCCAGAGACCTGCCCAGGCGACGGTACCGGGTGGGCTTTCTTCAGCGGCACGTCGATGTCGACACCGCACATTGCCGGGTCGGCGGCCGTGCTCTTGAATCTGGATTCGAGTTGGTCGCCCGCACAGATCAAGTCGGCGCTCGTTAATCACGCCGACTTGGTAATCAAGGATGCGGCGACTGGACTACACGATGTCGGGCCGACTGCACAGGGAGCCGGGCGTGAGAACCTCTCCGTAGCGGCAGATGCGACAACGTGGCTGGATCCCGTCGCAGCAAGTTTCGGCAAGGTCACCGTCGGCCATCCGACCTCGGTTACCATAACGCTGTCTAACCCCACTGGCACCGACGAGACGTTCAGCGTCTCGAAGACGATGTTCACCCCGGATACGTTCGGGGGCACTGTTCCCAGCATCTATGACGCTGGAATCCTGAGCGCGGGCGATGACCGCATTACTGTCCCGGGCAGCGTGACCGTGCCGGCCAACGGTTCGACCACGCTTACAGTGAGTGTCAATGCGGCTCACGGCGAAGTGGTCCAAGGTTGGATCAACCTCGATGGCGCCGGCTCAAATGACCTGCACTTCGCGTACTACGCGGTGGTCGGCCGTTAGAATGACAAAGTAAATCACAAGATAGTTCTACGAAACAGGGACGCGGATAATACCGCGTCCCTGTTTTTTTCGTCGCGCGGTGCGATACTCTTTTTTCGCCGGTGTGATTGACATTGAGTTGGATTCGCGATTGAGAGTTAGGCAGTGACTCGGATTCTTCTCGCGGATGATCAGCGCGACGTGCTCGAAGCGCTGCGGATCTTGCTCAAAGGCGAAGGTTATCAGACGGATGCGGTCACGTCGCTCGCTGGAATCTTTAGCACGCTGGAAAAGAAAGATTACGCGCTGTTAATAATGGATCTCAATTACGCGCGTGATACCACTTCGGGGCAGGAAGGTTTAGCAGCCATTCCAAAAATCCAGGAGATCGATAACACATTGCCGATTGTCGTCATGACGGCGTGGGCGACCATCGACCTGGCAGTAGAAGCAATGAAACGTGGTGCGCGGGATTTTGTGCCGAAACCATGGGACAACGAGCGATTGCTGACGATTGTGCGGACACAAATCGAGCTGGCGACGGCTCTCCGCCGCGGCCGCAAACTCGAAGCCGAAAATCAGCTTCTGCGTGGCAGCATGCCAAACCTGATTGCGGAATCCCCCGCGATGCGGCCGGTGATCGAAATGATTTCACGCGTCGCGCCGTCCGATGCGAACGTGCTGATCGCGGGAGAAAATGGGACTGGCAAAGGCTTGGTCGCGCAGGCGCTTCATGCGCTCTCCCCGCGCGCATCGCGAACGATGATCACCGTCAACATGGGTGGTTTGTCCGAAACGCTTTTTGAGAGCGAATTGTTTGGACATGTAAAAGGCGCGTTCACCGACGCGAAGAGCGATCGCGCAGGGCGATTCGAGCTTGCCGATGAGAGCACGCTTTTCATGGACGAGATCGCAAACATCCCTCTTGCTCAACAGGCAAAACTGTTGCGAGTAATCGAGACCGGTGATTTTGAGCGTGTCGGCTCCTCGAAAACGCTGCATGCAAATGTGCGCATCATCTCCGCGACAAATTCAAATCTGGAGGATGAAGTCGATGCCGGGCGTTTTCGGCAGGACCTCCTCTTTCGTTTAAATACAATTCAGATCGCGTTACCGCCGTTGCGTGACCGACGAGAGGACATCATGCTGCTGGCAAACAGCTTTCTTCGACAACACACGCAACGATATCGAAAACAGATTAACGGCTTCGATGAAATGGCGCGGGAGCGTTTGCTACAGCACCGCTTCCCCGGAAACGTTCGCGAGCTCGATCATGTGATCGAACGGGCCGTGCTCATGGCGCAAGATCGACAAATAAGATCGGGCGATCTGGGCCTGACAACCAGCGGAGCTGATTCGCGGAATCTTGAGGAAATGAGCCTTGAAGAGGTGGAGGCATTCCTAATTAAGAAGGCGCTGGCACGAAATGATGGCAATGCGCGTAAAGCAGCGGAGGCCCTTGGATTGAGCAGAAGCGCATTTTATCGGCGGTTGCAGCAATATGGATTGTGATTGGGTAGCGGTCGCGTCTCGCGTGCTGGCGATTGCGTCCCCACGATCGCGAACTTTCCTTCTATCTCAATTTATCAATAAGGCCGTCAGTCGGAGTGAAGTTCGTTTTGGCGAGACGTCAAAACCAGCACGCTCGCCACGGGACGAGTCCGTCCGACTGGCGGACGAGACGCGTGCGCTACCCGAGCGGGGAGGCGAGCGCTAATGAATCGGGTGCCGAAAAGTCGTTACCGGCTTTCGCACGAGGGAAAATTGACCTGGCTCACGTTTGGTGCCGCCGCTCCAGCGATCGTTGCTGCGCTCGCGCTTCTTTGGTTTGGCGATTACAGTGCCAAAGTCCAGTGGACGCTAACGATCCTGGTAGTTGCTTGCTTCATTGGTTTCATCTCCAGCGCGCGCGAACACATCGTGCATCCCTTGCAAACCATGTCCAATCTGCTCGCCGCATTACGCGAGGGCGATTACTCGATCCGGGCGCGGGGCGCCAGCGCGGACAATGCATTGGGAGAAGTCCTCCTGGAGATTAACTCGCTCGGCGAAACGTTGCGCCTCCAGCGCTTGGGTGCCTTTGAAGCGACGGCTCTGCTGCGCACGATCATGGGGGAAATTGATGTTGCGGTTTTCACTTTCGATCCAGAACGGCGTTTGCGTCTCGTTAATCGTGCTGGCGAAACTTTGCTCGGCCAACCAATGGACAAATTGCTGGGCAAAAGTGCACAAGAACTTGGACTCGATCCCTGTTACGACGTTGACGAGGACGAACCGCTTACGCTCAGCTTTCCCGGAGGCTCCGGTCGTTGGGGAATTCGACGGAGCACGTTTCGGGAGCAAGGCTTGCCGCATGAGTTGCTCGTGCTGACGGATCTCAGTCGCACGCTGCGCGAAGAAGAACGTCGCGCCTGGCAGCGATTGGTTCGCGTGCTCGGCCACGAGATGAATAATTCGCTTGCCCCAATCAAGTCGCTTGCCGCCAGCTTGGAATCGCTGCTGCGCCGCGATCCGCCCCCGCCGGACTGGCAGGACGATGCGCGCAGTGGATTGCACTCTATTGCATCGCGCGCCGATTCGCTGAGTCGCTTCCTGCAAGCGTATACACGCCTCACGAAACTTCCGCCGCCACAAAAACAAGATATAGACCTTGCTGAGCTCGTACAGCGAGTAGCGGAACTAGAGCCAAGGCTGAATGTGAAAGTCGTGTCTGGCCCGAAAACAAGGATTCATGCAGACGCAGCGCAACTTGAGCAATTATTAATCAATCTCGTGCACAACGCTGTTGATGCCGCGCTCGATACACACGGAGATGTCGCCATTGGCTGGCGCGAGAAAGACGATTCAGTTGAAATCTTTGTCCAGGATGAAGGTCCCGGAGTGATGAACACTGCGAATCTTTTCGTGCCGTTTTTTACGACCAAGCCCGACGGCTCTGGAATTGGTCTGCCGCTGAGCCGTCAAATTGCCGAAGCGCACGGAGGTTCATTAGTGCTAATGAACCGGCGCACTGGCAGGGGCGCAGAAGCGTTGCTGCGACTGCCGCGCTGAACTGTCATCCTGAGCGAAGCGAAGGACCTCCCAATCGCGCTGTTGATCACACTTGTACATTGCGTGACCGCAACTACGACTGTGAGGTCCCTCATCGTCTTCGCGACTCGGGATGACACGTCTTTTAGGCACCCGGGTCCGTCCCGAAAACGGGACGGCCTCGTCCCAGAACCGGAGTAATACGACCGGCGTTGTCTCTCGGTTGATAACTGTAAGCCGCTGAAAGACCGAGTCATGCGACTTAATTCCTGTTGTTGGCACGGACATTGCAACAGGTGTTGTCAACCCGAGAAACTTTTGAATCCAACAACCATCCGCAACGCATCTTAAAAAAGTATGAAACCAACGTTCATAACAACTCGCAACCAAAAGCGCTTCCCGCTGATTGATTGCAATTACCATTCCGCGACGCTTCGCGGTTATCATGGCCGTTGCGCAAAAGCGGCGGCGCCATCTTTTCGCAATATCAGCCGTCAGTACTTTCAAAAGGAAGCGCGGCACGATTTCATCGGC